>ENA-ORCS01001189-ORCS01001189.1-marine-metagenome-genome-assembly--contig:-NODE-1189-length-12166-cov-3.617586_pt1 | contig 12166 bp, 17 predicted proteins | sample MGYA00237781_ERZ508513 | MGnify/ENA primary metagenome ERZ508513 (study PRJEB26184, sample SAMN06268793) | marine metagenome | isolation source: Eden Landing Ponds, San Francisco, CA, USA | place...
GACCTCAAACTGGTCGACCCGCCGGAACTGGATCCCGACGGTGAAGCCTACGGCTTCGCCGGCCAGGCCCGCGAGGACGTCCTACCCGACGCCGACGTGGTCTCCTTCGAGGAACTCGTCGAGAACTACCACACCGTCGCCACGACCGCGATCACCAACGAGGACGCCACCAAGCACGTCCGCTACCCGTTCGTGACGCCGCGGGAACTCGCCGCGGAACTTCAGGAGATCGACAGCGACGTGTGTCTGGTCTTTGGCCGGGAAGACGTCGGGCTGACTAACGAGGAACTCGCCGAAGTCGACCAGGTCTGTTCGATCCCTGCGAGTGCTGAGTACCCCGTTCTAAACCTGGGCCAGGCGGCGACGATCGTCCTCTACGAACTCCGGGACGTCGCCGTCGATGAAACCCAACACCCGGAGATTACCGACCGGGCCGACCAACCCGCGATCGAGGGATTACACGAGCAATTCGAGGGATTCCTCGCGGCGATCGACCATCCCGAGGAGAAGCGGGCGAAGGCGGCTCGACTCTTCCGACGGGTGATCGGTCGTGCCCACCCCACGGGACGGGAAGTCCGGACGCTCCGTGGGCTCTTTCGGCAGGTCGAGCAGAAATTAGAGGAATGATTACAGAACGCCCGGTTGTGCACTTGGCGTTTCAGGATGAAGCGGTCTTCACTGCTTGCGCACCGGCTGCCTTCTCGGCTTCGACCTGTACCACGTAGGAGCGATCGTCGGCGTACTCGCCGGCGATGTGCAGCGCTCGTTCGGTGCCGATCTGCGTCAGCGCCCAGGCGGCGCTTGCTCGCACCTCGTCGACCTCGTCCCCGTCGAGGACGTCCGCGAGCGGGTCGATCGCGCGGGTGTCACCGAGCAGACCGAGTGCCCGGGCGGCCGCCGACCGGACCCCGTCGTTGTCGGCCGCCAACCGGTTCGCGACAGCCTGCGTCGCCTTCTGGCTGCCGATCTCACCCAACGCCTGCAGCGTCACGCGCTGGAGAGCGGGATCGCCGTCGCCGTCGACGAAGTCAAGAAGCGTCTCGAGGGCTCGCTCGTCACCGATCTTTCCCAGCACCCGGACGGCGCGCTTGTCGCGGCGACTCGCACGCTGCTCGACCGCCTCGTAGGCTTCCGGCGGTGCGATCCGTTCGAAGGTATCGAGGATGTTTTCCTCCATGAACTCCGAATCCAGCATCTCGAGCGCCAGCAGAATCGGCTCGACGTCTTCGGGATCACGACTCTCCTTGTAGCGTTTCTCCCAGACCAGGACGGCGTTCAACTCCGGCGGGTAGTCCTTGCGGTGCTCGCCATCGATGACCTCGTAGAACCCTTCGTATTCGAGTTTCCGCCGGACTGGGAGGTCGTCGTATCCTTCGGCGGCTTTCAGGTCGTCGGTCAGTGCCGCCGCCGCCTCGACCAGGGTTGCAACGGCCTGACTATCCTCGTCGGGATCGAGGTCCAGTTCGGCGATTGCCTCGCCCGCCTCGGTGAGTGCGTCGCTTGCCCCCTCGACAGTGTCGGCCCCGGACACGTCGATGTGATCGGCGACGGCTTCGTCGAACGCCGCGACGGCATCCAGTACCTGGGCCTCCCCGTCGTCCGTCCAGCGGGTGTCGGCGACCGTACCCGCACCCGTCTGGACTTCCTCGGCCACGTCCTCGACGTAGGGACCGCGCTGGTCCTCGATACTGTCACGGAGATCGGACAGTCGCGACTCTAGTTCTTCCGTGGGGTCGTCCTCGTCTTCGTCCTCGGGTTCCGGCAGATCGGCGTCCGCGATATCGGTCTCGATCTCGTCGAGGTTTGACTCGATCTCGTCGAGATCAGCCTCGGTATCGGCGTCCTCGAGTGCCCCCTCGGCGACGTCTAGACGTTCCTCGAAGAACGCGACCGTCCCCGGCTCGGCCTCGATTTCGGGGTCGACCCCGTTTCCGTCGGCGGCGGGTTCGGATTCGGCGTCCTCGCTTTCCTCGTCGCTCATGCCCCGATCTGCGGTGCTCGCGGCCAAATGCGTTTCCCTTCCATGAATGGATCACCGCGACCGGTACCGAACGGTCGCCGTTCGATCGATCCTCCCGGACGAGCGCTACGACTCGACGCGGGGGTACAGCCACGGCGCGAGCAGGAGATAAGCGAGCGCGGCGACCAGCAGCCCCCGCGGGAAGATTCGATGGAAAACGGCCGGCACGGCGACAGCACCGGCCTGAACGACGCCCATCGCGAGCGCATCTCGCGCCCGCAGATCGGGATAGGGGATGCGCGTGACCATCAGGTACGCGAGGACGAAACTCGCCAGCAGGATCCAGGCAACCCGAAGGTCCCCCGCGAGCGTAGCCGCCGCGAGGACGGTCGCGACGAGCGTCGTCTGGACACCCTCAGTCGTTCGCGCGCCGATGTCGTAGGCGGTGTACATCGCCAGGCGGACGACCGCCGCGGCGACGACCAGCGCCGGGATTCCGACAGCTCCGAACAGGTGTAGCGGGTCGGCGATTCCGAGCAATTCCCCGCCATTGCCCCACTGAACGCGAGCGAGGCCGACCACCATTGCCGCCGGGGCGACGCCGAAGGAGACGGCATCCGCCAGCGAGTCGACGAATTCGCCGACCGGCGTCGAGCCGTACCGCCGCGCGACGAGGCCGTCGAGTCCGTCCGCGATCGCCGCCAGGAGGATCAACCGGGCGGCCAGGCGCGGCTCGAAGGGCGCGAGGACGGCCGCTGCGAATCCAACCAGGGCATTCACGACCGTCACGATGTCGGCGGGACCGAGCCGACCCAGGAAGCGCGGCCGGAGATCCATGTCCATGGCGTCGGCGAGGCCGGTCTTAGTCCGTTCGATCTACGGGTATCCGTGAGGCGGTCCCGGAGACCCCGGCGATTCCGACGGGAACCGGGGAACCTTTGTCGAGGACGCCCCAAATTCGGGCGATGGATAGACGTGCGTTTCTCGCGAGCGCGGGACCGCTCACGGTCGCTCTCTCCGGCTGTCTCGCAATCGGGCAGAACGGCGGGGACTACGACGTAGGGATGTCGGATTCGCGGTTCCTCCCGGCGGAGTACCGCGTCCAGCCGGGAACGACGGTCATCTGGAAGAACACGAGTGCCCGAGCTCACACCGTCACGGCCTACGACGCCTCCCTGCCTGACGGGGCGTCGTATTTCGCGTCCGGCGACTACGGGAACGAAGATGCGGCCCGCAAGGCCTGGTTCGAATCCGGCGGCGGCGCGATCTATTCGGGGGAGACTTACGCCCACACGTTCGAGATACCCGGGACCTATCCGTACGTTTGCCTCCCCCACGAGTCCGACGGGATGGACGGCGTGATCCTCGTCGAGGCGAGTGCCGATTCGACAGCCGCGAGCGGGACCGGGACGTGACCGGCGGGCGTCGTGATCAGCGAGGGGCAGCCAGTCCTCCGGCGGATTCGTTCCAGTCGACGGACGGTTGGGGATCGCTCGGATGATCCCGTCGCGTCCTGAACGCGCTCGAGAACCTGCGTCACGACGGTTGCTTTATGCTCCGCAGGGACGTACGTTGCGTATGATCGCACGCGTCCTCGTTCCGATGGACGATTCGGAGATGGCAATTCGCGCACTCGAATACGCGACTGAAGCGTATCCCGACGCGGAGATTACCGCCCTCCACATCGTCGGTGAGCCCTCTCCCATGATGGGGAAAGCAATGACCCTCGTATTGGAGGACGATATCGAGCAGGCCGCGGATGAACATGCCGCGGAGATATTCGAACGAGCACGTGAAGTCGCTCGATCTCACGGTGTCGAGATTTCGACGGACGTGGCATGGGGAAATCCGGGCAAGGCTATCGTCAACAAGGCGGACGACTTCGATACTGTCGTCATCGGCAGTCACGGGGGATCGATGAGCGACCGGCTCTTCGTCGGCAACGTCGCACAGACTGTGTTCCGTCGATCGTCCGTTCCCGTTGTCGTCGTTCGATAGTGACCTGCGCCCACTGATCGGGTGGTCGTCCCGATTCAGATCGACGATAGTTCGTCGAGATAATCGGCGCCGAACGGGTCATAGTCGTCGAGTTCCTCTCGATGTACTACGTCTTCCCCGATATCGATCTTGCCGTGGGAGACATCCTCCCCGGCACACACCTCGCCGCGGTCGGCTGAGCGGTTCTCCGGAGGCTCTTTGAGGCGTACCCCACGTTCTTCGACTTCGGAGAGGGGTCTCGCCGACGGCATACTCGTCGTGAGCTTTCACCTCCACTTTTCCGGGCTCGTCTTCCTCCTGGGTGTCGTCATCAATGCGGTGGCCGGTGCCCACTCCACTCTCCGGTTCAGTGGCGCCGGCGAGGGGGACCTGGCCACATCGGACGCACTGCGAGGAATCCCTCGGTCGGGGCGAACTCGCTGCTATCCCCGTGCGTTGAGTGACCCTCTCGCGAACCACGGACGGGCGGAAACGCTCCGCCGGAGCCGTCGATTCCGCGACGCGATGGGGACGTGCATCGCGTCGAATACGCGACGGACGACGCGGGCGACGGCGGTGGATGGTCGAACTGAGCCGGACGCCCGTCGCTGACTCGACGCACGACCTGGCCCGGGAAACGGTCACTCTTCCAGCCGACGACTGACGACGGTGCCGGAGCGTCCCGGCCGCCACTCGCCACAGACGGACTGGACGGCGGTCGAATCCATCCGGAGTAGACCGATCTCGCGCCCGTGGGCTGATCGGCGACGGAATTTACCGTCCTGACCTCCTTTCCAGCGTATGGATCCGTCGAGTAATCGTCGCGGATGGGCCGAGCGGACAGGCGAGTTTTCACCGGCGTATTATGCGGAACTCGGGTCCAACAAAGTAAGCAACAGCCTCGTCACGCTGTTCGACCACTACAGCGGCCGGGACGCGTCCATCCTCGAACTCGGGTGTAGCTCCGGTCGGCATCTGGCACATCTTCGGGAAAACGGATTCGAGGATCTCGCGGGCATCGACATCAACGACGACGCCTTTGCAGTTATGGCCGAGACCTTTCCGGCCCTCGCCGACGCAGGGACGTTCTATACGGGCCCAATCGAGAAGCTCGTTCCCGCGTTTCCGGACGACGCCTTCGACGTCGTCTATTCGGTCGAGACGCTTCAACACGTCCACCCCGACGACGAGTGGGTGTTCGAAGATCTCGTCCGCGTCACCGGAAATCTGCTCGTGACTGTCGAAAACGAAGGCCCTGATCCGGGCGCCGGCGACACGGGCGAGACGATCCAATCTGTCGACGGCGAGTTCTCGATGTATCGCCGGAACTGGGGGCGCGTCTTCACCGATCTCGGGCTCGACCAACTGCTCAGCAAGCCCGGCAAGCCCGATACGATTCGCGCGTTCGGAACACCTTGAGATCGGCTGTTAATCATCGCCTTTTGGATAGGTTCCGTCGCGGCCCCACCGCTTTTGCGACCCCGACCCCTTCGAGCAGACGCTTGTGACAGCGCGACTGGCGATGCGAGATCCGAGATCACTGACGTCGAGAAACGCGATCCGTAAGACCCTATCTGGCTTCCTTCGGGGACAGACCCCCGCTTGCTCGTTAAAAGTGGGGGACCGTCGTGGGTGAGGTGACACGTTGCCTCTCGCAGACGAGTCTAACAAAACTTGGATGGACAAACTATGCGACGCTTGCTATGATACCCCCACGGTGTCGATTACTTCAAGGCCGCACTGCCGGTCGCGAGACCCTGGGACCCGCTCGTCATCGTCACGACCTCGATCGTTTCCAGAATTTCCGCTTCGGAGGCGCCTGCCGACCGCGCTCGCTCCGCGAGATTTTCGACCCCTTCCTCGTGACCTGCCGCCGCGTCGAGGGCCATCATGACCAAGAGTTTCATTTTGGGAGGAAGCTCACCGTCAGTAAGCGCCTGTTCGAATGCCTCTCCAACTGGTTCACCGAATTCCGGATCCGCTTCGATCAACCGGTCGAGAAATTCAGGCGTTTCGTCCGACATCGGGACGATTTGGTGGGTATCGCTTAAAATATCTTTTCCTTTTTGTGGCATTTTGGAAATGGGTGCTCCAGTTCGCGAATATCCTGGAACGCTGGACTCAACTATCAGGTTCGGAATGTCGCTATCCGTATAGCGTCTCCTGCCTACGAGAGGGAAGTGACCAGCATCTCGTGTCGTTTTATCCGGCACTCGTCGAACGGCATGACGATGGCGTCAGCACTAGATCTCCTGCTCGGTAGCGGCCCCGGACAGCGTGCGGTCGTTCTCGGTGCAGTAACCACGTACCTCCACCTGTTTGTGACACGCCCGACCGATGCGATCGAAGCGATCAAGAACGGAGTGAAATTGTTCGCTCGGATGTTCACACTGATCCTCGCCGCCCTATTGTTCGCGTCGGCGATCGGCGCGTTGATCCCAGCCGAGACGGTTCAGCAACTCCTCGGTGACACAGCGGGTGTCGGTGGGGCGATCGTCGCTGGCGTGGTCGGCGGTGGTCTCCCGAGCGGTCCTTACAGCGGTAGCGAGGCGAAAGCCCACCCGTTTACGGGTGTGGATGAAGCCGACAACTTGGAATCTATCCACGCTCGTAGCCACGGCTGGATATTCCACGCCGAGATGCCAACGTTTATGTAAGGAAAAATACTATTCTTACATATGTCGAATCAGGTCGTCACTCGGACACTCAAAGCGAGTATCCGCAACCACTCGCAGGTCTGTGATGACCTCGATTCGCATGGCTTTGCCGCGTCGAAATTGTGGAACGTCGGACGATGGACGATTTCGCGTGTCTGGGATGCTATCGGCCATATTCCAGACGCCGATGAACTCTGTTCGTACCTCAAATCTCACGAACGCTATGCAGATCTACACAGCCAATCTAGTCAGCGAGTTCTTCAAGAACTCGGTGAGGCGTTCGTTTCGTGGTACGAACAAGATGATTCGGACGCAAACCCACCCGGCTACCGCAAGCACGGTGACAACCACCCACGCTCGACGGTGACGTGGAAAATCAGGGCTTCAAACTCGATACGCAGTACAACCGTGTCCGTCTCTCGAAAGGGACGAACATGAAAGAGTCGCGCTACGCTGCTGACTACATCCTCTGTGAATGCACGCTCCAGACAGACGAGCAGACGCTTGATGCTGTAGAGAGCGTCCAGACGGTGCGTGCTGTCTGGACTGGTAATGAGTGGGAACTCCACTTCGTCTGCAAGATGCGGATTGAGACAGTCGATACTCCCGGTGAGAAGACAGCAGGTGTTGACCTTGGCATCTGCAACACGGCGGCTCTCTCTCGGTGACGAGACATTGCTGTATCCCGGCAATGCTCTGAAAGAAGACGCCCACTACTTCCGACAGCAAGAATACGACACGGAAGGCGAGCATGGCCCGAGCGACCACGCAGACTGGGCGAGACAAAAGAAGTCCCGGCGGCAAGAGCATTTCCTGCACGCTCTCTCGAAAGACATTGTTGAGCAGTGTGTTGACCGAGACGTTGGGAGAATTGCTGTGGGCCATCCGAAGAACATCCGTGAGGATGAAGACTGGGGACGACATGGCAACAAACGCCTGCACGACTGGGCGTTTGAAACACTGCTCAGCCACATCGAGTACAAAGCCCAAGAACGCGGTATCGACGTAGAGCGTGTGGACGAAGCGGGATTGAAAACATCGAAAACCTGCTGTGAGTGTGGGACGGAAGCTGACTCGAATCGTGTTGAACGTGGCCTGTACGTGTGTGAGTATTGCGAGTTGGTCGCCAATAGCGACCTGAACGCGGCGGAGAATATGCGAGCGACGGTAACTCCGAATCCGACACAGGATAGGAGTAACGGCTGTTTGGCTCAGCCTTCGGTACGCCTGTTCGACAAATCCACGGGGCGAGTAGCCCCACAAGAACAGGTCGTTCCGTGAACCCTAATATCCCAACGTGGGAATCCCATGGCTTCAGCCGTGTAGAGGAAGTCAAATGCCTCGGCTCGGGGTCTGCCGTATCAGAAACGGGGCCGCTACTTTTTGGGTAGCGTCGCGACGAATTCGTCGTCGCCGCGGCGTTCGACGTCATAGTTGTCAGCGTCGAAGGACTCGACTTCCGCCTGGAACTCGTAGAACAGCGGTTTGGGGTCGTGATCGTTGACGATTTCGAGCGCTTCGCCGCTTCCGAGGTCCTCAAAAGCGTCGTGAATCTTCGGATGGCGTTCCGGTGGCGGGACGTCCCTGAGGTCCAGTCTCGTTGCTGGCATACACTCCCCGTCAGGGGTATGCCCGTGAAGAGGTTCCCCCGAATATGTTTTCCGCATCGATCGGGACTCACTCGACGACCTCAACGGGATCGCCAACCACGATTTTCGTCCCTCTATCGGACTCCGGGATCGACGCGATGAGCATCAGCGTATAATAATGGTCGAACGCCGCCTTCTCGGCCCATTCAGGGAACGTCTTCTCGCGCATCTCGACGAACCGCTCGCGGAACTCCGGCGTCGGTTCGCCAGTGTCAGGATCGCGCTCCGGAACGACACATCGCCCGCAAGGGGTCACTCCATCGAAGCGGACGCCGTCAACCTCGAAGGCTGGGGCACCTTCGCCGACGAAACGATCCTCCCAGAACGCAGGCACACCCGATACTTCGACGTTCGCCCGGATGCGTCGCCGTGCGCCGTCGACAGTCAGTTCGTCGAACCACGACGCGACTTCCGAAAGCGTCGCCGTGCTGACGACCGACGGCCCCATCTCCCGGCGGTCGACGAACCCGAGGGACTCGTCCCGACGTAACCGCAGATTCTTCCCGAAGAACTCGCCGAACCACGTCTCCGCCCGCAGACGGTCCGCCTCCGCGTCGAGGTCGAGCACCATCCTCTCACCGTCCGGTGGCTCGACCGTCAACACGCCCTCCTCCGGATCGAAGTCGGTATCCAACTCGTGGACGCGATCGGTCCGTTTGCCGTTGAGCACGTCGCCGTCGGCGTCGAAGAGGGCGAACTCACGGTCGTGTTCGAATGTGCCAGCGTCGAGAACGCGGACACGCCCGACATCCATGCCGTCGAAACCCTTCAGCGGGTACACGCGGAGCCGTTCGATCGTGGCCATAGATGCAGTCGGTCCCGTCCTCTCAGAAACCCTTCGGCGGTTCGCTCAGGTCCGTCGGATCTCGACGTGGTACTCCTCGGGCCTGATTTGTTCGGTCTCGTGGGTGAATCCACGCGTCTCGAGGACGTCGTACAACGGTTCGGGTTCGAAGCTGTTGATCAGAAGTAACGATCCGTCGGTGGAAAGTTCTTCGAGTGCGGCCATGATGTCGCCGAACGGTTCGCCGTCGATCTCCCGTGCGTCGAGCGTCGATTCGTACGCTTCGGCCTGTTTCTCCATGGTCTCGTTTGGCCTGTCCCCTGTATTCATCCTGTCCCGAACTCGTTCGCCTCCAGGTCGGTCCGTGCTGGGTGTCGTCTGGTCGAATCGAGACATCGCGCGGGACGCGTCTGTCAGGGGACGTGGACCCGAAGAACGTGTCCTCCACAGCCACACTGAGAGACGTACTCCCACGTCAGGTCGTCGTACTCTCGTTCGAGGACGTCATAGAGATAGGTTTCCGGATGACTGTGGGCGGCGTGGGTGACGAGGTTGACGTGATACCCGGACGCGGTGTGTTCGATCGCCGAGAGCGCGTCCTCGACGATCCGGTCGCGATCGTCGGCGTGTGCCTCCAGTTCGAGGTTCGCCGACCACGAGTTCTCGTGAACGGTATCCGTAACCGGCCGGGACTCGGCGTCAGCGCTTTCCGCGTCGATCATACCGATGATCGGGCGCTCCCACCGGAAAGCGTGTCGGCGAACCGGTTCGGCTCCGGAAATGTGGGTCGGAAAGACAGAACGCTTTGACAGAGGGGTCCGGGTTTGGCTGCCGGAAAGGATTATGAACGGCGGCGGCGAGTGTCGGGACATGTTCGAGAAGTCGACGTGGATCCGGTTGCCCCGGAACGTGCTGGTGGGCCACAACGTCCTCGACGAGACCGTCGCCGCCGTCGAGGAACTCCACCTCACCGGCCGGCCGCTGATCGTGACCGGCGAGATCCCCAGAGAGGTGGCGGGCAACGCCGTTCGCGAACAGTTCGAGAACCGGGGTCACGATCCGGCCGAGACGCTCGTCGACGAGGCGAGTTTCGAGGCGGTCCAGCGGGTGATCGACGCGGCCGAGGACGCAGACGCGGATTATCTGATCGGCGTCGGCGGCGGCAAGCCGATCGACATCACGAAGATGGCCGCCGACGAACTCGGCGTCGGGTTCGTCTCGGTCCCGACCGCAGCCAGCCACGACGGGATCGTCAGCGGTCGGGCGTCGGTCCCGGAAGAGGACACGCGCCACAGCGTCGCCGCCAACCCGCCGGTGGCGGTCGTCGCCGACACGGGGATCATCGCCGACGCCCCCTGGCGTCTCACCACGGCCGGCTGTGCCGACATCATCTCGAATTACACGGCAGTCAAGGACTGGGAACTCGCACGCCGCCTACAGGACGTCACCTACTCCGAATACGGCGGCGCACTCTCGCGGATGACGGCCGAACTCCTCGTCGAGCACGCAGGGTCGATCAAACAGGGCTTAGAGGAGTCGGCATGGATCGTCGTGAAGGCCTTGGTCTCCTCCGGGGTTGCCATGTCGATCGCCGGGAGCTCCCGACCGGCCTCCGGCGCCGAACACCTCTTCTCTCACCAACTCGACCGGCTGGTTCCGGGCCAGGCCTTGCACGGCCACCAGGTCGGCGTCGGGGCGATCATGGTCGAGTACCTCCACAGCGGGGAGAACGGCGAGTGGCGCGACATCCGTGACGCCCTCGCGGCTATCGGCGCGCCGACGACCGCCGCGGAACTCGGGATCGACGAGGCGACGGTGATCGAAGCGTTGACGACCGCCCACGAGATCCGTGATCGCTACACGATACTGGGCAACGGGATGAACGAACCGGCCGCCCGCGAGGCGGCCGCGGTCACCGGCGTGATCTGAGATACCGTGGGAATCACGGACCGTGGGCGGGAGCCGCCGAAGACGGGGGCTTTTTGCCACCGGCCCTACTCGGCGGACGTATGCGGGTCGCCTTCGTGTCGATGACGACGACCCGTCATCGGGACGCCGAAGGAAACCGACGGCTGGAACGCCTCGCCCACCAGCTCGCCGACCGGGGCCACGATGTCACCGTCTTCTGTGCGGCCTGGTGGGACGATTATCGAGACAAACGGACTGTCGACGGCGTCACCTACCACGGAGTGACCGTTTCACCGGCACCGACCTCCTTTGGGGCACGACTGCCCGTCCTGCTGGCGCGGTACCGACCCGACGTGATCCACGTCCGCCCCCGTCTGCCGCGGGTCGTCTTCGCAGCCAGTTCGGGAGGGACGCTCGCCCGCGCGCCGCTCGTCCTCGAATGGTACGGCGACGAGGGATTAGCCGACTCACGGACTGTGAGACTACTCCTCAGGGAAGCGACCGCTGTGGTCACACCCTCGGAGATGGTCAGAACGCAAGTCCGTGAGCGAGGCGTCGTAGACGAGCGCTCCCACGAGATCCCCGACGGGATCGACTTCTCGTTGATCGAGTCGACCGAACCCGGCGAGGAGATCGAGGTCGCCTTCTCCCATCCACTTGACGAGGCGGCCAACCTCGACAGCCTCCTGCTGGCGCTGGCGGAGTTGCGCGGCCGGGACTGGTCGGTGACGGTCGTCGGCGACGGGCCGCTCCGGGCCGACTACGAACGGCAGGCCGCCGACCTCCGGATCGACGACCGCATCACTTTCGCGGGGGAATGTAGCCAGGAGGAACGGATCGCAATCTATCGTGGCGCCCACACTTTCGTCCAGACGGCTTACCGGGAGTACTTCGCCCGCGAATTGCTCCGTGCACTCGCCGCGGGCTGTGTCGGCATCGTCGAGTACCAGGCCGAGTCCAGCGCCCACGAACTCATCGAGAACCACCGCCGGAGTTTCCGCGTCACTGACCCCCAGGAGCTGGCGGACGCGATCGTCGAATCGGGCGATCTGGAGCGGCGGACGATCGACGAGGACTTCGCCCGTTTCGACCACCGGGAGATCCTGGAGTCGTATCTCGATCTCTACCGGACCGTACAGGAGTCTCACGGCATCCTCTGATACGGATTATTGTAGTGATTTACCGGTATCCGTCGACCCCCGGGTCGGCGTCATCCGGAAATAATCTACAA
>ENA-ORCS01001190-ORCS01001190.1-marine-metagenome-genome-assembly--contig:-NODE-1190-length-12163-cov-3.465745_pt1 | contig 12163 bp, 9 predicted proteins | sample MGYA00237781_ERZ508513 | MGnify/ENA primary metagenome ERZ508513 (study PRJEB26184, sample SAMN06268793) | marine metagenome | isolation source: Eden Landing Ponds, San Francisco, CA, USA | place...
TCATCCCCTGTGAGAGCGCGGCTCGGCCCCTCTCGGTGACGTCGGCGACGTGGACTTCACAGCCGAGTGCTTCCAGCGCTCGGATCGTCGCCTTCCCGCGCTCGACGTGCATGTAGTTCGTGTAGGTGTCCGCAAGCAGGACGACCTCGCGGTCGGGATCTGCCGGCGGTTCTCGGTCCCCGGCCCACTTGCGGAGTGTCCCGCGGGTGAATGTCGGCATCTCGCGGCGACGATCCACGCCGAGTGCCTTCTCGGCGAGCCAGCGGGAAGGCGGGGCCTCGGCGATCCAGTTCGAGACGGGCGCGAACGCGCTCCCGAGTTTCGCGACCGTCGAGAAGTTTCCGAAGAAGCGCTTCTGGAGGTCCAGCCCGGCGGGTTCCGGATCGGGCGTCAGTCCCGAGACCAGGTGATCGAAGGTACCCGGGTCCTCGCCGCGGTTGAGTCTGTCGCGCACGACAGTGTTGACCCAGGGGATGTCGATCTTCACGGGACAGGCCTCGGTACAGCGACTACAGCCGGTACAGAGATCGTTGAAGTCCTCCGCGGCCTCCTCGCCGCCGATGCCCGCCTCCCAACCGGTGGCGATCCCGCCGGTGTAAGTCTCCCCGCCGAAGGCGTGGCCGCCGACCTGCTGGAAGTTGGCACACGAATTCGCACACGCCGAACACCGGATACAATAGAGCGTCTCCCGGAGGTCGTCGTCCTCGCGCATCGCCATCCGGCCGTTGTCGATCAGGACGAGATGAAAGTCCCGATCGTCGGGATCGCCGAACGCTTCGCCGCTGAAGGTAGGCGCGTCGATCGGAGGCGTCAACAGCGAGACGTAGGAGGTGATGTCCTGGCCGGTTCCCGAGCGCCCGATCAACTCGATAAAGGGCTGGAGGTCCTCGACGCTCGGGACGATTTTCTCGACGCCCGCGACCGCGACGTGGGTGTCAGTACTCGCGACGGTCTTGCGGGCGTTGCCCTCGCTGGTTACGAGGGCCATCGTTCCTGAGTCCGCCGTCAGGAAGTTCGCGCCGGTCATGCCCACGTCCGCGCCCGCGATTTCGTCGGCCAACTGCTCTCGGGCGAAATTCGTGAGATCCGTGGCCGTCTCGAGAGGGACGTCGGGATCGAACCGTTCTTCGAACAATTGCGCGATCTCCTCGCGGGACTTGTGAATAGCGGGCGCGACCAGATGTGACGGGGCTTCCTCGGCGACCTGGAGGACCCACTCGCCGAGGTCGGTCTCGACGACGTCGACGCCCGCATCTTCGAGATGCTCGTTGACCTCGAGTTCCTCGGTGGTCATCGACTTGCTCTTTGCGACGGAGTCGCCGTCCGCGTCCGCGACGATCGACTCGATGTACTCGTTGGCCTCGGCGGCGTCCTCGGCGAGGTAGACCATCCCGCCGTTTTCCTCGACTTGGTCCCGTAACTCCTCGATGAGTTCCGGGAGTCGCTCGATGGCGTCGGCCTTGATGGATCGAGCTTCGTCCTTGAGTCCGTCGTAGTCCTCGAGTCGGGCGACCGACTCGTAGCGCCCATCGTTGAACCCTTGCGTATTCGTCTCGATGGCCGCGCCTTCGTGCTCCATGATCTCCCGGATCTTCGCCGCTTTCGCGCGTCTCGAGAGTCCCTCTTCGGCGTGTTCGGCAGTTTTCCCACTCATTGTTCGACGATGATGACGTGGACGTCAGTCGGTCCGTGAACGCCCGTAACCAGCGTACCCATGTCGGAGGTCGCGCTCGGCCCCGTCGCGACGATCACGTCCCCTCGCTCGCCGCGGAGCAGCGGCCCGAGATCCTCGAAGGCGTCGGCCATCGTCCCCACGATGTCCTGCTCCCGGATCACCGGCACGTGGGTGTCAGAGAAGAGACTCGCCAGTTCCGACCCGTCGGCGTCGGATTCCAGCAGGACGCTGCCGTAGTCGGCGACGGCGATCGTGGCGGGCGTCACGCCCGTCGCGGCGGCCCGAACCGTTTCGGGAACGAAATCGGTCTCGACGCTATCCGGGAGTGACGCGCCGTCGATGGGGATCGGGACGCCGACGGCCGGCTCCTCGAGTACACTCTCGAGGGTCGATTCGAGTCCGTTCGCGTCCGTCCGGGACCACGCCACGTCGATCCCCTCGAGGGATGCGACGAACCGCTCGACTGGCGATGGGGCCTGGGTAGATGGCATGTCCGATCCCCGCACCAGGGCGGCATGAGCGTGGGGAAAGCGGCAGGATCCTCACGGTGTCGGCCGCGGCGTACGATTTATGCCCGGGCACAGGCAAGGGACCTACATGGTACAGTGTGAGATGTGTGGGACCGAAACCCAGTCCCCGAACACGATCAAAGTGGAGGGTGCGGAACTGGACGTCTGTGATGAGTGTACCGACTTCGGGACGGAAGTCAAAACCCAGGATGCAAGCTCGACGTCGACGAAGTATTCGACGAGCAGTTCGTCGAACGATTCCAGCAGCGGGGGTTCAACGACGGCTTCGAGCGGATCCTCGGGCGGCGGGGGTGGCGGCGGTTCGCGGCGCGACATGTTTGACGAGATGGACGAACTCGTACAGGACTTCGATCAGCGGATCCGATCGGCCCGCGAATCGGCCGGTCTGAGCCAGTCGGAACTCGCAGATCAACTCAACGAAAAGGCGAGTCTGATCCGCAAGCTCGAACACGGCGATCACCTTCCCAGCGACGAGGTCCAGCGCAAGTTAGAGAGCGAACTCGACATCGACCTGACCGAGGGCGCCGGGGAAGGCGACACCGAATGGGACGGCGGCTCCGACGTCGGCGAGTATACGCTCGGGGATGTCGTCGAGCGGAAGGACTCCTGACAGTCAGTCCTGTCGGTCGATCTCCGACCGTTCGAGATCGGTCGCCAGCGCTTGGACTTCCGCCTCTAGTTCCTCAATCTCGGCCTCGAGCCTGGCGAAACGCTCGCTCGACTCCAGTTCCGGTCGAGTCTTCTCGACCTCGAGGACGTTGCGCTTGAGCTTCTTCGAGGTCAGCTTCTGTTGCCGCTCGTTGTACGTTGAGATCGTCTCTAAGCGTTCGAGGACATCAAGGAGCGTGTTCTTGCTGACGGGTTTGACCACGTAGTCGTCGACCCCCAGATCGATGATCTCGAAGTCCGGATCGACGGCCGTCACCATTGCGACCTCGAGATCTAGACCGCGCTCCTCGATCGTCGCGAGTACTTCGTTGCCGGAGACGACCGGCATCCGGCGGTCCAGCAGGACGACATCGATCTCCGAGCCGAGGGAATCGATCGCCTCTTGGCCTCCGTAAGCTGTCCGAACGTCGTAGGAATCGGAGAGATACTCGGCATAGAGGTCGGCGAGATGTCGTTCGTCCTCAACGACGAGCACGGTCATCGCCTCACGCTGTTCCGTCACAGCAGAAGGGTTGTTCGGAAGGGGTAATAACGATCACTGTTCGCTCGCGACGGCGATGGGCCGGTCTTCGAAACCTATTTTCGCCAGGTCGACACACGTACGGATGCAATGTTCGTTCTCGTCAACCTCAAGACCTATCCGTGCGATCCGGTCGAAGTCGCGAAAGCCGCCAAAGAAGTGAGCGAAGAATCAGGCGTCCGCATTGGGATCGCCGCGGAGGCCGCTGACATTTCCGCTGTCGCCGAGACCGGCGTCGAGACGTGGGCCCAGCACGTCGACCCGATCGAACACGGCAGCAACACCGGCCACACGCTCGCCGAGACGGTCGCTGACGCGGGTGCGGAGGGGACGCTGATCAACCACTCGGAGAACCGCCTCAAGCTGGCCGACATCGACGGGTCGGTCCAGGCCGCCGAGCGCGCAGACCTGGAAACCTGCGTCTGTGCGAACAACCCAGATCAGATCGCGGCCGTCACGGCCCTCGGTCCGGATTCGGTCGCCGTCGAACCGCCGGAACTCATCGGCGGCGACGTCTCGGTCGCGTCTGCCGATCCCGACATCGTCACTGACGCTGTCGAGGCCGCCGCCGCGGTCGATTCGGACGTCGACGTCTACTGTGGTGCCGGCATCTCGACGGGTGACGACGTCGACGCCGCCGACGATTTGGGCGCCAGCGGCGTCCTGCTGGCCAGCGGGGTTGCCAAGGCTGACGACCCGCGTGCCGTTCTCGAGGATCTCGTCGAACCGGTCCGGTGAGTGCCGATCCACACTCGCAAGAGATCAACCCGCTTTTTTCCCGTTTGACTGGGATCCGAGCGCCAGCCAGAGGTTCTCGATCTGCTGATCGGGGCCCGTCGACGTACCTGTACGAAGGCTCTCGTTCCGTTGCAGACTGGCGGGATTTGGGACAACAGTTAAGTAATACCGTGCCCATTGTCCGCATGGAACCCATCCGGGGTTCCCGACGGGAACGACCGTCGTGAACGTCCGGGAGACGTACCGTGCGCAAGCGACGTATCGTCCGCCGTCGGGACCGCGGCCCGACGGTGATTCTACCGTTTCACCATATTTTCACTGATTAGTCTGTCACGGAATCGATCGCCGCGGCGTGTGCCGCTTGAGGAACTTCCTTATCGTTCGGTGTCGAAATGAGCTCATGTCCCGGCCGGGACAGCTCCCCGTCGAGACGGTTGACGACGAGCGGATCGTCTGTCACGTCGACGCCGACTGCTTCTACGCCGCCTGCGAGCGGCTGCGCGAGCCGAAACTCGAAGGCGAACCCGTCGTCGTCGGCATGGGCTACGAAGCGGGTGAGTCTCATGGCGCCGTCGCGACGGCGAGTTACGAGGCTCGCGAACACGGCGTCGAGAGCGCCCAGTCGATCGAAGACGCACTCGAACACCTGGGACGACGCGAGATCGACGATCCCGACGACGACCCAACCGCGTACTACCGGCCTGTCGACTTGGACTACTACGAGAGTGTCAGCGGCGATGTCGAGTCGATCCTTCGGGAGACCGCCGATGTCGTCCGGAAAGTGAGCATCGACGAGGCGTACCTCGACGTGACCGAGCGGACCGACTGGGACGACGTCGAGTCCTTCGCTGCGGAGTTGCAGGCACGAATCGCTGACGAAGTGGGTGTCACGGTGAGTGTCGGCGTCGCGCCGACGATGAGCGCAGCGAAGATCGCCAGCGACGCCGACAAACCCGACGGGCTGGTAGTGGTCGAACCGGGGGACGCACGTGCTTTCCTCGCGCCGATGGACGTCGAGCGCATCCACAATGTCGGGCCGACGACGGCCCGCGAATTGCGTGAGATGGGTATCGAGACCGCTGACGACCTGGCAGATGCCGACCCCGACCGACTCCGTGACCGCTTTGGCGAACGTGGGGCGGCGATCTACCGGTACGCGCGCGGCGAGGACGACCGCGAGGTGACGCCGCGGGACGACCCAAAGAGCCTCTCGCGGGAGTCAGCGTTCCCGGAATCCGTCGAGGACTTCGAGCGGATCCGTGAGCGCGTGCGGACGCTCGCCTCGGCGGTCGCCAATCGGGCGAGTCGGGAGGGTGCTCTCTACGGGACGATCGGGATCAAAGTCGTCGAACCGCCCTTCGACGTTCGGACGCGAGCCAGATCACTGTCGGGCCCCATCGACGATCCCGGCCTCCTCAAACAGGTCGCCGTCGATCTCCTCGAAGAATTCGAGGGGGTGTCCGTCCGGAAGGTCGGGGTTCGGGTTTCGAACCTGTCGTTCACCGAGCGCGAGCAGGCCAGTCTCGAAGGGTTCGACGACGAATCCAATTCGGCGAAAGGGACCCGATACGACGAGAACCGAACCGACCGCTCGCCGGATCCACACGGACAGACGTCTCTGCAGGACTTCTCTTGACCTCCTCCCACGGCTTTAGCCGTGGCTTTCGCCTCACTACCGCTGTAATCCGGGCGCTCCGATATCGGACTGTACCCGCCGGACCAGTGCGATTCTTTTCCCGCCGGACCAGTAGATTCGGCCGGGTGAGAAGCATCATCCGAGGCCGTTCTCGAGATTTTCCAGGAGTTTTCCCACGAACAACCCCATCCGTGGTGCGATCGCGTCGGGGTAGTCGCTTGGCCGTTCGGCGGGATGGGACGACAGCGTTTCGACGAACCGTTCGCTGTGGGTCATCGCCTGCATCACGTCGACGACGTCAACGGTCAGTCCCTCGTCGGAGGTATCCATCTCCGGATGGCGTGCCTTCTCTTCTTCGGTGTAAGTGATGGTCCAGGAGTGGCCACCTATCACATCCAGGGCGTCCTCGACGGGACCGATCTCGAGGCGTTCCCCGTCGTCGCCGAGGCCGGCGTCCCCGCTTTCGACGTAGACGGTCCCGTCCTCGACGATCGTCCCGTAGCGTACCATATTTCGGCGAGATGCTTCCCATTCGTAGTGAGGCGCGCCGGAAATAAATACTCTCGCGCACCACCCGTGCCAGTTGGGCACTCTTCTCGATCGTCGGACTCGCGTCTGACGGAGAGTTATGGACGCCGAGACACGTACTCCTGACAGAGACGTATGGTCAACGACGAGGCGCGGACGATCACCGTCGCGGATCACAGCGACGGCGCGCGCGGGAGCGACGATCCCGGCCGGCCAGTGTCGCTGCCCGTCGTCGAGGTGCTCACGGGACGCGGATTTATCACCGGAAAGAGCGGCAGCGGCAAGAGCAACTCCGCAAGCGTGATCGCCGAGAAACTGCTGGACAACGGCTTTGGCCTCCTCATCGTCGACATCGACGGCGAGTACTACGGGTTGAAGGAGGAGTACGAAATCCTCCACGTCGGGGCCGACGAGGAGTGTGACATTCAGGTCACGACCGATCACGCGGGGAAAATCGCCTCTCTCGCCCTCGAACAGAACGTTCCGATCATTCTCGACGTTTCGAGTTTCTTGGACGAGGACGAGGCCAGGGAGTTGCTGACTGCGGTCGCCCGCCAGTTGTTCGCCAAGGCCAAGAAGTGCAAACAGCCGTTCCTGTTGCTCGTCGAGGAGATACACGAGTACATTCCGGAAAACGGCGGGCTCGACGAGTGCGGGAAGATGCTCATCAAGATCGGCAAGCGCGGGCGCAAGCACGGCCTTGGCGTCACCGGGATCAGCCAGCGGCCCGCCGACGTCAAGAAGGACTTCATTACCCAGTGTGACTGGCTCGTTTGGCACCGCCTCACCTGGAACAACGATACCAACGTCGTCCGGCGCATCCTCGACGCGGAGTACGCCGACGCGGTCGAGGATCTCGACGACGGTGAGGCCTTCCTGATGACCGACTGGGCGGAGACCGTCCAGCGCGTCCAGTTTCACCGCAAACGGACCTTCGACGCCGGGGCTACGCCGGGACTGGACGACTTCGAACGTCCGGATCTGAAGTCCGTCAGTGACGATCTGGTCTCGGAACTGGAGTCGATCAGCGAGCAACGCGAAGAGACCGAGGATCGCATCGCCGAACTCCGAGAGGAACTCGACAAGAAGAACTCCCGGATCGCCGAACTCGAGGCCGAACTTCAGGACGCCCGCGACATGAGTCGGATGGCTGATCAGTTCGTCGACGCACTGGTCGAGCACGTCGAGGGAGCCAACCCCGGTCGGACCGAACAAGCTAAGCTCCGTTCCCGACGCGAAGACGCTCCCATCGAATCGAGTCCGAAAGGCGACGCACAAGTCACGTTCCCGAGCGTCACCAACGAGCCTGACGGCGAAACGGCGAACAAAAATGATAGTGCTCCGGGAGCCAACGGTGGAGAGTCTGATCAGGCCGTCGCGGAAGCCCTCGAATCGTTCGAAGGATTCGCCCCGACACAGAAAGAGGAGAACAGCGAGGCCACGAATGGCTCGGGCGGCGCGTCGAAAAGTGATTCGACCGGGGAACGAACAATCTCCCCGATCGAAGAACTGCCGGAGTTCGTCGGACGGGTGCGTGCTGAGATCAGGATGCTGGAACCCAAGACCCGGAAGATGCTTGCCTACTACCGTGAGCAAGAGCAGGCGTCGCCGCTGGACGCCCACTTCGTCGCTGGCGGGTCCGGCGATCGGACGAGCGCCTATGCCCGCAATCGCTCCCTGCGGACGAGCGGATTGATCGAACACGTCGGTCAGGGCGCCTACCGGTATCGCCTTCGCGAGTTGCTTGCGGAGCGAGCGGACGGAGACGTCGAGGAGACCGATCTGGACGAGTACGTCGCGGCGATCGAAGACTCCATCGAGGAGTATTGAACGACGGGGACTCGCTACCGGAAATCCGCTTCGGAACGCTACAGAGACTGTCACACCGAGTACTTGTCCACGAGCGCTCGATACATACCAAAACCGTGTTGACGACGCGACGGCATGGCGCAGACGCAGTGACGACTTGGTTCCGATCGCTCTCCCAGTTCACCCAATCAGTGTACTTCGTCGAACCCACGAGTTCGCGCCGACGGTGATGTGAGTGTCAGCTCCGCTGTGGCGTTGAGGGTGGTCTCACCTGCAGCCAACTGATCGTCCGTGTCGTATTCGGGCGCCGCTTCGATGCGGCGTTCCCGGAGTTGGCGCTCAAGAAGAGACTCGCCTCGATGGCCCCGTCCCCACTGTGATGGCCCTTCGACGTGGCCGAGACCACGCTGTCAGCAGTCAGTGCTCGCAAACGGCGAAACAAAGAACTCACAGCTACCCGAAAATATGCGTGTCGCTGGTGGAAACAACGTTTCCGGGCCAACACGGACCACTACGAGTGTCGTGCGTGCGAAAAAAGCAAAACGGTTCGGCGGCGTTATCCGTCGTACTCGGTGATAACCTGGGTCTGATCGCTATTCGGGTTCTCCCAGACTAGTTGGATATTCGTGCTCTCGTTCGGGAAGCCAACTTCGTTGAGGTACGGAGTACCGGATGGTGATGAGCTATGATTCAAGTACAGAGTGTCACCAGCCGATAGCTCGTCCGGAAGATCTGAAGACGCTGTGTCGCCAATATTCCACTCCTCGGAACTATTCTGGATCATGAAGTTGCTTGGATCGGCAGCGTCACCGCCCGTGTGGGCGAGCGTAATGTAGTCGGTCTCGTTGTTCCATTCCCACTGCACGCTGGGCTGGGTTTGCTCGGACGGCCCCATGTTCATGACGAACGTCGCGATCACGGCCGCCAAGATTACGGTAATGGCGACCATGAGGATCACGCCGATGACGGGCGATACACCGCGGTCCTCCGAGAGGAGGAAATTCTTCGCTTTGCCAAACATTGCAAGCAACAGGTTAATGGGTCATTATAAAAATCTAACCGGACTGTTCACCGTCGAGCGGCGTTTTCACGATCGTTAACTACCCGTCTGACGGCGTTCTCACCAACTGAAATAACCTCGCAGTCCAGTGATTTCGAAAAAACACACCTTCCCATTTACATGTCTTCGCTCCACTTTCCCATCCGGGCCGGCAATCCCGATACCGGCCCCTCGAAGGACGCAATCACGACAAGGTGCCACCCGGGCCATGTCCCGCGGGGATGTTGGCCCACTGCCCGATCCGTTATGGTAACTCTCTCGGGAAAATTCAGAGGCACGGTGTAGTATCACACCCTCGTGTTGCTCGGATTCACCCCCGAATCCGCGCCAACACGGTTCTCTCGTCGAAGCCGATCAGCATCGCCCGCGGTCACGCCAGTTGATTGAGGTAAACAGTGTTGTCCTCGCCATCGAAGCGAGAACGAGAGTAAGCGTACTCGTGGCCGGTGAGGGTGACCGACGGGACCCCTCGGTGGCGGGATTTGGTTATTACGCCGACTAACCACCTATATTTAGCATGATTTCGAGGGATCCTGAGAATACCAAAACTGGCCGCTCACTCACTTGAAGTAAAGAAAATATAGGTGAGTATGGGGTCGGAGGGATTTGAACCCCCGATCGACTGATATCTCCGGATGCGCCTCGGAACTCCAGAGGGTCATCAGCGCGACGGTGATCAGCCGGTCGCTCAGTATATCAGTCTGGAGTGTCGTCCCGGGCGCGGTACCTCTGGAGTCAGTCGCCATGCCGGACTTGGCCACGACCCCGCGCCCCGTCGTAGGGCAATTCCCTGTAAATGGATTTCGGTTCGGCCGTCAGTCTCTGTCGGTCGTCCGCCAATCGCACTCCTGGCACTTCCGGCCGGTGACGAACTCCGTCACCGAAGGCATATAGCCGACTTCGAGGACATCCCCACCACACTCGGGGCAGTCCCGGTCGGCATCAGAAATCGATTCAGCGTCCATGACGTCGTCGTCCTCGATGAGTTCTGCCAGTCGTCGGGCGGTTACCATACGCCCCTGCACGACTCGATTTTCGGCCATGGGTACATCTGACCGTCGACAGCCCTAAGCCTTCCCGTCGTGGCGAAGCTCTCGGCGAAAAGTCACAGCCAGGGGAGCTGATCGTTCTCGCCACGATCGTCCTCTTCGAATGACGGAATGTGCGGCGTCTTGTCGACGGCGTCGTCGGTACGTTCATCACCGCCGTTCGGGACGACACCGTCGTGACCGCCGTCCGTCGCTGCGTCGGTCGCTGGCGATCCACTCGCGTCGGGATCGAACGAAAGGAGGACAGCGACAGCGAGCACGGCGAGACTGAGCGGGGCCTCCGAAGGAACGAGCCCGAAGATCGACAGTGCCAGGACGCCGAGCGCCACGGCACTACCGAAGCGAAAGCGGTCGATGTCGACGCTCGCCCGAAGCCACGGACCGGCCAGTGCGATCAGCAGGGCGAAGCCGACGGCGGCCGCCGCGGCGGCCGTCCCGTTGACGATCAGGCCCGGATCGGCCGCGATTGCGAGTTCCGCGCCAGCGGGATCGAGACTGGCGATCAGCCCGAAACCGATGACGATCGCCGGCCGCGGAATGAGGTCACCGATCCGAGCACTGGCGGTCCGGGCGGCGATCGCCAGGATGACCAGACCCGCGAAGCGCTCGAAGATCGCCAGATCGAGTACGCTGGCAATCGTCGGGGCAAGGGCGGCCTCCAGTGCGGCGACGGGAACGAGGACCGCTCCCACCCCCAGGACGGTGGGGACTTGCTCGTGTGGAGTCCCTTCCATGTCGGCGAGGATAACCGCCACGGTAGCGCTCCCGCCGAAGACCAGCAGACCGACCTCAAGGATCCCGGAGACACTTCCCACCGCTCCGGCGAGGATCAAGGCAGGGAAGACGCCGTCGACCAGCGGCAGGCACATGACAGTCGCGAGTAGCCGACCGTCGCCGCCGACGCGTCGCTCGATGGCCTAGGGGCGGCCGTCTCCCGTGGCCCGTGGGTGATGGGACCCGCCCCGATAACGTCGCCTGTCGGGGTGAGCATGCTCCGCCTCACGTCCGCTTCGGGGAGAAATCCAGCCGCCCGCATTGCTTTCAACCCCGAAATTGAACGATGTCCCCTCCGATTTCGAAAATGTATTCGCCCCTGCAACATCGTCGCAGCGCTTTCGGGCGGTCCGCGATCGGATGGGGATGGCGGAAGCCATATGAGAAACAATGATGTATCCGGATAAAAACGTTGCGTGAGAGGTAGCCCCAAGTGAGGCGTTCCCAAATACTCCCGAATGAAACTGAAGATATGTCGAACTATATCCGATAAAAACCCATATAGGGCGTTTCGTCGGCTCCTAATGAACTATCTCGGAGTAAATCGGTTCAAGAGACTCCGTATCTCGGTATCACCTTGTCATCCACGGCCCGCTCGCAGGTTCGTTAGTCGTTGTCCAGCTCTCATCACGGAACTCTCCGCGTTCCGCACGCACCCGGATCTCGGCCTGTTCTGCCCGTGAACCGCCTCGGGGTCAAGCCCCGGAGCATTCTTCTTGTACTTCCGTAAAAACCTCGTATTCGGCGGGCCAGTGCAATCACGGCGGGAGACGGACGTGACTCGCAACGCTTTTGGGCCGAGATGGCGGACGGTTTACATGGCGAAGCCCGATCGACCGTTTTCGACGAAACTGGACGTACCGAAAGCGCTGACGTTCGACGACGTGCTCTTGCGACCCAAGGAGAGTCGCGTCGAACCCGACGACGCGACCACCGAGACGCGCGTCTCGAAGAACGTATCGCTGAACGTGCCGGTCCTTTCGGCGGCGATGGACACCGTCACGGGCGGGGACATGGCGATCGCGATGGGTCGCCACGGAGGGCTCGGCGTCATCCACCGCAACATGGACGTCGATCGGATGGTTGCCGAGATCGAGCGCGTCAAACGCGCCGACGAGTTAATCATTCGGGACGTCGTGACGGCCGACCCCGACCAGACCGTTCGCGAGGTCGAC
>ENA-ORCS01001192-ORCS01001192.1-marine-metagenome-genome-assembly--contig:-NODE-1192-length-12135-cov-3.020733_pt1 | contig 12135 bp, 15 predicted proteins | sample MGYA00237781_ERZ508513 | MGnify/ENA primary metagenome ERZ508513 (study PRJEB26184, sample SAMN06268793) | marine metagenome | isolation source: Eden Landing Ponds, San Francisco, CA, USA | place...
GAAGGTCGTCGTCTTAGTGGGCGAGCAGCCGGTCCATGTAGAACTCGCTGGCCGGGTCGAGGGACTGCTCGTTGCGGATCGTGTACGGTGCCTCCAGCGCTTCGTTCATGTCTTCGAGGACGCGGTCGCGCTGCTCCTGAGGCAACAGAACCAGTGGGTCCTGATTCATGGGCGAGTGGACGGTATCGTCCTCGGGATCCTGATCGGGGATCACGTCCCGGAGATTCGTCCATCGGAAGGTGTACATCCGCCCGGCATCCTGTAGGGTGTAGTCCTCGAAGTACCGCCGGACCTGCCGATCGAAGTCGGACTTCCCGGAACCGACGGGACCGAGCAGGAGTTTGATCCGCTTCTCGGGACCAAGTCCCCGCGAGCCGCTCTTGACCTTGTTGACGAACTCGTGGATCGCCTCGTGGATCACTCGCCCGTAGAAGGTGTTTTCACCCTCGTCGAGGGGGTCCGTGGCAGCGAGGTCGTACTCGACGACGCCCTCGTCCTCGTCGTAGGTCGTCCCGTAATGGTCGAACATGTCCGCGACGCGCTGGTGGGCGTTGCGGGCGATTTTCGGGGATTCCTGTAGTTCGTCCAGATACCACTGGAACGTCCGGCGCCGTCGTAAGTCGGCCGGGATCGAGTCCCGGTAGTGTTCGTTCAGTTCGTCGAGAGTGTTTCTGGTGCCATTCATGCTATCACGCTGGGGTTGCCACAGCGCTCTCCGCGATCGGTCGGGGCGTCCTTCGGGGCCGACGATCGATGGCCCGACCAGTTCCCTTGGTATGCTAATTCATGCCACTCTCTGCGGCGCGGGGCACACCTGCCGGCGGGAAGAGTCTGGAAGGAAACCACCGATAGTAATATCTGTTGAGTACTGTAATCACTTAAGGATTCGCCTCATTTCGAAACCCCTGACTCGGAAATCGGAGTAAAAAGCATTCTGACGGCTGTTTCAAGTGTAATTCGGCATCCATAGAGACGAACAAAAACACTCTTTATAAGCAAGGCCCTATGTTCGTCCAGTTTCGGCCGTCTGGACTGTCATCTCGCCGCGACCACGGAACTCATATCGGAACGCGACGATTGAAGACTGTGACCCTCGACGCGCTCCCCGACGGCTGGGTGGTCTGGAACCAGGAGCCGACGGACCTGGTCCTGGTCTACCGTCCGGACGTCTTCGACACCGACGCGTTTCCGGCCCCCTGCCTCCCGACGCTGTACGTGACCCGTGGGCGTCGCGGTCGTCGGCCAGGCCGATCCGAACCGGACCTCGACGATCCGTGGATCGTCACGTTGTATCTGGAGCCGGAGATTCAGGGGCCGACCCGCGAGTTCGACGATCGCGGGGCCGCCGAGACAGGGGCCGCCACGCTGGCCGAGGCCTTCGCGAGTGGCGAGATCGACTACCGCTCGCTCTACCAGCATCCCCGCGAGGCATATCTCGATCGGCTCGACGAGCTGACCGGTCGGGAGACTTAATCGGCGCGCCGACATATCCCGATCCAATGACCCAGATCACGCTTCTCGGAACCCGTCTCGCTGACGTCGGTACCGAATTCGTTTACGGTGGGGAATCCGCGGCCTGCGAGGGATGTCCCTACCGCGAGCAGTGTCTCAATCTCGACGTGGGTCGGCGCTATCGCGTCACTGCGGTCCGGGAGGGGGCCAGCACTCTCGACTGTGCCGTCCACGACGTGGGTGTCACTGCCGTCGAGGTCGAACCCGCGCCGATACAGGCGAACGTCGCGTCCCGGAGCGCCTATGCCGGAAGCAAGGTCGAACTCGAAGGTCCGTGCCCCCACGAGGAGTGCCCGAGCCACGAACTCTGTGAGCCAGCCGGCGGTGACTTCGAGACGACCTATCGAATCGACAGTGTCGTCGGGGAGCCACCACACGACTACTGTATGCTGGATCGTGATCTCACGCAAGTCGAACTCGCACCACCCGAGGAGTGACGCCTGTGCGAGTGATCGCTCACGGCGGGGCGGGTTCGCCGCCCGAGGAACCCCGTTGGCGACAGCGCCGACTGCAGGCGGCCGCAGATGTCGGTGCGAGGACCGATACAGCGATGGAGGCCGTTTGTGAGGCGATCCACGCTCTCGAGACCGATCCGGCGTTCAACGCGGGCGTCGGGAGTGCCGTCCAGAGCGACGGCCGGATCCGGACTGACGCCGGGATCATCACCGACGACCGACAGTGTGGGGCCGTCGCGGGACTCGAAGGTATCGTCCACGCGATCGACGCCGCCCGGGCCGTCCTCGAGGAGACGCCACACGTCATGCTGGCTGGTGAACCGGCCGTGGAGTTCGCTGCCGCCCACGGGATCGAGATCGACGCCGATCCCTGGAGTGACCGGACGCGGGAGCGCTGGCTAGATACGGAGCCGCCGGGATCGGCGGTGAGAGAGCAACTCGCCTGGCTCCGCGAGCACTTCGACGGTCACGACACCGTGGGCGCGGTGGCGACTGACGGCGACACGCTCGTCGCCGGCACCTCGACGGGCGGGCGCTGGGCGGCACTGGCCGGCCGGGTGGGCGACGTCCCGCAGATCGGTGCCGGGTTTTACGCCGGTGAGGCGGGCGGGGCGAGCGCGACGGGTGCCGGCGAGGACATCGCCCGTGAAGCGCTCGCCAGACGTGCCGTCGAACTGCTTGAGGACGGGCACTCACCTCGCGGTGCGGCCGAACAGGCGATCGAGACCTTCGGCGAGCGGGCCGAGGGTACCGCGGGTGTCATCGTGTTGGATCAGGAGGGCACTGCGGGAGAGGCGTTCAACAGTGCCGCGATGCAAACTGCCCGGGCGTCGAGCACCGAGGCGCGCCAGCGCGTGGATACGTAATGCTCGCTTTCTTTTGGCCGATCGTTTAGAAGTGTGGTGAAAATAGGCACAATAGATGTCTTTAGTGGCTAATACCGACACGTCCGTAATGCTCATGTCGACGACGGGGATTCGATCATCCATGCAAGGGCCGACGGGTCCCAGCCGGATCGTCGGGGTGGCGGAATGATCGATCAGCGGATCCTCGAGCGGGCGGAGACGCTCGCGGAGATGGCCCCCGACGACTCGGTGACGACGGAGGTTCTTTCGGGTCGCGAAGGCCGCTTTTCGACGGCGACGCCGCTCGCAAAGCCGCCGGTAACCTATCTCGAGGACACCGAGGCACCGGCGTACGTTCTCACGAACGCAAAGCGAGGGATCGGACGCGGTTCGAAGCGGAACACGGTCTCGCCGGACGGCGAGCGACGGACAGTCATCCTCGTCACTGGCCGCCAGACACTGTGTCTTGTCGGCGGGGAGTCCGAAGACGAGGTGATCGAGGTGCCACACGACGCCATCGCCAAGGCGGAGTACAGCACGGGTTTGCGTGGCCACCGGATCGCCCTGCGGACGCCCCGTCAGCAGTACCACCTCTGGATTCACCGAAAGACCGGGGAACCGCTCCTCGAAGCGACGACCGAGTTCATCGGGGATCACCAGCTCGACGACTCTGAGACGCTCGAAGATAACGATGCCAGCCGTGTTATGTACCGGGGACGACCAGTGAATTTCGATTCAGCGGAACGGACGGACCTCGATTCGGAAGAGGGGACGGGTGAGACGGAACCGTCCGACAGCGATCACACGATCACCTATCGCGGCAAGCCGGTCGACGACTCCTGATCCGCGGGACGATCCACAGGGAAACTGATCCGCGGGACGATCCACAGGGAAACTGATCCGCGGGACGATCCACAGGAAAGTTGATCCGCAGGGCAATCCACTGGATACTGATCCGTTGGAGACTACCCCTCGACGAGGTCGAGGACGTCGTCAAAGAACGAGAGGGAGTCGTTCGGTCCCGGATTCGCCTCGGGATGGTACTGCCGGGTGATGATGTCTAAGTCGTCGTTCTCCAAGCCTTCCGGCGTGTCGTCGTTGACGTTGATCTGTGTGACCTCCAATTCCTCGCCTGGTTCGGCGACCGTGTAGCCGTGGTTCTGGGTCGTCATCACGACCTGGTCGGTCCGGAGGTCACGGACGGGCTGGTTGACGCCGCGGTGGCCGAACTCCATCTTCTCGGTCTCGCCTCCGAGAGCGTTGGCGACGACCTGCTGGCCGAGGCAGATGCCCGCCAGGGGCAACTCTCCGGCGTACGCGTCAACGAGGCCGGCCGCAGCCTCAAAGTTCTCGGGATCGCCCGGGCCGTTCGAGATGAACAGGAGATCGGGATCAAGCTCCTCGACTTCGGCGGGCGTCGTGTCGTAGGGGAGGACGTGAACGACTGCGCCGCGCTCGACCAGCGACTCCTGGATCGAACCCTTCGCCCCGCAGTCGATCAGCGCGACATCGGGGCCGTCCCCGCCCTCGTTGTACACGACGGGTTCGCTCACGCTGACTTGCTGGCCGATGTCCTCGTGGTCGCTCATGTGCTTGCACTGGCGGAGTTCGGCCAGCGCGTCCTCCTCGGTGACGTCCTCGCCGGCGGCGATCCCGCACTTCATCGCCCCCTCGTCGCGGATCTCGGTGACGAGTTCGCGCGTGTCGATGTGATCGACGGCCGGCCGTCCCTCTTCCTGGAGCCACTCGGCGACGTCGTCGGTCATCTCGCGAGCCACGACGCCCCGTGGGTGGACGCGGTCCGACTCGAAACGTTCCTCTCGCACCCCGTAGTTGCCGATCAGCGGATACGAGAAGGTAAGGATCTGTTCCTCGTAGGAGGGATCCGTCAGACTCTCCTCGTAACCGGTGTAGGCGGTCGTGAATACCAGTTCCCCGCGGGTCGTCCCCGGCGAGCGGGCGCGTGCCTCGATGACGCGCTCGCCTTCCAGGGCCACGTAGGCGTCTGTCATTACGAGATCCGTATGGAAGGTCCGCAGATAAGCGTTGCTTTCGAAGCATAGTTACGAAATTCGTAATCCTCAAGTGTGGACCCCCGGTACCCTTCAATCTCGATGGACGATCTGGACCGCGAGATTCTGAGCATCCTTCGGCGGGACGCGCGCACGCCCTACACCGAGATCGCCGACGAGGTCAGTACCTCGGAGGGGACGGTCCGAAACCGCGTCGAACGTCTCACCGAAGAGGGAATCATCGAGCGGTTCACGATCGCGACCCAGACGGGCAACGTCAAGGCGATGATCGAGATCGAAGTCGACGTGGACGTCGACCACAGCGCGCTCGCGGACGCGTTCGTCGAGTGGGCCGAGGTCGACTTCGTCTGGGAGGTCAGCGGCGAGGAGGACGTCGTGTTGATCGTCGACTGTGCCGACACCAGCGAGGTCAACGACCTGATCACACGAGCGCGCGAACGCGATGAAGTCATGGGAACGAAGACGAGGCTGATCCTCGAGGAGCGGGTTGGGTGATGGGGCGGTGTTGGTGGGGTCGAGGATCCGCCGAGGGTGGCTGATCCTCGAGGAGCGGGTTGAGTGGCGTGGTATCGCCGGTCGACGGAACGGTGGTGGCGGGAGTCGAAGACTGTTTGAACCATCCTCCCTACGTGATAGCTGTATGAGCACGGAGGCCGACTCGACGGTGGTTCACGAGAACGCGGGCGAGGACGTCATCGCAGTCGATGCCGAAGACAACGAAGAGGAACTGGTCAACCGCCTGGACGCACACACGGGAGAGGGCATCCGCCATCGGGCGTTCACGGTCCTGCTGTTCGACACCGACGACAACATCCTGCTGGCCCAGCGTGCCCCGGAGAAGCGTCTCTGGGACACTTACTGGGACGGGACGGTCGCCTCCCACCCTGTCGACGGACAGACGCAAGCCGAGGCGACGCGCCAGCGCCTGGAGGAGGAACTCGGCGTTACGCCCGATCAGTACGACGACCTCCGCGTGACGGACAAGTTCGAGTACAAACGCTATTACATGGACGAGGGACTGGAGTGGGAGGTCTGTTCCGTCCTGCAGGCGACGCTGAGCGACCGAACGCTCGACCCTGATCCGGCGGAAGTAGCCGGTCTAATGTGGGTCCCCTACGAGCGGCTCCACGAGAACCCCAAGTGGTACCGTCAGATCCGCCTGTGCCCCTGGTTTGAGATCGCTATGCGACGGGATTTCGAGTGAGTTGCCAGGACAATTTTGTTCCGAAATTCGGGGAAGAGATTGAATTAGCATTCTAAGGCGAAAGTTCCGAAAAAGTCCGGCCCCTCTGTCCAGTATGGCACTGACGATCACTGTCACGGGCATGAGCTGTGAACACTGCGAGCAGACGGTCACGGAAGCCCTTGAGGGCGTCTCCGGCGTCACGAGCGCGAGCGTCAATCGTGAAGCCGAGCAGGCTACCGTCGAGGGTGACGTCGAACCGGACGCGCTCGTCGCGGCCGTCGAGAACGCCGGTTACGAGGCTTCGGCCTGATTTTGGCCGTCGGGGTCTTCCGTCGTCTCGGCGCGTGGCAATCGGACGACGACAGCCGTCCCATCGTCGACCTCGAAATCGATCGTTCCGCCGAAGGTCCGGACGATCCAGGCGACCAACCAGAGTCCGATGCCGCTGCCGTGTCGGAGGGCCGTCTCGTGCCCCTCCTCAATGACCTCCCGTTCCTGTTTGCCGATCCCGGGGCCGTTGTCGGCGATCCGGACTGTCACGCTGTCGGGCGATCCGTCGGTCTCGATCGACGCGACGACCTCCGGGTCCACCGTGTCGTTGTGTTCGACGGCGTTCTCGAGTAGTTCCTCGAAGGCAACGCCGAGCGACGTCGCCCCTCGGACCCGGAGATCGTCCTCGGCTGTCCGGAGCTCGATTCTCGCTCCCGGGTTAGCCGTTCGGACCGAGCCGATCGCGTCCTGCAATACGATCCCGAGATCGACTGTCGCCGGTTCGTCGGCCTCGAAGGCACGCGTGAGCGTGCCCACCTTCTCGGCACGCTCGGTTATCGTGTCAACGGTACCGACGATTCGATCGATCCGAGATCGACGAGACGGGTCCTCGAGATTTTCACCCAGCAACTCCGCGTGCCCACGGATGACATTCATCTCGTTGCGGACGTTGTGGCGCAACAGCCTGTTGAGGACGTCAAGTTGCTGTTCCCGTCGAATCCGTTCGGTCACGTCTCGGAGGCTGACGATCAGGCCGTCGGCCGCTTCGAAGGGGCGTTCCAGGGGCGTCGCCTGAAGATCGTAGTTGCGGACCGTGCCGTTGCGCTCTATCGTGGTCACGCAGTGTACGCCCTCCGTTCCTTCGGGAAGCGTTTCGGTCATCCCCGGAAGGTGGTCGGTGAGCCGGTCGCCGACGGCGTCCCGACCGGCTACATCGAGGAGGGTCCCGCCAGCCTGGTTGTAGTCGGTAAGGACGCGGTTTTCGTCGAGGATAAACACTGGATCGTCGAGCCGTGAGACGATCTCGTCACGTCCGATTTCCCGGGTGCCCGCGGCGACAGTGAGCAACTCCCGGCGAAGGATCGCACCGGTGATGATAGCCCCGGTAGCGACGAACGTGACTCCCGTCGGGTTGACGCCCTGGGGAGCCAGCCCGAACAGATAGGCCGCGTTCGCGACCAGTGGAACGACGATCGATCCGAGGAGCGCCGTGCTCTGGGCGCGATACAGCTCGTTGGCTCGTAGGGACATCCGAACGAGCAGGAACGCTCCCACGGCGATTAGCGCATAGGAGTACGTGACGTGTCCCCAGAAGGCGAGTCCACGCGTGGCGATCAGGCCGGTGTACTCGATACCCTGAACGAAGACGAGTTCGGGATCGCTCCAGACGAGGCCGTGCTGGCCGGTCGTCCAGACCAGGACGACGAACGCCAACGGCTCGATCAGCAGGCCAAGCAGATGTCCCGTTTCGAGCGAGCGGTCGTGTCCGGTGTACTCGACGGCCATCAACAGCCAGGCCAGGGGAACGACGGTGGTGATCGAGAGCCTGAGAGACGACCAGAATAGCGTCCCATCGAAGGTTACGTTGACGAGGGCGAGTCCCTCGGCGACCGACCACATCGCGGCACCGAGCAACAGCAAGGATAGCGGAGCAGCCCCCGGGGTCCCCCGATGGAAGATGGCATAAAGGGCGATCGCCGTTCCGAGGACGCCGGCCAACAGGACGAACGAGAGGTAGACCGTCCACACGTCCGGAGCTTGCAGTGACACCGGGAAAAAGGTACGTCTCTCAGTTCCCCCTTCGCGATTTTAGCGCCGTCCAGACGCCGAGCGCTCCCAGACCGATCGCCGGGATCAGCGGCACGATTAGATACGCGTCTCTGAACGAGAGGCCGAACATCCGGACGGAGTTTTGAACTGTTGGGAAGAGGATCAGCGCCCACGGGGCGATCAGAAACGCCAGGAGCAGCGCGCCGAGCACTATCCAGACCTGAAAACCTCGGGTCCAGTCGGCATTCCCGGCCGAAACGTCGCCCTCCGTGACTGCTGGGGTCCCGTCACCAGCCTCCGTCGACTCGCCGGCGTCGCTCATGGACGGCTGTCCGAGCGACGAAACGGCCACTGATCGGGAACGATGCCTTCGATGGCTCCGTGGCGACCGACTGTCCGACGGGCGGCGAATTGTCCCATGTTCGTCCGGTCGATCCCCACGCTCAAAACCGTAGCGTCGGGGAATGACGATCGACGGGACCGTACGCCATTGACATTCGTCCCGTCCGAAAGCGAGGCTTCCGCTAGTTCTCCGCTAACGGCGACCAGCGCGGGACGACGGCGGCCCACGCGTGACTTTTTCTCTCCATGGCTCCAATCGTCCCCTATGGCTATGGAACTCGCTGATGGAATCTGGTGGTTCGATCTCACGGGGGTCAACGCGTACCTCTTCGAGGATGACGAGGACGCAACGCTGATCGATGCCGGAGGGCCGTGGACGCGCGGCGCCCTGCTCGATCAACTGGACGATGTCGGGGTTCGACCGCGTGACGTCTCACGGATCGCTCTCACACACTATGATCTCGATCACGTCGGTGTATTATCCCGGTTCGGAACCGACGTCACGGTGTACGCGGGCCAACCCGACGCCGCCGTCCTCCGTGGCGAGCGTGATCCGCCGTGGAACAACCGCAAGACAGCGGTCCAGCGGGCGAGTCGCTTCCTGATCCCCGAACTCGAACAGCCGGTCGAGACCGTCACCGACGGCGATCGGATCGGCGGCCTCGGCGTCTACGGGACGCCGGGCCATACGCCGGGACACCTGGCGTTCGTCAGCGAGGAGCGTTCCGTGGCGTTCGTCGGCGACCTCGTCCGTGAGAGCGGTGGTCGACTCGAAGCCTCGCCGTGGGCACTGAGTCACGATACCGACGCAGTCAAAGCGAGTATCCGACGGTTGGTCGAACTGGATCTCGATGTCGAGGTCCTGGCGATGGGTCATGGGACGCCGTTCGTCGAGCGCGGAGCGGGTCACCTGTCCGATCTCGCCGGACGACTGTGAGGAGCGGCCGGTCTCGCTCGTCGTCAGTCCCGGTGGCCGTGATCGCCCGCGTTATTCGAGTTCTTCGGCAACGGCTTCAGGATCGAGGAGGTCGGGATCGACCATCAGATCAGCCTGTCGGGTGGCAAACTCCGGTAACGAGCCGTCGGCGTAGACGACCACGCGCACGCCGGGATTGTGGTCCTTCGCGACGGCGATGGAAGTCGCCTGATCCATCTCGGTCAGGAGATAGATATCCGTCTCTTCGATGCCGGCGCCAGTCAGTGACTCGCCGTTTCCGACGTCGACGACCGTCACTTCGTGACCTTCCGCCCGCAGCGCCGCTGCGATCTCCCGCTCGTCCGTCCCGGCGACGATGACCTTCATGTCACTCGTACTCGATGGTCGCGGGCGGTTTGTGGGTCACGTCGTAGACGACCCGCGAGACGTTCTCGTTCTCGCCTGTGATGCGACTCTGGATCCGTTGAAGGGTCTCCCAGTCGATCTCCTGGGCGCGGGCGGTCATCCCGTCGCGGGATTCGACCGACCGGATGGCGACGACCCAGCCGTGGACGCGGTTGTCCCCTTTCACGCCCGTAGCCTTGCCGATGACGGCTGCCAGGGCCTGCCAGGGATCATACTCTTCGAGTTCTTCTTCGACGACGTGGTTCGCTTCCCGCGCCACGGCGAGTTTCTCCTCGGTCACCTCGCCGATGATCCGGACCGCGAGGCCAGGACCAGGGAAGGGCATCCGCTCGCTGATGATCTCCTCTAGGTCGAGTTCTCGGGCCACTTCCCGGACTTCGTCCTTGTAGAGGTCAGCCATTGGTTCGACGATCCCCTCGAAGTCGACGACGTCGGGCAGACCGCCGACGTTGTGGTGGGATTTGATCGTCCCCTCACTTTCGATTCGATCCGGATAGATCGTCCCCTGGACGAGGTAGTCGGCCTCGACTTCTCGAGCCACAGTCTCGAACTCCCGAATGAACTGCTCGCCGATGGCGTGGCGCTTCTCTTCGGGATCGGTGATTCCCGAAAGCTCGTCGAGGAATCGCTCCTTGGCATCGACGATCCGGAGACTGTCCATGTACGCGAAGGTCTCGCGGATCTGTTCGGTCTCGCCTTTCCGCATCAGGCCGGTGTCGACGTAGACCGGCGTGAGTTGGTCGCCGACAGCGTCGTAGGCCAGCGCGGCAGCCGTCGAGGAGTCGACACCGCCCGAAAGGGCGATGACGGCCTCGTCGTCGCCGATCGCCTCGGCGATTTCGGCTTTCGCCTCGGGAACGAAGGAGTCGACATCGACCATCAGGCATCACCCCACGGGATGCTCGCACAGAAAAGGACTCGTTCGGTCGTCGCGATCATATCAGTACCTGCATGTGTGTCAGTAAAACGTTTGTGAAACGGCGGATACTGGAGTCGCGAGAGGGCACCTCAGCCGTTGATCTCTCCGTATTCACGGATCAACATCCCGCGGGATCGGGCTGTCCATCGGCGAGGCATCGAAGTACTTTCGGTTCTGGACCCGTCAGCGAGTCCGGAACGAGACGACCGTCTGCATGCCATCGTGTCCGTCGACGGATTCCGTCGTCACGTTCAGCCCGAAGATCGCATCCTCGTCGAGGGCGTCCTCGGTGATCGTCCGGAGGTCCTCGGCTGCGGGACTCTCCTCCAGTAAGACGATCCTGATCTGGTTGCGGTTCCGACTCACGTCGTCGACGTCGTAGCCATTGGCCTCGAAGGCTTCTCGGAGAGACTGCTGGAGATCCGCCATACTGTCAGTGTGCTCTCGTGGCCCCTAATACCTCCGGCTGTTCGGGACGGGAGCAAACGAACACTGACCGATCGAGCGCTCAGGCTTGCAGTTCGCTTTTGCGTTCCGCCTCATGCCTGTCGAGGACGGCCTCGACGAGGCCGACGAACGGCGGCGATGCCCGAGTTGGTCGCGAGCGGAACTCGGGGTGAAACTGCGTGCCGACGAAGTACGGATGGCTGTCACGGTCGAGTTCCAGAATCTCCATCCGCCGGCCCGAGACACCCGAGAACGTCAACCCGGCGTCCTCGATGTCCTCGATGTACGACGGATTGACCTCGTAGCGGTGGCGATGGCGCTCCCGACAGGCAGTGTTCTCGTAGAGATCGTGAGCCAACGTTCCGGGTTCGATCTCGGTGTCCTGAGCACCGAGTCGCATCGTCCCGCCCATATCCTCGACGCCTTCTTGTTCGGGCAGGATGTCGATGACGGGATGGGGCGTGTCGGGTTTCATCTCCGCCGAGTGGGCACCCTCCAGACCAAGCACGTTGCGGGCGTACTCGACGACGGCCATCTGGAAGCCCAGACACAGCCCCAGGTAGGGAACGTCGTTCTCGCGGGCGTAGCGGATCGCCTCGATCTTGCCCTCGGTGCCACGGGAGCCAAAGCCACCAGGCACGACGATCGCGTCGATCTCCTCGAGTTCATCGTCGTGACCGTCCGCGAGGTCTTCGGAGTGGATCCAGGTCGTCTCGACGTCGACGTTGGTCTCCAGGCCGGCGTGTTTTAACGCCTCGTGGATCGAGATATAGGCGTCTTCGAGGCCGTACTTGCCGACCAACGCTACGTCGATCGAGCCCGTCGTCTCCTGGGTGACGAGTTCGCGCCAGCCGTTCTCGCGCTCGCTCGCGGGGAGCGCTTCGTCGGCCAGGTCCAGTTCGTCCATCACGTATTGATCGAGGCCCTCGTCCTGGACAACCAGCGGAACCTTGTAGATGTCCTCGACGTCCGGGTTCGAGAAGACGGCGTCCGTGGGAACGTCGCAGAACAGCG
>ENA-ORCS01001193-ORCS01001193.1-marine-metagenome-genome-assembly--contig:-NODE-1193-length-12133-cov-3.736480_pt1 | contig 12133 bp, 12 predicted proteins | sample MGYA00237781_ERZ508513 | MGnify/ENA primary metagenome ERZ508513 (study PRJEB26184, sample SAMN06268793) | marine metagenome | isolation source: Eden Landing Ponds, San Francisco, CA, USA | place...
TTCATCAACGAGATCGCGTCGCTGGCGATGCGTTCGATCATGCACTTCGGGTTCTCGATCGGGATCGACGACGAGTCCATCCCCCGCGAGGCCGAAGACCAGATCAACGAGGCCATCGACCAGGCCTACGACCACGTCGAGGAACTCATCGAGTCCTACGAGCAGGGCGACCTCGAATCGCTGCCCGGTCGGACCGTCGACGAGACCCTCGAGATGAAGATCATGCAGACGCTCGGTCGTGCGCGTGACACGGCCGGTGACATCGCCGAGGACCACTTCGGCGACGACAACCCCGCCGTCGTCATGGCCCAGTCCGGCGCGCGTGGGTCGATGCTCAACCTCACCCAGATGGCCGGCTGTGTCGGACAGCAGGCAGTCCGGGGCGAGCGGATCAACCGCGGCTACGAGGACCGCACGCTCTCGCACTTCAAGGAAGACGACCTCTCGGCCGAAGCACACGGCTTCGTCGAACACTCCTATCGCAGCGGCCTCACCCCCAAGGAGTTCTTCTTCCACGCGATGGGTGGTCGCGAGGGGCTGGTCGACACGGCGGTCCGGACCTCCAAGTCCGGCTACCTGCAGCGCCGCCTCATCAACGCCCTCTCCGAACTGGAGACCCAGTACGACGGCACGGTCAGGGACACGACGGACAACATCGTCCAGTTCGAGTTCGGCGAGGACGGCACCTCGCCGGTCGACGTCTCCTCCAGCGACGACGAACAGGCCGTCGACGTCGAGGCCATCGCCGACCGCGTCGTCGACTCGGAGTTCGCCGACGACGCCGAGAAAGAGCAGTTCCTCGGCGCCCAGGAAGAGCGTATCAACCTCTCGGAGCACGCCGACGACTGGTGGATGGAAGCGGCCGGAGGTGACTGACCATGGAAGTCACCGAGGACGTCCGAGCGCTGGTCGAGGACACCGAACTCCCGCGACGACTGAAAGAGGAGGTCTACGACACCCTCGAAGCCCGCGGCGAGGTGACGCTCGAACAGGTCGATGAGATCGCACAGGCCACCGAGAGCCAGTACGTCGAATCTCGCGTCGACCCGCTCGACCCCGTCGGGACCGTCAGTGCCCAGTCCATCGGGGAACCGGGCACGCAGATGACGATGAACACCTTCCACTACGCGGGTGTCGCCGAGATCGACGTCACGCAGGGGCTCCCCCGCCTGATCGAACTCGTGGACGCGCGCAAGGAGCCCGACACGCCGACGATGGAGGTCCACCTCGAAGAGGAGTACGCGACCGACCGCGAGCGCGCACACGAGGTCGTCTGGAGCATCGAGTCGACGAAGATCCTCCAGCTTGGCGACGTCTCGACGAACGTCGCGGACATGCTCGTGCAGGTCGACCTGAACGAGGACACCCTCGAAGAGCGGTGGCCGACGGCCGACTCGCTCGACGAGGTCGTCGAGGAGATCGCCGCGACGGTCGAGTCCAACCTCGGCGTCGAGGTGGACATCCCGGCGCGGACGGTCATCCAGTTCGGCCCCGACGAGCCGAGTTACAGGGACCTGCTCCAGCTCGTCGAGGAACTGCGCGAAATCGTCTTCAAGGGTATCGAGGAGATCACCCGCGTCGTCATCCGGAAAGAGGAGACCGAACAGGGCGAGGAGTTCGTCCTCTACACCGAGGGGTCGGACCTCGGTGCGGTCCTGGACCTGGAGGGCGTCGACGGCACGCGGACGGACTGTAACAACATCCACGAGATCTACCGGAACCTGGGCGTCGAGGCGGCCCGGGAGTCGATCATCGACGAGACGATGCACACGCTCGAAGAGCAGGGGCTCGACGACGTGAACATCCGTCACCTGATGCTCGTCGCGGACATCATGACCAACCGGGGGACCATCGAGTCCATCGGTCGCCACGGCATCTCCGGGAACAAGGAGTCCGTCCTGGCGCGGGCGGCCTTCGAGGTGACCGTCAACCACCTGCTGGACGCCGCGATCCACGGCGAGGTGGACGAACTCAACGGCGTCACCGAGAACGTCATCGTCGGCAAACCCATCAAACTCGGGACCGGCGACGTCGACCTGCGGATGAGCGCCCGCGACGACTGACAGTCACGCCACCCGCATGACTGTCACACTATCCGACGAAGCGCGCCGTCTCATCGCTCTCATCGAGGAGGAGAGCGGCGCCACAGTCCGGGACTGCGTCGTCGACGACGAGTTCGACCGCCTGCTCGTGCTCGTCAAAGCCGGCGAGATGGGCGAGGCCATCGGCCCCGGCGGCCGAACGGTCCAGCGCGTCGAGGAACGGCTCGACCGGGAGATCAAACTCGTCGAGGACGCCCCCACGGCCGAGGACTTCGTCGCGAGCGCGCTCGCGCCCGCGGCGGTCTACAACGTCACGATGAGCGGGGGTGACGGAGACGACGCGACGACCGTCGCCTACGCCGAGGTGGCCGACGAGGACCGCGGGATCGCCATCGGGAGAGACGGCCGGAACATCGCGGCCGCCCGGACGCTCGCGGCGCGACACTTCGACGTCGACGACGTCGAGTTGGCCTGAGCGGCCCATCCATCGGTACTCGCAGTCGATCCCGCGTCCCGATGGGGTTTCTCAGCCCGTGTGAACGACACACAGAGCCGAAACCGGTCGTTTTCGGGGGAAACGAGGCGATAGGCGTCGTGCGGAAAGAGTGAACTTAAGTGACTCCGTCGGATACGGATGGGTACTATGGCAAACGGCAAGTACGCCGCGCGGAAGCTGAAGAAGGACCGCCAGAAACACCGGTGGTCCGACTCGGATTACGCGCGCCGCGAGCGGGGACTCAACGAGAAGTCCGACCCGCTCGAAGGTGCCCCCCGCGGTCGGGGCATCGTCCTCGAGAAGCTCGGTATCGAAGCGAAACAGCCCAACTCCGCCATCCGGAAGTGTGTCGGGGTCCAGCTCATCAAGAACGGCAAGCAGGTCTCGGCGTTCTGTCCCGGTGACGGCGCTATCTCCTTCATCGACGAGCACGACGAGGTCACCATCGCCGGCATCGGCGGCGCGAAGGGCGGTGCGATGGGCGACCTCGGTGGCGTCCGGTACAAGGTCGAGAAGGTCAACGGTGTCTCCATGAAGGAACTCGTCCGCGGTAACGCGGAGAAACCGGTTCGATAACATGTCCGAAGCAGAATCCCCCGACGCCGACGAGCCCGAGACGGAGTCGACCGGCGCGAAACTGTTCGGCGAGTGGTCGGTCGACGACATCGAGTACCACGACCCCTCCACGGAACGGTACATCACCGTCACGCCCATCGCCCACACGATGGGGCGCCACGCGTCCAAGCAGTTCCAGAAATCGGATATCAGCATCGTCGAGCGGCTGATCAACCGGCTGATGCAGACCGACGAGAACACCGGCGACAAGCAGAAGACGATGCGCATCACCCAGGACGCCTTCGACATCGTCCACGAGCGCACGGGCGAGAACCCGGTCCAGGTGCTCGTCGGCGCCGTCGAGAACAGCGCCCCCCGCGAGGAGACCGTCCGCCTGAAATACGGTGGTATCTCCGTCCCCAAAGCTGTGGACATCGCGCCCCAGCGCCGCGTCGACCAGGCCCTGAAGTTCCTCGCCGAGGGCGTCTACAACGACTCGTTCAAGTCGCCCGTCGACGCCGAGGAAGCCCTGGCCAACCAGCTCATGGGCGCTGCCGACAACGACGTCTCCACGTACGCCGTCAACCAGAAAGAAGAGAAAGAGCGCGTCGCGGCCGCCGCGCGGTAAGTTTCTCCCGCAGTTCTTCCGTTCTCTGCCCGCCGGACAGCCGACGGTTCACCGACGATATGCCGACCGTCACCGGTGGTGACTGACCCGGACGACCTCGCCGGACCCGTCGACGACAGCCGAGAGGCGGTCGCCGTCGCGCTCGACCTCGATCAGGAGTTCGAGGGGGTCTTCCGAGACGACGGTTTCAGCGCCCGCCCGGCAGCACTCGAACTCCCAGAAGGGCGTGGTTCGAGGGTCGGCCCCGCGGTCGCGGAGGAACCGGGCCACGTCCAGGTCCTGGAGCGCGCAGAGTCCCGCCGTGAGCGCGAACTGCGCGCCACACCCCGAGCACCGGTCCGCGAGCAGGTGCCCGTCCACGTCGTCGTGGTACTCGCCGGTCATCTCGACGGCACGGTCGCAGGCGCGACAGACGCCGCGGAGCGTCTGCTGGGCGTTCGCGTAGAGGCGCAACGCGACGAGTTCCCGGAGTTCGTCACGCGACCGCGTCTCTATGGCCGCCGGGCGCAGATAGACATACGACAGGTGTCCGTTCGAACAGCGCAGTTCGGAGTGCCCCTCTTCGAACCGGAGGGCCACCGGCTCGCCACAGAAGAGACACTCCCCGAACGATTCGACGGGGTCCGGCATCTCCTCGCGGCCGTAGGTCCCCGATTCGATCTCGAGCGCGACGCTGTATCCCCGCTCGGTCAGTCGGTACCCCGAGTCCAACTCCTCGACGTACAACCCCACCAGTCTGTCGAGGTGGTAACTGAAGTTGCCGCTGTCGGGGGCGTCGACCCGCTCGCGGAGTTCGGAGAACTGGACGGCCGGGTCGTCGGGCGTCGGGCGAAACTCGAACAGTTCCTGGAGGACCGCCATCCGCGTCGGATGGGCCAGCAGTTCGAAGCTGTCGGTCGGTTCCGGGTCGCCTGCTGCCATACCTCCATCTCCTGCCAGGACGCCAAAACCGTTCGGGAACCCGACAGTCCGGTTACTGTAACGCGCGACACCTCGCGCCAGCGGCGGCGGTCGCGGACCGGCGGCGACCCCCGCTCACGACCGCTCTCGCGATAGATCCCATCGTTGATATTGCTACAGTCGCCGCCGTCCCCCCACATCGCGTGTAATGTAATACAGGAAATACTTTTGCCCCGATAGCGTCTCCGGTGGTCGTACGATGGGAAGTCGACCGGAAGCGCGGGACCGACCGCGTTCGACGGAGACCGAGCACAGACCCGCGACGGGCGGAGCCAGGGCGGCAGACGAGACGGACCCCGGAGACGGGGGCGAAGAGGTCGCGCTCCGCGTCGAAGGTCTCTCGAAGACCTTCGGGAGCGACGAGGACGCGGTCACCGCGGTCGACGGCGTCTCCTTTTCGGTCGAACGCGGGGAAGTCGTCGGACTGTTGGGTCCGAACGGCGCCGGCAAGACGACGACTATCAAGTCGGCGCTCGGGCTGGTCGTCCCCGACGAGGGGGTCGTCGAGATCTGTGGCGAGGACGTTTCGACGGACCCGAGGACGGCCTACCGGCACGTCGAGGCGATGATGGAGGGGGCCAGAAACCAGTACTGGCGACTCACCGTCCGCGAAAACCTCGAGTACTTCACCGCCATCTCGGGCGAAGACCCGGCGGCAGTCCGTGACCGCCACGACCGGCTGCTGGCGGCCTTCGGCCTGCGGGCGGTGGCCGACGCGCAGGTCCGCACGCTCTCTCGCGGGATGAAACAGAAATCCTCTATCGCGAGCACGCTGGCTCGCGACGTGGACGTCGCTTTCCTCGACGAACCGACGCTCGGGTTAGACGTCGAGAGCGCCGACGAACTCAGGAGACAGATCCGCGATATCGCCGCCGAGCGGGACGTGGCGATACTGCTGTCCAGTCACGACATGGACACCGTCGAGGAGATATGTGACCGCGTCGTGATCGTCGACGACGGCGAGGTCGTGGTCGACGATACGGTCGAGGCCCTGCTCGGAGTGTTCGAGACCCAGCGCTATCGCCTCACTGTCCGCGGTGTCGAGCCGTCCGCCGTCGTCGACCGCGACGTCGCGGTCGAGGCGGTCACCGAACTGGACGGGCGCGTCCGTTTCGACGTGACCGCCGACAGCGACGCAGTGTATCGGCTCATGCGGGAACTCGACAGGCGAGACGCGCGCCTGGAGACCGTCGAGACGGTCGTCCCCGACCTGGAGACGGCGTTTCGGAACGTGACCGGGGACGACGGCCCGGACGACCGTTCCGGGACCGGAGACGACCGGGCCGTGGACGGCGATAGCCACCCCGGGACCGAAGACGACAGGATCACGACCGGGGGTGAGGGGGCGTGAGTCCAGCAGAGTCGACCGGATACCCGCGGCTGTTGCGGGCGGTCGTTCGCCGCGAAGTCGTCCTGTTTCTCCGCTATCCCTTCGAGGCGCTGGGCGCTGTCGTCGTCCTCGGGGTCCTGTTCGCGGGTATCTTCCTCGGCGGCACGGCGCTCGCGGGCCAGGCGATGGCAGACTCCATCGAGGGGGTCGTCGTCGGCTTCTTCCTCTGGGTCCTGGCGATCGGCGCCTACGGTGACGTCGCGGGCGACGTCGCCGCCGACGCGAGCTGGGGGACGCTCGAACGCCACTACCTGACGCCCTTTGGCTTCGGTCCGGTCCTCCTCGCCAAGGCGGCCGCGAAGCTCCTGACGCACTTCGTCTACGCGGGCGTCCTGCTCGCTATCGCGCTGGTGCTGACGGGGACCACGCTCGAACTCGACCTCGTGACGATCCTCCCGGTCGCCGTGTTCACGGTGGCCTCCGCGTTCGGGATCGGGATCGCGTTTGGCGGCCTGACCGTCCTCTACAAGAACGTCACCAGCTGGATGGAACTGGTGAACTTCGTCCTCGCGGGGCTGATCGCCGCGCCGCTGGTCGGCAACGACCTCCTGCTCGCCCTCCCCCTCGTACAGGGCAGCGCGCTCCTCCAGCGAGCGATGCGGGACGGCGTCCGCCTCTGGGAGTTCGAAGCCGCCTCGCTGGCGATACTCGTCGGAACGGGCGTCGGCTACCTGCTGGTCGGCTATCTCGTCTTCACCCTCTGTCAGCGCCGCGCCCGACGACTCGGCGTCCTCGGCGACTACTGACCGGGACGCCGAAACCCCCTCCCCCCGCCCCCGGCACTGGCGCTTCCCCGGCCCCCGTCAACCACCGGTTATTTCATGGTTGACGACACACCGACGAGCATGTCACAGGGACACGAGTCCGTCGAACTGGTGGGCGACGAGACGGTCGGCTACTTCGCTCGCGCGGTCCTGATAGCCGCGCTGACGGCCGTCCTGGCCCAGGTATCGGTCCCCTATCCGTTCTCACCGGCGCCGGTCTCCTTCCAGGTCATCGGCGTCTACCTCGCCGGCCTCCTGCTCGGGCCGCTGTGGGGCGGGTTCTCCTTTGCGCTGTACCTGCTCGTCGGTGCGGTCGGCATCCCGGTGTTCTCGAACGGCGGGTCGGGACTTGCGTACATCGCGGGCCCGACCGGTGGCTTCCTGGTCGGTTTCCTGCTGGCGGCTGTGCTGGTCGGGGCGCTCGTCCACCGGAGCCTGACCCCGCGGCCGCTCTCGGAGGTGTCCGTCGCGGTTCAGACCGGCGCGGTGTTCGCGGGCCTGGCGGTCATCTATCTCGTCGGAGCACCCCGTCTCGCGCAGGTCCAGGGGCTGTCGCTGACGCGGGGCTTCTGGGTCGGTGCGGTCGTCTTCATCCCGGGTGACGTCGTGAAGATCGCGGCGACGCTCGGACTCGTCAGGGGCGGGCATCTCGCCGACCTCGTCGAATGATCACCGTCGATGGCGTCACCAAGCGGTACGACGACGAGGCCGTCCTCTCTGACGTCTCGCTGACCGTCGAGGACGGCGAATTCCTCGTGATAGCGGGCGCGAACGGGTCGGGCAAGACGACGCTCGTCCGGGGGTTCAACGGCCTCGTCGAACCGGATTCGGGGGTCGTCCGCGTGGACGGACAGGACGTCTCCGAACACCCCGTCGCCGCCCGGACGAGCGTCGGGATGGTGTTCCAGCACGCCCGCGACCAGTTCGTCGCCGCGACGGTCGGTGCCGACGTCGCCTTCGGCCCCGAGAACCTGGGACTCCCCCGCGAGGAGATCGACCGTCGCGTCCGGGAAGCGCTGGCGAGTGTCAACCTTTCTGGCCGGGAATCCGAGCGTATCGACACGCTCTCCGGTGGCGAGCAAGCACGGGTCGCCGTCGCCGGCGCGCTGGCGATGGAACCCGCACACCTCGTCCTCGACGAACCTTTCGTCGGGCTCGATCTCGCCGCCCGCGAGTCCGTCCTCTCGCGACTCGACGACCTGGCGGCCGACGGGACCGGGGTCGTCGTCGTGACCCACGACCTGCGGGACCTGCTGGAACGTGCAGACCGCGTGGTCGGGCTTCGGGACGGGGGGATCGCCTTCGACGCCGCCCCCGCCGCGGCGGCCGACCGACTCGCCGCCATCGACGTCCGTGACCCGCGATGTTGACCTACCGGGACGGTAACACGCTCGCTCATCGACTCGACCCGCGGTCGAAACTCGTCGTCCAGGTCGGCTTCGCAGTCGCCGTCTTCGCGACCGTCGACCCGGTGTGGCTCGGCGCGCTCGCCGCCGTCCCGGTCGCGTCCCTGGCCGCGGCGCGGCTCTCACCGCTGGCAGTCGTCCGGAGCTACCGGGTGTTGCTGGTGGTCCTCGCGCTCGGTCCACCGCTCGCGGCGGTGACGTTCTCGCCGCCGTGGGTCGTTCCCGAACGGGCAGTCCGCTCGGCGCTGTCGGTGTCTCGGGTCGCACTGCTCCTGTTCGTGACCAGCGCGTACGTCGTCTCGACGCCGGCACGTGACTCGCGGGCGGCCGTCCAGCGGCTGATTCCGGGCAAACCCGGACAGTTGCTGGGCGTCGGTGTCGAGTTGACCGTTCGATTCCTGCCGCTCGTGCGTCGCGACATCGCACAGATACGGACAGCTATCCGCGCCAGGGGTGGGGCCGAGCGGTCGCTCGTCGACAGGGCCCGACGCGTGGCGCTCGTGGGAACCCGCCGGGCGTTCACCAGAGCGGACCGCCTGGCGCTCGCGCTCCGGGCACGCTGTTTCGCCTGGAACCCGACGCTCCCTCGACTCCGGTTCCGGCGGCGGGATTATCTCGTCACTGCGTTCGGCCTCGCGCTCGCGGCGAGCCCGTTCGTTCCCGCTGTCGGAAGATTCATCCCGATTGGGTAGCAGGGTTTCGACATGTCCAACGAGTCGACCGACGGTCGCCCGGGTGACCGCCCTCCGGCACGGTCGGAGTGGCCGACCCCCTCCCGTCGGCGCTTTCTCGCGCTGTCCGGGGTGAGTGTCGCCGGCGTCGCCGCTGTCGCCGGTTGTTCGACAGCGACCAACACGCCCGCAGACGGTCAGGGCGACGACAGCGACGGTGACGGCACCGACGCTTCTGACGCGACGCCGACCGACGCCGCGAACGCGGTGCCCCGCTCGCTCGAAGAGTGGCCGGGCTACGACCCCGAGTGGACAGCGCCGACGAGTTCCCCGCTCGAAGCCGACCTGGAGACGGAAGTGCTCGTCGAGAACCTGGAGATCCCCTGGGACCTCTCCTTTGCCCCCGACGGGAGTCTCTTCATCACCGAGCGCGTGGGTCGAGTCCTCCAGTTCGACGGCGGCGAGGTCCGGACGGTCGCCGAACCGGCAGACGCCATCGACGCCGGTTCCCTCGAACCCGGCTCCGACAAACGCCCCTGGTGGGTCAAGGGTGGGGAGGGCGGGACACTGGGCATCGCTGTTCACCCCGCGTATCCGGATCCGCCCCACGTCTTCGTCTACTACACCTACCGGGACGAGACGGACACGAAGTACAACAGGGTCGACGTCTTCGACGTGGAGAGCTCGGACCCGGGGGCGCCGGTTCGAACGGTCGTCGACAGTATTCCGGCGAACAACTACCACAACGGGGGCCGGGTCACGTTCGGCCCGCGCAACCACCTCTGGATCACCTGTGGCGACGGCGGTGAACCCGAAAACGCCCAGAACCTGTCGAGTTACGCCGGGAAGATCCTGCGGGTGACACCGGAGGGTGAGCCAGCGCCGGGCAACCCCGAGTACGACGACCCCGACGCCGACCGTCGGATCTTCAGCTACGGCCACCGCAACCCCCAGGGGATCGTCTGGACGCCCGACGGCACGCCGTTCGACTCCGAGCACGGCCCCACCGGTCGCGACGAATTCAACCGACTCGTCGCGGGCGACAACTACAGCTGGCCCGACGTCTACAAGCCCGAGAACTACCCCGGAACGGAGTACCACAAACCCGTCTTCAACACCGGTGCGCAGAAGTTCGCGCCCACGGGGTCGCTGTTCTACACCGGCGACCGGGCGCCCGCACTCCGGAATCGGATGGTCACCGGCGGACTCATCAGCCAGCAGTTGGTCGTGACGACGCTGACACCCGCTGGCGAAGAACTCCCGCCGAGTGAGGACGCCTACGACCAGGTGACCGCCGACTGGTCCGACGACGCCTACGTCGCAACCGTCCACACGATGTTCGAGAACGAACTCGGCCGGATCCGCCACGTCGAACAGGGTCCCGAGGGCGACATCTACGTCTGTACCTCCAACCGCGACGGCCGCGCGAACGGGAAGTTCCCCCGCGACATCGACGACGTTCTCGTGCGGATCCGGCCGGCCTGACACCGTCGGGTGTCAGTCAATTCCGGATCTCGCCGACACCGGTTTTGGGGTCTCAGGACGTCATCTCGTTTCCGAGAAACAGCGACGCCGTCCGCAGCAACGACGGATCGGCGACCTGTGACAGTTCAGAATCGCTCAACTCGAACTCCAGCGCCCCGAGGTTGGCGGCGAGATGGTCGCGACTCGTCGCCTTCGGGATGGCGACGACGTTCGTCCGCCGTGTGAGCCAGTGGAGCGCGACCTGCGGGGCGCTCTTGTCGTAGGGCTCGCCGATCGCTGCGAGTCGGTCATCGTCTATCACGCCGCCGTGTGCCAGCGGACTGTACGCGGTCAACACGTGCCCGTCCCGCTCGCATTCCCGCCGGAGTTTCTCCCGCGTGTAGTAGGGGTGACAGCGCACCTGGTCTGCGAGTAGCGGGATCGGCGACTTCTCACGGGCCTTCCGGAGGCGCCAGCGCCGGAAGTTCGAGACACCGACGTGGCGGACCAGTCCGTCGTCGACGAGTTCCGCCATCGCGCGGGCCGTATCCCGGAAGTCGACGAGTGGGTTCGGCCAGTGGAGCAGGAGGAGGTCGACGTAGCTGGTGTCGAGACGGTCGAGGCTCTCCCGGGTCGATCCGAGGACGTCGTCGTAGCGGGCGTTGCCGGGCGTGACCTTCGTCGTGATCCAGACGTCGTCACGGTCGACGTCGCTGTCGGCGACCGCCCGACCGACCTGGTTCTCGTTTTCGTACAGCTGTGCCGTGTCGATGTGACGATAGCCGAGTTCGAGCGCCGTCGAGACGGTCTCGTAACACTGTTCGCCGGTTATCTGCCAGGTCCCCAGGCCGAGCACGGGGACCTCGGCGTCGCGGACGCTGACCGTTTCCATACCTGTGACTGCGGCCCTGCCCCCAAGAAACCATCACTCGTCCCCCCGGCCGCCTGGCGCCGGGAAACTGTATATCGGTCAGTCGGCGGCCTGCTCACCGGACCCGGCGTAGGCCCGCGTCACGTCGACGAGGGTCTTCCGGTACTCGCTCTCTCCGGGGTCCTCCGCGAGTGTCCTGAACCGTCGCTTGAACTCGCTGAGACCGATCCCCGGCGCATCCTGTGCGGCCGCGTGTGCGAGGTCGTAGAGCCGGTGGTCCTCGTCGACGAGACCGTGGCGCTCGACGAGGCCGAGCGCGAACGCGGCGTTGACGGCGGTGATCTCCGGGTCCGCCGCGGGCGTGAGTCGCTTCCAGGCCGTCGGTGTCCCCGGGCGGTCGAGCGTCGACCGCTCACGCGCTGGCTCGCGCCTGCTGGATTCCCGGTTTCTGGTCGGGTCCCGGGGCCGGTCTGCGACCGCCGCGGCGATGCTCGACTCCAGGAAGGAGACGAGTTTGTCGGCCGGCGCGACGTCCAGCCAGAGGTCGTCGGCGTAGATGTCTTTCATGTGGTTGGCGATCTGATAGCAGTGGACGAGCTTTCGACGCTCGACCGACCGTCCGGCGAGCGCGAGGAAGATCGCTTCGTCCGTCGACTGGGTGTGAGAGGGGTGGTCGCGCTCGTAGTGGTGCATGTGGGCGAACTCGTGAAGCGCGAGTTCACGGGCCATCGCGCTCGTGGCCGCCTGCTGTGAGATCACCAGCAGGTGACCCTCGTCGTCGTGACTGACCCGCGTCCGTTCGTCAGGGTCTTCGCGTATCTGGACGGTCACCGGCCGGTCGAGGTCGTGTTCGGTCTCGAAGAGGTCCCGGGCCCCGAGAAACGGT
>ENA-ORCS01001195-ORCS01001195.1-marine-metagenome-genome-assembly--contig:-NODE-1195-length-12132-cov-35.194359_pt1 | contig 12132 bp, 15 predicted proteins | sample MGYA00237781_ERZ508513 | MGnify/ENA primary metagenome ERZ508513 (study PRJEB26184, sample SAMN06268793) | marine metagenome | isolation source: Eden Landing Ponds, San Francisco, CA, USA | place...
TCGGCATTGGGAGCCCACGACTCCATCGAGGTCCGGACTTCCTCGTGGTGTCCGAAGCCGGTTCGGACGCCGCCGGCGCGCAGGATTCGCTCCGCGAGGTCGATGGTTCGCTCGCGCTCGTCAGCGGGCGCTTCATCGGGGCGGTCAACGTCGGCGTAGAATGGCAAGCCGACTTTGCTGATGATCGTCTCCTTGTAGTTTGGGATCAGCAGCGGTTCCTCGACGAAGATCGGGTCGAACGGTGGTTCGGTTGTCGGCAACATACTGGAAAGCCTCCAGCCATGGAGGCGACACAAAATCGCCCTGCGGCAGAGTCCGATCTAGAGGTACTGGTCAGCGGTGTCGCCGTGGTTCCCTTCCAGGGCTTCCCAGTCCGCCATCGCGTCGTACTCTGCGCGGATCTCACCGTCTGACTGCATATCGTCGACGAAGGCTTGGACTTGTTCATCGACGGGCGCGCCCTGCAGGTCGCGCTCCCGAGCGATAAACTGGATACCACAGAACGAGCGTCCGTCTGCTGCAAGTTGCCAGAGCAGGAGCTTTCGGTTCTGGTAGGTTGCGAGTTCGGTCAGCAATGCATCGTCTGGTGGATTGGACATTGTGTGGAACCTCCGACTGTGAGGGCTGCACAAAACGGACATTGTGAGTAAGGGAAAGAGCCGTTACAGTGCTTCAGAAGACTACCAAGCGGGTTTCTGGTGAGTGCGAATAAGTAAGATTATGGCTCCCGGACGTGGCGGTTGATTTGACAGGATGCACGATCTGAATAGTTTTAAACGTGATATGTTAGTCGTGATCGCAGGCATGGATAATCCGAAGGGGACAGAACTCACCGCCGAGTTGCAGGAGCACTATCCTGAAGAGATCACAGCCGGACGCGTGTATCCACAGCTGGATGACTTGGTCGAGAAGGGGCTTGTGCAGAAGGGGAAGAAGAATGGACGAGCAAACGAATATCGGCTGACAAGGCGTGGCGTGCGAGACCTCAAAGGCCATCGAGAGTGGGAAAATCACTATCTGGCTCCGATTGACGAGCTATCTCCGTAGTGGACACTGAGAGAGGGTGACGCCACATTTCTATAGAAAACTCCTGTTGCTGTATTGATCAGAGTAACGTACTAACTCTCGAAATTCCCTGAAAAGCATCATTTGGTGCTGTGTCTGACATACCTTTTTGACCTTTCCGACAGTTTTGCTCTCAAAGAGAGAAAAGATGGCTATGAGACTTAGCGTCAGTAATCAGAAAGGCGGCGCAGGAAAAACGACGACAGCACTCAATGTAGCCGGTGCACTGAACGAGTTAGGCAGTGAGGTGCTGCTAATCGACTTTGATCCACAGGGACATGCGACAGAAGGGTTAGGCTTCGAGGACCTGTACGATGATCCAGAGCAAGACTCGCTCTTTGAGGTCCTGCCCGATCTCGACCGGATGGACGATCTTGAGGATCTGATTGTTGAACATCAGGAGATGGACTGTGTCCCATCACATGTGCGGATGATCAACGCTGAGGATGAACTGTCGAACGTGATGCGCCGGGAGGAGCGCCTCGATATGCTTCTCGACAATGTCGACGACGAATATGACTTCATTATTGTCGACTGTCCACCGAACCTCGGCGTTCTGACCGATAACGCGATTGTAGCGACAGGTCATGTCTTGATCCCAGCGCAAGCGAAGTCAACGTCTATCCGTGCTATAGAGCTCCTATTCCAGCAGTTGCGAAGCATGGAGCAGGCGTTTGGTGACATCCACGAAGTTGGTCTTGTAGCCAATGAGGTCGGTGTCGACGGTGAGGCAGATGAGATGATGGATTGGTTCAAAGACGTCTTTGATGACAAAGAGAACTGTGAAGTCTTTGAAATCAGAAAGCGGGTTGCGTTACAGCGAGCGTGGAATAACGGTGTCTCAATCTTTGAACACGAGGAGGATTGTGATATGGAAGACGTCTATCTCGATATTGCATGCCACTTGGAGGAACAGATCGATGGCTGACAAACGCGACCGCGACCCCTTTGACCAGCGGTATGACGAAGACGATGACCATAACAACACGCAATCAAATTCCTCAAAGACGTCAAAGACACCAGAAACAGCTACAACAAAAAAGACGGCAGAGACAGAAGAGAGTGAAAAGAGCGATGAGACAGCAGAGAGCAATGGCGTTCGCGAGCGACGGAACGTCAATATGTACTTACCGGACGGGCTTGTTGACGATCTGCAATTGCGCTATTCCGAGCTGAACGTCCAATGGCGTCGCGAGCACGGCGAGGACCTTCCGAAAAACGACGAGTTCTACCCAGCCGTTATTGAATCATCGCTGCAGGATACGACAATTGAGAAAGAACTGGGGCTCGCTGATGAGTAGCCAAAGTAAATAAGACCAAGCATTGAGTCTCGAACACACTACTCACACACATCAACAAGTATCAGGGCGAGCGCTACCGCCAGACTACTAAGCCGAACGCGTGTTCCGCATTCGGGCGGAGTTACGTCTCAGGATTGGTTGAAATCTCGAACAGTTATTTTCGACTGTTAAACGGCCTCTAGAGCAGGTCCCCGTCCAGAAGAATGTACGAGGACCTATTGAGGCGGGGACTCTTGATGCATGAGTCCGATCGCAGCATGAGATGCCTCAAAAGCGGTCCATGGGAGGAATCTCAACGATTCGTCTGCCGCCTGCAGCGCTGGAATGGGTTGAATTTAAACAATGCACAGAGGGAATCACGAGCCTGCAGGCAAAATTATGTTGCTTATTAAAAGTCAGAATATTAGCGCAGAAGTTGAGACCGCTCCTCTCAATGCATACGGTCCGGACGCCACAAAGCACAGTCGGGGTTTGTACAGTAGAACTCGAATACCAAGGGGATCGATGCGACGATACACCGAGACGCCAGTAATCCGTTTTCCTGACCCAAGTCGTATTCAACCTGGCAACGTTCCGTAGAGCCGCACACTTTGATTCTACCTTGGCTCGTCACTCGCTCCAGAATGCCTCGATTCGTTCATCAAGACGAGTAAGTACGGTGGCGAGCACGTCCTGCCACTCATCTGGATAGTCTTCGTCCTCACCTGGCGTCGGCGCATCCGGGGGCGGGTGGAAGTGGTCGCGGGCGTTGTGGTCATTGGGGTGGCGGTCCCAGCGGCACTCCCACGAGTTCCCCGTCCGGTATTGCTCGGAGTAATGGATGCTGAAGTCATCGGTTTCGAACCATCGGATACGAAGATACGCTCGCGTGACCCCGCTTGGGAAGTACCCGAGGTCGTAGTCAGCAACGACGGCGTTCGGTGCATACTCAGGGCGTGCTTGGACATCGCCGAAGCGGGCGCTTCTGGAGAGGTGTGGGGCAATCCGGTCGAGAATTTCAGCATCGGTCGGGCCGGTACTGGACGGCCCGTCCTGGTTGTCAGGCATCGATATGACCGGGAGAACTACCAGAAGTTGAGTGATCACGCCGCGCCGCGTCGAGGAGGGTAGCTCTGCGTTCGAGCGTTTTCCACTCGGAGAGCGCTTCCCACGCGTCTTCAGTTGCCATTTCGCGGCTGGCTTCGACAAGAGAGACGGCGTCAGGATCATCTGCGTCGAACTGATTTCTGTACTCGTCGATCTGTTCGATGGCGTCTGACAGCGCCTCAACGATCTTCTGGTCAGAGTAGTTCTCGCGGATGCGGTCGATACGTCGCCACTGGAAGTACGCGTCGTTGCGCTCATACCGGACGGGCCGGCCGTCGTGACGGTGAACCAATCCCATCCCGTCGAACCACTCCAAGTAGTCGCGGGCAGTCTCAGTATCACAATCAGCGAGATCGGCGATGTCGGAAACCTTCGTAGGGGTTCGAAGCCCGGTGACGATATCGAGAAGTCGCTCGCGGATCGGACCACCTTTGATCAGCGAATCGAGCGACTCTAAATCATCGAGATCCGGCGGTGACTCGTCGCCAGCGTACGCCTCGTCGGGAATGTCTGTGATATCCATTCGTGATGCCTCCGTACCTAATCTAACACTTGGACTGGTATATATCTATTGTGGGCTGAATTATTTCTGCTATGTGCTGCTGAGTCGCGAGTTCGACAGTCAGTGTATTCTAGAGGGTTGGAATAGATCAATTCTCTATCTTGGAAGGTATGCCTTGGGGTGTATAGTGATTTTTGTGTCCTCTTGGCTGGTCTATGCCAGTTCAGGCGAAGACTACACACTATACGATGAGTAACAGGTGAAAGCGTCCATACTAACTATTGCTGGTGCGGTTATACTCACTCTCGGAATCCCTAACGGCTAATATGTAGACTGCCTCTCAGTTGTTTGCATTGAAAGTTAGCTGAGTGAAGTAAATCCGAAAGAAACGCTCTCTAAGAGCAGAGTTGGGCTGCAGTTTCTCTTAGATTCTCAGAATCGATGTCGTCGAACATACTGTCTTCCTCGAGTGTTTCGATTACGGCAGAGACAGGCTCTTCAAATCGGAATAGGAGGTAGACTCCTGATTTGTACCCTCCACTAGTCCGGTCAGTTTCGAGTAATCCGTATGTTTCCGCTTTATCAATGTGGCTGTTGACTGTCTCTTGGGTGTATATGTCGGAATCCAAGTTATGGCAGATTGACTTATATATTTTGTAGACCGCAGGGCTCGGCGCTGCCCCGCTATTTATATCGGCTACAATAGCTGCGGCATATACGGTGAGTTTTTTCTGTAGGGACAGTCCGCGAACAATCTCTAAGACTCTGTTTTTGACCACGGAGTCGTTAGCTGCGCGGACATGGTCTTCTGTGACTGTCGTGTCGCCCTTGCTATTGGCTATCTCACCAGCATCTCGGAGTAGATCTATAGCTCGGCGTGCGTCTCCTTCATTGCGTGCACCGTACGCTGCTACTAATTTGATAACCCCTTCGCCCAATGCACCGTCAACAAATGCATCTCGACGTCGGTTGAGAATCTCAATCAGCTCATTTGCATTGTAATCTGAGAAGTGTATGCCATTGGGGTTGTAGGAACTATCCGACCGGCTATCGAGATTCTGCCTGAATCTCGGACTGTTCGTCACAACGACTGTCGAAATAAGTGTGTCAACATGCTGTTCGGCCATGACACGGCTAAGACTATACAATAACCGAGAATACGCCGGCTCATCACCGCGTCCAGTTAGGGCATCAATCTCGTCCAAAATGAACACGAGAGCATCAAAGTGCCTGTCTGCAATATCATAGAGTCGGACGTATTTCTCATCTGTCGAGACTCCCTTTTGGGGGATGTCCCAAGAGACACCCGCTCTCTTTGCGGTCTGCTTTCCCAGTTTCCAAACCGCTCGATCAAGGGTATAGGACTCCATCGTTTTGAAGTTCACCGAAACATAGTCAAACGAAATATTGGCTTCTCGCGCCCGCTCTTTAACTTTTTCAGCAACAGACTTGACAGTGAGGCTCTTGCCAGTTCCACTGGGGCCATAAAGTAGGAGATCCGGTGGCCGCTCACCATCAAGAGTGTCCCTAAATGCACGAGCTTCTGCCGCAAGTTGTTCATCACGACCATATATGCGGTCGTGATCAACAATGGTGTTAGAATCCACCAGACTCTTGTCAGCAAAGACTGACCGCCGGTCCCCACCGAGGATGTCATCGACTATTGAATCCTCTGACCCCGAAGCGGAGTCTGGTTCATTTTTTTCCTTGGTGGAACTGCCTAACTCGTCTGCCATTGTCTTTGCATGTGATTGCCATTGTAATAACCCTTTTCGAAATGAAGGGGGGCATTTCGAAATGAAGGCCCCATTTTCGAAATGAAATTATGTGGACCACCGTTTTCGAAATGAAGGCCCCGTTTTCGAAATGAAATCGTCATCGCAAAACGTGACCAGAATACACCTCCGCAAACAGGACACACTCACCCCGTTTTCGAAATGAAATGGGATCAAAGCGTGTCTGCTATTTCTGATTGAAGTGAACCACAGAGTTTTACGCGTATCATCTCACCTGAAAACGCTCCCAATTCGAATTGAAATGAGTCGAGAACCCCAGCAGAAGATCGTTCCTCCGATAGAAGCCATAATATGAGGGTTCAGGCGTAGATTTCATTTCGAAAGAGGGGTGGGAGAGCTTCTCTTCGCCTAGCCACTATAACTAGGTTTCATTTCGAAAGAGGGGTGAGGGAGTCACAATCTACATAGTCGAGTCACCAACTATACACCCCACCGTTTCATGTGTTTCATCCCATCTTGTACTCCCCTTATTTTCTCTCTTTACTACCCAAATAATCCTTCTGGGAAGGTCTAAGTGGTTGTGAACCCCATATCAAGTATGGCGCTATCCGACCCAACTGAAGAGAACAACCCGGGTTACTATGATGTGGAAGATATGGCTGTAACCCGTCCTGATGGAACAGAGTTGGTCGAACTTGGTGACGATTTCGGTCCTGAAGATGAGGAGTTTATAGATCTCTCTAGGGTACCGTGTTGAATAGATGCTGAGTTACGGTTAGAGTGGCTCACAGAGCGGTTCTATATTGGAGATGGCGAACATGAGGACGATTTCACGGAACTGCTGATACCAGCCCAGCGCTCGCACGGCAGCCGAGCGAGCGCTTCGTCGTCGAATATGAAGTCTCGGCCATCCAGCGCTGAGAGTAGCCTTTTGCCCGGATGAGCGCGTTGTGTCCTAGCGTCAACGGCCTCGACCCACGCTGTAAGATGAGTGGCTCGACGCCAAGCGCGTAGAACTCGTACTTCGTGACCCAGTTGTGGCAGGCTTTGTCAGCAGCCATGGACAGCAGGTCGTCCGCATTCCGACGGACAGCCTGCGGCCCGGTCTTCGTGTCATGTTTCCACCAGGCAGAGTTGTGTACGTCAAGAACGGCGAGCGACTCTCAATCGGTTAGTATCGTGACTTTCAGCGTTTGGACGTTACTTCCTGACCGCTGGCGGTAGTACGACGTGGCTGAGCGGCGGTCGAAGCACGTACTGTCGAGTGCTGCGTGGCTAGACTGCGGGTGCTGCTGCGCTGATCACTCCGACGCGAACCTCTTCGACGATCTCACCGGCCTCATCCATTACTGCCACCTGTGCGTACCGTTTGTGTACATCGGCTCGAGGTACCTGGTCTATTCACCCGGGACGCCAGTGCGTGAAGCAGAGATGCTCCTATTCGGGCTTTCCCGGGTGCCGGCGCGGCACCCGGGCTGTAACGCCCATGACTCGGCTTCTTTCGCACACGGACCAGTCAACGCTACGTGCTCGGTGGCACGAGCCACTCATCGGTCTCTTGCGCCCCATAGTTGGTTTACACTCACATGGAGAAGCGTTTCCATTGAGTCAACGCTGTCGTGTCGGCAGCTGTCCGACACCGACTCCGACAACTTCATGACATCACTCGTGTGAATGCAACTGCCGATCCAGCTACTGTTTCGGTAGTGAATTCACCCGTCAGAAGCAGTCGGTCGAATACGCTTTGAGAGGTACTGATAAATGGTCTGAATGTCGTGTGAACCATCAACTGTCGCGACGGCCCACACAGCCACGACCCGTGCAAGAGCATTCGAACCGCTCCACGAGAAAAGCCAAAAACTCTCAACAGCTCGGAAGATTACCACACCAAGCTGCACAAATATGCGATCATGAAGTTGATCACTTTGGGAAGGTCAGATCGGATGTCAAGAAGGTCTAAATCCCCCGGTATGTGACAAACGCAAATATAATTCCTACTACCAGAGATAGAACCAAACCAAATATATTCTTCGTGAATATCTCCATTATCAGGGTAGCGCCGACTGTAACAAACGCCCATACTACAAGAGCCAACTGGATACGCAGATATTCGCCCCCTAGCTTATCAAAACTATTAGTCATATACTTGCTATTTTTCGCAGGTATTAAAATATAAGGCACTGTAGTTTCGCTAGCCGCGACAGCTACGACTGCGTTATCTCGGTAGAAAGCGAAGAGACAGATTGGTTTGACATCCGAAATCCGCCTCTTCACCCGTGTTACGGTCGCTAAGTCTAAATCAGTTGTTGCTAATCCGGACGAACCCGCCGACCCCGAAGGGGGTGGCGGGTTCGCCGAATGGGCGATGCTGACGCTCCATGCACTCCGTATCGAGCTGGCAAAATCCTACCGCGTCGCAGTTGATTTGCTGAGTGAGATGCCCGGTGTGCTTGAGGAAATCGGCCTCACGCGGCTCCCTCACTATACGGTTCTTCGCACGTGGTTTGAGCGGATTCCGACCGAGATATGGCGTGCGTTTCTCGGCGCGTCGGCCGAGAAACGCACCGGCCACGCTTCGATTGATGCGACTGGCTTTGACCGTGACCAGCCAAGCCGACACTACGCTAACCGTACAGACTACCGCGTCCGGGCGTTGAAAGTGACTGCGTTGGTGGATGTCGAAACGCTGTACATCACCGACATCCACTCGACTACCTCGAAAAAACACGACGCCAAGATCGGCCCGCAGGTCGCCCGCCGGAACGCGGGCGACCTGCGAAGCCTCGCTGCTGACAAAGGATACGACGCGAAAGCCTTCCGTGACGAACTCCGTCAAAACGGCATCCGCCCGCTGATCAAACACCGTCTGTTCAACTCACTCGATCACGCCCACAACGCCCGCATGGACAGTGATCGGTACCACCAACGATCCATGTCTGAAACCGTCTTCTCAAGCATCAAGCGCACGCTCGGCGGTGCCGTGCGTGCGCGAAGCTGGTGGCTTGAATTCCGTGAAATCATCCTCAATGCCACCGTCTACAACCTCTGCCGGAGCGTCCGATATCCGTGAAATCCAGCGCAGTGTATCGAAACTACAGAGCCTGATTGTGCATAGCAACTAGCGTACGGCGGGATGCTGTAATTCTCGGGGCCTTGTTTCACTCAGTTCGGTAAGGGCCTTGTACAAATTAGCATAAGTATTTAATTCGGTATCTACGTTGCCGTCTCATGATCCAATATATAGATTACGGATATTAATTATGTATGACGGACACTTCTCCGTTCGAGTATATGCGGGAAGAGTACTCAACTCTTTGTTGATAAGCAGTTTTTGAGATGGGTTTATGAGCTGACTCCATCACAAATATCCCATACCGTGTCATACCTTTGGACAGCACCAACAATCCTTGAAAGTTCTTATCAAATTTTTTATAATCTTCTGTATAGTATACCTGTCTTGCATATGTATAGTTTCGGGGATATTCCGCGATAAAATCTCCTCGAGCAGCCATTGGAGCCCCAGTCTTATGATCAGTTACTACATTTTGAGTTGCATAAGTCCCAGCCCACTGAGAACCTGTTTTGACTCCCGGCTCATATGACTGGATTTGAACAGGGGGTAATCCGGCTTGAAGTACCACTGAGACTAAAACTAAACCAAGTAACAATAGACTTACAAAGATTTGCCGTTTTTTGTTTATGTATTCTAAGCCACGTGCAGCACCAAGGATTATTACAGGGAACGCCAAAAAATAGGTTCTCCCAATAAGCCACGCAGTTGAATTGGCTAAGTATATGCCCGATATTAAGACTATTACAATTCCCCAAGATAAGGCTATTATTGTTGCGCTGTCCGCATCCTTTCGGTAATCTACGAAACTCGCAATGCCACCGATTAATGAAATTGGTATCAGCCCAGCCAATGGAATTAAGGCGTAGTATTTTGGGGAATATGCAGTTGGATACGATACGACGTTAGCATTTGCAGGATTCGCAAAGTCCAAAGTCGAAATTTGTAAAACAGCTAATTGAAAATTTCGGAGATACGAAGGCAGAGGTAATTCTATAACTTGCAGACCAATTAATACAGAGGCAACTATTAGAACAGGATACAAATATACACCCTTTTGTTTAAAAATTAAAAGTAATCCTGATACAAATATTATACCGGAAAAGATTAGATAATCTGGAGGGTACCAATAAAATAAAAACAATAATAACAGAATAAATATAACGGTAAAAAGCAGTCGACTAATTGTATTTGTCTCACTCTTATTAAAGTGAGTGATTTGGACTCCAAGCAGGGCAATGCTCAACACAGTCATACCCTGAACTACAGCCGAAATAGTAATTGTGTAAAATACAGTTGCAGGTGCCGTGATTCCACCACAAATTGCTATAATAGTTGTAGTTAGTAAGCTGATGTCGTACTTCTTTATAATTATATAGAAACCAACTGAAATCAAGACAAAAGATGGAAATAGTACATATATTGAACTTATACTCAGGTTAGTAATCAAATGTGCGATTGCTAAAAGCAGAGGTAGTATTGGGAGTTTTGCCCGGTTTCCGATTTTACCCCATCTATTAGTAAAATCTATTTCATTGACTAGGGGAATAGTGGAATCACTTATAATTTCATTAGCAATGAAGAAATCTGCGTAGAAGAAAGTATCTCTAGCATATGTGGTTGGAATATTATAATTCATTATAAAATAAATGAATGCGAAAGTACAGAGGAATCCACTTATACTTAGTTTTATTTGGTGACGTTTATCTAACATACCCTTATAAGCCATATACCGAGGTTACATAAATTGACTTTGATACTGACTTTGAACGAGACGTGGTGTTCAGATAAGGACGGAAGAGTGAACCGTAGCGTTTTCTGAATGACTTATGTCCGAAAACGCTAGCCTCAACGGTAGTATCGGCCAACTCAACTTAGATTCTGTGGAGCGAGAAGCGACACCGCAACCGCTGATGAAGGTGAGTATTCATTTCCGTCTGGCAGGGCTATCACTTTCGATTACTGTTTATTCTTGAGATATTCGGTATCAAACGGGTTCGATCGACAGTACAAAATTGGATTCACAAGGCTGATTTACAGCCCGAAGATATACGAATACCTGCGTCGGTTCTACGATCGATTAGCGGGGCTCTGTTGAATCACAAGACTGCGGCGGGATGGGACGCTAAATCAAAAGAGTTGAAGCGGGGAGATTTGGTTGTCCATAGTGGTTAGGGGAAGTTATGGAGGTGGCATTTGATATGAGAGTATGTCTGGAGATCACCGCAAAGAGATCGTCCGTCACCTCGGTGAGGACGATATCGACCGACTCCTTGCGGAATCTACCGATGAGAAACTCACTGAGCGGCTGATCTTCATCAAACGGGTCTACAAGGGAGCAACGCTGGAGGACGCTGCCGACGAGTCGGCAGGTCCTCCGGGACAGGAACACGCTGGGCTCGCCGGTGGAACAAGGGTGGTCTCGGTCTTCTGATGCCGAACTTCGGGGGCGGCAGGCCCCCGAAGCTCGGCGAGGACCAACGCGAACGCCTCTTGGAACTACTTCGTGACAGGCAACCGTGGAAGAAACAGGAAATACAGCACCTCATCAACGAAGAATTCGACGTAGAGTTTCACCCGGTTTACTTGAGCACCTTCCTCGAAAAGCTCGGTCTTTCCTACGCAATTCCGCGAACTAAGCGCCCATCACGCCCGAACACGCCGAAGAGACTCTCGACGAACGCGTCAGCGACGCGTTCGACGAGGAACCTGACGACATTCCGCACAACAAATGCGAGGGAGACGACGAGGAAGGGTGGGTTGTTGACGAAGAAATCCGTACGGACGGTGGAACCGTCCTTGGATTTCTCGACACATCGCATCCACAACCGTGGGACAACTCCCAGCGACTCTACACCGTAGATGATCCGCATATCACCCGACCGCTGGTGAAGTTAGACGAACCAGCGGTCGGGTTCTATGCCCTCTCTGGTGAGAGTGTCGTTCAGTTTCCCGCCAATCAAGAGAAAGAACGGATCTGCGAGTGTCTTGAGGGGATCCGCGAGCAGAATCCGGGTCAGCGGATTCTGCTCGTCCCAGACAACTTCTCCTCGCACGTGTGCGAGTACACGCGTAGACGAGCCCATCAACTCGGTATCGATCTCGTCTTTCTCCCGGTTGGCTCTCCAGATCTCAACCCAATCGAGCAGGTCTGGAAGAGCCTCAAATGGGAAGCATCACCGTTGATTGTGGAGAGCGCGGCAGAATACCGCGCTCTCCTCACTCAACTCTTTGAGCAACTGACGACTCAACTGAGCTTCGCGGCCTCGTGGATTGAGGAGTATGGCGGGCATCTCCAGAAGTTACGCTAGGTACTATCGTAGAACTCGGCGAGGCTCGCGTAGATCGCCATCGCGTGCTCGTCGAGAGCGA
>ENA-ORCS01001197-ORCS01001197.1-marine-metagenome-genome-assembly--contig:-NODE-1197-length-12123-cov-2.766146_pt1 | contig 12123 bp, 10 predicted proteins | sample MGYA00237781_ERZ508513 | MGnify/ENA primary metagenome ERZ508513 (study PRJEB26184, sample SAMN06268793) | marine metagenome | isolation source: Eden Landing Ponds, San Francisco, CA, USA | place...
TCCCTGACGCCTGGGACAACCGCGACGACTTCGCTGACTTCTTCCGAACACGTCGTGCTCTCAACGACGTTCTCAGCGACAAAGGGACGGAAACAGCCCTCAGTGACATCAACACACAACAAACGCTGGACGGTGAATACCAAGCAGGAATCGATACGTCTCTATCAACGTCAGAAGAAGTCTACCTGCGACTGAGTGAGGCACTCGGATTAGAAGACGAAGCTATTGCTCGCCAGCGCCTGTTGACTGCGTGTAAGCTTGCTCGCTCGTACGGCGACGCGTATGACGGGTACGTGGAGATGGTTGGTGACGCGATGGAGGCTGCTGATTTGGACGAGTTCATGGGTGAGGACCGACAGGTGAAGCAGTTACTCTACCCCGAGAGCGTTGTCGCCAAAGAGCCGTTCATCGTCAGCCGGTCTGATCGGCGAACCGCGATTGACGAGTTATCCGAAGATGCTTGGCTGGTCGTTCAGGAGGTACTTGACGAAGCAACTCCGGTGAAAGCCCTCCTTCATCGGAACACGCGGGATACGCTTAAGAAGTACAACGAGGCAGGGGTGTTAGATGAGTCAGTCGCCGACCGGAATCCAGAGCGGAAGGACATCTCATTATCTGATGAAGCAGCTGAAGTGTACGAGCGCATCGACGAGTACACGACGAAATTTTATAAGAAGGCCCAAGAATCGGAAGACCAGCAGACGAAGGCACTCGGGTTTGTGATGACAACGTACCGGGAGCGCCTCACCAGCAGCATTGCAGCGATCCGCAACAGTCTCTCACGTCGGCTCGAAAAACTTGAACAACAGCATCGAGCGCTCAAACGGAAGGTTACAGTCGAAGAAGATATCGATACCGAGGCAGCAGCTAGCTTGGCGGAGTTTTCGACAGCCGAGCAAGTTGATTTCGCCGAGCTAGAAGATGGTGGCGAAAGTATACTTGGTGTTGATGTTGCGGAGGTGGTACCGGGGGACACCGATGAAGGTCTCAAACTTATTGAAGAGGAGATCACCGAGTTACGGTCGTTCATTGAGGACGTCCGGCAGATCGGGCGCGACCCGAAGATCAACCAGTTGCGCAATGACTTACGCGACCTCGACAAGCAAGGACACGACCGCGTGCTGATCTTCACCCAGTATACGGACACGCTTGACTACGTGCGAGGTCACTTGACTCAGACCCACGGTGAGAACGTAGCTACGTATTCTGGAAGAGGTGGGGAAATGTACGATACTGACACTGGTGAATGGCATGGTGTCAGTAAGGAACAGGTGAAACGTTCATTTGCAGCGGAAGAACATGGTGTTGACATTTTAGTTGGCACTTCAGCAGCGGCGGAGGGTCTTAATTTACAGGAATGTGGAGCCGTTATAAACTATGATCTGCCGTGGAATCCGATGAAAGTCGAGCAGCGGATCGGCCGCGTTGACCGAATCGGGCAAGAACACGATGAAATCACGATTTACCACTACATCTACGAGGATACGATTGAGAACGACATCTACGACGCGCTGGACGACCGCATCAATATGTTCGAAGACGTGGTTGGAGAGTTGCAGCCGATTCTGGCCGGCGTGAATCAGAACATCAAGTCGGCTACACTGGGAGGTAACGACGCAGCGGCTGCATCTGTAAGTGAGCAGATGCAGACAGCTGACAACCAAGAAACGGTTGACGTGAAAGAGGCGTTGACCGAGGTTGAGACGGCAACCCGCGAAGAAGTCTTGGCGAATGCACGCCTTGCGGCCTGGCAGTCCTACAACCATCCTGATATCGACAAGGTTGGCGCTGACTCGCACGATCACGTCCCATTCACGACGGCCAGCGTTGAAGCTGTCATTACGTCCGTCTTCCCCGATATTTTGGAAGATCTCACTGTTGTCTCCGTTGCAGAATGCGGCGCAGATACCGAGGTGAGTGAAGAACACCGTGACGCCATATACCGGGTTACCTTACCAAATGAGATCGATACTGGGGAGCAATTTGAGGAGGGAACAGTTGCATCTGAAATTGCTAGTGAGGAAAGCGTTATCGCTGTGACGTTTGACACAGAATGTGCAGAAGAATATCCGTCACTACGGTTCTTACTACCAGGAGATCCGATTTTCGAGCAGTTGGTTGAACAGGTGCGTTCTGTGACAGGTGGGGGCACGTTTGAATGGGTACAGTTCGGATATGACCGTGCTAGCAACGACCCTGTTGTTGGAGGGGAGGCGTGGATTGTTGGCGATATCCTTGATGATGGATACGGGTTGGTTCTTAGTGAAGGAGGGTGTATAGCTGATACTCCAATTGACACAGATTATTTAGAGGAGTGGACACGCGAGTTCATCCAGAATAGAGCTCCGGACAACCTGTAATTCTAATCTATTTGAGATGTAAAGCAAGATCTGTTGTCAGGCTCATCAGCTGATTCTCTGAGTGTCTCATCTAATGCTACAAATTCCGGCAGTCTACTGGGAGCGACCGCGGGATCAGGATCAGTCCAGCCCTAGGGATGGTTGGCTGAGACGATCTCGTTGGGTAGCTGTTTCTGAAACATCTTGTAAACTCGATTGGGCTGCGTCGGGTCCTGGAGATTGACCAAGACGAACCACGGTCGAGTTCGCGGCTGCTGAACCAGACGGACCCTGTTCAAGTTCATCCGAGTCGGCGAATGCGCCCCAGATGAATGGCCACCATCGTCTGAGCCGGTCGTGTTCGTCGAAGAGAGCCTCGATGTCATCTCCCGGTCGAACACCCTCAATGTACGTTGTTTCGAGATCGGGCAAGTCGTAGTGAGTAATGAGGTGGCACATCACCGCACTGGCAACATCACGAGGGAATTCAGCGAACAAGATACCCGTGTCTGGATCGGGGTCAGCAAAGGGTTCGTCCCGATCACTCTGTGGTGTCCACCACGGTTCTAAGTGGGCTTCCCACCGACGGTGCCCCTCGATTTCCCGGGGTTCAATGATATCCCAAGCAGCAAGTTCATTGATGTAGCGGTCGTAACTACTCTCTGAGATATCCGCGGTATCGATGATTTCAGAGCGTCCCATCGGATCATCAGCGTTGAGCAGTGTTTTGAGGAGTTTCGTCGCTGTTGGAGGGAGTTCGGGCAAGAGACGTTTCGTGGGGAGATTCGACAGTCCGTATGAGATGTCTCGGACAGTGAGGAAATCGTAACTCTGGGTGGATTGGGCAATATGGAGCATTGCCTCGACCACGTCGTGAGGACACGCCCGGTGTGGGCGATCTTCCGTTCCAAGAACACGGAGGAACAATCTGACGAGCCGTTCGAGATCCTGTTTCCCTTCGTGAATATCCCCTCCGTGAGCCACCTGATAGCTCTTCGCCGAAGCGTATTCCTCGACAAGATCACGGACCGCGGAATAGGAATTCCCGATCCGTACGGGAATCTCCATCACCGGTGCTGACTCTCGTCCGTTCGCAATCCCTTCACGGAGTTCGTTCGCCTCTTGATCGATGGCACGCTCGATGTCGCCGCGGAGATCGGTCATCGTCGGTCCTGAGAAAACCCACGACGCCGTCAGGTGCATCGTCGAGTCAGCATCGTCCACGTCGTACGGAAGACGACGTTTCAGTTTGTCCGGGCGGTCCTCCAGGAGCATTCTGTACCCGGAATGAACCCCATACACCGACTGTTTTGGAACGGTGTAACGAGCGAAGTCGAGGAAGTCATTGAGACGACGCTCATCACTGATGAGCATCCCCGTGTCAGGGACTCGGATGTTGATTGTGACATCGACACCGGCTGCGTAGTACAGCTGCGTCGCTGAGGCAATGAGACCGTGCAGATCACGGATTAATTCAGTTCGAGCTTCGACGTCGTCGCTGTTCGTGAGTTCACCGACCTGTTTCAAACACAGACTGCGGACAGTTCCAATACGGTCACGCCAACCGTCATAGTCTTCTTCGTCTTCACCGAACCATCCGATCTGGTGTCCCCAGCGGATGATTTCTCCAGCTTCTCTATCGAGTTTCTCAACAACCGAATTATCGATTTCTTCGAACTCGGAACCGAGGCGTGATGGTGTTAGAACCTTGCTTAGTGCCTTGTCGCTGAGTAAGGTTCCCGCAAGACGTCCCAGGGTAGGGATGGGGCCACCCCACTGAGTGGCCACGAAGAGATCATCGTCGAAGCAACTGAGGTACGACACGCGACCATCCTCAAAATGCTCGATCCGGTCATCAACTAGGGTGACACCTCGATCTCGGCGTCCAGCAAGATACCGTTGGTGCATGCCCCAGGCATCGAGGACACCAGACGGCCCATTGAGCCATTGGACGTAGTCAGCTCCTTCACTAGGGGTACCTGTTGCAGCTAACCACCCCTCTGCTGTCCCAGGTTGATCCCCCTCCCTCGTGTTCATCTGCGCGGGATACACTGTACCTGCTTGGGACTGAGGGGTCGGCGTAAGATGCGTCTCCAACGTCGATTGGGCCGGGTGAATCACTCTGTAGTCCGGAGTGACGTACTGCTCAACAGCAGCCTGACCTAAGTCCGTGAGGGATGCACTGTTGTATTGTCCACGCCGGTCGATGTCCACGAGCCCGAGCTCTTCTAGGTCGAGGATGTAGCGGCCAACAGTTCCAGATTCCACGTCGATTTCGTCATCCTGCTTGAGATCACGATAATCTCGGGTCCCGTCAACGGGGAGGTTCCCCAGTAGACGAAGTCGCCCTGATTCTTCTGGGAGATCCTGTATTGCTTCCCACGTCGCCTTGAGCTGATCCGGCGATGGTTGCCCGTCGTCACCCGGTAGGTCTGTAGTGGACGTCTCACGGGTGCCAGTAAGACGGAGATGGGCGTCGTACCAGTCTGGGTATCGTCGCTCAATCGCGGCGTCTAACGCTGGTGAGATAACTAGGCGGACGTCGAAGGCAGAGCCAAGAGCTGCGATAGCTGCGAGCGCCCGCACTCCTGTCCCACGGTCATCGAGTGTTGACCACGACTTGCCATCAAGTACGAGTGTGATGGGTTGGGGTGTGTCATCAAGTTCGCTATGGAGTTGAACGGGTCCTTTGGCGAGGGCTTCAAGTCCGGCATTAAGCGGGCCGCGCCCGGTACTGGTTGTGGTGAGGCTGTCTTTGAGCGACTTGTATCGTTGCCGGTGATAACCTGAGAGTTCGTCAAGGTCGTCTTCGTCTACATCGTGGTACTTGACCGCGAACTCGACGAGCGAATTCACATACTCGACCGCCTCAGCTTCTGCATCACTCCAACGATCCGTTGTGGATTGCCATCTTCGGTGGTCGAACCCCAGGGTATCCTCCTGAAGACGACGAAGGACAGTGTTATATCGTTCGTGCGCGAGTACCCCGGGGTTTTGTTCGCGGATGAATCCTCGAACAGACTCAACACTACTTGGGAGCAGGTTATGGAGGAGATCAGGTATCCACTCCGTTACCTGTGGGGTGACCTCGGTGATGGTGATTCCAGCAGTAGAGAGGCTCCCTCCTGGAACGATCTTCCGGATTCCTTGTTGTTGATTAGGCGTGTGCATGCAGTCCGTGGAGAGGTGCGGACTGCGTGGAAGCCGGAGAATGCGAGGGTCCCGAAACCAATTTGAACCCTCGCGTCCACACTATGAACAGGAGCGTCCCGATAATACCGCTCCGTCCACGGCGAGGATCGGCTCTGCTGGTCCGCTTCAGCGATACTTCAAAACGACATCCGGGACGAGGCCTGGAAACTTCGGACCCGGATTGTCGTTTGGAACTGTGCTCGTGAGTCATGACTATCGTGTAGTGGTGGAGTTACTGAGGGTGTTTTCTATCGCGGTGGGCGTGGTTTTGGATGTGCATCTCTGGCGGTAGCTGGGATACGCCTGACCTGCCGGCTTAGTGGCGAGAGGGACAGAGCAGCGGCTCTCCGAAGGCAAACGCTTAAGCCGGTTCGGGAAGAAGCAGGAGGTGTTCAAGCATCCGCTTCTTCTGGTGAGTTGCGTTTTCCTAGCTGTTGCTTCATCTTGTGAGTCGGACCGACTTAAATGATTGTGTAATGGGAAGGGGTTTCCAGTGTTTGGAGACTTCAGATCAGTCTTTCCACGGAGATCGATTTCCGAGTCGCGTCGGGGGTCGCAACTCCTAATGCGCTCGGAGATTGAAAAATCGTCGCTACGGGATGTGCTCGACCTCATGGGGGATGAGGTGTTAGAGTTCTTCGAGTTCTACGGCAAGGACACAACACCCGAGGGGTACATTCGGTTACTCGTGGTGGTTCGGCACCAACTCAACCACTTCTTCGGCGAGGAACACGGTTCTCACTCACCCAGTCCGTTCCAGAAGGACGAGTACGAAGCGATAGCCCAGGCGATAATGCACCTGACGTATCTTCTTCTGTTGAAGAAGGTCAACGAGATTGAGTTCGGCGAACCGTAGAGCTAGGAACAGCCGCCCCTGTCCCGTGTCACCGGTCAGAACTCCCGCTCGATTTCGAGCTTCCGCATCGACCTCTCGAAGATTTCGGGATGGCGGTGGGCCACCTTCTCTAGGTGGTCGCGTATGGACTGCGTCGGGTTCGCCTCGACGTCGTCGGCGTCGCGCAGCTCGCGGTAAAACGCGTGCATCTCCTCAGTCACAGCGATCCCGACCGTCTTCTCCTTCGGCGCGCTGTCGCTGTTCAGTACCTCCAGGTAACGCTCGACGTCAGGGTCGTCGGCGTCGCTGCCGGTGTTTGACTCGGTCTGTTCCTTCTCCGCTTCATCGAATGCGTCGGTCATCGGGTTGTCACTCATAGTTTAACTTTAACCTTAATCTTAAGCTTAAGCATACATCTCGATCGTCTCGTCAGTGATCTCTACGCCCTCTCCATCGGCGAACTGCCGAGCGCCGGCGCGGTAAGCGTGGTAGCACTTCTGGCGTACCGACCGCGGGGTCCCGTCCGAGCGCTCGACGATTTCTTGGATGGCTGACGCGGTGTAGGGGTCCGATAGGTAGCCCTCGGCGTACTCTTCGTCGCGTGCCCAGGCGAGCCAGCGTGCAATGAGTTCTTCCGTCTCGGCGAAGCCGAACCGTTCTAGCGATCGGTTCTTCGCCACGAGGCGTGACGACAGCGTCTGTCGGAGTTCGTCGATCCGGTCGGCCGCTTCGGGCGTGCCGAACAGGAAAAGGATGAACGCGGGTTCGGTCTCTCCGAGGTCGCCGACGCTCTGCAGCGCCGCGAGAAGCTGTTCGAACGTGCGGGTGTTCCGCGCCGCGTCCTCCAATTGGTCCACTTGGACAATGCACGTCAGGTCTGCCTCCTCTAACTGGTCGGCGACATCCTCGACCACCTGGCGGACCTCGTCAGTCGCGCGCGGGTAGGTCTCGGGGATGTCCAGTGCGTCGTACTCGGAGAGTTCGTCCAACAGTCGGGTGTAGAACCGGCGCGTCGTGATGCTCTCGACTTCGCGTATTCTAGCGATGGCGAACTCATCGCTTCGCGGGCCTTCGTTCAGCGCGTTGTACACGAGCTCTCGGAAGTGTGTCTTCCCCGCCCCGCGCTTGTCGATCACACTGACGTGCCCCGCGCGGGTGAGGATGTGCGAGGCAACTTCTTGGAGAAGATCTTCGTTGACCCGAACGGCGATGCGCGTGTCGGGGAGAGATTCTGCCGCGAACGGTGTGCGGTCCTCGACGAAGCCCAACTGCTCGCCGTACCGAGCGTGGGCCTCTTCGACGTCGTCGAGAGCCGCGGTGAACTGGTCGGCCATGACACACCTGGTGTTAGTTAGGGCTAACCTTAAGATTAAGGTTAAGTTAGGTGTGCGTCTGACGGCGATGACCCGACCACACTACGACTACTCCTCAGCCTTCCCGAGATACTCCCAGTTGAGGCTGTCCCCCTCCCGCTGGACCGAGTACTTGTAGGGGCCGTGGGGGCAGCCGTCGCAGTCCTTGCCACACGGTACCTTCTTAACCACAACCGTCCCGTCGCCGTCGTCCTCGACGTCAACGACTTCCTCGCCATCATCGGCGAGATCGTCGCCGTCCCGGTCTTGGGCTTCGACGGCACGGTGGTAGGTGAGGAGTTCGTCAGCGTAGTCCCGGATCGCTTCGAGAGCGTCGGGGCTCTGGCGCTCCATGGGGTCCGTGACGTACGCTGGCAGGTCGGCCGGTGGCGCGGGTGGTTCGGGAGTCATTGTCTTACCTAACAATTAGAACTATTCCATCAAGTATGTTTGGTAAGACACCTTCAGCAAGCAGACGTTCTAACTAAGGGGCTTTGTGAAGTACTGAACGTTGGCAAGTGAGGGTCCTGATCCAGAAGTTGTGGACCTTAACCTTAATCTTAAGATCAAATCTGGTTTAACCTCGAACCTACGAGACCATGGAATCTCTATGTGAGCGAATGGTGACTACCGGATTAGCCGTGCTCCTGAGACCTATGCCGACGAATTGCTCCGACTGAATGTGTTTCGAAGCCACAGAGTTCGCACCGGAAAGGGGCTGCCCAGTGAGCTGTTGTTTTCCAAGTCGCTGCTGGAGAACCTAAGTGTGTGTTAGAACCGCTGACTTTCCCTTCGTCATTGAGATGGGAGAGTCGTGCTTGTATTGCGTGCTGACTGAGCCCCAATACGTCCATGAGTTCTTCTACTGTCACGGGCTCGTATTCGGCTATTTTCTTGAGGAATGACAGTGTATCAAGATCTTTGAAATTCACTTGAGGCGTAGCCCGTATGATATGCTCGACTGTGGATACAGAATACACTGTCAATTTTCCAATTTCATCGGGTTGGAGTCCATAGTGAGCGTAAATGACAGGGCCAGTTCTCAGCAACCTTGTGTAGCTACCTGCTTTACTTTTAGACTCTTCTGTCAGTCTGTCTGCTTCCCGATATAGACTTCTTGGATGTCCAGCGAATTCCGGTCGGCCGTATGTGCTGAAAACCGTTGAAAGAAACTCAACAGCCGGTTCAGAGAGCTCTCGATGTAGAATTGCGGTGTATGAACTCACGTCCCCATTCCAGTGGTTTTCAAATTTATTGGTGGTTCCGTTATTTCTACAATAGGAACACGGGGTTTCTCGTTTGGTCAATGGTGGTATGTTGTTTCCGTCAGGACCACCTCCAGATCTGAGTTTCCAAGAGTTACAGGATGCTGTCGCTGGGATGTCAATTCGAACGTAATTGTCTCGCCAAGTAATCCAGTCAGTGCGAAGGTGAGCAAGAGCATTCGCTGTTAGTCCTGCGAATGGAGTGAGTGTGGTGATAGCATCTTGAAAATACGATGAACTCTGTTTCCGCAGTTCTTGCCACTCCTCTGGAGTGTGACCACGCCTACTCATGTAGTAGTGAATCGTTATCGGAGACTGCGTCGAAAAGGGCACTCACGACCCGAGTTCCGCGAACGTCGGCGTACCACCGGAAGACATCAGGATCCTGATGACGCATCTGCTTCATTGCTGTACCTTCCGCGATGGAAGCTTCGACGAGACGACAACCATAGGTATGACGCAAAGCATGGGCGACTATTTCATTTCGTGATCGATCAGGGAGTGTTAGATCGGCTTCCTCAGCAACACGATCAATGTGCCTGTTCACGTTTCCTTCGAGGTGTGGCCATTGTTCATGAGGTTGCGCTTTGAGGAACTGTTTAAGTTTCTGTGCTGTCTCCGCCGATTCTTCGAGATCACCTAGCTGCCAAACCTTCGTCGCACTCCGTTCTGTTTTTGGTGCAAAATCGTATTCTTCGGCTTGCTGTTCTGTGATCCATCCTCGATCCGGTTGGGGATCGCCGTCATCGTTCTTTGGTGCGACTTTCTTTTGCCAAGAGCGATGTCTGCAATTATAACATGGCTGATCGGTCTTGTGAAGGTTGGCTCCACTCCCGTTGCCGCCTCCAGTGGGACCGACACCACCCCAACAGTATTCGACTTTCGGAATTTTGATTCGCCAGACTTCTTTCCCGGCAGTTCGCTTGTATTCCTGAGTGATCCAGTGCTCTCGCATATGTACGAGTTCGCCAACACGGAGACCATAATCGAGTAGAACGCGGACAGCGAGTTCAGTTTCGACATCCGGATATTGAACAGCGGCTTGGTAGAGTTTTTCAGTGTCACTACGTGTTAGTGGATGCCGTTTCTCTTCCTTTGGTGGGACATAATTACCATATCCTTGATCTGTCTGCCTAGCCATGATTAACGATAGCTACAAGTTGTAGCTATTTAGTACTTCACCTACAAGATTCGATCCAAGTAAAGCGCCTCTACCACCCAATTTCAATTTTTGTCGTCTGATCTTGTAGCAATCCCGTACGAATAGCTACAATATTGGAAAACTAACCACGAGGTGAGAAGTAGTTCATTCAACTGATCCCGTTAAGAACGCGATATGAGGCAAGAGCTACAACAATACAAATATCAATAATATGATTGATAGCATATATTTCGTATGTCAGGCTCTGTTGAAATCCTATTAATCAGACACGACCTGCGGTGAAACGGCCGGTAAGTAGGCGTGCTGTACTTACCGATCATCCCCAAATCTGTCACGGGTTGAGGATTTCAACACAGCCGAAACGATGTAATCGGGATCATCAACAGTTCACGTACCCTCTACATGCTCTACCACATAGGGTGCGAAGTCAGGACATCTAGTCAGCGCTCGAACCGGTCGTTCATGACCTCCTTTGCTTTGTCGTCGGGGATATTACGAGCAGAAATCTCGTGAAGTCTCGTACACTGTGCTCCTGGACATCCCATTAATCCATCTGACTGGAGACTCTCTTCCTCCTCATCGTATATCCAATTAATTGACCAACCGCAGTCGGGGCATTTGTATTCGATTTTTATAGGCATCTGTATCTCACTAGCGATGGTCGCCACCCAGGAGCAAGCCGGGGATCGAACCCGGAATTCGTCCAAAGAAAAATGTGGGCCTCTCTCAGGGTACCCACCACGATGCCCTGTCCACCACGGTGAATAGGATACCCACCACAGTATCCCGAATTAACCATCAGGGGGTTCTGGGACGAATCCATCCTGTGCTTGCCTGCCGCCCGAGACGGCAACAGAGTGTATTGATTAGGATTACTTAGTACTTTGCTATTCGCAAAGATATTAGCAAAGCCATATATAATTGTTTTAGCAAAAGTAGTCCGACAGTTATTAGCAAAGCGATAAGCATAGTCAAAATCGTGCCGCTGAGCCCCGATACTATCGATGAGCTGGATTCTGCCATCTTGGATTACTTTCTCGAAGGCAGACCCGCTGAACCTTGGGGCAAAGCAACTCCAACTGAGGTATACCGGGCCCTCGACGAGCGCGGCGTTCTCTCAGACGTAGGCAATCCGGTCCGTCAAACCGTCCAGAACCGGATTCAACGGCTCGCACTTGCTGGGCATTTAGAAAACAAGTACGACTCCGGTTGCTACGAGTTCGTCTCTGACCCACGCGAAACTCAAAACGAGAGATGAGCGCTCGACTCCGCAATTACGGCCAGGTGGTGCAGTTGCAGCACCGGTGACTCATCGGTCATACGTGATCAGCGAACCACTCAGGTGCGCCTGTATACTCCGCCCAACAATGTTTGTGACACGGCTCGCCGCGCGGGTTCGGAATTGCCTTATCGAGATCGACTTGCTTGCCACATAAATCACATTCAGCACTGTGGCCGTGCATCCGCTGGTCAGTTGAGAGGTTCTTTGTCTCGATGTACAGCTCGTGCAACGCTCGGGGCGTCAGCCGGACTAGCACCTTTTCGCGGTCGCCCTTGTTGCGCCGTTCAGGAGTGAACGTCAGCACCCAGTCTTGGCCCTCCTCACCGTCACCGGCCGGCCCAAGCGAGATTGTCTGAGCCAGGTCGTCGGGAACGTAGTGCCACTCATTGTCTCGAAACCGTGGGTAGTGTCCTTCCGGGCGGGGGTTCTCGGGATCGACGTCGTCTGTGCTCATGCGAGACCGGCCTCCTCGAAGGCATCGTTCACAACGTCAGGCGTCGGTGCATTCAGATACGGTTCGATGGCCTGGAACGAGTCCCAGCCACCGACTTGCATCACGATGCGGGGGTTCATTTGCCGGTCTACGAGAAGTCGCTGAGCAAACCGTCGTCGGAGGTCGTGGCTGCTGACGTAGCGATAGTCGTCGTCGCCTGTCTCATCAGCAGCCCGTTTCGCCGTCCGCTTCACAACGTCCCG
>ENA-ORCS01001198-ORCS01001198.1-marine-metagenome-genome-assembly--contig:-NODE-1198-length-12115-cov-3.657418_pt1 | contig 12115 bp, 14 predicted proteins | sample MGYA00237781_ERZ508513 | MGnify/ENA primary metagenome ERZ508513 (study PRJEB26184, sample SAMN06268793) | marine metagenome | isolation source: Eden Landing Ponds, San Francisco, CA, USA | place...
CACGTACATTTGTGCATCACGGGCGACCCGACACTCGCCCCGAACAAGATAATGCAACAGGTCAAGGGCTACTCCTCGCGCCACCTCCGCGACGAGTTCGACTTCGGCCTCCCGTCGCTGTGGACGCGCTCGTACTTCGTCTCAAGTGCGGGCGACGTGTCCAGTAAAGTCATCGAGGAATACATCGACGCCCAAGCGGGTGAGTAGTCATGCGACGGAACGTCTCGACCACGGTGCGGGTCAAACTCAACTCGCTGACCAACAGGAAGGCCTACCTGCTGGGGCGTGAGTACGAGGCGTTCCAACGCGAAGTTCACGGTGGAGACGCTGACCTCTACTCCGCCACCAAACAACAGGCGTCGAAAGTCCAGCGACAGAAAAACCCGAACGAGAACACCGAACAGCCCGTCGTCCTCCGCAACGACGTACTGGACGTGGCCCACGACGAGGACACCGTTCTCTCGTCGTGGTGGGTGAAAGTCCCTGTCTACGACCCTGAACAAGGGCAGGGAAACTCTATTTGGTGTCCAGCCCACGTCCCACGAAAAGACGAACAACTCGTCCGTGAGGGCGATATTCGGGACAGCGAACTGGTGTGCCGTGACGGTGACTGGTACGTCCATCTCGTCGTCAAGCGGTCTGTGACCGTCCAAGACGAGTACGACGACGTACTGGCTATCGATATGGGCGCACGCTGGATCGCAACCTGCGCGTTCCTCTCCGACCGCAAAACCACCTTCTACGGCGAGAAAGTGCGCCGTATCCGCGAACACTACAAGCAACTGCGGAAGTCCATCGGGAAATCCAAACCCCGACAGGGACAGCAAGTGGTCGAGCGTATCGGTGACGCAGAAGCGCGGAAGGTGGACGACCGCCTCCACAAAATTGCTCGGCAAATCGTGAAGGACGCCGAAGAACGGAACGCAATCATCGTCGTGGGCGACCTCGGCGGGATTCGCAAGGACAACGACAAAGGGCGGTACGTTAACGATAAGACCCACAAGATGCCGTTCGCCCGCCTGCTCAACTACATCGAGTACAAAGCCCACGACGCGGGCATCGACGTACAGTTGGTCGACGAATACGATACGTCGAAGACGTGCAATCGGTGTGCCTGTGAGGGCGTCCGTGAAACACAGGGGCGTTTTGAGTGTCCCGAGTGTGGGCTGGACGACAACGCCGACAAGAACGGTGCGCTGAATATCGGCAAACGAGCCTTGGGCAAGTTCTCGAAACCGCTGTCCGAGGCGGGGGCTGTACTGGCACAGCCCGAAACGCAGGTCATCGTCCCAAGTGACGACGAACCTGCGAACCTCTCCGTTTCCGTGGGTTCAACCCCCAGTGGGGGAACCCCACGGCTTTAGCCGTGGGAGGATGTCAGACCCTCGATCCGGAGACGCTCGTATTCGACCGTCACTCGACACCGCGAAAGTAGTGTGTCTACTGGGAGACCTACCTCGCTGGGAGACTCTGTAGCGAGGGATCGAACTGGCCGCTGTGACCACGCGAAAGGCGTCATTCCCACGCATTCAGAAATAGAGAGCATCATTTATTACGGGACCATCTATTATCGAATACGATGAGTAGCGAAGAGGACAGGGAGTACGCGTTCTGCTGTCCAGCGTGCGGCGAATCCCTGGTGGTAAATGACTTGATGAAAGACGCACTCATCGATAGAGGATGTGTCATCTGCGGGGCTACCGTGACGACCGCGGCATTCACGCAGAACCCCTCCGGTAACGCGTCCTGAACTCTCTCGTACGGATTACTGTGATTCGGTACCGCCGCGTCGAACTGGATCGCCAGGTATGACCGATGAGGACTTGCTGCTGTCCGGCCGTTGAGGAAACCAGTCACAGGTGGGATCAGAAGTAGAACTAAGGATATCCCCTTTGTGTATTTATACGGGTAACAATGACACTGGATCAGGAGACCGAACTTTCGCCGGGGGAGGCGGATTCGATTCTTGGCCGCCACGAGACGGGGGTGTTGTCCTTGGCGCGCAAAGCGGAGCCATACTCCATCCCTATCTCGTATGGATACGACGCCGAAGAACGACGATTCTATCTCCGGTTGGTTTCGACCCCCGAAAGCGAGAAACGGCGGTTCCTCGCATCCGCTCCCCACGCCCGACTCGTCGTGTACGAAGAAGATGATCCGGTTTATCAGAGTGTTATTGCGAGCGGAGCACTCAACGAGGTTCCACGAGATGGGCTGACCGTCGAACACATTGAGCAATATGGTGCGGCCAAACGACCACTCTTCGAGATCTGGGGTGAATCCCGTCGAGACCTGGACGTCCGATTGTATCACCTCGAACCGAACGAATTGAGTGGTCGCCGAATCGAGATAGACCGCGAAGGTGACACACCTTGATCCGGGTCTGATCTATTCGAAGTTTCAGCCGACGTCCGAGTCAACTGCCCCGCCCACGGTGGCACGGGGAACCCGCCTCGCTACCTAGTTTGAACCACGTCGGCAATTCTAACGGATTCACTGCGAGTTCCACGGATCCCTGCCCCGTGGTTGATTCCTGCGTGTTCTGCCGTTGAGTGCTCTCCGGAGACGGCCTCGTATCGTCGCAGATCCGGCGGCGGTACCTGTAGACTGAAGTAACCCGGTATCGTACTTACGCAGGCCTCCATGCCGTCAGGGATTCGAGCCACGGTGGAGTTCGCCACCCCCAGTATTTGTCCGATCGTCGAACTCTCGGAGGCAGCAGAGACGACGATCGACTCGGTATCGACGAACGTCTGCACCTCCGATTGTACGGCGAGCGTGACGGAGTTTTCAGTGGATTCCGACGGTGACTCCGAGGTAGATCTCACACCAATTTTCTCGCACGGGTCAACAGATCGGTATCGATTCACACACGATGACGGCGTCAGCTGTCCGTGCGAATGCCTGGGCCAGTTCGGATGTCCCGTTGCCCGGTACGTTGCTCGAGATGGTACATTGACGCTCGTGTTCCACGCAGCCGATTACGACCAGCTACAGGACGTAGTCACCGAACTCCGCGACCAGTTTCCCGAAGTAGATATCAAACGGCTTGTCCGATCGCCGGCCGGGGAGCAATCCCACGATAGTGTTGTCGTAGACCGAAGCAAACTCACACACCGTCAGCTCGAAATATTGGAAACCGCCTACGAGAAGGGATACTTCGACCGTCCACGGCGGTCCAACGCGACTGAAATTGCGGCGGAACTCGATATCCACCCATCCACATTCAGGGAGCATCTCTCAGCGGCGGAATCGAAAATTCTCAAAGACTTCCTCTAACGGATGATAGTTGTGTACCACCAGCTTCGTTCCGGTCGCTCGTGTGTGTCCGAGTTCTCACTGGTCTGAACGAGAATAATTCGAAGATGTTCGTTTCGACCTTATAAACCTGCCCGGATACTGTGGCCGTGCGTTACTCCTCGTGGGTGCTGAACCGACTGCGTATGGGCCAGTCATCGATGGCGTCTGTGACCGTCCGTAGGTCTGACCAGTCCTCGAATGAGGTACAGACGATCGTCGCTGAAAAGACGATTCAGAAACTCCTCGATGCTCTTGACGATACTGACTGTCGTGCTATTCTCGATGCGACAAGCGAGGAAGCACTATCGGCGAGCGAGATCTCCGAAGCTCACGACCTTCCGCTGTCGACGACATATCGCAAACTCGATCGCCTCACGGAGGCCGGTCTGCTCGAAGAACGGACCTGCATCCGCCGGTCCGGGAAACACACCAGTGAGTATATCCGATCTGTCGACGACGTCGTCATTTCACTCGGCCCTCGGGAAGAGATGGAGGTGCAGGTGTTACGGGGGAAAAGCCCCGAACAGACCGGATCACCTGTTTCGATACTGGGAGACTGAGGAAGATGGCAGATCGTCCCGGTCGGAGCACGCATTTCGAGACCATCACTGGCCAGTCGACAGTCACCGATCACCAGCAGATCGACATCCCTGTACGATATGACGACCGCAGAGAAGAGACAGACATCTCGGACTCCCTCGATACGACGGCAAAAGCGCGGGGGTTCCCGGAACCATCCCCTCACGAGTACGTGTCTGCCGTGAAGGTTTCTCAGAGCGTGGGAAGTATACTTGGACGTTTTGCTGGTATTGGTCGTAGATCTACATAGAGGACCCCCCACGAGGCTCATTACGATGACCGAACGAGCGACGGACGACGAAGACGAACAGCTACCGATCAAGTCGGATATCGAAGACCAGGTGCCGATGCTAGCTGCCGGAATCACTGTCTCTCAGAATCACCCCGCCGAATGCACCATCTTTCCACCCGACGCGACTGATTTCGAACGCCTGACTGCCTGGATCACGGCGAAAGAAGGCTCGTTCGTCAGCCTCGAAGACAAGCGATGACCCCCCTTCATCGATAACTAGTCCTCCATCGACCGTGATGAAGATGCGGCAAGATTCTCATCTTTTGGTAGATGTAGGTCGGGTATTTGTGAACGGGTAACAACCTTCTATGTGGATCATGCCCGTGAAGAATCTCGCGGTTGACGCCGTAACGGCCGGTAAAAACACGTCAGTCAAAGACCTCGCCCAGACGATGCTGGACGAGGAACTCGGCGATCTGGTGATCGCCGAGGATGACAAGCCGATCGGTATCGTGACCGACCGCGACATCGCCCTCGCCGTAGCCCGATATGACGACCTCTCCGACCTGACTGCTGACGACGTCATGACACCGGATCCAGTCACGATTCACGAAGACGCCACTGCGGTTGACCTCCCGGCTACGATGGCCGAGGGGCGCGTCCGCCGGATCCCGGTCGTTAACGACGGTGGTGTACTCGTCGGCATCGCGACGCTTGACGACGTGGTCGCGACGACCGGTGAAATGCTGGAGGACGTCGCGACGGTCATCGAATGGCAATCTCGTGAATTCAAACCCCCGGAGTGACCCCGGCTGAGGACGACGAAGTCGGGATCACCCAGCTGATTCCACCCGTGGTTTGAGTGTCGGAGTGCCGCATTCGCCAGGCTAATCGGCTACGCAATAGAGAAACGTGGCAACGTGACGCGGTCCTCGTGGCCCCATAGAAGAGAGACATCGGGTAGTCTCTGACGTTGTGCTGACTGCGAATGACCTGGTTCAGGTTTGGATACAGATCGGCGAGCGAGTGGGACAGGGGGTCTCCGGCCTCGGTGACGTCCTCTCTGCCAAAATCGACGGCGACTATCCAATCCGTTGCACTGGGACTCTGCGATCCCGACCGGGTCTTCTCGGCCTGTAGGAAACGGCTGGCGTGTTTTTCGCACCGTAACCTGCATCCTACGACAAGGAGCGTCCCTATGAGCTATCCATCTCCTTCGTCGCAGTTCGAACCGTCCGAACGGCGACTACAGATATGGCTACATGTCGTTCTCGTTGTACTCGGCGGGTGGTTGCCCTCGCGTCAGTGGTGTTCGACCCCGCGCGTCGTCAGGGATTCATTTCAGGGTACCTGATTTATTCACCCCGGCGTACCTGAGAGGTAGTCACGTCGAAGCTACCAACGAATGAGGGTGATTGGATAAATGTCGACCGAGAATCTCGGATTGAAAGAGGCAGTCTCGTTTGCATTGGGGGGAATCATTGGCGGCGGGATCTTCGCCGTGCTCGGGGTCGTCGCAGAAATCGCGGGCCCGACAGCGTGGATCGCGTACCTGATCGCCGGGATCGTCGTACTGGCCACTGGCTATTCGTACGTCACGCTCAACGAACAGAGCGACCGTAACGGGGGCTCCGTAACGTTCGTCGAGGAGTTCCTCGATCGAGTGACGCTGGCGGGAATGCTGGGGTGGACGCTCATCGTCGGGTACGTGGGGACGATCGCCATGTACGGGTATGCGTTCGGGGCGTATTTCGGGGCGATTTTCGGTCTGACCCAGTTCCCGATTCTTGGCCTCCCGTCGCGGCCCGTCCTGTCTGTCCTCGTCATCGCTGGTTTTGTTGGACTCAACCTCGTTGGGGTCCGCGAGTCGGGCCTGATAGAGGATCTCCTCGTCGCGCTCAAACTCCTCATCGTCATCGGGTTCGGGATCCTCGGTGTCTGGTTCGGGTACACCCACGGCCAGCTGGAGTACGGCGTGGTCGAGATGACACAGACGCCAACGGGGCCGTTCCTCGCTGCTGCCGTCGCGTTCGTCTCGTTCGAGGGCTGGCAACTCCTCTTCTACGACCAGGACCAGATCGCGAATCCCGTTGCGACGCTCCGGAAAGCGGTTTACATATCGGTCCCCGTGTCGACGCTCGCGTACATTATCGTGGCGTTCGTCACGCTGAGCCTCGTGAGTGGCCAGCAGGTTACGGCCCATCCGGATCTGGCGCTCGCTATCGCGGCACGGCAGTTCGCTGGTCACATCGGGTACCTATTGATCGGACTTGCTGCGGTGGCGTCTACGGCGAGTGCGATCAACGCGACGTTGATGAGTACGGCCCTGTTCGCCAAACGCATGGGTTCCGACGAGTTGATGCCCGACCAGGTCGTCGGATCAGAAACAGACGGGGTCCCAACCCGTGCTCTGCTGGTTATCGGGGCGCTAACGATTGGCTTCACAGTCTACGGAAGCCTGCAGGCGATTACGGAGTTCGCCTCGATGGCGTTCATCATCGTCTTCGGCGCCATGAATTACGTTGCACTTCGGCAAATCGAATGGAGTGGATTGCGGACCTGGATTCCCGTGGTCGGGCTGGCAGGAGCTATCGTGTTTCTCCCGCTCTTCAGCTGGCATCTCTATAGCGAGCAGTTCGATATCTTCGTGTTAGTGGTGGGGATCGCTGCGGCGCTCCTGCTCGTCGAGGGGCTCTATTTCGAGCGGGAACTCGCCAGCGAAGGACTCCGGAGCATCGAGAAGCGACTCTGACACAGTCGCGTTCCGTTCGAGTACGTGGTGAGTCACCGAACCGGACGCCACGGCCGGCCTGCCATCTCCACGGTGAATTCGAAAAAAGAGACCTGGTCCGTCAGTCGTTAGTGGGCGTCGCGACGCGGCTCACCTCGGACTCGCCGGCGCTGTGGACGAACAGCCGGTAGGCAGCGTACAGGCCGAAGATGACGAGCGCGAGTGCGATGATGTACGCCCGGATGTTGGGCGCGATCAGCGGGCTGTGGATTAGTTCCGCTGCCTGCGGAACGGTTCCCTGCGTGATCGCGTAGCCCGTCGTCGTACTCCCGCCCTGCGTTGTCTCGTAGACGTACATCGGACTCTCGTACCCCGCGAGGACGTTGATGAGTCCCATAACCGGGATAGCGAGCACCATGAGCCCGCCCCCGATGTACATCGCGATTCTGTCTGCCGTCGTGATGTTGGTCATCGTGTGTTCACCTCGGTTGTCTCATCCTAACAGATACCGCGTCCAGCTGTTGCGCTTCACGAACTCGGTGTTCTCCAGGTACTCGTCAACGCCCCACAGGCGACCGGCGCCCATCAGGGCGATGGTGAAGAACATCAGCAGCCCCCACAGCTCGCCGTTGGCCATCCCGTGGCCCCAGCCGTGGTTGGTGAAGTAGAAGAACATCATCAGGAAGGCGCCGAAGAACGACGCCAGCCTGACGAGCGCTCCCACGATCAGGCCGAGTCCGATGAGGAATTCGCCCCATCCCACGGCATACTCCGTGAACGTCAGCAGCATACCGCTGCTGAACGCCTGCATGATCGGTTCGGTGATTGCCCCCTGACTGGCGAACTCCAGGTACCCCTGCGCGCTGAACCCGAACAGCAGCTTCGTCAGGCCAGCGTGCAGCATCCAGTACCCGACGAGCACGCGAACCAGCGCGAACCAGTAGGCGACCCACGGTGCCGACAGGTCCAACGTGACCCTGTCGTTGAGGGCACGCGTGTCGATTTCTGCGATTGACATTTATCTGGCACCTCTATTTAAGAGTAGGCGGCTCAGGCAGGTAAATCGATACTCTCGTTCCCAATTCGTGAGAATACCTGTCAACACTTTACTACGAGGAATTTACAACCAAAACCCGGCACCGAACAGGACGGCGCACGAGACGAGGAGCTGCCCCGTTCGGGGAGACAGTGGGAGGGGAGTATGATAGGTCCGTGCCTGTGCCAGCTGCCTGGCCACGTACCCAGCGGAGGGGAGCGAGAGGAGCGGCAACAGCACGCCCGGACCGAGACCGGCCCCGAGCCAGAGGGCAAGCGACACCAGATACGCGGCGGCAACGAGCGTGTGGTATTCGATGCGACTCCACCGTTCGCCGATGACCATCGCGAGGGTTGGACCGTTCTTGTCGCGGTCGGTCCGGAGGGCGGATTGAGAAGGTCAAGTACCGGAGTTCCCGTAAGGGGCCTTCGAGAAACCAGATTCGCCGGCTTCGGTCGACGCGTTTGGACGCACCGTACGGACCGCGGAAACCGTCTCCCGTCTGGCCCAAATCACGCTCTCGCTGCCGTTCTCGACGTTCAATTGCTACTGGAGGGTTATGTCATCCGAGAAAAAAGAGAGTGCTATGGCCAAAGCAAACCTTGGGGACCTCGACGGCGCCGACCTATACGAGATCTCCACGGACGAGCTTCTCGACCTGGAAGGCTGGGGTGAGCAAAGCGCCGACGGTCTTCTCGCGGAACTCGAGGACTCGAGAGAGCCGTCGCTCGCTTCGTTTCTCTCTGCCATCGGCATTCCGGACGTCGGGCCGACAGTCGCCCGCGGTCTCGCCCAGCACTTCGAGGATCTCGACGCGCTCCTGGACGCGGATACCGAGGAGTTGGAGTCAGTCGAGGGGATCGGATCGACGATGGCCGACCAGATTGGGAACTTCTTCGAGAACGAACGCAATCGTGACGTCATCGAACGACTCCGCGACCACGGCGTCGAACCGGAACGAACGCAGGCGGACGCCGGCGACGAACTGACTGATTTGACGGTCGTGTTCACCGGGAGCGTCGAGAACTGGACCCGGGACGAGCTGGAGGGACTCGTCGAGCGCCACGGCGGTGACGCGACGGATAGCGTCTCCGGGAACACCGATTATCTCGTGGTCGGCGAGAATCCCGGCGAGACGAAACAGGACGACGCCGAGGCCAACGACGTTTCAGAACTCGATCCGGAGGAGTTGTTCGACCTGCTTGAACGCCGGGGCGTCGACCTCGAACGGGAGCACAATCCATGATCCCGGAACCAGATTTAAGCCCTGCTGTCACTCGACCGTCGCCGGTCTAGCGAGTCATCTACGATTCCTTCGGGTCCACGTTTGGCACAATCGTCTCTCGGAACAATCCCGCCGAGTGCACGACCGTCACTCCGGACGCGACTGACTTCGAACGCCTGATCACCAGGATTGCGGCAAAAAGAGGTTCCTTCATCAGTCTTGGGGACTCGCACTAAACAGGTGGATGGTTTTACAAGGGGACACAACCACTCCGTCACGTACACATGCCGTTCGTTCGAAAACGAGGTTCGTGGTGCCAGTTGACTACAGCTAATCAGTACGCACGCCGGTAGAATGACCGGTTTGTTCCGCCGGTATCTGGACGTCCTCTTCCGATTTCTGCCTTTCGCGCTGGCGTTTCTTCGTGATAGGCGGCGGTTCATTCTGTTCGGATCACGAAGACGAATTGCTGACGAGAAACATCGACAGCGAGCCGAACAGATCCGGGACACGATGCTGGAACTGGGACCGGCATTCATCAAAGTCGGGCAGGTACTTTCGACACGTCCGGACATCGTACCACCGGTCTATGCCGACGTTTTCGGAACCCTCCAGGACGAAGTTCCTGAGGACACCGGGAGAGACCCGAAGCAGGTCGTTGACGAAGAACTTGGTGACGAACTCGATCGGTCGACACTCGAACCGGTCGCCGGTGGATCACTCGCGTACGTATATACCGCCGACTATCGGGGCGAGCGAATCGCACTGAAGGTGCGACGTCCTGGACTGAAACCCGTGATCGAGCGTGATCTTCGGGTCGTCCGCGGACTGATTCCGCTGGTGAGCCTCTTCGCGAGCGAACGCCAACAATATTCGATCGAAAACGCCGCCGAGGACTTCGAGGACATAATCTCGAACGAGTTGGATTTCGACCGAGAAAGGGCGGTAATGACTGACATCAGGGAGAACTTCGTCGACGACGAACGGGTCGTCGTCCCCGACGTCTACGAAACTCTGTCCTCGGAGCGCGTGCTGGCGATGGAGTACCTGACCGGCCGGAAAATAACCGACGACGACGCTTTCGACGATGTCGACGTGACGCCACACGAGATGGCAACACGGATCATCGAAGTGTATCTGGAGATGGGGCTCGTCGACGGGGTGTTCCACGCTGATCCCCATCCTGGTAATCTTGCTGTCACAGACGGCGGGCAGCTCCTACTCTTCGACTTTGGTATGAGCGAACGCCTTCCAGCCACCGTTCAGGAGGATATCATCGGACTCTATCGGGCGCTCGTCCGTCGCGACGTGGACGCCCTGGTCGATTCGCTTATCGCGCTCGATGTACTCGAACCACACGTCAATCGTGCCGAAGTCGGCCGGGTTCTCGAACTCGTCATCGAGAATCTCGAAGGGCGATCGGAGGTCACCTGGCGGATGATCATCACGGAGTTGACGACGATGCTCCGTGATTTCCCGTTTCGTATTCCGCCGGACGTGATGCTACTGATCCGAGTCGGGACCGTCGGTGAAGGCGTCTGTCGACAGCTTGATCCCGAGTTCGACTTCCTCGCTGTCGTGCGCTCATTCCTCGTCGAGCAAGGACTCATCGAGAGTGAACTCGACGCTATCGTCGAGGAGACGTGGACAGACATTCGCCGATCGCTTCCTGCTCTGGCACGGGTCCCGTCCCGATTCGATCGAACGTTGTACCGGCTCGAACGCGGCGAACTGGTCGTCCGAACAGACCCCGTTGAGGGGCGTGGTGGCGGCGATCCACACCTGGGGTACGCGATATTAGCCGGAACGTTCCTCGTGACGGCCGCGATTCTGACGTTCCACGATCGACCGTACGAAATCCCGGCACTCGTCGTCGCTGGTGGATTTCTCTTCGGTTATCTCGTCCGTCGCCGGGCCCCATCGTGAGCGTGCGGCGCAGTCAAATCCCAACCGGCGTCAGAAGCGATACAGACCCAGTTCGACGCCGGAGAGATATCGAGACACGCCGTAACGATCCTCACGACTGCCTCGATCGACGTCGTCTACCGACGTGCCTATCTGACACTCCACAATGAGTGGTCGGGTGATTCCAGTCTGGTGGGAAGGTACCTCCCGCTATATCTGGACACTCGCCGATGAACTACACGGAGGGAACAGCAATGCCAATCGAAGACCTTGCCCGAGAGAAAGTCGTCAGCGCGAGTCCCGAAACGTCGGTCCCGGAGCTCGCCCAAGAGATGCGGGACGAAAACGTCGGGAGCGTCGTCATCGCGAACGACAACAGCCCGACTGGACTCGTTACGGACCGGGATCTGACGACACGCGTGCTCGCCGAAGAGGCCGCTCCAGCCGACCAGACTGCCGAGGACGTCATGTCGACGGACCTGTGTGCGGTCGGTCCCGACGCTGGGTTCTACCAGGCCGCACAGGTGATGAGCGAAAACGGCGTGCGTCGCCTGCCCGTCTGCGACGAGAACGACGAACTCGTGGGGATCATCACCGCCGACGATCTGACCGAACTCCTCGCCGACGAAAACCAGCAACTGGCTTCGGTCATCCAGGCCCAACGGCCCGAGTACTGAATACAGGCCCCGAACCGAAGACGGGGTTACGAAAGCACACAGGAGGACGTGACCGGGATGAAAAACCAGGAGATCGCCACCATTCTCCGCGAGATCGCGGATTTTCTCGAAATCCAGGACGTGGAGTACAAGCCACGCGCCTATCGGACCGCCGCACGGAATATCGAGTCGCTCTCGGAAGACATCGAAGACATACACGGTCGTGGGGAACTCGGAGAGATCGAAGGCGTCGGGGAATCGATTAGCGAGAAGATCGCGGAGTATCTCGAGACCGGGGAACTGGAGTACTACGAGGACCTCAAAGCGGACCTCCCCGTGGACATCGAGGCGATCACGAGCGTCGAGGGCGTCGGGCCGAAGACTGCCAAGAAACTATATCTGGAACTCGATGTCCAGACGCTCGATGATCTCGAGAGCGCGGCCGAGAAGG
>ENA-ORCS01001200-ORCS01001200.1-marine-metagenome-genome-assembly--contig:-NODE-1200-length-12104-cov-3.519165_pt1 | contig 12104 bp, 9 predicted proteins | sample MGYA00237781_ERZ508513 | MGnify/ENA primary metagenome ERZ508513 (study PRJEB26184, sample SAMN06268793) | marine metagenome | isolation source: Eden Landing Ponds, San Francisco, CA, USA | place...
AGGCTGTCGGCCCCGACGTGCCCCGAGTCGCGCTCTGTGACACGTTCACCGACGAGGTCGACGAGACGCTTCGAGCTGTCGAGACGATCGAGGACCTCGACAGCGTCCGTCTCGACACGACGAGTTCCCGACGCGGCGATTTCAGACATATCATCAAAGAGGTCCAGTGGGAACTGGACGCGCGAGGTCACGACGATGTTGGGGTCTTCGTCAGCGGCGGCCTCGGACCCGACCAGTTGCGCGAACTTCGGGACGTTGCTGACGGGTTCGGCGTCGGTGGATACGTCAGCAACGCGGACCCTGTCGATTTCGCACTGGACATCGTCGAGATCGATGGACAGCCGACCTCCAAGCGCGGCAAGCTCGCCGGCGTGAAAGACGTCTACCGGACGCCCGGCGGCGGCCATCACGTCGCGCTCGCGGACCGGCCCGGGCCTGTCGACGGCGAGTCGCTCATGGAGCCGCTGGTCCGGGACGGCGAGACCGTCCGAGAGTTCGATATCGAGAGCGCCGCGCGGCTGGCCAGTCGGGACGCCGACGCTGTCGGATTTGCAAGCGAGTGATACAGGCTGGCGTGCCGATTTGCCGAGACGATCGTACTCAGATGACCGATGCAGAACAGTCCGTCTGAGCGGATTGGCCGCTACTGGTGTCCGACCGGCTCGTCCGGGTAGTCCTTTTCCCCGACTTCGATCGGAACGTCCAGCCAGTTTTCCATCGGGATCAGCGGACATTCGTAGGCCTTGTTGTACGCGCACGTCGGGTTGTACGCCTCGTTGAGATCCAGGATCCACGTTCCGTCCGCAGTCTTGTGTTCGCCCGGCTCGAGATCGATATACCGACCCGCACCATAGGTTTCCTCGTCGTTGGTCTCATCGCGGAACGGAACCCACAGACGGTCCTCGCCGCCGACCGGCTGGTAGGCCTGTAGGGTCAGTGCCTCGCCGTCGAGTTTAAACCGGAACTCACCGTAGCGAACGTACTCCTGAGAGCCGTCGGCAGTCGTCTCGACGGTGATATGCTCTTTGTCGTCGTGTTCGTGTAGTTCGAGCTCAAACCGGTAGTCCGGATCGATCGGGTAATACTCCAGTCCCGCGAAATCGGCGTGGTTCGGAATCGGCGATCGCGGGTGTGAGTCGAAATACTGCTCTTTTTGCTCCCGCTGCTGTTCGAGTTCGCGTTGCCAGTCGTCACTCATACTCCCTGGTATGGTGAGCGGCCAGTTTACTCTTCCGACTGTTGTGCGCTGTCTGGACAAGACTGTCTTGGGTCAGGAGAGGCCGGAGGAAGTGATATCGTCACGCAGGTGCCGCTACTGTTCTCAAAGCTGAGCGAGCCGTCCAGTGCTTCGACGACCCATTTGACTGTCCAGAGTCCAACGCCGCTGGTGTGTTCAAGCGGCGTTTCGCGACCGTTCGAGAGGGGGCCTATCTCGTGGTCCGAGATTCCGTCGCCGTCGTCACAGACGGACACTTCGATGACAGTGTCGGTCGGTGCGACCGTGATATCCACACGGCTGGTGGCGTGTTCGAGGGCGTTCTCAAGCAGTTCGTCGAGAGCAATCCGCACAAGTGAGTGGCCGTCGACGTAACACGCATCCGGCGTTTCAACAGTCATCGACACGTCATCTGGCGGCTGGACGCTTCCGGCTGCGTTCCGGACGAGTTCGCCGAGTTCTGTCGGCTCCGTTTCGACATCGAGTGAGCGGAGCACGCTGTCGAACTTCTCCCTGCGCTGGACAATCGTGTCCACATTGCGTTCAATGACGCCCATGCGTTCCCGGATTTCCGGGTCATCGATTCGCTGTTTGACCACTTCGGCGTTGCCGCGGATAGCTGTCATCACGTTCCGCAAGTCGTGTCGCAGCAGTCGATTGAGCACTGACAGGCGCTGTTCACGGCGCCGGCGATCGGTGATATCCCGTAGTGTGAGCACACGGCCCGTCACGACACCGTGACCGGCTGAGATCGGTGTCGCCTGCACATCGAAATACCGGCTCGCACGGGTGCCAGCGTCGATCTCGACCGTCGTCTGAGACAGTTCGGGACCGAAATTGGCTGTCGCTGCCGCGAGATCAGGTGTAACCTGGTCAAGTCTTTGTCCGACCGCATTGGCACGCGCACAGTTGAACAGCGACGCTGCGGCCGGGTTGAGATCGAGAACGTCGTTCCCGTCGCTGACGACGATTACCGGGTCGGGGGTCCGCTCGATATGTTCAGAGCGGGCGAGTTGCCGCGCGGCTGGCACGACTGTCACAAGTCGATAGCGACCGGCCGTCAACGCGAACACGAGCCCGCTTGCGACGAGTGCGGGCGGCGTCGGGTCTATTCCACCGGGAATGATCTCGGCAAGATGGGCCACGTTCGCGCCGACCGGCATGCCCAATGCGACGACGAGTGTGGCCGCCTGCGTTCGATGGAGTCTGTCGGTAAACAATACGAGTCTAAGAAGATAGCCGCCGCTGACGGCCAGGAGTGTGTACGCGTATATCGCCTGAATCCAAAACCAGAGCCCCCGTCCAGCGTGTAGCACAACCAGCGTTCCGCTCGTGTCGAGTGACGGACTGATCCAGAATAGCTCGTGAGGTCCGACCGGTGCGTTCGTGATCGCGACGAGTGCACTCACCAGCGGCACGATCGCAAGGGCAGCGATGCGCCGTCTCGTGAACCACTCGTCGCCGCCAGTATATCCGACGATGAACACGAGCCAGGTGACCGGTGTCAGACCGACACCAGCGAACATAATTCCATGGAAGACGACTTTCATACCCACACTCGTCTGGACGAGCGCAACGCCGTAGGCAAGCGACCACCAGCCGGCCACGATCACTAGCGCAAGGAGTCGCTGTTGGCCGCCAACCGACCGGTTACGCTGGACTGCCCCCGCAATGAGCGCCGCTACTGCTGGTGCGAAGAACAACGGGACGACGTGGATCGACCATGTCCAGCCCATGCCCACCATTTGACTGTGGGAGTGGAGCACCTATCAAACATTTGTATTCGCGTCGATCAGTCGTCCCACGCATCGGGCCAGACGCCGGCCGCGCGCATGCTGGGCTCAGCGTCTGCCAGCTCGGTTTTGAGTCGTCGTGGGTCGATCTGTCCGAGATTCGCCCCGGCCAACTCCCGGACGAGCAGCGTTACCAACATCGCATGCTCGTTGAGCGTCCGCCGGTCGACTTTGTCTCTGGTATCAGCGCGCGTGTGCGTCCAGCCTCGATCCCAGGTGCCGGTCGAGTCGCTCGCCTGACTGTGTACCTGCAACGACGGGACCCCTCGCCGGAGAAACGGCCAGTGATCGCTGTATGGATGGGGGCGATCCTGAATCTCTAGGGGATGGCCAACTCCCTCAAACACCTCTTCGGCGACCGCACTGAGGTCCGTACTACCATGTGTTAGCACTTGTGTTGTCCGCTCCCGGCCGACACCGTCGAGATTGACGACTGCATGGACATCCTCGGAATCGACGTTTGCCGCAAGCGTTTCGCTGCCCTGCAGTCCCAGCTCCTCACAGCCGACCAGTGCGACCTCGATTCCACGGTCGAGCTCCAGTTCCTGCAGCGCCTCCACGACGGACGACAACACGGCGACGCCACAACCGTTGTCCAGCGCGCCCTCTCCGACGTCGTGGGAATCGTAGTGGGCGATCAAGAGGACGGTGGTATCAGTCTCTGGACCGAACCGGCCCCGAACGTTCTGGCTTGTCCCCGGTTCGACCGAAGCGGTGACGTTCAGCCTCGCGGCCGCACCCTCGCGGGCGTACTCGCGGAGCCACTCTCCGGTTTCGTAGCTGACTCCCGCCGCTGGTAGCGTATCGCCAACACGGAGTGAGCCAGTCGGCGGGAGCTGCCCGGGACGATGGTTCGCGAAGATGAACCCTGTCGCTCCGTGCTGGGCGGCATAACCGATCTTCTCAGTCCGGTGAACGAACCGATCTGCCGACGGCGGCGTGGCTGCGCTTGCGACAACGATCGCGTCCGATACACTGCTGTCATCGAGTTCTGCCGGTGTGCCATACCCGACATCCACCAGCGGCGCCTCGACGGTCGACTCCGGACAGTACGGCAGCGCCCGCGCCTCGAAGGTCCGTTCACGGTCCCGGCTGTGGACATGGACCAGTAGCGATGTCTCCCCACGAGTCCACTCCGGGATCGCAAACGACTCTTGGCGGACATCTTCGACGCCAAGCGCCTCGAGTTCATTGCTCAAGAACTCCGCCGCCCGCTGCTCGCCGGGATGCCCGCCGAGTCGGTCTTCGAACTCCGCCAGCGTCGTCAACACGCGCCAGGGCCGGTCGGACTGCCAAATCGCCCCGAGACGGCGTGCCACCCGTTCGTCCATGGCGAGTGCGTCGAACGGAGGGACTAAAAAACTCCCCTGCACGGATGCTGCGGTGGGACGTTGTGTCCGATCGAACCTGGGATACCATACTTGCGCCACCCCATCGCGCTACTCGTCGACTCATATCCGGTGTTTTGTGAACTCTTACTGTTTGTGCGGTATCACCGAACTGTTCCAGGGCCTCTTGGACCCGCGTGTCGATTACTTGTGAACTCAACACCTGGCAGTAGACTCTCTCAACAGTAAACCGGTACTGGGCGGAGTTGACATCCTCCTCCGCGTAAACAGAGGGAGAGCGAAGCTCTCTCATAGTGATTACTGTAAGTCTGTTCCGGGTTGACCGCACGCCGGCGTGGTATTGCGCCTGTTCCACGTATAATCTCCTATAATCGGGCTTTCTACTCGACGGCGTCTATCGCTGCCTCGAGTGTGAACGACCCCTCATAGAGTGCACTTCCGACGACGACAGCGGCTGCACCGGCCTCTTGGAGTGCCTGCACGTCCTCTATCGTCGCGACGCCGCCGCTGGCAACCACCGGGATATCGACGGCCTCGACAATTTGACGGACCGGCTCCGTCCGGACGCCGTCGAGTTGCCCTTCCACGTCAACATCGGTAAAGAGGATCCCGCCAGCCCCCAGATCCGCATAGCGCTCGGCAGCCTCGGCCGGGTCGAGACCGGTGCCCTCAGTCCAGCCAGAGACAACGACTTCCCCGTCCTTGGCGTCGAGACTTACCAGCACGCTTTCGGGGTGTTTGTCACTGATATCGGCGACGATATTGGGGTTCTCGACGGCGGCCGTGCCGAGGATGACCCGGTCGACGCCCCCGTTGAGGAGTCTGACTGCGTCTTCGACAGTTCGGATTCCGCCGCCGAGCTGGATGTCTACGTCGACGGCCTCGCGGATCGCCTCGATCGCGGCGGCGTTCTCGCGCTCGCCCTCGAACGCGCCGTTGAGATCGACGAGATGGAGCGTCCGTGCGCCCGCTTCGGTCCACCGCCGGGCGGCCTCGACCGGATCGCCGTAGGTCTTCTCGGTCCCGCGCTCCCCGCCGACCAACTGGACGACCTGGCCGTCCTGCATATCCACGGCAGGAACGACCTCGAACTGTCCGAACATATCTCTCTCTGAGAGTAGGCAGGGCAAAACGGGTTCGGTTCCGTCTAGCGGTGTCAGTCCGGACGTCCGACCCATCGTCACACCAATTCCGCCGCTATCCAGGGTTCACCGCCGGTGTCAGGTTCGCTGCCGGACGTATCGTCGGCGACCAGCGGGGCGACCAACAGTGTCACGGGCACGAGTGTCCAGATCCGACCGGCAAGTACGTCGTAGTCGGCCAGCAGCACGGCCCAGGATTTCCCCACGACGTAGCGCCCGAATCCGAACTCGAACGCGAGCGTCAGGACCGTCTAGAGGCCGCCGACGGCCAGTAGCGTCCGCCGGTCGGCCTCCCGGGCGAACCGTTCGACGAACAGCACTACGACGGTCACAACCGCAACCGTGAGCAGGAGGGTGCTGAGGACGTGTGCTCCCGCCTCACCGAGCGACGGAGCGAGCCACCGCCTCGCGGAAGATACCGTTGAGCACCGCGATGAGGGCGAGTGCGGCCCAGACAGCCAGTGCCGGCCCGAGCAGGCGACGCCACGAGGATCGGATCTGGCTGTGAGCATGTGACGACGGAGTTCCCATATACTGACAGACACACTCGGTCAATATGAAGCCGTAGTGACCCGTGTCAGCAGGCACCTCTCGATGCCGAGGCGCACTGCTGACGGTCGGGACCGAACGTGTCTTTTCGATCCCCCGCGAACTCCCGATATGCGCGCGTTTCGGATCGCCTACGACGGCCGTCCGTTTCATGGGTACCAGCGCCAGCCCGACGTGTCAACGGTGGCCGACACGCTGCTTTCGGCTCTCCGCGAACTGGACGTACCCTTTGAGGGCGATACGCCGTCGGGGTACGCCGCGGCGGGCCGGACGGACGCCGGTGTTTCGGCGCTCGCCCAGACAGTCGCCTTCGAAGCCCCAGAGTGGCTCACCCCAGCGGCGCTCAACAGCGCGCTCCCTGCGGATGTCCGCGCATGGGCACACACCGACGCTCCGGACGGCTTTCACGCCACCCACGGCGCTAGAGAGCGGGGGTACACCTATCATCTCTATGCGCCCGGGGCCGATCGCTCGCGAGCACGTGTCGGGGCAGAACTGCTCGCCGGCGAACACGACTTTCACAACCTCACGCCCGATGAAACCGGAACCGTCCGGGAGCTCGCAATCGAGGTCGAGCGCGATGGGCCGTTCCTCGTCTGTCGGTTCCGGGCTGGTGGGTTCGCCCGTCAACTCGTCCGGCGGCTCGTGGCCCTGCTCAGGGCGTTCGCCCGCGGTGAGGCCGACCGTGACCGGCTCAAGCACGTGCTCGGCCCTGACCCCCTCTCTGGGCCCGACGGTGTCGGTCCCGCGCCGCCCGAGCCGCTGGTGTTGACCGACGTTGTCTATCCTGATCTAACGTTCCAGCCTGATGAGAACGGGGTAGCAAGTGCCCGCGAAATCTTCGGACAGCGCCACCGAGAACTACGCACGCAGGCCGAGGTCGCCCGGTCGATCCAACAACGACTCCCGACAGGTCCCGACTGACCGACCACTGCAGGCGAGAGGTACAAACCGCTCCAGGCCCGAGGGGAGGCCGATGGACCGATCACAACTCGTGACGGGGGGCTTGCTCCTGGCCGCGGTCGTTCTCGTCCCCGGAATCACAAACTACGCGCTGACCCAGCTCGGGTACGGGACGCTCGGTACGGCGGTCTGGTATGGTGGCTACGGGATCGGCGTCGTCCTCGTCTGGGCACTGTGGCTCCGCCCGCTGGATATCTCCGGTCCGGACGATTTCGACCGGTAGCGTCTCAGAACGCACACCGTCTCACGGTACATTCTCACCTGAACGTCGCTATATCGCCGAGCGAAACGCTGAGGCGTGTCGAGTCCTCATGGCAGATGATGGAGGTTTCACTGCTGACGATCGGTGATGAACTACTCTCCGGGGAGACAACAAATATTAACGGCACGTGGCTCGCGCGTGAACTGACCGAGCGTGGGGTCGACGTCCGAGAGATCCTCGCATTGGCGGACGACCGTGAGACGATTGCCGACCGGGTGGCCCGCCACAGCGACGCCTTCGACGCTGTGATCGTTACCGGCGGGATCGGCGGCACGCCGGACGACGTGACCATCGAGGCTGTCGCCGACGCGTTCGGTCGCGAACTCGTCGTCAGCGATCAGGCACGGGTACGTATCGAACAGCGCCTCTCGGAGATGGGTGAAGCTGTCCCCGATCTGGATCTGGACATCGAGACCGAAGCGTCGATACCGAGTGGAGCCGAACCGCTCGTCAATCCCGAGGGGCTGGCTCCCGGCTGTCGGATCGAGAACGTCTATGTCCTGCCGGGGATTCCAGGTGAGATGCAGGCGATGTTCGAGACGATCGCAGAGGTGTTCGACGGCGATCTCGACTCACGACTGCTGTACACCGTCGAGCCAGAGGCGAATATCGTCCCCGAGTTGCGTACTGTCCGCGAGCGATTCGGCGTCCGCGTGGGCTGTTATCCCGACCGGGAGGCCAGACACAACCGCCTCAAGTTGACCGGGGCCGACGAAGCGGCGTTGCAAGCGGCAGCGGACTGGTTACTTGAGGCGATCGACACCAGCGAGACGCCTGTCGAACGAGAGTGGGACGCCGACGCCGAGCCCGCCGGCGGTCCGGAGTGAGAGTGGTCGTATCGTCTAACTGATCTGGTAGACGCGGGCCTCGTAGGGCCGAAGCTCGAACTCCGCAGGATCGTCGCCGGCATCGTCGTAGTTGCCGATCAATAGCTCCGGGTCGTCCGCGTCAAGATTCGACGGGAGCGTGAACTTCTGGTTCTGTGCAAAGCAGTTGAGCACGACGAGAACGCCGCTGTCGCCGAGTGTCCGGAGATACGAGAAGATGCTGGGATGATCCTCATAGAGGAGGTGGAAATCACCGTAGACGAGCGTGTCGTTGTCCTCGCGGAGGTCGATCAACTCACGGTAGTACTGCCAGATCGAGTCCTCGTTCTTGCGGGCGGCCTCGACGTTGATCCGCTCGTAGTTGGGGTTGACCTTGATCCAGGGCTCGCCGTCCGTGAAGCCGGCGTTCTCCTCGTCGGACCACTGGACTGGTGTCCGGGCGTTGTCCCGCGAGCGGTGTTTGACGACGTGTTTGACGTCCTCGAAGTCGGCGTCGTGACGTTCCATCAACTCCTCGGTCTGCTGGATCGCTTCGACGTCTCTGAGTTCGTCGAAGCGCTCCCACTCGACGTTTGTCATCCCGATTTCTTCACCCTGGTAAATGAACGGTGTCCCCTGGAGAGTGAACTGCAGGGTCGCCAGCAGCTTCGCCGAGGCGACCCGGAAGAACCCGCTGTCGCCGAACCGCGAGACCGTCCTCGGGTGGTCGTGGTTGCCGAGATAGTTGGCGTTCCAACTCTCGCCTTCGAGACCGATCTGCCAGCGCGCCAGCACGTCCCGGAGTTCGTTCAGATCCCAGTCGTTGAAATGCGTGTCCGGATCGTTGAGGTCATCAAGGTCGTCAATCTCGACATCGACGTCCTGTAGATCCCACTTGCCGCCGGGCTTGTAGGGGATATCCGCGTGCTCGAAGTGGACGATCATATTCAGGCCGTCGCCGTCCTCGCCACAGTACTGTTTGGCGTCTTCGACCCCACAGCCGGGCATCTCCGCGACCGTCATAATGTCGTAGTCGGCGAACACCTCGTCGTGCATCTCCGAGATGTACTCGTGGACGCGCGGTCCGTTGATGACGTGTTCCCAGCCGACCCAGCCGGGGTTGTCTTCGCCGTCCGGCAGCCCCTCTCGCTTGGAGATGAGATTGATCACGTCCAGTCGGAACCCGTCGATACCCTTCTGTAGCCACCAGTGGAGCATCTCGAACAGGTCCTCGCGCACGTCCTCGTTGCGCCAGTTTAGATCCGGCTGTTTCTCGTCGAAGATATGCAGGTAATACTGCTCGCGCTCCTCGTCGTACTTCCAGGCGTCACCACCGAAGATCGAGGTCCAGTTGTTCGGTAGTTCGCCGTCCTCACCCTCATGCCAGTAGTAGTAGTCGGAATACTCGCTGTCGGGGTCTTTGGACTCGACGAACCACTCGTGCTCGTCGGAGGTGTGGTTGAGCACCATATCCATAATCAGTCGCATATCGTGATCGTGGACGGTCTCGAGGAGCGTCTCCCAGTCGTCCATCGTCCCCATCTCGTCCATAATGGCGTGATAATCGCGGATGTCGTAGCCGTTGTCCGCGTTCGGCGAATCGTAGACCGGACAAACCCAGACGACATCGACGCCCAGGTCGTCGAGATACGGTACTTTCTCGATAATTCCGGGAATATCACCGACCCCATCGCCGTTGCTGTCGTTGAAACTCCGCGGATAGATCTGATAGACGACCGCTTCCTTCCACCACTCGCGATCGAAATCGGCCTCTGGCTGCGTGTCTGCGTCCATGGCGGTCTCCTCTGGGCTAGCAAGGGCCGGCAATTATACCTGTTGATACGACTTATATCTGCACGTACTGGCTCGCAACTTCACCTGTTGGCTCATGACGATTTCGTCCGCCACATCTGCCTGTGAGCAACCAATGCGGGACAGACGAACAACAGCCCGTATCAACGGTTGCTTCGATAGTACATGTCGTACTATTACCGGCAGATCAGCACAATCGATCGTATGACAGGACACACAACACAGAGAATGTCTTGACGTACGAGAACGTATTGCATAGTCGGTTCATCTCGGAAGCTATTAGTACCCGTCTGGGGATAGCAATTGCTACATGAGGCGGACCGCGACGACAGACGTGCGCGACGTTGCCAGTGGTGGGTCCGCTACCATTTCTGCGACGATCCGACGACAGGATCAGGCGCAGTCCGATGGCCAGTCAAACGTCGCTGAGATTCGGCGACGGCGGGGCCGGTAGGCCCTGTTACTATTACTTCCCACGACGGAAACGACTCACACGCTTGTTACCGCCCACTGTCGGGTTCTGGGCGGGTAAACTGACCCCGACACAACAACAATGCCAGGTGAACATTCAGGAACCGTCGCGCTCGCCTTTTCGGGTGGGCTCGACACAACGGTCGGCGTATCGCTACTGAAAGAGGAGTATGGATTCGACGAAGTTATCGGCGTCACTGTCGACGTGGGCCAGCCCGACTACGAGTTCAAGGAAGCCGAGGAGACTGCCGAAGCGCTGGGAGTCGACCAGTACGTTGTCGACGCCCGTGAGGAGTTCGCGGACCTCTGTCTGCGCGCAGTGAAGGCTAACGCGGACTACCAGGGCTACCCGCTGGGGACCGCGCTGGCACGACCGGTCATCGCCAAGGCGATCCGTGATGTCGCCATCGAACAGGGCGCGAACGCGCTCGCTCATGGCTGCACGGGCAAGGGCAACGACCAGTTGCGTTTCGAAGCTGTCTGGCGCGACACAGACCTGGAGGTCATCGCACCCGTCCGCGAACTCGGACTTACCCGCGAGTGGGAAAACGAGTACGCAAAGGAGAAGGGCCTGCCCGTCGAGGGCGGCGACGGCGGTCGCTACTCCGTCGACACCAATCTCTGGAGTCGTTCGATCGAGGGCTCGGAACTGGAAGACCCCGCGACGATCCCTGAGGACGACATCTACAAGTGGACAGACAACCCTTCAGGGAAAGCGGCCGAACTCGTCGAGATCGAGTTCGGGGACGGAATCCCGGTCGCACTTGAGGGCGACCAGTTGGGCTCGGTCGAACTCATCGAACAGCTCAACGAGCAGGCCGGGGCCCACGGCATCGGTCGCACCGATATGATGGAAGACCGTATGCTCGGGCTCAAGGTTCGCGAGAACTATGAACACCCCGCTGCGACGGTGCTACTGACCGCACACGAGGCCCTCGAGGGGCTCGTACTCACCCAGGAGGAGCGCCAGTTCAAGACCCAGATCGACCAGCAGTGGTCCCAGAAAGCCTACGAGGGGCTCATCGACGCGCCGCTGGTCGAGGCGCTTGAAGGGTTCATCGACGAGACTCAGTCACGTGTGACGGGAACGGTGACGGTCAAACTTGAGGGTGGTCACTGCCGTGCGGTCTCCCGGGAGAGCGAATACGCCGTCTACTCCGAGTCGGCCGCCAGTTTCGACGAGGAAGACGTCTCGGGCGGGATCACCCAGCAGGACGCCACGGGCGTCGCGAAGTATCATGGCTTCCAGTCGCGTCTCGCGAAGAAAGTCACCGAGCGCCTCGACGGCAAGGGGAACTAAGATGAGCGGAGAGGGGCCTGATAGCGACGACACGCACACAGCGGAAGACGAGACGGTCGTCCGCCGAGACCGCTTTAGCGGCGGACCTGCCCGCGGGTTCCTCTCCTCGCTCGAAGACGACGAGCGGCTCTTCGAGGCGGACCTGGCGGTCGACCGCGCCCACGTCGTGATGCTCGCCGAGCAGGACATCGTCGACGACGACACCGTCGGCGAGATCCTGTCGGCGCTCGCGGACGTGGAGGCGGCCGGCCACGGAGCGCTCCCCGAGGGCGAAGACGTCCACGAAGCCATCGAGTCGGCGGTCATCGACCGTGTGGGTGCCGAGGGCGGGAAGATGCACACCGCCCGCTCGCGCAACGACGAGGTGGCGGCCTGTATCCGTTATCGTCTGCGCGAGGACATTTTGGCCCTCGTTGAGACCGTCATCGGTGCCCGCGAGCA
>ENA-ORCS01001201-ORCS01001201.1-marine-metagenome-genome-assembly--contig:-NODE-1201-length-12103-cov-3.369782_pt1 | contig 12103 bp, 14 predicted proteins | sample MGYA00237781_ERZ508513 | MGnify/ENA primary metagenome ERZ508513 (study PRJEB26184, sample SAMN06268793) | marine metagenome | isolation source: Eden Landing Ponds, San Francisco, CA, USA | place...
TGGGCGGCGATTACGTCGACATCGACGAGCACAACATCGACGTGATCTTCACCTCGACACAGAAGGCCTTCGCGATGCCGCCCGGACTCGCGATCTGTGTCGTCAGCGACGAGGCCTATGAGCGGGAACTCCAGCGCGACCAGGCGTCGTGGTACGGCGGCTTCCAGCGTTGTCTGGACTACTACGACCGGAAGGGCCAGACCCACTCGACGCCGGCGATCCCGATCATGCTGGCCTACCGCAAGCAGATGAAACACATGCTCGAAGAGGGCCACCATGCGCGTGACCAGCGCCACCGCGAGATGACCGAGTACGTCCACGACTGGGCCCGCGAGCACTTCGATCTGTTCGCCGAGGAAGGCTATCGTTCCCAGACGGTCTCCTGTATCGAAAACACCCAGGACATCGACGTCGCAGGGACGATCGAGGCAGTCTCCGAGGAGTACGACATGGTGTTCTCGAACGGCTACGGCTCCCAACTCGGCGAGAAGACCTTCCGGATCGGGCACATGGGCGAGCACGACGTCGAGAGCGTCAAAGCACTGACTGACGCCATCGAAGACATCGCCGGACTGTAGGGGCCCACTGTCCGGCCGGCAGTAATTTCTATATGCACAGATATCGAATACACAGATACACAGATGTCGAGCAAGACGATCAGTCTCAAGGAGGAGACCTACGAGCGACTGCGGCGAGCGAAGGGGGACGACGAGAGCTTCAGCGACGCGATCGATCGGTTGCTCGGCGGTGACGACGAGCACCCGCTGTTCGATCTCGTTGGACTACTCGACGATGCGGAAGCCGAGCGTGTTCGCGAACGGGCGGGCGAATTTCGCGAGAACGTCGACGACCGGGTGGGCGGGGCCGACCAGTGATTCTCGATTCGTGCTTTCTGATCGACCTGCTCGATAGCGAGGCGGCCGCCGTCGCCAAACTCAAGGGGATCGACGACGAACTCCTGGTCGTTCCGACGCTCGTCTACACCGAGGTCGCCGTCGGTATCGACCCGGAGACGCCGACCGGCGAGCGCTTCGAGGAGGTCATGGACGACGTGCCGCTGGTGGCCTACGACGGCGAGGCCGCCCGGCGGGCCGTCGACGTTCAGCGGGATCTCCGGTCGACCGGCGAACGGATCGGTGCTGTCGACGCCATGATCGCCGGGATCGCCCTGGCCCGGGACGAACCAGTCGTGACGCGCAACGCCGAGGAGTTCGTCCGGACGCCAGTTCGTGTGAGTCCGTACTGACCTGAAACTCGACGGAGACCCATCGAACCATCAAAGAGGGAGCGGCCGCGACGGAGTGGTAATGACAGCCGACGCCCCCGAGGACAATCCCTACGTCGAGGACCCGCCCACGGACTTCGAGTCGGTCGATGAACTCGACGCCGAAATCGCCCGTGAACAGACCCGGCAGTTGCGCGAGGCGATCCGATATCACGACCACCGCTACTACGTCGAGAACGACCCCGTCATCGGCGACCGGACCTACGACGCTCTCTTTGCCCGCTTGCAGGATCTCGAAGACCACTTCGATCTCGACCGAGGGAGCAGTCCCACCCAGCGCGTCGGGGGCGAACCGCTGGACGAACTCGAATCCGTCGAGCACGTCGCGCCCATGCAGTCGATCGACCAGGGCGGTGAGGAGAGTGACGTCAGAGAGTTCGACGACCGCGTCGCCCGCGGACTCAGCGATGCAGGCTTCGATCCCGACGCCCGGACCTACTTCTGTGAGCCGAAGTTCGACGGCCTCTCGGTGGAAGTCGTCTACGAGGACGGGGTCTATCAGCGGGCAGCCACCAGGGGGGACGGCGAAGTCGGCGAGGACGTCACCGAGAACGTCCGGACGATTCCGAGCGTTCCGGGGCGCCTCCGTGGCGACTATCCCGACACTCTAGCGGTCCGTGGCGAGGTGTTCATGCCGACCGAGGCCTTCCAGGCGTACAACCGCGAACGCATCGAGCGCGGTGACGACCCCTTCGCCAACCCCCGCAACGCCGCCGCGGGCACGCTCCGACAACTCGATCCGTCGATCACCGCCCAGCGCCCACTCGCGATCTACTTCTTCGGCGTCCTCGATTCGAGCGTCGACTTCGCGACCAACAGCGAGGTATACGAGCGCCTGCCGGAGTGGGGTCTGCGCGTCACTGATCTCGCCGAGGAAGTCGACTCGATCGACGCCGCGATCGAGTATCGCGACCGCTTGCTGGATCGACGTGACGATCTACCCTTCGAGATCGACGGCGTCGTGATCAAGCTAAACGACCGCGAGGCCTGCGAAGCGCTGGGATCGACGGCCCGCGCGCCGCGGTGGGCCTTCGCCTACAAGTTCCCCGCCCGGACCGAGCGGACGACGATCCGGGACGTGGTCGTCCAGGTCGGCCGAACCGGGCGGCTGACGCCCGTCGCGCTGATGGACCCCGTCGAGGTCGGCGGCGTGACGGTCTCGCGCGCCTCCTTACACAACCCTGCCGAAATCGAGCGTCTGGGCGTCGACATCGGCGACGAGGTTCGCATCCAGCGGGCCGGTGACGTGATTCCGGAGGTCGCGGAGGTCGTCGACGCCGCGAGCGAAGGCACGTTCGACTTCCCGGATACCTGTCCGGTCTGTGACAGCCCGATCGAACGTGACGGCCCGCTTGCGTTCTGTACCGGCGGGCTGGCCTGTCCCGCACAACTCGAACGGGCGATCGTCCACTCCGCCAGCCGCGACGGGTTGGACATCGAGGGACTCGGCGAGGAGCGCGTCCAGCAACTGCTGGAGGCCGGCCTCGTCGAGGAACTGGCCGACCTCTACGAACTCGGGCAACTCGATCTCACCTCGCTGGAAGGGTGGGGGATGCAGTCGGTCGCCAACCTTCAGGAAGAGCTGGAGGCCAGTCGCGAGCCCTCCCTCGATGACTTCCTCGCGGCGCTGAACGTCCCTTCCCTCGGTGCGGCAACGGCGACCGCCCTCGCCCGGGAGTTCGGCACGTTCGAGGCCGTGATGGCGGCCGACCGCGAGGAGCTACAGGCCGTCGACGACGTCGGGCCGAAAGTCGCCGAAGACATCCGGGACTTCTTCGAGAGCGAGCGCAACCGCGAGGCGATCGAGCGCCTGCTCGACCACGTCGATCCACAGCCCTACGAGGCCGAGGGCGGCGACGAACTCGACGGGTTGACGTTCGTCTTCACCGGGACGCTTTCGAACTACACCCGCAGTGAGGCCCAGGAACTCGTAGAGACCCACGGCGGCTCCGCGACGGGTAGCGTCTCGGGCAACACCGACTACCTCGTGGTGGGCGAAAACCCCGGCCAGCGCAAGCGCGAAGACGCCGAGAGCGAGGGTGTCCCGATCGTCGAGGAGGACGAGTTCGAGGAACTGCTGGCCGAGCGTGGCGTTCTGGAGTGAGCGAGCACCGCCGGAAATCGGACGCTGAAACCCGTCGCCGCCACGACGCGCTTTGTCGCATCCCGCGCCCATATACCCGTCCAGCCCGAATACTGTCTCCAATGAGTCTCGAATCGACGGGCACGCTCTATAAAGCCCCACGCACGGACGTCTCCCAGAATCAGGGGAAGTTCCGGACGCACTTCAACTTCCCCGGGCGGAACCTCCCCGAACACGACGATCACGGGTACGGTCCGCTGGCGACCGTCGTCGAGTCGTTCATGGACCCGGATACGCTCATTTCGATGCATCAGCACCGCAACGAGGAGATCATTTCCTGGGTCCCCGCGGGCGTGATGCGCCACGACGACGGCGAGGGCAACAAGCTCGTCACCGATTTGGAGCACATGATGGTCATGAACGCCGGCAGCGGGTTCTGTCACGAGGAGCGGACCCTCGCGGACGATCCGCCGCTGCGGATGCTCCAGATCTTCGTCCGCCCCCACAGCCTCGACCTCGAACCCGGCATCCAGCACGAGTCCATCCCAGAGCCGGTCGAGGGCGAGTGGCGACACCTCTTCGGCCCCGAGGGGTCCGAGGCGCCGCTGTTCGTGCGCAACGACGTCCACTTCTACGACGTTCACCTCGGGGCGGGCGAAAGCGTGGATCTGCCGACCGAGCCCGGGTGGGACACGTATTTCTACGTTTTCGACGGTGCGGTCACGATCGGGGACACCCACTTGGGGAAGACGGAGAGCAGTTTGCTCGTGGACGGGAACGAGACGACAGTCACGGCCGAGACCGACTCGTTGCTCGTCGCCTTTCGCATCGATCCCGACGCACCGATCACCCGACAGGGGACGATCGGTCGGTAGTCGATCGCGTCGTTCCCTTAGAGATCGGTCGTCTGGAACCGCCAGAACCCGATCGCCAGCGGCAGGACGATCCACGCGAGGACGACGAACCCGGCGAAGACCGGCTCCTGGTACCACGGGGGACTCGCCCCGACGGACCCCGGCGCGAGCGGGAAACCGCCGAGCAGTTCCGGAAAGACAGGATGTGAGAGGTTTCGGAGGCCGGCGAACGGCGACAGCTGATTGAAGACGGCCGTCCACTCGGGTTGTGGTCCAGTCGGGATCGAGAGACCGTTGAGCAGGTACCGGATCCCGGTCGGGATGACCGACCACAGCTGGAAGACGAAAAGCAGGAAGACGCCGAAAGAGCCGCCAGCAGCGATTGTCGTGGACCTCGTCAGTGCCGAGATACCGAGCGCGATCGCCGTAAAGATCACGCCGATTGCCCAGACGAGAAGGAACGTCCCGGCGATCAGGGCCGCGTCCAGCGGCGCGCCCATCGCCGTCGCTACCCCTGTCGCGAGGACGAAGGTCACTACGAGGACGATCGTCGAGATCGCGACCCGGCCGACGAAACTCCCGACGACGATCGCGTGTCGCGAGAACGGCAAGCTCAACAGCACCGACAGCTCGCCGGTCGCCCGCTTGCCGACGATGTCGCCTTGGCTGATAGTCAACGCCACGATCGGTGCGAGAAAGCCGAAGACGTTCAGCAGGACGAACGGGAGGAGTTGTGCCTCCGCCATGGCTCCGTTGTCTCCGATGAAGTACCCGATCCCGAGACCGACGAGGGCGAACAGCGCAAACAGGTAGTACAGCTGGCGTTCCCGCCGCGAATCGTCGAAGTCCTTGCGGGCGATCTGGAGCCAGCGCATCTCAGATACCCTCCGTATAGGCGGCGAACAGGTCCTCCAAGCTCGCCTCGCTGGTCTCGATGTTCTCGACGCTCGAACCGGCGTCCTGACAGGTCCGGACGACGGCACCCTTCGCAGGGTTCTCACACCCGACCGTGACGGTGTCCTCCTGGACCCGAACCGACGTGACGCCTTCGAGGCCTTCGAGGTCCGATGCCAGATCGTCGGGGACGACATCGAGCGTCAGCGTCATCTCGCCGGTCGTCCCGGCGGCTTCCCGGAGTCCATCGATGGAATCGACGGCGACGAGGTTGCCGTGATCGAGAATACCAACGCGGTCACAGACGGCCTCGACCTGCTCTAAGATGTGACTCGAAAAGAACACCGTCGCACCGCGGTCGGCCTCCTCGTTCACGATCTGTCGCATCTGTCGTGCCCCGTTGGGGTCGAGGCCGGTCGTCGGCTCGTCGAGGATGAGCAGTTCGGGTTTGCCGACCAGCGCCATCCCGAGCATCAGGCGCTGGGTCATCCCTTTCGAGTAGCCGCTGGCGGGCCGATCGGCGGCGTGGGCGATTCCGACCCGCTCTAAGATGGAATCAGGGTCGTCGTCGGCGTCCTTGGCCTCGACGGTGAACGCGACGTGCTGGCGGCCGGTCATTTCGCCGAGCGGGCCGAACGTCTCCGGCAATACTCCCGTCCGCTCCCGGACGGTAACGGTCTCGTCCTGTGCATCCATTCCCAGAACGGTGGCCTGACCGGCCGTCGGGCGGGCGTGATCGAGCAGAATGTCGATCGTCGTTGACTTGCCCGCGCCGTTCGGGCCGAGGAAGCCGAACACTTCGCCCGATTCGACGGTCAGGTCGACGTCTTGGAGGGCTGTGACGTCACCGTACGTCTTGGTGACGCCGGAGAGGTCGATCGCGACCATGCACGCCGTTCCAGGGGAACTGTCATAATCTTGGCGTTCGCGTGTGGCGTCACTGACTCGGACGCGACGGTTCGTCACTAATCGACGTAGCGATTCCGTACCGAGCGTGAGAGCGAGAACGACAACATAGCGATGGCCCACAGGAGTTCGGAATCTGCAGACGTTCGCCGAAGCCGACGACCCATCCTTCGATCAGTATCCAGCCGATCAGGGCGATCGACACCCCGACGACCCCCCACCACGCCCATCGTCGCTCCCGTGTGAGGCCGACGACCACCAGGATCGGCGCGAGACCGAGAACGACAAACAGAACGAGACCCGGGAGGAGAAAGTCACTGAACGGTGACCCGGACAGTTCGGCAGTCGAGAGTCCGACGAGGTCCCCGGACGGATCGATGATGAACTGACCGCCGCCGAGGAAACCCCGAACGCCGAGTACGCCTGTGAGGACAAGCAATACCCACTCCGTCATCGGTCGATCTCGCCACGTTGGAATCGTCCCTATCGACGGCAATCGATCGCGTATTCCCATCGATACGTGCACTGGACGGTCGCCGGGGACTGAAACGTTGTGGCCGGCCGATCACAGGTCCGCCTTCGAGAAGCGCCAGTAACCGATCGCGAGCGGGACGACCAGCCAGAGCACGAGCATGACGATCCCGACCCACGGCGTCTGGTAGAACGCGTCGGCCGTGGTTTCGTCCGCCAGGCCGATGTCGCCGGGAATTAGCGCAGTCAGACCTGTCGTATATGCTGCGCTAGGTGGTATCTGTGCGAGAATGTCGATCCATGCGGGATCGTTACTCAGGAACGGGAGTTCCCTGGAGATCCACGAGATACCGATCAAGACACCACCCCAGAGCAACTCGAAGACGAAGAAAAAACCGATCGTCAGCATCGAAGCGCGGCTGGTCGATCCCGTCAGTGCCGAGAGGCCCACTATGATGGAGATGTACGTCAGGACGAAAATCAGCGACATCAATAACAGCGCGCCAAGCGCGACGGGCGCAACCTCGCCCATCAGCGCAGTCCCGAGGGCTGCCCCCGCGAGGAGGCCGATCAGTGTCGGTATCGAAAGCGTCGCTCCGCGCCCGAGCACTTTGCCCAGCAGGACGTCCCGGCGGGTGTGCGGTAGCGAAAGGAGGATCTTGATCGATCCACTCTCACGCTCACCCGCGATCGCTTTGTAAGCGATCACGATCGCCGTGATCGAGACGAACAGCGTGATCTGGCTGGCGAGGAAGTATGCGAGTCCCTTCGCTGTCTGTTCTTCGATACCCATCTCCGTCGTGAACTCGGCGAACACATAGGCGATCAGCAGCGACAGCAGGACGAAAAGGGCTGAGAGCCCCCACAGCGCTTTCGATCGAAGGGCGTCCTGGAAGTCCTTCTTGGCAACGGCGAGCGTACTCATCGGTCTCCCTCCGTGTAGTTCATGAATATCTCTTCGAGTGACGTCTCTTCCGTTCGGAAGTCCATCACTTCGTGGCCGGCGTCCTCCAGTGCTGAGAGAACCCGCGTCTTCGAGCCGTTGCCGACCGAGACCACTAGTCCGCCGTCCTGGCGCCGGACGTCCGTGACGCCATCGACACCTTCGACGACGGCGATGGCGTCGTCGGTGACGTCCGCGAGTTCGACCCGCAGCGTCGCACCGTCGCCGGCCGCCTCGCGCAGTCCGTCGATGGAGTCGACGGCGACGAGTTCGCCCGCCCGGAGGATGCCGACGCGATCACAGACGGCTTCGACCTGTTCGAGGATGTGACTCGAGAAGAACACCGTTGCCCCCCGATCACGCTCCTCGCGGACGATCTCGCGGATCTCCCGCGCGCCAGCGGGGTCCAGCCCCGTCGAGGGTTCGTCGAGGATGAGCAGTTCGGGCTCGCCAACCAGCGCCATCGCCAGCGTGAGGCGCTGTTTCATCCCTTTCGAGTACCCCCCGGCCTTCCGGTCGGCGGCCTCGGGGATGCCGACCCGCTCTAAGAGCGCGGACGGGTCCGCGTCGACGTTCTTCGAGTCGATGACGAACTCGACGTGTTGACGGCCGGTCAGTCGGCTGTATACCTGATACCCCTCGGGAAGGACGCCGGTTCGTCGACGAATCTCCTGTGACTGCTCCTGTGCGTCCATCCCGAGTACGGTCGCTGATCCCTCTGTCGGGCGGACGAAGTCGAGTAGGATGTTGATCGTCGTCGACTTCCCCGCCCCGTTGGGACCCAGAAAGCCGAAGATTTCCCCCTCTTCGATCCGGAGATCGATCCCCTCCAGCGCGAGGATGTCGCCCCCGTACTCCTTGCCCAACCCACTCGTTTCGATGGCTGCCATAGCGACCGTGGGTACCGTTGGCTTTCACTTATAAACGTACGTCGGCCTTCATCCCCTGAAGTCAAACACACGTGATAGGTACGTGGGATACTATCAATTTAAGTGATGGACAGTGCAACCGGCGTGCGTGACCGACGAGGACGTCCTGGAGGATGTCGCTGCCCTCCTCGAGGACGACTGTGCGCGCACAATCCTTGCAGCGACGAGTACGCGACCCATGACTGCCAAGGAACTCACAGACCACTGTGACGTGTCGGGACCGACTATCTACCGCCGCATCGAGGATCTCGACGAGCTGGATCTGATCGAAGTACGGACCCGGCTCGACACTGAGAGCGGCCATCACGAAAAGCTGTACGCGGCGATGCTTTCGGAAGTCTCAGTGACTCTTCGTGAAGGTGCTTTCGAGGTCAGCGTCGACCGTCGTGAACCGATCGCCGATCGCTTCACCAGGCTCGTGGAGGGTATGTAGCCGTGACCAACGTCCAGCCCCTTCACGGTAGTATCGTCCCGTTACAGAGCGTCTCTGCCCCTTCGAGCCTGGCAGAACTGCTGGTGTTAGCCGGTGGGGCCGTCACGGTCGCGATCAGCGTCGCCATCGCTTACGTCGCCTTCCGGGGCTACAGACGGAATGCGAGTCGCCCGATGCTGTTCATCGCGATCGGGTTCGTCCTCGCGATCGCGTTCCCCGGGACGCTCGATTACCTGCTGTACGTCCTCATCGTCGCCTTCGACTTCCAGCTACCGATCAAGGAGATCTATCTGGCCGGGATCATGCAGGCCAGTCAACTCCTCGGCATGGCGTCGATCCTCTATGCGTTGCTTATGCAGTGAGAGTATCATTTCTCGTCGTCGATTCCCCCGATGGTTTCCAGTCACCCTGTCGTGACGCCAGTGGTGACTCCCTGTCCTCCGTCCTTTTCCGTCCGACGACCTCCGTTCACCCTGTCGGCGGTGGGCTCGTGTCGGTGGCCCACGAGCAGACAGAGTACGTTACAGGTGAGCAAGAGGGCGACCACGTCGATCCGCGCCGGCCCGAACATTACCAGCGGCAACGACGCCAGCCCCAGGACCACGGCACTCCAGAACCCGGCTGCGACCAGGGCCTGTCCGAGTGCGGGACGGAGGCGATCGAACTGTTCGACGGTGGGGGGACCAATCCGTGTCATGTTCGGAAGACGGGCTCCGGTCACCCAAAAACTCACGGACGGTCAAAGCGTGCTTTGAGCTACCGGCCGTGGGTATAGTGGAGACTCAGACGGCGTCGTCGGGTCGATGGTTCTCGGCCATCCGATCGACTTCCCGGGCGTAGCGGTCACGGTTGTCGGGATCGACCGGTGTCAGTCGGTTCGGTTCGACCTCTATCGCGGCGGTCACCTGCTCTTTCATCAGCAGCGCCGTCGATCGCTGCTGGGTGACGTGTCGGGCCCCGTCCGGAGTCGCGTAGACGAGCGTCACCAGGTCTTCGTCGTAGAAGTCCCGTTCGACCAGCCAGCACTGTACAGTCTCCTCGCTCATGGGCGACTCTTGGCAGGGTGACGGGTTGTATCCTCCGACCGGCGAGTCGGGCGGGACGCCCTCGTCCGGCGGCCAGTGGCTTCTTGTGACCGCGTCCCGAAGCCCAATCGATGGCCGACTGGAGCGATCGCGTCGAAGAGTTGCTCTACGAGGGCGAAGACGTGACCGAGCGCGTCTCGGTAGGTGGAGCTCATGTGGTCGTCACGACCCACCGGGTGCTGGCGTTCACGCCGGAGATGGACGGCGAGAACTTCCGGCAGGTAGAGCGCCCGAACGTCACCGACGTCGCCGTCCGGACCACGGGGGAGACGCGCTTCCTGCTGACCGGGTTCCGTGCCGGTCTCTTCGGGATCGTCCTGCTCGGCGTGGGTATGGCCGTGGACTTCGGGGCGTTGATGGGCGACATCGACCTCACGGACACCTCTACCGGTCAAATGGGGATCGGCGGTATCCTCGGGATGCTCCAGGGGATGATCTCGATCATCTCAAGTCTCGACGACTACATGCGCATGATCGGCGCGCTGTTGCTGTTGGTTGCGCTGGTTCCTGTCGCCGTCTACATCTATACCCGGGAGACCCGACTCGTCGTCTCGATCGCCGGCGGCGATAACCTCCCGATCGCGTCCTCACCCGACGACGCCGAAGGGACTGTGGCTCGACTCCGGGAAGCGATCCTCCCGGAGGGGGTTTCCCCCGGAAGCGATGGCCGGCGATCGCTCGACCTGCTGGAACGGTTCGGGTGAGCGTCCGGACGGTACGTCCCACGGCTGACGATATCGACGCCACGTTCAATTCGCTCCGGATCGTATCCCTGCTCGATGGACTCGGCCGAGGTTCGATCCCGTGCCGGCGACCTGCCGACTGAGCCGGGCGTCTACCAGTTTCTCGACGACACGGGCGAGGACGCGACTGTTCTATACGTCGGCAAAGCCGTCGACCTTCGGGATCGCGTCCGATCGTACGCTGACCCTCGTGGCGAACGCATCCGACGGATGGTCGAGCGTGCCGTCGACGTCGAGGTAGTCATTACCGACACCGAGACGCAGGCCCTCCTCCTGGAGGCGAACCTGATCAAGCGCCACCAGCCTCGCTACAACGTCCGGCTGCGTGACGACAAATCCTATCCGCTCGTCCAGTTGACCGACCACGACGCGCCGCGCATCGAGATCACGCGCGATCCCGACGAGGGTGCGGACGTATTCGGGCCCTTCACCGCCAAGGGGGAACTGGAAACCGTCGTCAAGGCCATCCGGGAAATCTTCGGCCTTCGTGGCTGTTCGGACAACAAGTACGCAAACCGCGACCGCCCGTGTCTGGACTACGACATCGGGCTCTGCTCGGCGCCCTGTACCGGCGAGATCGATCCGGAAACCTACCGCGAGGACGCCGACGCCGTTTGTCGCTTCTTCCGGGGGGAGACCGGCGTGCTCGCGGAACCGATCCGTGAGGAGATGGACCGGGCCGCCGAGTCGGCGGCCTTCGAGCGGGCGGCGAACCTCCGGGATCGGCTCGACGTCGTCGGATCCTTCCACGAGGGTGGTGGGATGGCCGTCGCTGCCAGCGACGACCGGACGACTGACGTCCTGGCGGTCGCCCTGGGGGGCGAGACGGCGACGGTCGCACGCCTCCACAGCAACGAGGGGTCGCTGGTCGAGCGGGAACGCCACGCCGTCGAGACACCGGACGGACAGCAGGGCGGCGACGTGTTGGCCGCTTTCGTTCCGCAGTACTACGCCGACCGGGAACTCCCGGATCGGCTCCTGCTCTCCGACCGGTTGACTGACGACGACGTCGCCTCCTGGCTGGCTTCGGCCGGCGTCGACGTTCGCGTTCCTGGCGCGGGACGGGAGGCGACGCTCGTCGACCTGGCGCTGAAGAACGCTCGCCGGGATGTTGGGAAGGGCGACGGGGTCGCCGCGCTTGCCGACGCACTCGATCTGGACGCCGCCGAGCGCATCGAGGGCTTCGACGTGAGCCATACCGGCGGCGCGGGCGTCGTCGGCAGCGACGTCTGTTTCGTCGACGGCACCCCGGAGAAACCCGATTACCGGCGCAAGAAACTTCCGGAGGGAAACGACGACTACGCCGCGATGCGGACGCTGATCGGTTGGCGGGCCGAACGGGCGATCGAGGGACGGGACGACCGGCCCGATCCCGATCTGCTCCTGATCGACGGGGGCGAGGACCAGCTCGCGGCGGCCCGGGAAGCTCTCGACGCCGCCGGCTGGGACGTGCCCGCCGTGGCGCTGGCGAAAGGGA
>ENA-ORCS01001203-ORCS01001203.1-marine-metagenome-genome-assembly--contig:-NODE-1203-length-12096-cov-3.441884_pt1 | contig 12096 bp, 15 predicted proteins | sample MGYA00237781_ERZ508513 | MGnify/ENA primary metagenome ERZ508513 (study PRJEB26184, sample SAMN06268793) | marine metagenome | isolation source: Eden Landing Ponds, San Francisco, CA, USA | place...
CGCCGTTCGCATCGAAGCCTCCCTCCGGTCGGCCTCGCATTCGCGGTCGCTGAGCGGGATATCCGCGTTCGGTCACCCGCACCGCGCCGCACTCGCGCGGATAGGGCCCGCTCAGGCGACTGAAGTGAACGCGAGTTCCGGGAGAGCAAGCTCTCCCGAGCTTTGACTCGCTCCGCTCGTCAGGACGGCAGGAAGAAGTAGGCTGCACAGGCCGTCTCGACGTGGAATGACCGATAGCTGATCCACAAAAATCGCCCCTGGCGGACTGGAAGGGCGAGGCGGGCTCGCAGTGAGCGAAGTGAACGCAGTCGCCTCAGCGACCCCTATCCACGCGGGTGATGCGGAGAGCGCGGATATGTCGCTGAGCGACCGCGAGCGCGTCGAGGGCTTCCATCCCACGACGGTGACTGCGGTCACGCAGACGCCGGATGACTTGATACCTGTCGTCTGACTCACACTTACCTCCCCCCTCTTGCGCGTCTCGCTCTCCGCACCGCCCGCTCGATGCTCATCCCTCGCACGGTTCCGTCTCGCGGCCTCCGCAGTGCTCCGGCACGCTCACGGGTCACTGCGTTCCCCGTTCGCATCGAGGCGTTCCCTTCGGTCACGCCTCGCACCGCTCGACAGCGCGCGCCGGTGTGGCTGTGCGGCCGTCAACAGACACCCGGGACTGTGACCAGTCACACGATTCGTAGTCTGATCGCGTCGTGTCCGAAAGTCGTCCAGTCCGACCCGTAGCGGAGCGAGCGAACTCCGGATCGCACGGGTCCCGGCCCGGACGGACCTCGGTACTCATTTGGCGTGTGAGCGTGAAGCCGGGAGTATGAACCACGACCGGTCTCGCGACCTGTACGACCGCGCGCTCTCGGTCATGCCCGGCGGCGTCAACTCCGCGGTGCGGGCCGCCATCGAACCCTACCCCTTCTTCGTCGAACGCGGCGACGCCGGCCACGTCGTCGACGCCGACGGCAACCGCTACGTCGACTGGGTCATGGGACTGGGCCCGCTCCTCTACGGTCACGACCTGCCCCAACCCGTCGAATCGGCCGTCCAGTCCCGCGTCAGCGAGGGGCCGATGTTCGGCGCTCCGACCGAGATAGAGGTCGAACACGCCGAGTTCGTCACTCGCCACGTCCCGAGCGTCGAGATGATCCGCTTCGTCAACTCGGGTACCGAGGCGACGGTCTCGGCCTGCCGACTCACCCGCGCCGCGACCGGTCGCGACAAGATCGTCGTCATGCAGGGTGGCTACCACGGCGCCCAGGAGACGACACTCGTCTCAGGCGAGTACGACCACGTCGAACCCTCCAGCCCGGGCATCCCGGACTCGTTCGCCGAACACACGCTCGCGGTGCCGTTCAACGACGAGCAAGCCGCCAAACGCGTCTTCGAGGACCACGGCGACGACATCGCGGGCGTCCTCGTCGAACCGATCCTCGCGAACATGGGGATCGTCCCGCCGGTCGACGGCTACCACGAGACGCTCGAATCGCTCTGTGACGAACACGGCTCCCTGCTGATCTTCGACGAGGTCATTACCGGCTTCCGCGTGGGGGGGCTCCAGTGTGCCCAGGGCAAGTTCGGCATCGACCCCGACATCACCACCTTCGGCAAACTCATCGGCGGCGGTTTCCCCGTCGGCGCTATCGGTGGCTCTTCGGAGCTGATCGAGCAGTTCACGCCCTCGGGCGAGGTCTTCCAGGCGGGCACGTTTTCGGGCCATCCAGTCACGATGGCGGCGGGCCTGGAATCGCTGAAATACGCCGCCGAACACGACGTCCACGAGCACGTCCACGACCTCGGCGAGCAGTTGCGGGGCGGACTCACGGAGATCGTCGAGGACCAGGCCCCCGAGTACACCGTCGCCGGCACCGACGGCATGTTCAAGCTGCTCTTCAGCCGGGCGGGGCCGGACACCTTCGAGGGCCACTGCGACAGCGGGTGTACACAGCGCGAATCCTGTCCGCGTTTCCAGCACTGTCCGAAGACCGGCGCGGACGTGTCGGCGGGCCAGACCGACCGCTGGCGGCGCGTCTTCTGGGAACAGATGAAAGACCAGGGCGTGTTCCTCTCGCAGAACCAGTTCGAGGCGCAGTTCGTTACCTACGCCCACACCGAAGACGACGTCACGGAGACCCTCGAAGCGTACAAACAAGCGCTCTGAGTAACAGGGCGAGCGGTCACCAGACGTCGCCACACACCGGGAGTCATCGGTCACTGGGTACTGGCCCGGTCACCGGTCACTGAACCGCGTCCCGCACCCGGCGGTAGTGGACGTAGCCGACGTAGACGACGATCGCGAACAGCACGCTGAACAGCCCGTAACTCACGAGCAGGTGGCCCCGCCCCACGAGGAACGAACTGGCGGGTCCGGAGGCACCCCCCGGCGGTGTCCAGACGATCAGTGACACGGCGACCAGCGCGAGGTAGATCGACCCGATCAGTGCGAACTGGGCGACCTCGGGGATCTTGTTCAGGTCGACGCCCTCGACCGAGACGCGCCGACCGGCGCCGAAGAAGCCGTACTCGTCGACCCAGCCGAAGAGTGGTTCGCGCTCGCCGAGTGCCCGCTCCACCGCGACGAGGTGGCGCTGGATGTGTAGCAATCGAACGCTGTACTTGAGCGCGTCCATCACCACGATCCCGTAGAGGATCGGGGTCAGCGCGACAAAGCGCCATCGGCCGAACACGAACGCGTACGCCACGATGACGCCGATGACGAGGTGGCCGGCGCCCAGGCGCCAGAACTGCCACTTGCGTTCCGTCCGGGCCCGGTCGTGCAGGAGCTCGTAGAGGCGAACTCGGAGTTCGTCGTCGTCCAGTGCGGTCGGGTCCGGGTCGTCGCCCAGTGTACTCGGGTCCGGGTCGTCCGCCATTCTCACCCGTACCGACGGCTCGCGACCCAAAGTTGTTTTGGAAACCCCGGCCGTCGTACCGAATGCGTGTCGAGGGAGCCGGCACGCGGGGACCGAGTCGCCGGCGTTACTCGGCGTTCGCCGACGCGGACCCGAGTTCGGTTGGGCTCTGCATCCCGCTTTTGACCCCCCGATGGATGAGCGCGACGTTCACCGGATAGGCGACGAGCAGACCGACCGTGAGTGAGAAGACCAGACCGGACCAGAACAGTACGTCGCCGATGTGTGCCTCGCCGGCCAGCCAGACGTCGGTGCCGATTGCGGTGATCTCCATGACCGTGATGCTCGGCGTTTCAGAGTAGAGCGCGTCCGTCATCGCCTCTCGGAAGCCGACGCCCTCCTGCACCAGCGGACCGACGGTGAGCGAGTAGCCCAGCACGTATGCACAGCCGAAGGTGATGACGATGGTCGGGGTGGTGCCGAGCGCCAGGACCCCTGCGGCGATAGTGACGCCGATCACTTCGCCCGCGCCACAGCCCGAGTAGCAGTGAGCCACGGAGCGAAAGCCTTTGCGCCACAGCGAATCGCGAGGGATCTGCCTGCGGCCGGCGTAGTAGTAGACGCCGAGTCCGAGCGGCCCGGAGTACAGCACTGTCAGCGCCCAGACGAACTTCATCAGCGGCGCGATCTCGCTGTTTCGCTCGCGGACGTCCCACGCGAGAGCCAGTAGCGAAACCGCCACGAAGACGACCCACGCGCCGAGAAACGCCGGGTTCGTGAGGACCTGCCGGAGTGTCGTTTCCAGGCTCATCGGCGAGGGTTGTCGATCACGACATTTCAGTCGTACGGCTGCGAGACCGCGGAGCGGTCCCGAGCGGATGGTCGCTGCCGGCGTCGCCAGTGTCGTCGACGGACCAACGCCTGAGACGGCAGGTTTTCGGCACCCGACCACGCACGTCGAAGTATGGGCGAGATGGACGAAGACCGGGTCTACGACGACCGCCGCCGGGAGACAGTGGCCTACCTCGCGACCGGGCAAGGCGTCGCGACGGTCCGGGTCGCCAGCGACCGCGTGGGGCAGTTCAGCCTCGCATACCGGTGTGACGCACGCGACGTCGCGACCGTCGACGGGCGCGTCTACGTCGCGACACCGGCGGGGGTCCTCGTCGGGGACGGAGCGAGCGACGGGTCCGCTCCCGGTGGGTTCGACTCACTGGGCTTCGACGATGCGGTGGCGGTCACCGCCGACGGCGAGCGCGTCCTCGCCGCGGACGGCGACGGGACGGTCGCGCGGTATCAGGGCGGCGAGTGGCACGCTCTCGGAACCGTCGAGGGGGTCCGTGCGCTGTCGGGCGAGTTCGTGGCCGCGGCCAACGGCGTCTATCGGGTCGTCAGTGACGGCGATACCGACGTCGAGGGCGACGACGGCGACTCGCTCCGGAACGTCGGCCTCGACGACGTCCGTGACGTGGCGGGCGAGGCGACCCCGCTGGCGGCGACCGGCGACGGCCTCTACAGACTGGGTAACGGGTGGCTCTGTGAGCGCGAGGGTACCTTCGAGACGGTCGCGGCCGGTCGAACCGAGGGGGCCGACCGTACCCACGCGGCCACCGCCGAGACGCTGTACGCTTACGAGGGCGGTGAGTGGTCGGCAGTCGACCTGCCCGTCGCCGGCGGCGTCACCGGTGTCGCCTACGGCGAGTGCGTCTACGCGGTGACCCGCGACGGGACGTTTCTCGTCGCAGCGAGCCCCGAGCGGACGGCCGACGGGACCGGTGGCTGGCGTCACCGCTCGCTCGGACTCCCCGGCGTCACCGCCCTCGCAGTGGTGTAGCCGCTGGGTGTTCGCCCGGGCGTCCAGCGGGACAGATCCGGTTTCGAACGTATCGAGTCTCGGTCGCCACGGAACCGAAGCGAAAACCGGAATAAACGCGGACCTTCTACGTTCACCCACATGTCGAAGACGATCACCGTCGAGGGGATGAGTTGCGAGCACTGCGAACAGACGGTCGAGGAGGCGCTCCGCGGCGTGAACGGCGTGACCGACGCGACGGCAGACCGCGAGGCCGAACAGGCGGTCGTCGACGGCGAGGCTGACGCCACGACACTCGTCGACGCCGTCGAGGACGCGGGCTACACTGCCCACGCCTGATACGGTCGGTTGTAACGAGATACCGGTATTTCTCTGAGCGGTCCAGCGAACGCAGGATCTGACTTACAACCGACCGTATGAACCGACGCGAGCCCCGACCTGCGACCCGGATGGTCGACCTGCCGGTCACGACCTGAAACTGCCCGCTCTCCGGCCACCGACCGCACTGTGGGCGACGAATTCGACGAGGGGGCTTTGGAATCGAAAGTTTCCGCCGAGATCGACGACTGTTTCGTAGTGACAACCGCATTGAACGGGGCGGTCGTATGTTCAGACAGTCGAGCGCCCGCTCGACGTGACACCATGGCCACGAACTCGACCGACACCCAGGTCGTCACGGTACTGCTCGTCGTCCTCGGCGCACTCGTCGTCCTGCCCGCGCTGTTCATGGGGTTCGGGATGATGGGCGCCGGTCCGATGGGCACTGGCCCGATGAACGGCGCGGGACACGGCGGTATGTGGGGATCGGGCGGTTCGGTACCCGGCTGGTGGCCTCTCGCCGGTCTCCTGTTGCAACTGGCGTTCCTGGCCGCAGTCGTCGGACTGGGCTACCTGCTCTACCGGGCGGTGACGGGGATCGGTGACCGGACCGCTACCGAGGACCCGGCTGTCGAGGAACTCCGTCTCGCCTACGCCCGGGGCGACCTCGACGAGGACGAGTACGAACGGCGCCGCGACCAACTGCAGAGAGACAGCTGATCGACGATGACGGACACACTCTCACCCACCGGGCATCGCTCGCGTGACCTCCCAGTGTGGCTGGACCGGTACACGACGTACGGCCTCGCCGGGCTGGTCGTCGGAACGGTGCTCTGCCTGCTCGCGTTGTTCACCAACCAGACCCCCGACCCCTCGTTCCAGTGGTTCACACTCCCGGCGTCGCTCCGACTCCCGGTCGAACAGCCTCGCATCGAGCACTGGCCAGTCACCTACACGGTCGGTATCTGGCTGTGGGTGTTCTCTCTCCCCGCGGTGTTTCTCGCGGGCTATCGCCGCGGTGTGGGCCGGGGCCGCTTCGCTGTTGACACCCGACATCGCTTCGCGACCGCCTGGCTCGTCGGCCTCCCGACGGTGGCGATGCTCGGGCTCACCACCTACTGTCGTTTCTTCTGGCCGAAACTGTTCCCGGCGAGCTGGAACGCGCCGTCGTACACGCTGGTCTGCTGGCTCTACTGCTCGTCGTACGTCCCGTTCTGGAGTAACCTCGCCTACGCGGTCGCCGGGTTCGGCGTCGTCGCGACCGTCCTGACCCTGTGGCGCACCGACCGGGCACCCTACGCACTGGTGGCCTTTGGCGTGCTGGCGTTCCCGCTGGGCATTCCAGCGATCTACGCCGGCTATCGCCGCCTGGGGTCCGGCGGGAACCGGGCTGCCCCTACAGAGCGGCCGACCGCCGGCGGGTGACGCGCCAGTCTGTGACGCCACCCGGTACGACTACCTATCCCTCGACCAGTTCGAACTCGATACGCTCGACACCCTCGCCCTTCGATTCGCGGTTCGTGACCGCGATCTGGCCCACGTCGCCGAGGCTGTCGACGTGCGTGCCGCCGCAGGGACAGATATCGAAGTCCGCGACCGTCACGACCCGCAACGGGTCGACGTCCTCGGGGATCAGGTCCAGTTGCGTGCGCCCCTCGGGTGTCTCGGCCTCGACCTCCTCGCGGGGGCGCTCGCGCTTCTCGACGGCCAGGTCCTCGGCGAGTACCGTGTTGGTCCGCTCTTCGATAGTCGACAGATCCACGTCGTCGAAGTCAGCGGGTTCGAAGTCGATGCGCGAGCGGTCGACGCCGACCTGGTTGCCGGCGGTCGCCGCGTCGAACTCGTCTAGCACTACGCGGGAGACGACGTGCTGTGCGGTGTGCATCCGCCGGAGCGTCTCCCGGCGGTCGGCGTCGATCGTTCCCGTGGCTGTCGCACCCTCCGCCGGAACCTCGCCCTCGATCGCCTCGACGTAGTGGCGGACGTCGCCGTGATTCTTTCGGACGTCCCTGACCTCGGCGTGGCCGCCGTCCCACGAGAGTCGCCCGCGGTCGGCCGGCTGGCCGCCACCTTCGGGGTAGAAGTAGGTACCGTCGAGGACGACGTAGTCCTCGGTGGCTTCCGTGACTGTGGCCTCGAACTCGGTCACGTCGTCGGCATCCGGGAGATAGCGCAGTTCGGTCACGCGACCCAGTAGGGGCGTCGCGACCCAAAACGTTTCTGCGCGGTCGGCTGGCACTGTTCAGATACGAGCCTGAGGAGAACCGCCACAAACAGTGTGAACCACGACGAGTCCCAGAGCGGCGCCGCTCCGAACACGCCGAGGTGACGCCGCTCAGGGGCCTGACTCGAACGAGTCGAGCGCGCCGGTGACGAGTTTCGCCTCGGCTTTCCGGAGGTGTTCGCTGGCCGTCCCCGCGGCGCAGTCGAGTCGCTCGGCGACGTCGGCGTGGGTGACGCTACGCGGGAGGTCGTAGTAGCCCAGTTCGACCGCTGCGGCGACGGCAGCGCGCTGGCGGGTCGAGAGCTCTGCCGTCGGTCGGCCGTGGTCGCCCCGGAGCGTCGCAACCTCGTCGACCCGGACGTCCATCGCGTCGGGCACGCGTTCGACGGTCGCCTGGACCGGGGCGGACTCGCCGAAGACCCGACACGCCATCGCCGAATCGCGGAAGACGACGGGTTTGCGGACGACGATCCCGCCGCGAGCGCGGGCCTCGTGGACGGTCGCGAACAGCGGCGTCTCTCGGGGCCGGGCTTCGAGCAGCGCGTACGTCCACCCGTCGGCGCGTTCCGAGAGCGTCACCGACTCGACGCCCGGGGTGCCCGGCGCGGACCGTTCGAACTCGGTTGGGTCTCCGCGGACGGCGTAGAGCATGGTCGCGCGCTCGGGACGGGCCTCGTTCCACTCCAGCAGGCGTGTCTCCGCGATCGACGACGAGTTCGCCAGCAACTCGAACAAGGGCGGCGCCCGGTCAGGGTCCACCGAGACGGTGAGACGCAACCGCTTCATCGTCCCATGTTCTCGACCGTCTATTAAAAATCCTTCTCGCATCCGCGGCACCACGTCCACCCGTCCGGGGGCGCTCGATACTGACGATGACCGAGACCACTCCGGCGCGGTCGGTCCTGCGGACCGGTCGACCACTCGACGACGCGGGCGATCCGACTGACGGGCGGGCGCTCGAACTCGCGCCCGACGGGCGGGCGGCGACGCTCCTGGGGGCCTCACCCCGGGCGCTGGCGTCCAGTCCCGGCCAGGGCACGTGGGCGACGCTGCTCGAACGCCCCGACGAGGGCGACACCGACCGGCCGGTCCTCCTGCAGTGGCTCGCGGCCGACGCGAGCGAACCGCCGCCACACACACACCCGACGACGGAGACGTTCGAGGCCGTCACCGGTGAACTGACCGTCGTTCGCGACGGCGAGGCGATGGCGCTCGCCCCCGGCGAGTCGGTGACCGTCGAACCCGGGGTAGAACACGCCTTTCGCAACGACACGGACGAGACTGTCGCGTTCCGGGCGAGACTCCCCTCGATGCGGACCGTCCGGGCGCTCTACAGCGTCTGGGGGATGGACCACGGGGGCGCCTTCGGGAGCGGTCCGCCGGGGAGCGAGGGGCGATACGGCGAACCCGGGCCGCTCTCCGGACTCCTCCTCGCCGAGTCGCTCCGTGGCGAGACGACGATGGCCGTCGCACCGCTCCCCGTCCAGCGGTTCCTGTGGGCGACGGTGGGCCGGGTCGCGCGAGCAGCGGGGTATCGTGGCGTCGACGACCGGTATCTCGCCGACACGTTCTGGGAACGCCGGGTCGAACAACCCGACCTGTGACCCGCCACGGCGCCGGCGACCCCGGCGGTGTCGGTTCGAGCGGGCACCCCGGCCCGCCCAACCGAAAACGGGTTTAGGTGCGGGGGCGACCCCCCGACTATGATCGTCAGCGGCTCCGCTTCGCAGTCGTTTTCGGCCGCGCTGGCCGACGCGACCGGCCGGGATCTGGCGGCCGTCGAGTTCGAACGCTTCCCGGACGGCGAACTGAAGGCGACTGTTCCCGACTTCGACGCCGATAGCGCCGTCGTCGTCGCCGCCACCGTCTCCAGTGACGCCCACCTGGAATGTCTCCAGTTACAGGACGCCGTCCGCGAGGCCGGCGCCGGCGAGGTGGTCACCGTCCTCCCCTACATGGGTTATGCCCGCCAGGACGAGGCCTTCGGCACGGGCGACCCGCTCTCGGCACGGGCCGTCGCCCGCGCCCTCTCGACCGGCACCGACCGCGTTCTCACGGTCAATCCCCACGAAGACGCTGTCTGTGACTTCTTCGACGTGCCCGCCGAGTCCGTCGACGCCGCCGACTGTCTCGCCGACCCGCTCCCGGCCGACCTGGCGGACCCGCTCTTTCTCTCGCCCGACGAAGGCGCTATCGACCTCGCCACCACGGTCAGAGACGCCTACGGCGCCGGCGAGACCGACCACTTCGTGAAAGACCGGGACTACGACAGCGGCGACGTGACCGTCGAGCCGAGCGACGCCCCAGTAGCGGGCCGGGACGTCGTCCTCGCCGACGACATCGTCGCGACGGGGTCGACGATGAGCGAGTCCATCGTCCACCTCCACGACCGCGATGTCGGCCGCGTCTTCGTCGCCTGCGTCCACCCCATGCTCGCCGGGAACGCCCGGACGAAACTCGCCCGTGCCGGCGTCGCCGCCGTCTACGGGACCGACACCGTCGAGCGGCCCGAGAGCGCCGTCAGCGCCGCCCCCGCGGTCGCCGAACGCCTCTGACTGTCCGGAATCTCCAGACGAAACCGTAACCTCTAATACACTATCGATCCCGTGCTACGCTATCCTATAGCAATGAGTGGGCAGACACAGGGTGAGGCCACGACTGTAGGGGGTTCGTCGCTGGAGTCGGTCGACGCGGACACGGTCGACCGGATCGACGTCCACCTCGAACGGGCACTGGGTGCAGAGGGTGGAGAGAAAGACTTCCACGTGCGTCACGCCAGACAGTTACTCGAAGGCTGCAAGGAACGCTGACGCGGGATGGCGTCGGTGAGTGTCAGGCAGGCGAGCGCGGACGACAATCTCGACGTCATGTCGGTCAAGCGCGCCGCGATCCAGGACGGCGCCGACGAGAGCTACTCCGCCGATCAGGTCGCCGCCTGGACGCCCGGGACCGACGAACTCCACGACTACGAGGCAGCCCTGGAGAACGACCAGTTTCTCGTTCTCGTCGCCGAGATCGGGGCGGCCGTCGTCGGCTTCGCTATCCTCGACGTCGAATCGGGCGCGTTGCTGGCGCTGTACATCCAGCCCGGCCAGCACGGGACGGGTATCGGCTCGACACTGCTCGGCCACGTCGAGACCAGCGCCTCCATGAACGGCGCCGACACGGTCGACCTGCTCGCCTCACACAACGCCGTCGGTTTCTACGAACGCCACGGCTACGAGCGCGGCGAGACCGTCGAGCGCGAGATCGGCGGCGAGACGATGCCGTTCGTCACGATGGAGAAGGGGCTGTGAATCCGAGCGACCTCATTCTCGGGTGGGCAGCAGGTGAGCGACCATGCTACCCCGATTCGACGGCGTCGGTGAGTTCCCGGGCCGCGTCCGCGACCGCCCCGTCGTTTTCGAAGGTCACGCAGTTGTCCCGCCCGCCGACGCGGGTTCGATAGCGTTCCTGGCGCTCCTGGAACCGTTCGATGTCCGCTTCGGTATCGAAGAGTTCGGGCCTGTGGGACCGGTACCGCACCTTCCGCGTCTCCCGGTCCACGGTCAGGAGTATCCGCAGGTCGGGACGGACGGGCAACAGTTCGTGGACGTCGTCGAGGAGGTCGAGCGCCCGGTCGGACCTCGGTCTCCAGTTTCCAGACGTCGTCCGTGATGCTCTGGAGTGTAAGCGAGAGCGCTCGCTGCGGGAACGTCTCGCGGTCGCCGGTCTCGACGACCGATTCGAGCGCGTACTCGGGAGCGGGGACGGTCGGACGCGGCGCGTCGCCGGCGGCGGAGTCTGCTGACATCCCACTCGTGAATGAATCGTCACCGGATAAGAAGCCTGCTAAGAGGGGTACGGATCACTCAATAGCCGCCCGTCGCGCCAGCGTCCCGCCGGGGTTCTGCCAGGGTTCCGCCGTCGTATCGAGCCGTTCCGGACGTCTTTTCCCCGCGCCCACCGACGCCTCGCCCATGTACGAAGTTGAGGTGAAGGTGCCCGCGGACCACGGCGACGTTCGTGACGCCCTGGAGTCGGTCGGCGCGGAACGCGGGGAGACGGTCGAACAGGTCGACACCTATTACGACGCGCCGCACCGCGATTTCGCGGCGACCGACGAAGCGCTCCGCGTCCGGCGCGTGACGGACGACGAAGGCGAACACGCTCGGATCACCTACAAGGGGCCGAAAGTCGACAGCGAATCGAAGGCCCGCGAGGAAGTCGAGACCGGCGTCGAGGACGGTGCGGACGCCGGCTCGATCTTCGAGGGCGTCGGCTTCACGCCCGCCGCGACAGTCGAGAAGACTCGCACGTACTACGCCTACGACGACTACACCGTCGTCCTCGACGACGTGACCGGTCTCGGGCAGTTCGTCGAGGTCGAACGCGAGAGCGAGGACGTCGAGACCGCCCGTGAGGGTGCGTTCGACGTCCTGCGTCGCCTCGGTCTCGACCCGAACGACCAGATCCGCGCCTCCTACCTCGGCCTCCTCTTGGAGTAGCCCGCGCGACCCGTCCATAACCGCGGGGCATATTCGGCGACGGTTTCGTTTCCGCAAGTTATAGAACCGCCGACGGCCAAACGTGGCCAATGACCGAGCGGAACATCCGCGTCCAGCCGATCGATCGCGGGGCCGTCGAGGACGAGACCGTCGAAATCGTCGAGCGAAAGGGGGTTGGCCACCCCGACTCCATCTGCGACGGCGTCGCCGAGCACGTCTCCGAAGCCCTCGCGCAGGCCTATCTCGACCGTGTCGGGAAGGTCCTCCACTACAACACCGACGAGACGCAGCTCGTCGCCGGTACCGCCGCGCCCGCCTTCGGTGGCGGCGAAGTCATCGAACCCGTCTATCTCCTCGTCGTCGGGCGCGCCACCAAACACTACGTCGACGAGACGGGCA
>ENA-ORCS01001205-ORCS01001205.1-marine-metagenome-genome-assembly--contig:-NODE-1205-length-12085-cov-3.038391_pt1 | contig 12085 bp, 7 predicted proteins | sample MGYA00237781_ERZ508513 | MGnify/ENA primary metagenome ERZ508513 (study PRJEB26184, sample SAMN06268793) | marine metagenome | isolation source: Eden Landing Ponds, San Francisco, CA, USA | place...
CGTCGATCTCCTCGTCGCGGAACTCCTCGCCCTGTGCGAGCGCCATACAGCCCGTGATGATGAGATCCGCTGTCTCTGCTTCGAGTTCTTTGGCCCGGCGGAGCATATTGCGCTCCGTCTTCTCGACCACGGTGCAGGTGTTCATAATGGCGACGTCGGCCGCCTCCGGGCCGTCGACGGGGTAGTGGCCGGCGTCTCGGAGCGCACTCTCTATCTGCCGGCTCTCACCGCGGTTCGAGGTACACCCGTACGTCTCGATGTGGTATCGGGCCATCCAGTCGCTCTCAGTTACCGGATCTGCGGGCAAAAGCGCGACGGTTCGGCCGACGACTGGAGCCAGTTCTCACACCTCAGCTCCGAAGTGCCTCGACAGGTGGGTCGTTCGCGGCCTTCCACGCCGGGTAGAGCCCGCTCAGCAGGCTGGCGACGACCGCGAAGCCGAAGCCGAGCAGGAGGTAGCGGACGCTCGCCCAGCCGAACACGAGCGTCGCGTCCCCGGCGAGGACCTCGAAGGCGACGAGGCCGACGCCCAGCGAGAGCGCTGCGCCGACGAATCCGCCGATGATGCCCAGAAACGCGGCCTCGGCGAGGATCATCCGCAAGACTTCCCCACGGCGGATACCGACTGCGCGGAGGACGCCGATTTCGCCGCGGCGTTCGATCGTACTCATCAGCATCACGTTGAGAATCGCGACGCTCGCGACGATCAGCGAAATCGAGCCGATCCCGAGCAGCGCGAGGTTCAGCGTATCCAGAAACGACCCGACGTTCTCCTGGATGCTTGCGAAACTGGTGACGCTCAGGATCTCCTCGTCGCCCTCGTTGAACCGCGTTTCGACCGCGTCGGAGATCCGCTGCGCCTCGTCGCCGTCGGACGCGACGATCGTCACCGAGTCGTAGTAGTTCTGGTCTCTGAGCGCTGAGAGCGGGAGGACGAGTTCGCTGCCCCCACCGAAGCCGCCGCCGCCGGACTCGATCAGCCCCCTGATCCGATAGAGTTGGCCGTCGTACTCGACGGGGTCGCCGATTTCGAGCCCGAGCTGTCGTGCGGTGCTGTTCGTGAGCAACGCCCCGGAGCGGAGCCGATCGGGGTTGTCGCCCGAAGAGACCTCATACAGGGTGCTCGCACGCGTCAATCCGGTGACGCTCACGAACCGCTCACTCCCGTCACGCGCCGTCAGCGTGGTGCTGTTCGTCTTCTCGGGGATGACGGTGGCGTCGCCGGCGACGTCTCGGATGCGATCCACCTGCTCCTGGGTGACGCCGTCGGTGGTGCTGTCCGTGCCGGACCTGATCGTCACCTCGTCGGCGATCCCGCCGAGATTCGACGTCGCCTGCTGCTGGATGGCGACGCCAGCCATCCCGAGCGAGGCGATCGCGACGACGCCGATGATGATGCCGAGCGTCGCCAGCGCCGTGCGGACCCGGCTCCGCCCGAGGTTCCGCCAGGCCATTCCGACGCTCGGCAGTTGCCACAGCAGGTCCCTGATGCTCATTCTCCGATCTCCCCATCGACGAGGTTGACTTCGCGATCGGCGTACTCGACCAACTGCTCGTCGTGGGTGACCGCCACGATGGCGATGTCTTCCTCCTCTTTGAGACGCGTGAGTTCGTCGAGGATGGTCGCGCCGGTGTCCTGATCGAGGTTGCCAGTCGGCTCGTCGGCGAGCAGAATGTCGGGTTCGTTGATCAGCGCCCGCGCGATGGCGACGCGCTGTCGCTGTCCGCCCGACAGCTGATCGGGTGTGTGGTCGAGTCGGTCACCGAGCCCCACCCGCTGTAGGAGGTCCTCCGCGCGGTCGTGCCGGTCGACCGAGGTGTCCCACATCGAGGGGAGCTCGACGTTTTCGGTCGCGGTCAGCATCGGCAACAGGTGAAAGTCCTGAAACACGAACCCGATACCGGACCGCCGCTCTTCGGTCAGTTCGTCCTCGGAGAAGTCGGTCACGTTGCGACCGTCGAGGTGGACCGTCCCCGCTGTCGGCGTGTCGAGCAACCCGATCATGTTCAGCATGGTACTTTTGCCGGAGCCCGACGGCCCGATGATCGTCACCATCTCACCGCGGTCGGCTTGGAAGTCGACGTGGTCGAGCGCGGCGATGACCTCCTCGCCGTTCTGGTAGCGTTTCACGACGTCAGTGAGTTCGATGACACTCATGCTAGTGCTGGCGCCAGCGATAGATGCCCACCCCGCCGAGTACGACGACCACCAGCACGCCCCCGATAACGGGCACCGGAAGCTGGGACCCACCCGACGACGACTCGTTCGAACCCGGACCCTGGTTGGACTGGGGACCGTCAGCGACGGCCGCGGTGCCACCCGCATCGAGTGGTACCTCCTGTGTCGTCGTCACGCGGTCGCCGTCGACGATGTAGGACACCTCGATGGGGACGGTAGTCGGCTCGCCGCTGAACTGTGCGGTCAGGTCGAACGTGGCGAACTCGCTCGCCTCCACGCGCCCGACGAAGTAGCCGCCGGACGGCGAGCCGTGGGACACGTTTGCCGTCTCTTTGACAGTCAGCAAGACCGAGCTCGCGTCCGTGTTCCCGATGTTCGCGGCGTCGCCCTGTATCGTCACGGAGCCGGCGCTTCGCGTGGTCTCGATGCTCGTCAGTTGTATCTCGCCGGGGACCGAGTCGTCGTCGAGCTCCTTCGACAGCGAGGTCGTGTACGTCTCGCCGTCGACGGTGTACGTCGCGGTGAACAGCACGACCTGGTCGCTCATATCGGCGGTGTCGAACACGACAGAGCGGTTCGTGTCCGGGTCGAGGTTCGAAGTGTACCGCCGGGCGACCTCGGAGTCGTTTACTGACGCGACGATTTCGACGCCTGAGAGGTTCGTATTCCCGTAGTTGGTCAGCTCCACGTTGACACTGTCGTTCGTCTGCTCGGTCACGGAGAGTCCGGCCCGCACGTCTCGTTCTTCGACCTCCACGATGACCGGGTACTCGACGTTGATGACGTTCCCGTTTTCGTGGCGGCCGGACACATGAACCGTGAGCTGTTTCTCCCCGGGGCTCGTGAACGTGGTGGACAGCGGCACGTCGACGGAGCCACCCGGCCCGAGCGTTCCGAGCTTGTTCGCTTCGGCGACGATGCTACCGCCCGAACGGAGCGTGACCTCTCTGAGGTTCACGCCGCCGGAACTGCTCTCGAAGTTCGAGACGGTCGCACGAACCGTGACCGACTCACCGACGTACGGCTCACTCGGCTCGACTGTCGTCGAGTTGACCACGATTTGCCCCGACTGGGCGCTCACTGCCGAGGGACCGCCGACGAGGATGCTCGTGACGGCCAACAGTGCGACTGCCCCCGCGATAGCGGGGCGAACACCACGACTCTCCGTCATGTGCCCGACCCGGACGCCACAGTCGTTTGACGACCGCTGTCGGTTCGCTCGCCGAGCCGAACCGACCGCATCAGCGGTGTCTGCTTCTTGGGGGGCCGATCGATCAGTGGGACCATCTGGTTGCGTCGCTCCATTTCTACAGCACAAATCAGAGAGCCAAGAATAAATGAGTCTTTTCACTATTTAGACCCAAATCACCCATCCATACCGTCGCAGTCGTGGGTCTGACGCCCGTTTGTCGGCTTCAGCACGCCGCCGACGTGTCGCGAAAAGACAGACGCTCGAACAGACGCCCCGACGAGACGTCAGGTCCGCGTCGCGACGAGATACGCGATGGCGGTGAGTCCCACCCAGACCGCCCCGGCAACGCCGGCGACGAACACGAGCCGCGTCGACCCGAGGACCCCGGCGACGAGCCAGACCAGAACCCCGACCCCGGCGAGTAGCTGGACGAACAGTCCGCGCACGGGAACGGACTGGCTTCGAACCGTCCGAACCATTCCGTAGCCGCCGAAAAAGAGCGCAGACAGGAAACAGCCACCGCCGAGGACACCCCACGCGGAGAGCAGGCCAGTCCCGGAGCCCCGCTCACCCTCGGACGGGGCCGCGCTCTCGACGGAACTCGACGACTCCGAGACGGTCGCCGGCCCGGGGCGAACCCGTGCCGTCGCGGATTCGTTGCTGTCGATTCCGAGACCGTCTTCGACGGCGAGTTCCACCGTAAGCGTCTCGTTCGGCATCCGGAGGCTGAGTCCGGCGCGCTCCCGCGTCGCGTGGCTCGTCCCGTTAACGACGAAATGGTACTCCGAGACCGTCCCGTTTTCCACCGTGCTTTCGGCCCCCGTGAGTTGGATTCGACTCCCCGGGGCCGCCGTCGACGGCGTACTGAGCCGCGGGGTGGGCCGTCGGTACCGTTGCCCAATCGGGGCGTCCGCGACCGGGATGAAGTCGACCCAGCCGCTGGTAATCGTGATTTCGTCGCCGTCGCCTTCCGGCAGGATAGAAGCGTGATACGGCCCGCTCGCGGCCCCCCAGTAGTTCGACTCCGCGTTGACGGTCCGTATCGAGTCGGTGACGAGTCGCGCCGTCGCGTTCGCCGTGACGAGCCGGGAGATGTTGATCTCCATCCCGGTGTCGTGGCCGTAGACGTCGTTGTGAGCGACTCGGTAGCGGTCGGGAGTCGTCTCGGCGTAGGAGAGTTCGACACCCGTCGGAAGCGTGTCATCAACGCGGCGGATATCGACTGCACCCTCCGTCGTCGAGCGGACGTGGCTTACCCCATCGGTACGAAGGACAGCAACCGTATCGCCCCAGAGCCTCGTAATCTCGATCTGTTGCTGGAGTTTCGGGTTCGCAACGAGGTCCGCAAACGGCGCGTCGTCGTCGTTTCGGTCGAGAATCGCACCGCGGGAGCCCTCCGCGATATAGAGTCCGGTTCCGGGGGCGACGCCGTCGAGTGCCGGCGGTTGGACGTGCGTGTTCGTGTTGAACACGATGTCGTTGTCCCGAACCGTCGCGTTTAGGGTGCCGCGGGACACGAGTCCGTAGCCGTTCGCGGCGATAACGTTGTCCGACACGGTGAGGTGCCCGTTGTGAGTGAGCGGACTGGAGACGAGGACCCCGGCACCGCCGTTGTTCGCGAGGCGGTTCCCCGCGACGGTAACGCGGTGCACGAGGAGGTCCGAGCGCACCGTCAGTGCGTGGCCGCGGTTGTCGACAATCGCGTTGTCGGTCGCGACGAAATCACGGGCCAATGCGCGCACGGACACGTCGAGGCCGTCGCCGCCGTTCTCGGCGATTCGGTTTCGAGACAGCGTGACGTTTCGAACCACGTGGCTGTTGATCGCGACCCCGTCCTCACCGTTGTTGAGAACTCGGTTCCCGGTCACCCGACCGCTCCTGATCGCCCAGTTGGAGAGCGCGACCCCGTGTGCTCCATTTCCGCTGATGACGTTGTCCGTGAGCCACAGTTCGCCCTCGCTCGTTTCGGACTGGATTTCGAGCCCGTTGCGGTCGTTGTCGACCAACTCGTTCCCGCGGAGCGTCACTCGCGTGATGCCACGGACACGCCGCTCGGACTGTCGAACGCGAATCCCCGTCGTCGAGCGCGAAATCCGGTTTCCGGTCGCGACCAACGTCGTCTGCGTCCGCGTCTCGACGTGGATACCCGCGTCGCCGGTGTGCATTCGATTCCCACGGAAACTGCCTTCGCTTTGGGCGGCCCGTATCGCCACACCGTCTCCCCGAACGTCGGTGAACTGAGTGTCGCTGACCCGAATCCCGGTGGCGATATCCGCGGCGGCGAACAGCCCCGCGCCGTCGATCTCCTCGAACTCGGAGTCGCTGACGGTGATTCCCCGGACGCGCGTGAGGTCGGTCGGCGGCGTGTACGCGAACGGCGTCGTCTCCGCGCCGACGACGTACATCGCATGGACCCCGTCGGATAACTGTGGAATCCGGCGGTCGAGCAGACTGACCCCGACGGGGTACACCCCCCGCGTCCGCGGGTTCACGACCCCATCGAACTCGACGACGAGTCGGTCCCGGCTCGATACGTACGTCGAGTGCGAGAGCGAGATTTCCACGTGACGCCCGCTGACCGACACGTTCGAGACGGTATCGTTGAACGACTGGTCGATCTCTCCGTCGTTGTCGGTATCGAGGCCGATTCGAGCGAGCGACTCAGTCTCGATGTCGGCTACCGAGCGCTCGGTCGGATATCGTAACCGAATCGTCTCCATCGAGACGCCGACGCCGGGGGCGAGGGTGAGCGTGTGCCGTGCGGTCCGATTCCGGCGTCGGTCCGTCGAGTCGAGTTCGACCTCCTCGACGGCCCCGATCGACGGGCTCGCGCGAATCGCGTGGCCGCCGATCTCGGAAAGCGTCGACCGCGTTATCGTCACCGGGGGCGTCGTCGTGCCGTTCGCGGAGAGCCCGGCCACAGAAAAGTTTTGCAGACGCGAATCGGTGATGGTGACTGCACCTTCCCCGCTCGTGGTCGTAATCCCGCTTCGACCACCTCGTACCGTCGTATTTCGCAACGAAAGCGTCGACGACTCGGAGCCGTTGTACCGAATCGTCTCCCATCTAAGGTCCCCTGAACTCGCACTCTGCGTAATCAGCACCGGCCGCGTTTCGGTGCCGGTGGCGCGCAACGACCCCCGGACCGTGAGCGAGACACCCTCTGCGAGTTGAACCTCCGTGCCGGGGCGGATAGTGAGCGTCGCGCCGGGGTCGACAGCGACACTCCGGATGAGGCGATAGGGACCGTCGTCTTCGGTCCACGTCGTGTCCGACTGAATCGGTGATTCGACGAACGTGACCCCAGAGGGTGCCGCCATGGCCGACGCGCTCAACATGGGGGCGAAAAGCGTACAGACGACGACGAGCGCCACAGCCCACGGGATCAGTTTGTTAGTCACCACGTTTGTCTTACACCCTGATAGGTCAGGATACGGATTTAGTTTTCCCTTCCCTGAGTATCCGTCGCCGGTTCGAGGCCGATACCGCTACCGCGACGATTGGTATCTATCAGGATATAAAATAAATCTTATAGAACGACCGTTCGATAGAGTTTTACACCTCAACGAGTCACATCTCAGGTGTGAAATCGAACGTCGGAGACAGTGAAGATTCGGTCGGTCAATCGACGAGTCGGCAGTTAGACAACTAACACAAATTACCAAGATGGTACGGAACAAATCAGCGATACTCCTTTGTGTACTAGTAGTAACGTCAATCGCGGCCGTCCCCGTGTCGGCCGAGAGTTCGGTGTACGGCAATCCGGAACTCTCGCTAAGCGTGTCGGATAACACCTACAGGTCAAGTGAATCCGCGACGCTGTCGATTGTCGCAAGTAACAACGGACGGCTCGAACAGGGAGGGCCAGCGCAGTACGAACAGGAGGTTCAGGCCGCACAGAGCGTCCAGATGGAGGTTCTCGAAGACCAGATCGACGCGCCGATCGACGTGAAAACGGGGACCGTGACGGCGGGCGAAATCCCGGATTCGGGAACCGCTCGATTCGATTTCAACGTCGAGATTGGTGCCGCCGAGCCGGGAACCTACGAGATTCCCGTCGAAGTACAGTACAAGTACGTCCGGATGGTCACGTACGGCGACGTCGATGGCCCGGAATACGTGTGGCGGACGGTCACGAAAGAGAAGTCGGTGACGGTCGAGGTCGAAGACCGTCCGCAGTTCGAGGTCGTGAACGACGACAATAACGCGGTGTTCGCCGGTGACACCGGTCAGCTTTCGTTCACGCTCGAAAACACGGGGACGCGAACCGCCACGTCGTCGTCGGTCCAACTCACGACGCAGTCGCCGACAGTCTTCTTCGGAACGACGCAGAACCCGCAGTCGTCGACGAGCCTGTACGTTCCGTCGCTCCAGCCGGGTGAACAGACGAACCTCTCTGTCCAAGTCGGTGCGGCGGGGGAAACCCGAGCCGGGTCGTACCCCATCAACCTCGCCGTGTCGTACGAGAACCAAAACGGTGTTAGCGAGACCTCGGACACGCTAACGACCGGAGTCACGGTCAACCCCGAGCGAACGTTCGAAATCAGAGACATCGAGACGAAACGCTTCAGGGTCGACGAAGGAGAGGCGAAGATCGACGCGCAGGTCGTGAACACGGGCAGTGGGTCCGTGAGCAACGTCGCCGTCCGTATCGGCAACACAGCCGTTGTGACGCCGACGAACGGCGAGTCCGCAATCGGTGACCTCGAACCGGGCGAGTCCCAACCGGTCTCGTTTACCGTCTCGATTCCGGCGAGCGCCGAGCCGGGGACGAACACGTTCCCGTTCATCGTCGAATACGAGAACCAAGACGGCGACGTGAGAACGACGCCGTCGCCGATTCGCAAGTCGATATCGATCGGGGCCGAAAAGGACCCGTTTACCGTCACGAACGTCAGCACGACCGTCTCGCCGGGGGCAACCAAGACAGTGGACGTCGAGGTGCAGTACAACGGTGAAGAGCCGGTCTCGGCGGCCAACGCCAAGCTCTTCGTGAGCGACCCGATTTCGACGTCCGACGACGGCGCGTATCTCGGGGAGATGCAACCGGGAGAGACGAAGACGGCGACGTTCACCGTCAGCGCCGCCTCGGGAGCGATCGTCAAAGCCTACGACGCCTCGGTCGAGGTCCGGTACGACGAGGCCGACGGCGACACGAAATACACTGACGGACTGCCGGTCGGCATCGCCCTGTCCCCGTCGAGCGGTGGCCTCCCGATTCCGATGTCGGCCATCGGGGTCCTCGCACTGCTCGGAGTCGGAGCGATAGCCGTCGTCTACCGCCGCCGATGACGGATTATGGACGGAACAAAGAGTAACCATGGATAAGCTACGCGAGGTATTCAGGTCGGTCGGCCAGCAGGTCCAACAGCGACCGGTCGCGGTGCTCCTCCTCGCAGTCCTGCTGATCTTCACCGCGTTCGGCGGTGCCGCACAGATCACGAGCGTTACTGGCGACGCCGCGTTCGTCGCGGACAACCCGACGTACAACGCCTTTTCGGAGTCGTTCGACCGAGGAAGCATCGCCGTCCTCGTGCGGGGGGATATCACGGAGCCGCAGACGCTCCACGCGATAGACCGCGTCGACCGGGAGATGTCGACGAAGGCGAACGTCCATACCGTAACGAGCCCGGCAGATCAGGTCCGACAAGAGTACGGGCGAATCCCCGACTCGGAGGCGAAGATTCGGGACGTGATCGGGTCACCGGATTACACCGTCGTCCAGATTGTCTTCGATACGGGGCTCTCTCAGCAAGACGAACGGCCCATCTACACGCAAGCCGTAGCGGCGACTGACTGGGCTGAGTTCCCTGCCGGAACGACAGTGACCGTTACTGGCAGTGCCGCGTTCTCTGCACAGCTCTCGACGCTCATTCAGCAGAGCACACAGCAGTTGCTCGGGCTCGCAATCGGGCTCATGGTCGTGGCGCTGTTCTTCCTGTTCCGCGGCGTCCGCCTCCGCCTCCTCCCAATCGTCGCCGTCTTCGTCGGCGTTATCTACACCTTCGGGGCGATTGGGTACGCGGGGGTCCCAAACTCGACGATGACCAGCGCGGTCTTCCCGATCTTGATCGGACTGGGTATCGACTACTCCGTCCAGTTCCACGAGCGGTACGAGGAGGAACTCGAGAGCCATCCGCCGCGGGAGGCACTTCCGCAAGCGCTGGGCGGAATCGGCCCACCCGTCTTCATCGCCATGCTCGCCGCCGCCTTAGGGTTCGGAGCGACGTGGGTGTCGACGTCGTCCCCGTCTATCATCTGGTTCGCTCAGACATCGATCTTCGGCGTGCTTCTCACGTTCGCCGCGGGGATCGTCGTCCTCCTCCCGATTCTCACCCTCTGGGTTCGCCGCCGGGGCGACTCGACGGAGGAAACGCCGGACGAAGCTGACGCCCCGCCGACGGACACGGCGGCGCAGTCCCAACACGACTCAGATCGGGTCGGCCTCGTTGGACAACTGCTCGGCCGTTCGGCCCGGCTACTCGCAAGTCACCCAGCGCTCGTCCTCGGCATCGCGCTGTTGATCGCTGTTGTGGGCTTTCAGGCTAGCGGGTCGCTCGACACGCTCGCGGATACGGAAGGGTTCATCCCGCAGGACCTCCCGGCGTATATCGATCTCCAGCAGTTCCGCTCCGTGACCGGAGGCGGCTCAAGCACGAGTTACGACGTCCTCGTGAGCGGCACGCACCTCAAACACCCGACGACGTTGCAGTGGATGCTCGACTTCGAGCACATCGCGACACAGACCCCGCTCGTCCAAGGCGTCGATTCGCCGGCGACGCTGGTCAAGCAGTACAACGGGGGGCAACTCCCGCGTACCGAGGGCGGCGTCAAGCGCGTGCTCGAAACCGTGCCGGAGACACAGAGACTACAGTATTACAACGACGGACGCGCACATATCACGGTCTACTCCGCACAGGACATGAGCACCCAGCAGGCGCTGTCGTTCCTGCAGAACACGCGGGAGTCAATCGCGTACAGTAGCCCGCCGCCCGGAGTGACGGCGGAGGTCACGGGCACCGCCGCGATTTCGACGCCCTCCATCGTGGAGCAGATCAACTCACGAAACGTGACGACCGGACTGGGAGTCCTGTTCGTGTTTATCCTGCTCCTCCTGTACTATCGCAATCTGGTGAAGGCCGTCGCCCCGCTCATTCCGATGGTGTTCGTCATCGGCTGGCAGAACATCTACATGTATCTGCTGAACATCCCGGTCTCTCCGCTCGGCGCGAGTCTCGGCGCGATGACTGTCGGGATCGGCGCAGAGTACACCATCATCGTGATGGACCGGTATTACGAAGAGAAACAACAGGCGGGCGTCAGTCGACTCGACGCCGTCCAGACGGCGGCCACGCGGGTCGGGAAGGCAATCAGCGTGTCGGGAATGACGACTGTGTTCGGCTTTTCGGCGCTGGTGTTGTCGCCGTTCCCGATTCTCAGTGGGTTCGGGTTCCTGACCGTCGGCGTCGTGTTCCTGACGCTCATCGCGTCGCTGGCGACGCTTCCCCCGACGCTCGTCCTCTTGGACTCGATCGCCGAGCGCGTGACCGCCATCCGCTCCTCCGAAGGGTAACCGCCACCCGCTTTTCTGTACACCCCCCGCGCTAACGCGCGAGGGGTCCGCCGTCGGAGTCGATGACCGACTCCCGGAGGCGGAGGCAACCCACGGGGGAGACAGCGTCAGACCCACCGGGGTTCTGCGATGCTCTCTCGGTCACACGCCGAGGGACTCGCCCCACGAAACCGTCGAAATCAGGTTTCTGACAACCTCGACGAGCGTGCCGATGAGTCCGTCCGACGAGGACTCCGACGGGACGCTGGGTAACGGCGTGTTCGTTCGCACCGACCCGGCTGGGGTCGTCGTCGACGCGGCCGGTTCCTCGGCCGTTGCGTTCGGCTGTGCGACCTGAACCGTCTCGATATGCTCTCTCCCGGTCGAATCGGTTGCGCGGACCCGGATACGTGCCGGATACCCGTCCAGTTGGAGCGTTTCGTTGATGGTAACGTCGCTGGTTACGCCCCCGCCGTAAATCTGCGCTAAATCGATGGTGTTGCCGGCCGGTCCGACCGTCTCAGCGTACACGCTGGTAACGCGGCCATCGTACACGCGGCCTTCGACGTGGACGCGGTCATCGCTGACCTGAATCGTGTCCGGTCGGAGTTCGATAGCCGGGCGCACGAGCTGTGTGACGTTCACCTCGAGTTCGCGTGTCGTCGCGTTCTCGGTGCCGTCGTCCGCAACGATGGTTATGTTTCGACTGTCCCCCGTGAGTGGTATGGTCTTCGTGAACGTGTGTTCGATTGGCCGTGAGCCGATTGGCTTCGGCTGAATCTCGTAGTTCAACCCCGAGCCGTCCGCCGACCCTCGACGAACGCCGATCGAACGGATGCCAACCGCGTCCGACACCCGGATTGTCAACCGAACTGCGGAGCGCGTTTTGATTAGGCTCTGATTGAGTATCTCAATCGACGGCGGTGTCTCGTCCATAACGTAGAGGTTGACGTCGTAGTGGCGGCGGTGGCCGCGCGAATCGAGCACTGACACCGTGAGACTGTTTTGGCCAGCACCTACGCGCTCGTCGAACGGCCCCAGCCGAAGCGGTCTGGAAATCGACCCGTTCGGATCGTCGATTACGATGTGTTTTCGAAAGCCCCAGGGTGCATCGACACCCTGACCGTGATAGCGCAGTTCGATCGACACCTGCTCGACGTCC
>ENA-ORCS01001206-ORCS01001206.1-marine-metagenome-genome-assembly--contig:-NODE-1206-length-12083-cov-3.627520_pt1 | contig 12083 bp, 12 predicted proteins | sample MGYA00237781_ERZ508513 | MGnify/ENA primary metagenome ERZ508513 (study PRJEB26184, sample SAMN06268793) | marine metagenome | isolation source: Eden Landing Ponds, San Francisco, CA, USA | place...
CGGACACCGAACACCGATCTCCTGAACCTCGACGCAACGGGCGTCGAGACGGACGACCGCGGGTTCGTCGATACCGACGAGTACCTGCGGACGACCGCCGACGGCGTCTGGGCGCTGGGCGACATCGTCGGCGAGTACCTGCTGAAACACAGCGCCAACCACGGGGCCCGTGCCGCGGTCCGGAACATCTTCAGCCAGGACCCCCAGCCTGTGGACTACAGCGCGATGCCGTTCGCCGTGTTCGCCGCTCCGGAAGTGGCTGGCGTCGGAGCCACCGAGCAAGACCTCCGGGCCGCGGGTCGCGAGTACGCGACCAACACCCACAGCTACCAGGGCAGCGCTCGCGGGCAGGCCATGCACGCCGAGGGGTTCGTCACGGTGATCGCCGGTCCAGACGACGAACTGCTGGGCTGTCACATCGTCGGGCCGGACGCGTCCTCGATACTCCAGGAGGCGGTCCTGTCGATGACCGCAGGGTCGGGGACCGTCCAGGACGTCCGCGACACCATCCACATCCACCCTGCGCTCCCAGAGGTCGTCCAGCGAGCGTTCTCCGGGCGGTTCACGCCCCCTGGTGACGGCCACGCACACCACCACGAGTGAGTGTGGCGGTCCACCCCGATGCGCAGGCGACCCACCGTCCCCCATTCACTCCCCGTGTCTGCGTTCGAGTTCGTATAGCTGCTGGCGCGCGTCCATGAAGGAGATCTGTGAGGTCACGACACCCTGCTCCTCCAGAAGCGTCAGCGCGTGGCGGACGGTCCGCCCGGGCAACAGCGTCTCATCGGTCAACTCCGCCTGTGTGAGTTCGCCCTCGTAGGCGAGTGTCTTCGCGACCAGTTTCGCACTCGGCGGCATGTCACGCACCTCCTGCGGAAGTGTCGTCGCCGTCTCGGACGTCCCGTCTGTCATCGAAAGTCCGTTCGTGGCCCACGACCGTAAACCACACTTCGGACGTGCGTCGACAGCACACAATCGCTCGAACCGGACCTCGGAGTCCAGGGAACAGAAACGCCGGTTTCGGGGATTGACTCCGGTTATCCGGTATCGAATCTAGATATTTGCCCCGTAGTATGAAGGGTCTATACGTTCGATGGGTTGACGGGAATCGCGATGAACACGACAGAACCGACGGAAGAACTCAGACAGAACGTCTACGAGGGCGAGGAGATCGAGTGGGTGGTTCAGCCGAGCGCGACGGCGCGGTTCGTCTCGACCGGGCTCGGCTCTGTCATCGGCGGCATCGTCGGCGGCGGGATCCTGGGGTTCGTGGTCTTTCTCGCCATCACTTTCTTCTTCACGCAGTTTTTCGTCTTCGCCATCCCGGCGGCCATCGCGGTGGGACTGTTCGTCTTCGTCTGGAGTATCCGCACACACGTCGCACGCTGGCTGTTCGGGACGACCGAGTACGCTGCGACGAACGCTCGCCTCATCACGTTCGGCGGGGTCTTCGGGCGCTCGTTTTCGAGTGTCCCGCTCGAGGGCGTCCAGGACACCCAGTACGACATCAGCACCACCGAGAAGTTCTTCGACGTCGGGACGGTCACCGTCGACACCGAGAAAGGCTACGAACGGATTGTCTTTCCCTACACGCCGGGGCCGCCCGATTTCGCCCGCGAGGTGAACTCCATCGCGAGTCGCGCCCGCAAGCAGGGCACGCCGTCTCTCGGCCCCGACGGCACGTACGAGGTGGGAGAGGGCCTCACGAGCGAGGACCCGACCGACGGGCTCATGGAGAACGTCTACCCCGACGAGGAACTGCTCTGGGTCATCACCCAGGACAAGACCAGTCGACTGCTGACAGACTTGCCCGGCGTTATCTTCGGGGCGCTCATCACGGGGCTGGTGTTCGGCGCCATCGCAGCGGGAGCCGTCTTCGGACTCACGCGGTCGGTCTCCGCAGCCACGGGCCCCGCCGTCGGGGTCGGTCTCGTCGCCGCGTTCCTCTCCTTCGCGATTTCGGCGGTCTCGTACTACCGGGGGTCGACCCAGTACGCGGCGACCGACCGCCGACTCATCGAGTACCAGGGTCGGTTCGGCAAACAGTTCAACAGCGTCCCGCTGGACGGTATCCAGGACGCCGAGTACCACGTGAGTTTCACCGAGAACCTCTTCGACGTCGGGACGGTCACCATCGACACCGACCGCGGCTACGAGCGACTCGCGCTCGCGAACGTGCCCAATCCACCGGACGTCGCCAGAGAGATCACGAAACTCGCCGGGAGCGGTATCGCCCGGCGCGATGCCGTCGACCCGGGCGACGTGTCGGTCGGCGACGGCGTCGACACCACGAGCCCCACCTCCGACATGGAGCAGAACGTCCACCAGGACGAGGCCATCACCTGGGTCATCACGCCCGACAAGAGCGCTCGACTGATGAAAAACGTCGTCCAGGGGATCCCGCAGGCGGCCGTCGGCGGGGTGCTCCTCGGGGGCGTCGCCGGCGTCTTCGCCGCGGGGATGTTCGGGCCGACCGGCGGCGTCGTCATCGGCTTCCTGGCGTTGCTCGGGATCGTCGCCCTCGCCGTCGTCGGGTCGGTCAAGCAGTTCCTCTTCGACAAGACCGAGTACGCGATGACAGACGACCGGCTCATCGACTACAGCGGCGCGTTCGGCCGGGAGATGTCTGGCGTCCCGCTCAAGGGCATCCAGGACGCCGAGTACAGCACCACGTTCGTCGAGGAGCGCTTCGGTGTCGGTGACGTCACCGTCGACGTCCACCGGGGCTACGACTCGATCCACCTCGACGCCGTCGCCAACCCCTCCGCGGTCGCCCGCGAGATCAGCGAGATCGCCAACGCCTACCGCCTCTCCGAGGCCCGGCAGGCCCCCGACGCACAGGCGACCGCGTCGACGGGACAGGCCGCCCCCGGGTCCGCACAGGCTGACACGGCCGCCGGCGGCGAGCCGGCTGCCGGGAGTCAGGCGACCGGCGCACAGGCGTCCGCCGAGCAGGCGGGGAGCCAGGCCGCGGCGGCGGACGCGAGTACCCCGGGTGTGCCCCTGGCTCACGCGCGAAAGCGCTGCCGGGAGTGCGAGACGGAGATCGACGTGACGAGCGCGTTCTGTCCGTCCTGTGGCAGCCAGCAGCCGACGCCCAGTCCCGGCGAGGCCGCCTGCGGAAACTGCGGCGTCCGCGCCGACCCCGGGGACTCGTTCTGCCGGTACTGCGGGAACGAGAACCCGGTTCCCCGGGCCGAGAGCGACTGAGGCTTCGCTTCGACGAATTTCCGTCCGGGTTCTGGACCGCGACTCACCCGCTACCGACCTCGTCCGGGAGTCGAAACGCCAGGCTGTACATCCGGCCGGCGGATTCGGATCCGATAGCCCGGGCGGTCGCCTCGATCTCGGCCGTCAGCGGGTCGGCGAGTTTCGGCGGGAGCGTCCTCGCAGCCTCGCGAGCGACGTCGGCGTGGGCCGAAACGTGGTCCTCGGTCCAGGGAACCGGGTCCAGAAGTGTCCGTTCACCGTCGAACGTCCACCCCTCCCCCGTGAAACATCGCCGGACCATCGCGGCGGGATAGAACGTGAGTGCGCTCTCACCGCCCGAGAGTTCGGCGGCCGCGTTCTCGACGGCGAAGAGGTCTCGCATCGCCGCCTCGGCCGGCAACGGGTCGTAGTCGTCGACGACCAGGTGCGAACCCGGTTTCGCCACGCGGGTCAACTCCGCCGCGATGTCGGCGAACGCCGCCGTCGGGACGACGTTGAACAGCGCGTGTACCGCGACGAGGTCCACGGAGTCGTCGGCCAGGGGCGTCTCCCGGAGGTCGCCTTCCACGGTGACGACGCGGTCCCGATGGGCGACCCCGACTCGTTCCTGGACGGCCTCGGCGTGCTCCCGGTCGTTCGTGACGGTGTAGACCCGTCTCGCGCCGGCGTCGAGGAGACCTGCCGTCGTGTTGCCCACGCCCGCGCCGGCGTCGAGACAGACCGCACCCTCGACGGGGCGGTCGGCGAGCGCCGTTCTGACCGTCTCGGGGACGTCCATCCAGTCCTGTGAACCGTCTGGACCCGCCTCAGTGATGCAGTTGCTGGGGGACGGGGCTATCGTCGTGACGGGCCGCGTCCATCACGGAGCGCTGTGCGCTCTCGTCCATCCCCTCGAAGCGTTCGGCGGCGTCCAGTACCATCGACACGAGTTTCGGGTCACCCGGGTTGACGACGCTGGTCACGTCCTGCGAGGCGGCGAACTCGAAGCGCTCGCGGATCTCGTCGGGCCTGTCGACGGGCTGGTACCAGTTGGCGTAGCCGCGGTCCTCCTCGGGGAGTTCGTCGGTGTCGGGCCACGGCCCGCGCGCGAAGGCCTTGATGACGAGCGTCCCGATGTTCTCCTCGTTCGCGCGTTCGAGGACGGCCTCGTAGTCGTGTTCGGCGTCGTCTCTGGCCATCACGACCGGGTTGAGCGGGAACATCACCGTCTCGAGGTCGTCGATGCGGTCGATGGCGTCGACGATGAGGTCCGGGTCGCCGTGACTCGTCAGTCCGAGGTGCTCGACCAGCCCCTCGTCGCGGGCCTCGCGGAACGCCTCCAGCGCACCGCCCTCACTCGTGATCGTGTCGAGTTCGTCCTGCGTTTCGAGCCCGTGGACCTGGTAGAGGTCGATACTGTCGATTCCGAGTCTGTACAGCGACCGTTCGAGTTTGTGACGGGCGCCGTCGTAGTCGCGTTCGCCCGTCTTGCACCCGAGGAAGATCTCCTCACGGTGCTGGCGGAGTTTCGGGCCGAGTTTGAGTTCGGCGTCGCCGTAGGTCGGCGCGACGTCGAAGTGGTTGACACCGGCGTCGAGGACGGCCTCGACCATCTGGTTTGCGCCGTCCTGTTCGAGCCAGTTCAGGGCGATCGCCCCGAAGGTCGTGATCGTGCTCTCGTGACCGGTCTCGCCGAGCGGGCGTGTCTCCATGGTCGACCCATCGACCGCTGTGAGTATAGGTGCTGGGGCCCCGGAAGTGCCGTCAGAACTGTAACCCTCCGGTCCCTCGCCGTCGTATGGACAGACGCCGGGCCGTCGTCGTTCTTTTTGGAGTCCTCGTCGTGTTCGCCGGGTGTGCCGGCGCTGGCCTCGACGTCTCGACCGGTGACGGTGCATCGGGCGGACCCGGGACGGTGACCGACGGGGCGACCGACGAGGTGATGGTCGTCTCGGTGGTCGACGGCGACACGATCGACGTCAGATACCCCAACGGGACGACCGAACGGGTGCGACTGCTGGGCGTGGACACGCCGGAGGTCCACACCGAGAACGATCCGCCGGAGTTCGAGGGCGTTCCCGGCACCGAAGCCGGCAACGACTGTCTGCGAGCGGCGGGTGAAGACGCGAGTGCGGCCGTCCGCCAGCAAATAAATGGCAGACGGGTGACCCTGGTCGTCGACCCGGTCGCCGACCGGCGTGGGAGTTACGGCCGCTTGCTCGCGTACGTCCGGGTGAACGGGACGGACCTCAACCGGTGGCTCGTTGCCGAGGGCCACGCCCGCGTCTACGACTCGACGTTCTCCCGGTCGGAGGGGTACTACGAGGCCGAGACGGACGCGCAGGAGGCCGGGCGTGGGCTCTGGACCTGTCGAACGCCCGGGAGCGGCGGCGCAGGGACTTCCACCGACGGTCCCCTCTCCGTCGCCGACGTCCACTACGACGCCGCGGGCAACGACAACGAGAACCTGAACGACGAGTACGTCGTCTTCGAGAACACGGCCGGGTCCACGCTGGCACTCGGCGGCTGGACGGTCAGCGACGAGGCGGGCCACACGTACGAGTTCCCGGACGGGTTCACGCTCGGACCGGGCGAACTCGTCACGCTCTACACGGGCTCGGGAACCGACGACCCGACTGCGGTGTACTGGGGACAGACCGGCGCAGTCTGGAACAACGGCGGCGACACGGTCACTGTCCGCGACGGGAACGGGACCGTCGTCTTCCGGGACGAGTACTGACCGGTTTGGGTTCCGCGACCGGCAGGTCCAACAGGGGCCCGCACGTGAGCGATGCTATGGACCTGCCACCGGTCGGACTCGGGACGATGGGTATCGGCGACCCCGACGTGGTCGAGACGGCCATCGACCTGGGCTATCGCCACCTCGACACCGCACAGATCTACGACAACGAGCGCGTCGTCGGTGACGGCGTCGCCGCCAGCGACGTCCCCCGAGAGGACCTCACCGTCGCGACGAAACTCTGGATCGACTCGCTCGCCGCCGACGACGTGCGGCCCGGCACCGAGGCGAGTCTCGACAGACTGGGACTCGACTCGGTCGACCTGCTGTACGTCCACCGTCCCCGTGGTGAGTACGACCCCGAGACGACTCTGCCGGCGGTCGACGCGGTCCACGACGCCGGACTCTCGACACACGTCGGCCTCTCGAACTTCGAATCCGACCAGCTGGAGCGCGCTCGCGAGATACTCGACGCCCCTATCGCCGCCCACCAGGTCGAGTTCCACCCCTACTTCGGCGACCGCGAGTTGCTCGCAGACGCACAGGAACACGACTACCCGCTCGTCGCGTACTCGCCGCTGATCGGCGGCGACGCGTTCGAGGACCCTGTGCTCGCTGACGTCGCCGACGCTCACGACACGTCGCCGGCCGCGGTGAGTATCGCGTGGGTGCTCGCCCACGAGAACGTCGTCACCATCCCGAAGGCCTCCTCGCCGGAGCACCTCCGGGCGAACCTCGAGGCCCGACACCTCGAACTGACCGACGACGAGGTCGCCCGCATCGACGCGATCGAACACGAACAGGAACTCTATCCGGAGTAGCGATGCGCGCAGTCGTCCTCGAGGAGTACGGCGAACCGCTCGCAGTCAGGGACGTCGACGAACCACAGGTCACGCCGGAGGGAGTCGTCGTCGAGACCGACGCCTGCGGGATCTGCCGGAGCGACTGGCACGCCTGGCAGGGGCACGGCGAGTGGGTCGACGACCGCGTCCCGAGGGGACAGGTACTGGGCCACGAACCCACCGGGCGCGTCGTCGAGGTGGGCGACGACGTCGACTCGCTCGCAGTCGGCGACCGCGTCGTCGTCCCGTTCAACCTCGCCGACGGGTCCTGTCCGGCCTGTCGAGCCGGGCGCACGAACTTCTGTGAGGGGGCGACGGCGCTCGGGTTCGGGAGCGCGGCGCCCGGCGCGTTCGCCGAGCGGTTTCACGTCCCCGACGCCGACGTCAACGCCGTCTCCCTGCCAGAGTCGGTCTCGTCGGTCGCAGCGGCGAGCCTGGGCTGTCGGTTCGTGACGGCATTCCAGGCGCTCGACAGAGTCGCCGGCGTGGGCGGCGGTGACGTCGTGGTCGTCGTCGGCTGTGGCGGCCTCGGCCTGTCGGCGGTGCAGGTCGCCACGGCACTCGGCGGGAGTGTCGTCGCCGTCGACGTCCGCGAGGAACCCCTGACTGTGGCCGCCGAACAGGGCGCGCGCTGGACGATCGACGCGAACACGGTCGACGACGTCCCCGCCCGCGTCCGGGAGTCGACCGGTGGTGCGGAAGTCTCCGTCGACGCGCTCGGAGCGAGCGAGACGTGCCGGAACGCCGTCGAGTCACTCGCGAGCGGCGGCACGCACGTCCAGGTGGGCCTGACCGGTGAGAGCGACCGCGGGGAGATCTCACTGCCGATGGACACCGTCGTTCAGCGGGGGCTGACGGTCGCCGGTTCGCGCGGGATGGCTCCCCGTCGTTACGACGACCTCTTTCGCCTCGTCGAGCGCAGACAGGTCGACCCGGAAGCGCTCGTCACCGACACGGTCGCGCTGGGGGACGTGCCGGACCGTCTCGCGGCGATGAGCGATTTCGACACCGTCGGGATCGAGGTCGTGACCGAGTTCTGACTCCGTCGGCAGTTCAGTCACTGGAGTCGGCGACTGCCCGGCAGTACGCGGCGGCAGCCGCTGCGGCCGTCCCACCGTGGCCGGCGACCGAGACGCCGTGCTGTGTCGCGCGCCAGCTGCCGTCGCCGCGTTCTTCCAGCACGATCGTCGTTAGATGCGACCGGGGTGGGTCAGTGGTCGTGTCTCGCTCGTCGCTCTCGTCTGTCACGTCGGTCACGTTCCCCTCCTCGATTGGGTCTTCACCGTCGCGTCGAACGACCATACTGGTCCGTCCACGGCGACCCCCGTAAGGGCGAGCCGTCACCGCGCGGTGAAAGTGGATCCACTTTCACTCCGCGCTGTCTGTCGGCGTCTCGTCGGTCGAATCGTCCCGAGAGTCGCTCTCGGGAGCGTTCTCCGGTGCAGCACTCGACTCGTCCTCGACATCGGTTTCGGATGGGGACTCGGGCCGGTCGAGCGAGAAGTCCTCGATGGAGCGGCCCTCGCGGACGATCTGCTCGCTGATCATGAGTTTCTCGGTGCGTTCGAGGCGGTCCCAGTCGATGGTTTCGGGGGGATCGTCCTCGAAGGCCTGGTACTGGTCGAGGACGGTCTGGTTGACGAACCGCTGGAATTCCTCGCAGACAGGACAAGTGATCGAGAGGTGAGAGACGTCGAACGGGCGCGTGAGCGTGTGGTCGAGACAGCTGAGACAGCGATACGTCCGGTCGGGCATACGCTGTCCACGGGGCGGGCGGTGTTGAGGCCTGTGGTTGTGGTCGGACTCGTATCCACCGTACTCGAACTGTCCAGAGCTCGCCACACTCCCGTGGGTAGGGAGAGTTGAATCGCCTGAACGAACCCCGAGTATTATACCTTGCGGACGACGAGTCTGGGCTGCCGCCGTCGTGCTCTGAACACCCGGCCTGTGGGTGATACGGGTGCGTTCGATCCTCAGAATGGGGAGGATGAACGGCGGTATCCCGGTGCCGGACCCGCTCCGGCTTTCCCGGAGTTTCCACACCAGATTCGCTCGGCGATGAGTCCCTGGCGAATGCCAGCGGTGATGTACATGGGGCGGCCGTCGATCTCGACGACTCCGTTCCGACCGGCGTCCGGGTTGAAGCCGGTGATACGGCCGGTCACTTCGTCGCCTGCCTCGAGGTCGATCCAGTTCGAACCGTCGTCGTCGGTCGAGACCTCGCTCTCCGGGAGGTCGTCGAACGACGGAGTTTCGTTTTCAGTCGACATACTCCATTCAGATATTCTAGTCTACTAGATATAAGCGGAGAACCGCAGTGAAAGTGGAACTAACACTGGGTCAAGTTAGTATTGCCTGGTAAACTAACGATAGCCTTTTATGACATATACCGCTCACAGGTTGATACCACCGCGCCGGAGGTCGCTCGGGTCGGGTGGCACCCGACGAAAGGCCGAGTCTCCAGCGGTGGCGGGTTGTTCAAGCATCCCGGTGCCCGGGCATCGAGCCCGGTTTTCGAAGCTTGAGAGACTGTTTTCACAGTGAGATTCTACTATAAGCCTGTCTTGAACCGCCAAACCCAGCCAGGGGTTTAAGTGAACGTCTCAAAAAAGTAACGTCAGCACCCGGCACCGGGTGTGGTTCAACGATGGAAGTTAAGCAACTCTTTACGGACGACGACGCGGTTTCGCCGGTCATTGGGGTCATCCTAATGGTCGCGATCACGGTCATCCTGGCCGCGGTCATCGCGTCGTTCGTCCTCGGACTGGGGAACAGCGCGACGAACACGAACCCGCAGGCGAGCTTCTCGTTCGAATACGAGGAAACTGCTGACGGCGAGGGTTGGACCACAGTCAGCCACGATGGCGGTGACACGATTAGGTACCGCGAAATCTTCATTCGCGGCAGCGGGATTCAGGTGTCAGACGATCCCAATGACGACATTCCGGGACCGAACAGCGACGACGATCTCAGTTCCGGACCTGGTAACATCACCTCCGCAGGCAATTGGGACGCCAACGCGACGAGCGGCCAGGACAGCGCGGTCGTCTCGGGCGATCGTGTCTATGTCGGTGTCGAGTCCGACTACGAGATCGACATCGTCTACCAGAGCCAGGAGGGGCAGTCCTCGTCGACGCTCTCCTCGGACGAAGGTCCCGACGCGTAACTGAGCGGTTCCCATTCACCGCTTTTCTACGGTCTACTGATCGCGAGTGAGGTGTTCCTCCGCGTTGAGGACGTTCTGTGAGATGCTCTGTGGACTCGTATCGCGGATCTCGGCCCATTGCTTCTGCGAGTAGCCCTGGCGCTTGACGTAGTAGTAGTCGACCGCCTGTACGGGCGAGAGTCCCTGCGCGATCAGCGCCTCGACACTCTCGCCGTCGTCTCTGCCGGTCTGGTTCCAGGCCGGAGAGCGGACGCCGGCTCGGATCGCGGCCCGCATGAACTCGCCGCGACTGATGTAGTGTCGGTTTCGCCAGACGTCGTCGACGTTGCCGAGGAGTGATTTCGGGAGTTCCAGCGAGATGCGAGCGGTAGGTGGCTGGCCTCGAGGACGGTCGTCGTCGCTCATATGCAGCCCACGAGGAGGAATGAATTAATACTGGGGAATATGGGACGGATAGATTCTGAGACGAGATTTACAGCTAAGCAGAATTAACTGTGAGAGTAGGTGATACTGGATTCTTCCGCTGGAATACTACCGTGACCATCGGGATTCGGTACACGAACCGCAGTGACGAGATCGTCGACAACCTTCGGGTGGCGAATCCCATGCTCCAGTAAGTATTGAGCCATCCGTTCACCGCGCCACATACTGACGCCAGTTCTGTCATATCTCCATAATATCGAATCCGACTTTTCGCAACCGAGTTTCGTTTCGCTGAGGAGATTATCGAGCGGGTCGACTGTTTCGACGAGTTCGACACCAGTTCCAGCACTCGCTGGATACTCCTCTTCTCCCACGGTAACGGACTTGACATGCCATTCTGGAGGACGTTCGAAGGATACCGGTTCGGTCGGATCGATCCCAGCATCTACCTCCTCGATTAGTCGACGGGCATCAGGTGGGAGTCCGAGCGCACCAAGTATCTCGGCCGGCTTTGCATCTGGATTTGATTCAAGATACTGCTCGATCTGCTCGCTCCCCCAGCCAACAGCCGACAAGACACTTGCCGCCGCTCGGACAGCACGCGTCCGATAGAACGATGGATCGTAGGCCGTCGTCTCATCGATCTCGTCGACCAGGCGGACCCGCTCCAGCGAGTCCCGATCATCGTCTACGACGACGTACTGAATATCGTGTCCGGGAGCCAGCGACAGCCCCCGGTCAGCAGCTCGTTCGAGGGCTGCCACGGTTCTTGTCCGGTGCGAGTATGCCTCGACGTCTTTCGATGCTCGTGTCCGAATCACGAGCTCCGCTGGCGAAACAGCCCCTCGTCGGAGTTCACGAAGACGAACCGCAAGTCGGTCACACACCGTTCCCGGATCGCGGGAGCGGTCAAGCGTTCGAATCAGCTCCCGCTGGACGTCCGCGACCCATGGACACGTCGACCGCTGGCGACACTCGATCCCCCGGTACTTGTACGCCGCCGTCTCGCCATCGTTAGAGGCCGAGTCGGGGGCACACCGCCTGCCGAAGTACCTGGTGAGCGCCCCAGCATCGCCATCCCAACGCGGACAGAACGCCACCCACTCGAACGCCCCCTCGTACTCGAGCGAAATCCCGACCTCGGCCGTAATCTCCTCGGCTAACTGCTGGAGTGGGGTGCGATTGGTTACTCCCTCGCGAGGCGTCACCCAGATCGAATCGACGATACCGTGGAGGACTCGCCAGCCACCCGCCTCCAGCCGCTCTTTCGCCGTGAGCAAAATATCCCGAGCGTAGGCATTGATCGCCTCGTGGACCTCGATACGACCGAACTTCGCGTTTGAAAAGCCCTGGTAGCCGAAACAACTTACGAGGATCCACTTCAGCGCACTCGATTGACCCTCAAGCGCCTCTCGTTCTGCCGTCGAAAGCCCAGACGTCCCGGCTAGCCGTGCTTTGATCTCGGCCCGATCGTCGATGATCGGCTGGAGGACGTCCGGAAGATATCCCTCTTCGTCACAGACCGTGTATCCAAGTTCCGGCACGTCGGCGCGGTCGTGGCATGTGCAGCGGACCGTCTCCGGCGAGAGATTGAACTCGCGGATGATGTTCGGATACAGCGACGCGAAGTCCAGCTCGTGGACGTCCTCGTGGAAGCCGACGACCGGCGACAGCGTCGTTCCCCCACGGTCGGCCGCGTGGAGGGTTGCGGCGCTCTTGAACC
>ENA-ORCS01001209-ORCS01001209.1-marine-metagenome-genome-assembly--contig:-NODE-1209-length-12046-cov-3.422508_pt1 | contig 12046 bp, 12 predicted proteins | sample MGYA00237781_ERZ508513 | MGnify/ENA primary metagenome ERZ508513 (study PRJEB26184, sample SAMN06268793) | marine metagenome | isolation source: Eden Landing Ponds, San Francisco, CA, USA | place...
GCCCGAGTTGGGGAAGCCGCAACAGCAGCCCCGCCCCAAGTATCGGAAGCAACAGGACGTGTCGCCGGAGCGTGTTGCTGACGGTGGCCCGAAGCGACGTGCTCGCCCCATCGGCGTCGCCCTGTAGTGCTCTGAATCGACCGCTGTCTTTGTGGACCGTCTTCTCCCAGTCGAGGTCGCCGACTGCAGTCTGTTTGAATGCCCGTACGTCTGCAGCCCACTGGAGGAGCCAGTAGGCCGGGACCGTCACGCCGACCAGGGCCGACCGAAGCGCTTTCGCACCGCTCGGCTTGGTCGAAGCCAGCCAGTAACCGATACTATACGAGACCAACCCGGCGGCCAAAAACACCATTGACGCCTGCAAGAGCCACTGAACTGCGGTTATTTCGGGGGTAAACTGTAGGGCCGTCCCGAGCCCGACCAGTAGTATTAGACCGATTATATTCAGCGGTCCAATGTGCGGGAGAAATGACTGCCAGAGTACGTGAAACCGCTGGCCTGGCGAGCCTTTTGGATGCTTGAGGAAGTCCAGAAAGGTGTACACTTTCCCCTTCTGCCATCTGGTCCGCTGTTTCAGCCAGTTTGTGACTGTCTGTGGCGACTCCTCTTTGGTGATAGCATTGATAAGTCCGAACTCGTGATCGGTGAGCCACAGAAACAGCCCCATCTCGAAGTCCTCGGTGACGTTGTTCGGGTCCCAGGGCGCGACTCCCGTGAGCCCGTTTTCAGCGAGCCACGACCGGTCGCTGTCGCTGTAGGGGCTTCCCTTGCGATCGTCCCGTCTGGTCGCGACATCTGAGAGCAAGTCACGGGTGAAAAAGCATGTCGTTCCGCTGAGTGGGATCGGAAAGCCCATCCGTTTGAATGCCGGGACAATGATCCGATACCAGAACCCGTATTCGGCCCGGAAGACGAGGTTCTTCCAGCCGTCGTCCTCGTTGGCCATATCGACCATCCCCTGCACGTAGTCGTTGCCCTCGACTATGATCGCCTTGGCGACCCGGTCGAAGAGAGCGGGACTGACGATGTTTTCGGCGTCAATGATTCCCACGATTTCCGCGGTCGTCTGCTCGTATCCGTAATTAAGTGCTCGTGGCTTGTTCGGCGATCCTGGGAACGCCGCTGGAACGATGACGAGATCGAGTGTGTACTCGTCTTGTAGTGACCTGACTCGCTCTATCGTTCGGTGATCGTCCGGCTCCAATAGAACAGTTAGATTGATTTTCTCGTCCGGATAGGCGGTCTCTCGGATCGACTGGATCGCCTGATGAATCACCTCGTGTTCTTGGTATCCAGGTACCAAGACATCGATCTCCGGATAGACTGCGGGGTCTTTCACGGTGATATTTTCCGTCGACACGAATGCCGTCTCCCATGTCGTGACTCCAGTCCACACACGCTGGAAGGCCGCCCCGACTACCGGTGCGAACACATATATATTTATCAGAAGCCATGCAACTCCGTAAAATACCGACAGTGCAAGCAACGCGTCGGTGGCAGTTATTCCCGTTTCCATAGTCTCCTCTGTAGCGGGCTCTGTTGTCGTTTGTCCTGGCTGTGCAACTGCCGCTGTGGCGGTCGGCGGCCGGTCTCGCACTGCTCGCGTGGGCCATACTGCCTGCCGTACGTTTCCAAAGACATTCGCCACCCCGGGATAGCGGATTCCTTCAGTTTGTTACAGCCGGCAGTATCAGCAGCAACGTCGGTCATGGCGTCGGCACCTCATGCCGGCGACACACGCGTTCGATTCCTGCTTCGAGCGGTATCTCCGGCTCCCACCCAGTCGCTGCATGTAACTTTGCGTAGTCAGCGACGCCACCACCCGGTGATACGCCGTCTGGAATCGGTCGAGCCACGTACGCTGGCTGAACCGTCTTGTTGAGGGTGTCTGAGAGCATCCCTACCAACTCGTTACTCGATACTCCCCGTCCGGTCCCGAGGTCGAACACTCCTGTCAGCCGGTGGTCCGCTGTCGCGATGAGTCCACGGACCACGTCGTCGACATGTGTGAAATCCTGTGTTCGTTCGCCGCTCCCATACAGCACTGGTCGCCGCCCGTGTGCGATCGTGTCGGCCAACTCCGCAACGATATTCGGGTGCGCTGGCCTCTCCGTGTGACCGTTTGGGTATGCTTGATACACCGTTGGCAATCGCAGCCCGGCGACGTGCATGCCGTAGTGAGACGCGAAGTACTCGGCGTAGCGCTCACGGGCGAGGTGTGATGCCTCACAGCCGGTCGTGGCTGTGGCCGTCGTCTCGGTGGGTACTTTGGAATCGTCGTAGACTGACGTTGTGGATGCGTAGACGATGTCGCTACACCCGTCTGTTCGAGCCTGCTCGAGGACGTTTACGAACCCCTCTACGTTCACCCGCGCGCCAGCCGGCTGGTCCGATTCGTGTACCGAGTACGACGACAGCCCGGCGAGGTGAAAGCAAACGTCGACGGCCGTTGGAAGCGCTGGATCGAGGATGCTCCGCTTGAGGAGTTCGACGTCCGCATTGAGCGACTCCTCGATACCGAGTGATCCGTCGTCGACGACGACAACGTGGTTCTGCTCGGCAAGCGTGTTCGCCAGGTTCGAGCCAATAAAGCCTGCGCCACCAGTGATGAGTATGTCGTTGTCTACCATTACCGTAGCTGATCTGTCTGGTGTCGCTTGCTCCGCTGGCGTGTCGCTATGACTGTCCATGTGGTACACCTGCCCCTGATACTGTCTCGCGTGCCTCCTCGATTGGAAAGACCGATGTCTCACTTCCGAAGAAGTTGATACTGGCCCCGGCGAGAATCGCAACTAGATTGGCTATTAATAATGGAAGACCGCTGATCGCCCCCGCTGTGAGTGTGGCCGTATACACAACAAAGCCGACGAGTGAGACGGCGTAGAACGCCCCGTACTGTCTAAGGAGGTTCCCGGATGGACGGTTGTAGGTCACCAGCCAGTTCCCGGCGAAGTTCCAGTTCACCGCAGCCAGAAACGCGACCAGGCCAGCCACGAGATAGTGTGCCCGTGTCTCGATCAGCGCAGCGAACACGAGCATATTCACGACCGATCCCATCGCGCCGACAGCTGCGAACTCGACGCTGCGAACCGCTCGCGTCGGGGCGATGACCTCGTCGAGATTGCGGGTGGCGACTGCGAGCTGTCCGATGTGCTCAAGGAAGTTCTGGTATTCCTCAACAGTCAGTTTGCTCTCGCCACGTTCTCGTTCCGTGAAACAGTACGGGACCTCCGTTACCGTTTCATAGCACCCTTTCCCGAGAATCTCCAGGAGGATCTTGTATCCTTGTGGGTCGAGATTGACGTCCTCGATAACGCTCCGACGAATGGCGAAAAAGCCCGACATCGGGTCCGCGACCTGTCGTGCATCGGGGATAGCCATACCCGCGCAGGTTGTTGCAGTCTTGCTGATGACCTTTCGCCACCGTGACCAGTTCTCGATACCGCCGCCAGCGACGTGGCGACTCCCGATTGCGACGTCAGCCCCTTCCTTGAGCGCGTCAAATAGCGCCGGGAGCTTCTCTGGCGGGTGCTGCAGGTCGGCGTCGATTACCGCACAGAGGTCGTGTGTCGCAGCCGCGAACCCGTCAGTGACCGACTGGGCCAGCCCCTTCTCCTCGGACTGTCGGCGGACGACTCGCACGCGCGGATCATCACCGAACAGCCGCTCTGGATACTGCCACGTGTAGTCCTCGGAATCGTCGTCGACGACGATCACTTCCAAGTCGAACGCCGACGGCGGGAGTGCTTTGAGGCATTCCGAGACGACTGCGGTGATATTCGCCCGCTCGTTGTACGTCGGAATGAGGACTGACACGCTAGTAGCCTCCGGCGGCGTGCCGACAGTTGCGACTGCAGACTGGGTCGGACTCGGATGCGATACTGTCTGATTGATTGACTTAGTCTTATTTGACATAATGTCGACTTACGGTTCCTGCCTCGACGCGCTCCCCGTCCCTCGATACCCTCTCCGTTTCGAATTCGCAGACTGACAGGCTAAACGCCCGGCACTGGACACTACTGGGGACTCAATGCGACTGCTGTCTCCAAGGGGCACCAGCGCTCTTCCCGACAGCACGCGCGTGCGTGGAACTTCCCTGTCGCCTCGAGTCGTCATACCGACGGCGGCGTCTCGAACAGCCACCACTCTTACCACACCCGAATTGCCGGCGTTCCACATTCGTTGCAGACGAGAGCTCGCGTATCTTTGTACGTCCCCGGTATTAGATGCCCCGAACACGCACGTTCTATGCAGTTTTGCGTTCCTGATAACTCCGTGAGTAGTTCGTTGGTTTTCATCGTCATAGTCGCGGCTTGACCACCCAGGTGAGCCCAGCAAGTCCGCGGCCCCAAAGCCCCAACACCGTGACTTCCCAACCTACGTGGCTTACTCCGGGATATAATTGCCCTCTATTTATATTGCTAGGGTGTAAATGAATGGTAAAATAATTTTATACGGTCAGATGAAATGACATAGATTCGACTGATATAGCTGTGTACTCGTCGGTGGGGCGACGCGGCGTACTACCTCAGGAATTGGTCGGCCAATTGCTTCGCGTTCGACACTCGTTCAAAACTCCTTTTGGACCAGTCCTAGCGCCTGCTCGCGGTCCTCGTAGGGCACGAACACCGACACCGATGTCGCGGACGTGATCACGTCGTACAGTTCGATGTGTGCGTCGGCGAGTGGATCGACGACACGCTTGACACCACCGTTCTCGTTGGAGAAATCCCCGCCAGTCACGCGGACAACCGCGATGTCGTCTTCGACGGTCACCGACGAGAGCGTCTCGTCTTCGACGACTTCGTCGTGCAACAGCGCCTCGGCCTCGTCGGCATCGGCGGCGGCAACGTAGAATGTGATCGAGTCCATTCCCGAGGAGTTCGCCTCGATATTGATCTCTTTGTTGCCCAGACACGACGCCAGATCGCCCAAGATTCCCGGACTATTCCGAATCGCTCGACCGGCAATCGTGACACACGCCAGCCGCGTCTCCTCTAAGTCGATCAGGCTCTCGAATTGGCCTTCGATGGTTGTGCCGCCGGCTAGCAGGTCGTCGTGCTGGTAGTGGACGACTCGTACGGAGAGATCGGTGTCCTTGTAGGACAGTGCCGACGGTGCGACGACCTCGGCACCTCGAAACGAGAGATTCCGAAGTTCGTCGACGGTGATCTCGCTGACGTTCCGTGCGCCTTCGACGACGCGTGGGTCACCGGTCATGACACCCTCGACATCGGTGACGATGACGACCTCATCGGCGTCGATATACTTGCCGAGCATAACGGCGCTCGTGTCGCTGCCACCACGGCCGAGCGTCGTCACGTTCCCATGGTGGTCCTCGGCGAGAAAGCCCGTGATAACCGGAACGACATCGCCGAGTTGCCCGGCTAGCGCGTGCGCACGCCGAGTCGTCTCCTCGACGTCGACCTCGCCGTGTTCGTCGGTGATGATCGGCCACTGATCGCTGCCCGGTTCGAGAAACATCGCCTCGATATCTCGGGCTGCCAGCGCCGCCTTGAGCATCCGGACCGAGGTCCGTTCGCCCATCGAGACGATCTGCGCTCGATCCGATTCGTCGGTCTCGAACTCGATTTCATCGATCAACTCGTCGGTCGTATTCCCCATTGCTGAGGCCACCACCGCCATCTCATGACCCTGCTCAACGGCCTTGGCGATTGTGTCCGCGGCCCGGTTGATCCGTTCACCGTTACCCAGACTCGTCCCGCCGAACTTCGTGACTACGCGCATTTTACCACCTGCGCTGTGCGTGCGTGACTCATTACCCCGCCATATCCCGCCACGGGGAATAACTGTGTTCATTCGCGCCCCGGATTCGCCGGCTCTGTGCCGTCTTTCGTGATATGTGATGACAGCCGACAATATAAGTGCGAAGCGATCGACGAATCGGATATGCAGGTCCGCGACGCTATCGAGGCCGACGCCGGGCGACTGGCAGAGTTGACTAACGCTCCACAAGATGTCATGCGCAACCTGATTCACGACCGGACGGTTCGCGTCGCCGATATCGACGACGAAATTGTCGGCTTCGTGAGTTTCGACGCCCGTGAGCGGACCGTCCATATCACTCAAATCGAGGGCGCAGCAGACGCCTGTTCGCGACTACTGGAGGAGCCGATGGGCTTTGCCGCAGGCGAGGACATGGCCGTCGAACTGCTGGTCCCTGAATCCAATGAGACTGTCCGGGAAGCCGTCGACGACGCGGGCTTCGAACGCGACGGCACTGGGCCGACCTTCGACGGGACGCCCACGGTCCGGTTCAGATACGAACCGTCGTAGGTACGGGATCGACGGTCGGCGCAGTCCTACTGCCGCAGCCGACCCAGTAGCTTGTAGTCTCGGTCAGGAGTGTACGCCCGGAACAGCAGGCTGTTGGTCAGCACCGAGACGCTGGAGAAGGCCATCGCCGCGGCCGCCAGCACCGGCTGGAGCAGTCCCAGCGACGCCAGCGGGATCATCAGCGTGTTGTACCCCAGTGCCCACACGAGGTTCTGCTTGATCTTCTGGAGGGTCGCGTTCGAGACCCGAATGGCCTTGAGCACGTCCATCGGGTCGTCGCGCATCAGCGTCACGTCCGCCGCTTCGAGGGCGACGTCCGTGCCCGATCCCAGCGCCGTCCCGACGTAGGCGACCGCCAGCGCCGGCGCGTCGTTGACGCCGTCGCCGACCATCATCGCCTGCCGACCCTCCTCCTGGATCGCTTCGACGGCGTCGGACTTGTCCTCGGGTAGAACCTCCGCCCGGACGTTTTCGGGGTCGATTCCGACCTGCTCGGCGACCGCCCGCGCGGTCCGCTCGTTGTCGCCGGTGATCATCATCACGTCGATGCCCCGCTCCCGGAGAGCGCTTACCGCGTCTTTTGCACTCGCTTTGACCGTGTCGGCGTTGGCGACGACACCGACGAGTTCGCCCTCCGCTTGCGGCTCGTCGCCGTCTTCTCGTGGGCCTTGCCCGCTCGAATGGTCTGCGGAGCTCTGCTCCGCGCCGCTTGCCTCGCGGTTCTGTCTTCGCTCCGAACCGCGCAATGCGACCAGCATCGCTGTCTTGCCCTCGCGTTCGAGTCGTTCCATCGTTTCGGCGGCTGGCTCGGGGTCGATCCCGTTGTCGGCCAGCAGCTTCCGGTTGCCGACCAGCACTTCACGACCGTCGACGGTCGCTTTGATCCCGTGGCCCGGGACGTTCTCGAACGCCTCCGGATCGCCCACGTCGATGCCGCGCTCGCGTGCGCCCTCGACGATCGCCTGTGCAAGGGGGTGTTCGCTTCCGTGCTCGGCGGTCGCCGCCAGCCGGAGCAGTTCGTCCTCGTCTGGCCGTTCGCGGGCCGTGAGTGCCCCGCCGTCGGTTGCCGGCCCGTCTCCGCTTGCGACCGGTGGCTTGCCACCGTCAGCCACGGCGTCGAGCGTGATCACGTCGGTCAGCTCCATCTCGCCTTCGGTGAGCGTCCCGGTCTTGTCGAAGACGACTGTATCGACGTCCTTGGCGCGTTCGAGGACGTCACCGCCCTTGAACAGGACGCCGTTTCTCGCGCCGATCGCCGTCCCGACCATCGTCGCTGCGGGCGTCGCCAGCCCCAGCGCACAGGGACAGGCGATCAGCACGGCGGAGGCGAACACGACGACTGCGAACTCGAAGACGGAGATGCCCCCGGCAACGACGGGCCCGCCGGCGACCAGCCCCCACAGCGGCAGCGAGTCGACAAAGCCCGCCAGCGCTTCTGGGAACAGGAACCAGACTGTCCCCCACAGCAGCGCGTTCACGATAACTGCGGGCACGAAATACGCCGAGATGCGGTCAGCCAGGTTCTGGATTTCGGGCTGGCGCGACTGGGCCTCCTTGACCGTCTGGACGATCTGCTGGAGCGCCGTGTCGGCCCCGACTTTCGTCGCCTGCACGGTGAGCGCGCCGTTTTCGTTGATCGTCGACCCGACGACCTCGTCGCCCTCGCTTTTCTCGACGGGCACGCTCTCGCCGGTGACCATCGACTCGTCGACCGCGCTCTGGCCATCGACAACGGTGCCGTCAGTCGGGATTCGCTCGCCGGGCCGGACCTTCATCAGGTCGCCGACCTCGACCTCCTCCAAGGGGACCTCCTGTTCGGTCCCGTCGCCCGCGATGATCGTCGCCGTCTCGGCTTCCATCTCCAGTAACTTCCGCAACGCGTCGCTGGCTTGCCCTTTCGAGCGGGCTTCGAGGTAGTTGCCCAGCGTGATGAACACCAGGATGAACGCCGCCGTGTCGAAGTAGAGCCCGCCCGCGATCAGGCCCGTCAGCGACGCGATCGAGTAGACGTAGGCCGTTGAGGATCCCAGTGCAATCAGCACGTCCATATTGGCCTGGCCGTTGGTCACAATCGCCTTGTAGGAATTCCTGTAGAACTGCCGGCCGAGCACGACCTGGACGGGCGTCGCCAGCAGGAACTCGACCCAGCCGAACTCGATCCCCAGCACTTCCCCTGGGAAGACACTCCCGCCAAGCAGGAACCGATCGAGCATAAACAGCGCAAACGGCACGGAAAGCGCCGCTCCGAACAGCGTGAGCCTGCGCTGGCGTCGGATCTCGGCGTCTCGGGCGGCGTCGCGAGCGTCCGTCGACTCGCCGTCCCCGGCCTGCTCGCGGACCGGTTCGTAGCCAGCCTCCTCGATCGCATCGTAGAATTCCTTCCGACCGACCTCGGCCGGGTTGTAGGTCACCTGTGCTTCGTCGGTCGCGTAGTTGACGTCCGCCTCGAGGACGCCCGGCGTCTCCTCGAGGGCGGTCGCGTTTGCCTGTGCACAGTTGGCACAGGACATATCCGCGATCCCGACCGTCACTGTCTCCGAGACCGCGCTGTACCCGGCATCCTCTATCGTCTCGTAGATCTCGGCCAGCGAGACCGCTTCAGGATCGTAGGTCACCGACCCTTCGTCGGTCGCGTAATTGACACTGACCTCTTCGATGCCTGCCAGTGACTCCAGGGCGTCCTGTACTGTGCCAGAACAGTTCGCACAGGACATCCCCGTTATATCGAGGCGTGTCGTTTGCGTACTCATTGCTATCTAAAGATACGGTCTCCCCGCTTAGACAGTTTTCTGCTTCGATACCCCTATTTACAGCGCCGGCTGACTTTCGATTCCAAATCGCTATGCGCTCTCCTCGAACTGTCGGTAGCGACTCTCGAAGCGGTCCAGACAGGACGGACAACAGAAGTGATAGACGTCTCCGTCAATTCGTGCCGTCTCACCTTCCGCATCGACCGTGTTTCCGCATTCCGCACAGGTGAGTGCGAACTCCAGTCCCTCGATTGACGGCGTCCACTCGGCTTGCTCGACCAGGGTAACGCTGTATGTGGCGTCGATATCCGCTAGCAACGACTCGACCCACGTTCGGACGTTCTGGGCCTCGGCACGGGCGTAAAACTGGATCGTGCCTTCGGCGGTGACGAACACGTGCTCGACCGGATCAGCAGTTCGAAGCTGCTCCCGGAGTTGGTCGATCGATTCCGTCTGCACTCGAATCAACACCGGGACGCCGGCGCGCAGCTCCGAGCGATCCACGTCGATAGTGAAGTTCCGGATGATGCCCGCCTCCTGTAGTCGTGTGACGCGATCGGAGACGGCCGGCCCGGATAGGCCCACTTCCGCCCCGATCTCGCTGTAGGGTCGACGGGCGTTTTCAGCGAGCAACGACAGAATCCGCAGGTCTGTTTCGTCCAGGTCGCGCATACTGTCCGTTCGGCTGGGTGGTACTAGTATCCGTTGACGGCACTTCAAATCCGAAACTTTGCTGTCGGATTGGCCTTTGGATTGAAAGAGCAACGGAAATAGAATACGAACCCCTATCTACCAACGCAATGAGTCAGACACTCACCGTCGAGGGGATGAGTTGTGAACACTGCGAGCAGACTGTTATCGAAGCACTGGAGGGCGTCGACGGCGTTGTGTCGGCGTCGGCTGATCACGAGGCCGACGTCGCTGAGATCGACGGCTCGGCCGATACTGCTGAACTGGTTAGCGCCGTCGAGGACGCCGGCTACGACGCCGCCGCGTAGCCCCCGCTTGCGAATATTCTGACTGTTTGGTTGACGAGCGTCGAATGCTCCTCCGTCCCAGCTGTCATCTCAGTGAGTACCGGCCTGGCCCTGTCCTTGCGATACTGGTAGCGACGCCAGCGTAACGAGCACGGCGAGCCCGAACAACGTGATTAGCACCGACTGCAGCAGGACGAACGCGAGTGTGACAGCGCCAACGAGCACTACCGCGATCAGCAATCGGAGCATGTGTACCGGTACGAACAGCAACAGTGCTGCAGTACCGACGACGCCGCTCCCCGCGACGACTGTGCGGGTCAGGACATCCACGACCACAGCTAACGTCGGTCCCTGGAACAGCATTGTGCGTGGCCTGTTGACAATTCATAATTATAGTGCGTGATGATTAAAACTACCGGTGACGGATAGCCCCAGAGCTTGTCTCACACCGACCGTTGAGGTGCGAACGACACGATGCGTTCATGGGTTGGAGTTACAGATCATATCTGTATTATTTAATGGTGATTTTAATGAGAAACTCACCCGACAGTCCAACCCGATATCTCCGTCAGATCATCTCTTTCTTTGAACGATTGTCTTTTCGTTTTCGACTTTGAAGACCACCTGCTGCTCTGGTTCCAGACAGGGTTTCTCGTTCATGTCGTGTTCGTAGTAGAAATTGACCGGTCCCAGTTTTGACTGCTCGATTCCAGCATCACAGCCAGTGAGCCCATCGCCAACAGGCTTACACGACCGGTCATACACTATCACCCCCTCGTAGATGCCAGGCTCGACTTCCATGGGCTCCGACGATCCGACTTTCTCGGTGATGGTGCCAACGAACGCATCTCCTTGATATTCATCTCGTTCTACCGTCGATTGATTTGAACCGCTAGATGTTGGCGGCGAGGACTGTGAACTGCAACCCGCAAGGCCGAGGATAGTCGTTGAACTTACCGTTGCAAGGAATGATCGACGACTCCAATTTGAAGTTCCGTCTGAATTTCCAGTTCTGTCTGCGTCAGTCAGATCCATATATCGTATTAACGTATGCACTATTTATTGCATTTCCTGCTTGGGGCTCACCTGTTTACCCTAACACATCCTTTTGAATCCAAAACTTGGGGTGGGGCCAAGCATAGCATTAATTCCTTGAGGCGAGCGAGGAATCAGTAGGCAGCGCAGCTATTTTTCGGTCAGTTTCGGGTATTTTGTGGGTGGTCGCATTTTCTGACAGGTCTCGGTGGTAGGTCGGGGTCAGAATCCAGGGGTGAAGCGTCTAAACTGGGTGAATCCGTGAACGCTTAGCGGGGCATTCGCAACTGAACGCCGAGGTTGAGGTGCGAATGACACCAAACGTTCACGGGATATCTGTAGTCACCTCGAAGAAGTGCTAATTATGTGGACGACAAGCAGGCGTAGCAAGGTTGGAGTCTCGTGAAGTTCCTGCATTTATATTTGCCCCAACAATAGCAATTGTTGATGCAGCGGTCGAATGAAGAACCAGCAATTGAAACAGACGACCTGCAACCCGAACATTTCAATCAAACGCTCACAGAAGAGTACGACATCGTCTTATAGAAGGTCGGTCCCGCGATCTTCCACGGAGTTGGTTTACGGTGTGAGCAATGCGGAACAGTAGATCAGATGGCATACATACCGAGTCTCAAGCAGTTAGAAGAGAGTGACTTACCGGTTCAATCTATAGATCCCATCGAAGAGATAGAGGAAGCAGAGGTGTGGCGTGGATATTTCATTTGCCTCCATTGTGCCGTGATGACCAGTACTGATATCCGCGATGAGCAACGGCTAGTCATTGACGAAGACGCCTATCAACAGTACGTTGAACATCGACTCAGTTACAACAAGGAAATTTGAAGAAGTTCCAAATATTGGCGATCTGGTTTCTCAACTGGCTCGAGAAGGAGTTGGTCACACTCATTTAATCTTCGTTCCGGGTTCGAGCTTCGGGAGAGACATCAGTAGGCAGCGCGGCTATTTTGCGGTTGATTCCTTGGGTCC
>ENA-ORCS01001211-ORCS01001211.1-marine-metagenome-genome-assembly--contig:-NODE-1211-length-12042-cov-3.755788_pt1 | contig 12042 bp, 13 predicted proteins | sample MGYA00237781_ERZ508513 | MGnify/ENA primary metagenome ERZ508513 (study PRJEB26184, sample SAMN06268793) | marine metagenome | isolation source: Eden Landing Ponds, San Francisco, CA, USA | place...
CCCTCGACGTCGACGTTCGTGCCGTCCATCATGTCGTTCATCATCCGCTCTATCTCCCGGAAGAAGTCGTCGAAAGGGTCGTCGCGGTCGTCCCGTCGCATACCCGCCTGTAAGGCGATGGCCGGCAAAAACCTTCGCACCGCGGTATCGATCGCGAGACCGCCGGGTCCGACGAGAAACGACAGGCAGCGAGGCCGTCGACGGGCGAGTCGACTCCGGGGAGACCCCAGAGTATTTGCCGCCAGTGGCCGACCCGAGGGACGTGCGACTCGTCCAGGTGACGATCCCGACGGGGAAACGCGAGACGGTCTGTCGCGCGCTCGACGACGAGGGGGTCGATTACGTCCTCGCCGACGAGACGAGCGGCCGCGAGTACGCCGCCATCGCCTACATCCCGCTCCCCACGAACGCCGTCGAACCCGTTCTGGAACGACTACGCGAGGCGGGGATCGACGAGTCGACCTACACCGTGGTGCTGGACGCACGGACGGTCGTCTCCCGGGACTTCGAGGCGCTCGAAGAACACTATGCCGAGGAGGAAGACGCCGACCGGATCGCCCGCGAGGAGCTCGTCGCCGCCGCACGCGACCTGGTCCCCTCCGTCTCGAACTACGTCATCCTGACCATCGTGAGCGCGGTCATCGCCACGGCGGGACTCCTGTTAGATTCCCCCGCCGTGGTCGTCGGGTCGATGGTGATCGCGCCGCTGATCGGCCCGGCGATGACCGCCAGCGTCGGCACCGTCGTCGTCGACGAAGAACTGTTCGGCCGCGGCGTCAAACTCCAGGTCCTGGGCGTCCTGCTGTCGATAGCCAGCGCGGCCGCCTTCGCCTGGTTCGTGCGGACGGTCAACCTGATCCCACCCTTTACCGACGTGACACAGATACCGCAGGTTCGCGAGCGCCTCTCGCCCGATTTCCTCTCGCTCGCGGTGGCAGTCGGCGCCGGCGTCGCGGGGTCGCTCTCGCTGACGACCGGTGTCTCCTCGGCGCTGGTGGGCGTGATGATCGCCGTCGCGCTCATCCCGCCCGCGGCGACGGTCGGGATCGGCATCGCCTGGGGCCGACCGATGGTCACGCTGGGGTCGGGCGTGCTCGTCATGGTGAACATCCTCTCTATCAACCTCGCGTCGCTCGTCGTGTTACGCTACAGCGGCTACCGGCCCACCCGCTGGTTCCAGTTAGACGAGGCTCGCGGCGCGACGATACGGCGGGTCGGTATCCTGGCCGTCGCCATCGTCGTCCTCTCGGCGTTTCTCGGAGGTGTCACCTACGACTCGTTCCAGGCAGCGACGACCGAAGAGCGGATCCAGGAGGCTGCAGGGAGCGTTCTGGCCGAGCAGACGGAGGCCCAGTTACTCTCGCTGGAGGTCGAGCGTAGCAACGACGTCGTCTTTCGGACTACCGAGTCGGTCGTCGTGACTGTCGGCGTCGGAAACGGCGACCCGCCTGCGCTGGCCGGCGCCATCGACGCCGCGATCGAGGAGGCCATCGGCCGCGAGATACGGACCGAAGTACGCTACGTTCGCGTCGCCAATGCCTGAACCCGTCACGCCGAGACTGAGAGACCGTCGACAATCACACCGGGAGTGAGAGACCGTCGACCGTCACACCGAGAGCGTCAGACGGTCAAAGACCAGTTTGATCCTACGGGAGGGCTATTTGTACGGGGGTCGTCGGAGCACCTGTATGCGAACACGAATCGCACTCGCCGGGACCGCGGTGGTCGCGGCACTGCTGGTGACTGCAGGTATCGCCGGTGCGCTGACGACGAGTAACGCGTCCGGCCCGGCACAGGTTCAGAATCAGGCGTCGATGAGTGACACGGTGACCGTTTCCGGTAGCGGGTCGGTCCAGGCGTCGGCCGACAGGGCGGTCGTCCGCGTCGCGGTCTTGGCCGCCGGTGACGACATCGGGGCGGTCCGCAGCGACCTCTCGGAGAACGCCACCTCGATGCGCCAGGCACTCCGGGAGACGGGGATCGATAGCGACCAGATCCGCACCAACTACTACGACATCTCCTCGCAAGCCCGCTACCGTAGCCCGCAGGGTGACGAGCCCAAGTACCGGGCGACGCACTCCTTTACCGTGACCGTCGAGGACCCCGACGAGGTCGGGGCGGTCATCGACACCGCCGTCAGTAACGGTGCCAGTGAGGTCGGCGGCGTCGAGTTCACCCTCTCCGGGGACAAGCGTGCACAACTCCGCCAGGACGCCCTCGAAGCGGCCATGGAGAACGCCCGCACCGAGGCCAGCACCGTCGTCGGTGCCGAGGACCTCCGGATCTCCGGCGTCGACCGGATCAGCACCACCAACTACGACAGTCGCCCCTACGCAGTCGAGACGGCCGCGTTGGCGAGCGGTGACGCGGGTGGTACCTCCATCAATAGCGGCCCGGTTACCGTCAGTGCCTCCGTCACGGTCGTCTACGAGACGAACGGCTGACCAGTCCACCCCCAAAGAACCCACGACCTCACCACACACGACCGCACGAAACACCACTCCACGACACGCGACCCCACGTTCCCCGCTGACACTCGGTCCTCCACACTGACGTTCGATCCCCCGCTGACGTGCGGCCTTCACATCCACCTTCGGTCCGACGACGACGGTCGATTTCTCGCACCGTCCGGCTCTCGAAAGTTCGAGAGAGCGGTCAGCTGACGTTGCTTCAGTCGCGTTTTCGGTGCCGTCGTTGTTCACTCTCCTTTGCGAGGTATCACCAGCTTCCACGCCGAAGGAGCGAGGCGGAGTTCGCTGAACCCGAGCGCGAAAAGATAGCGCCGTCTATCGCTCACCTGGCCTCTGTATGCGCGAATCACCACTCCACAACCCCGTCTCCTACTCCATCGCGGCCGGGGGGTCGTAAAAGAGGGCGTAGCCGATAGAGCCGGTCGCGGGCAGACACCCCACCGCGAGCGCGGTCCCCAGCGGGAGCGGGAACGCCGCCGCCGCGGCCGTCGCCGCGAGCAACGACGCCGGTATCAGGGTTAACACGGCCCGGGCCGTCCGCGCCGTCTCGTCGGCCTCGTCAGTCATCGTATCTCGGGCGACGAACGCGGCCTAATTAAATATTATTACTCGTGGGGGATCCGACAGTGACCCGGATTCAATGACAACGTGGCGACTGGGACGGGACCGTCGTCGTTCCTGAACGAGGGGCACTGTCCGGAGTGTGGATACCACGTCGGGACGCCGCCGGGGACGTAGTCACTTCCGCCAGGAGTAGTTATGTCGGTATTATGACCTATTTGTCTGGTGTGTGTTATATCGAGTAGGTGAAACGTATGTCACCTACTCGACGCGCCCGGACGACTCCGTCTCGGTGACGGTGCTCCGAAACGGGAGCCGACAGACGGTCGATCTCACCGTCGGCAGCCGGTCGCAGGCCTGATACGGACTGCTGTACGTCATTTACGTATCGACCACACGCAGACGTGCGGTCGGACCGCTACACAGGTACAGCAGTCCGGGTCGACGCCGGTGTGTTTCCCCTGCGGCCACGAGACGACGGTGACATCGCGCGAATCGACACCAACGACCGTTTTCAGATCTCTGGAAGAGACATCGAGGGTTTAAATGCCGAGTGCCGAAGATATTAGCGATGGGCGCCAACGGCGAGTTGGAGGCGAAAAGCGAGGCACAGCCACACGAGTTCACGCTCCAGATGCTTCTCGATACGTTCGACCTGCCGGCGTTCGCCCTGAACGACACGGGTCGGGTCGTGGCGTGGGGTGAGCAGATATCGGACCTCCTCGGCGGGTCCCCCGAGGAGATTCGCGGCCTGGAGAACCTCGGCGCGTACTTCTACGATGACGGGCGACAGACGCTCGCGGAGAAAGTCGTCCAAGCCCCGGAACGCGCACACGAGCGCTACGACGACATCGGACTGGCCGACAGCGAGTACGCGCTGCTCAACGGCGACCGGATTTACGAGGACTGGAGCGTCATCGACGGGCGAGACATCTGGTTCATCGCGACGCCGGTGTACCGCGGCGAGGAGTTCATCGGCGTCGTCGAGATCGTCCAGGACCTCACGAGTTCGGCCCGCTACGAGCAGGAACTGGAGACGCTGTTCGCCGAACTCACCCGGACCATCGAGGCGTTCGCCGACGGGGAGTTCGGGGCCCGCGTCGAGTTCGACGCCCGGACGACGCTCCTCGAAGACGACTACGTCGACATCGTCGAGGCCACAAACGAGATGGGCGAGGCGATACAGGACCTGTTGGCCGAGGTCACCGCAGACATCGAGCGCCTCCGGGAGTCCGGCGAAGAGATCGCTCGCCGGTCCCGCGACATCAACAACACGTCGACCGACCAGGCCGAGAGCATTTCGACCATCTCTTCGGAGGTCTCGAACCTCAGCGCGACTGTCGAGGAGATCGCCTCGACGACCGACAACGTCGTCCAGACAAGCGAGCGGGCCGAGCGACTCGCCGAGGACGGCAGCGACACCGCCCACGAGGCCGTCGACGTGATGGAAGACGTCGCCGCGTCGGCCGACGAGGTCGCCGGCGACGTCGACGAACTCCAGTCGAAGGTCTCGGACATCGACGAGGTCGTCGACGTCATCAACGACATCGCCGAGCAGACGAACATGCTCGCCCTCAACGCGTCCATTGAGGCCGCCCGCGCCGGCGAGGCCGGAGACGGGTTCGCCGTCGTCGCCGACGAGGTCAAGTCGCTGGCCGAGGACTCACAGGACAACGTTAGCCGCATCGAGGCGATGGTGACCGACATCCAGGACGAGACCGACGAGACGGTTGCGAACCTCCGGCGGACGACCACACAGATCGACGAGGGTATCGGGCAGGTCGAGGACGCGATGGAGCAGTTCGAGTCGATCCTCGACGCCATCGCCGATACGGCCGACGGCATCCGCCAGGTGTCCGACGCCACCGACGACCAGGCCGCAAGCGCCGAGGAGATCGCCTCCATGGTCGACGACGCCGTGGACAAGGCCGACACCATCTCCGAGTCCGTCGACGGCATCGTCGCCACCACCGACCGACAGACCGAGATGGTCGCCGACCTCGAACGCTCGGTCGACCAGCTGACCGGTGACGGCCGGTCGTAGTCGGCCGACGAACTATCGCGGTGCCGGCGCTCTCCCCGTGATGCCTGACGGCCGCCACGGCAGGGTCGGTCGTGACGGCCCTTGTCCCGACTGACGCCTACGGGGGTGAAACCGCATGATTGAGACGTTCGACTGGGACGAGAAGCCCGAACAGAAGCGTCTCACGGTCGTTCTCGCGCGGAACCGACATGCCGGAGCCGACGCCCGTGGAGCCATAGACGCCCTTGTGAGCGACGACACGGGCGAGCAGAGCGGCGACGAATGGGAGGACACCACGCGCGACGACGCGCCACGTCGGTTCGACCGTGGCCACGAGGTAGATCCATGACGGGGGACTGTCACCCCGACGCGGTGGAGAAGGCGCAGGAACGTGGGGGCCGTCACGATACCGACCGCCCCGACCGCATGGACGACGTTCTCGACCGTGCGGAACTCGGACACGAGGAGGGCGAACTCTTGGTGGAGGGGTGTGAGTCGTACCGTGATTACCCCGACCCCCGACCAGTTGGCGAACCCGAAGTTGGGGACGTTCGTGCGTGGACTCGCCAGCCACGAACGTGTCGGTGGGTACGACGACATGGCGACGCCAGAGAACGCCCTTTTCGTGGCGGAATTCCCACATATCGAATAGTAAACCAATCAGGCGCGTTCGGGCCGTGAATCCGCCTGGTTCGTGTGAACAGTTGGGTGGGTTAAACTCACTTCCCCCAGAACGGGTCGCGCTTGCGGCGTTTGTCGAGGTACATCGAGAGGACTTCGCGTTCGTCGCCGGTGATGTCCTCGGTGAGTTCCTGTTCGAGAATCTTGGCGTGTTTCTCGGGGATCTCGACCCAGAGTTCGTCACCCTCGTCGAAGTCGCGACCGACGGTGGGCCCGTCGATGGAGACGGCGGCCCGTTCACCGGTCACGAGTTCGTCGATGTCCTCGCCCTCGTCCTGGATGGATTTGAGCGACCCGACGGTGTCGGGTTCGTTGCCCTCGAACAGCGCGACGCGGGTGTTGCGCTTGAGCGTGCCCCCCAGCACCTCAACGCCGACGACGGCGGGGTCGGACTGGCGGAAGACGTGGTCGTCGAGGACGCGAAAGCGTGCGGGGCGGGTGATGTTGTCGAGGATCTGGTCCTGCTGGGCCCGTTCGATGGCCTCGACGTGTTCCTCGTAGTCCTCGACGAGTCGGTAGATGACGTCGTGGCTGAACAGTCGGACGTCCTGTTGCTCGGCGAGCGTCTGGGCGTCGTCGAGGATGTCGACGCCGAACGCGAGCACCGCCTCGTTGGTCGGTTCGTTGGCCGTCTCGGCGACGCGGATGTCACGCGGTGCGACGGCGCCGACCTCGGCGCGGACGACCGGGATCTCCTCCTCTTCGAGCGTGCTGACGAGCGCCTCCAGACTGCCGAGCGTGTCGGCCTTGACGACGACGCCCTCCTCCTGGGTGGTCACCTCGATGCCCGCGAGTTCGGCCTCGACTTCGGCGACGACTTCCTCGACGGGACGGTCACGTACAGCCCGGATCGGTGCGCCGGCCATCGCGTCGTCCAGGTCGGGTGCGGCGATCTTGATGCCGTCGGCCGCCGCGACTTCGGGGACGGTTTCGAACTCCCGCTCGGTGCGGATCTCCGAGAGCGGGCGCGGGCGCAAGAGCGCGCGGACGTCCGTGACGATGGGTCCCTCGACGCCACCGACGACTATCTGGTCGTCGTCGCGGATGGTGCCGTCGTAGATGATCGCGTCGACGGTCGTCCCGAAACCCTGGGTGTCAGAGACTTCGAGCACCGTGCCCGCGGCGGGGCCGCCGGCGTCGACGGCCATCTCGTCTTTCATGTAGCGCTGTGAGAGCCCCATGAGCACCGTCAGCAGGTCGGGGATCCCCTCGCCGGTCTCGGCGGAGACGGGGACGACCCCGACGTTGTTGCCGAAGTCCTGGACCCGCCAGTACATGTCCGCCGAGAAGTCGTTGTCCGAGAGGTCGCCGATGAGTTCGTACAGCGACTCGTTGAGATACCCCTCGACGCGGTCGGTCTGTGCGTCGATGGTCACCTGTGCGGGGGACTCGGGATTGGGTTTCCAGCCCGGCGTCGTGTCGATCTTGTTGGCGGCGACGACGAAGGGCGTCTGTGTGCGCGAGAGGATGTCCACCGCCTCCATGGTCTGGGGCTGGAAGCCGTCGTTGACGTCGACGACGAGGATCGCGATGTCCGCCAGGGCCCCGCCTCGCGAGCGCAGCGTCGAGAACGAGTGGTGGCCGGGCGTGTCGATGAACAAGAGCCCGGGCAGGTCGAAATCGTCGGGGTCGACGAGGTCGCCGGCGATGTCGGAGATCACCGAGAGCGGGACCGCGGTCGCGCCGATGTGCTGGGTGATAGCCCCTGATTCCCCCTCCGCGACGGCCGACCCGCGGACGGTGTCCAGGAGCGTCGTCTTCCCGTGGTCGACGTGACCGAGGACGGCGACGATGGGCGTCCTGAGGGTGGCGTTCGTGTCGTCTGTGTCTGGTTCTGCCATCCTGATCACCTCGAGAACTCAGTTACTCATTGGGAGCGGTGCACGGCAGTTAAGTCCGTCCATTGCGATCGAGTGGCCCCCCGCCACAGGTCGCCGGCTTCCGGGACAGCGCCGCCGGGCTACTCGGTGACAGTGAACGACCCGGTCATGCCCAGCGACTCGTGAGGGATACAGACGTAGTCGTACTCGCCGACGACGTCGAAGGTGTACTGGTAGGTGTACCCCTTGCCGTAGGTCTTGCCGTCGCCGCCGGGTGTGCCGGCCCAGTCCGACCCGGACGGGGTCGACGTCGCCCGGACGTTGTGGCCGCCGGCCGCCCAGACCCAGCGGACCGTGTCGCCGGTTGCGATCTCGAAGCGCTCGGGAGCGAAGCGGAACTCGCCGTCGGCCGCGACGCTGACGACCCGTGCGACGTCCGGGGTGGGAGATGGGGTCGACGTCGCTGTCGCGGTCGGTGTTCCGGTCGGGGTTGGCGTCCCGTCGGGAGTCTGCCCGGTGGTCGGCGTTTCGTCCGGCGACCCGACAGCCGTCACGGTCGGCGTCTCGGTGGCCGTGTCCGTCGGTGTCGGGGACGGTGTGGGTGACTCGGTGGCCGGGTCGTCGGGCGTGTCGGTGGGGGTCGGATCAGGCGTGTCCCCGCCATCGCCCCCGGTACAGCCGGCGAGACAGGCGACCAGGGAAGCGGCTCCGGTTCGCAGCAGGTGACGTCGTCGCATGGCGATCCGTTGGGCTGAAGCGGCCTAAATCCCGGGTCGGGCAGAAGGATCAGAGTGAGCAGCGAACCCACGCTTCGGGCGTCAGGCGGGCGTCAGACGCGCCCGTGGCGTTTATTACGACGGACTCGGTACTCGCGTGCATGGCCGAGATACTGGCGGAGAACCTGTCGGGCAAGGCCGTCACCGGGAGCGACGGCGCGGAGCTGGGCATGCTCTACAACATCACGATGGACATCGACACCGGGCGCCTCGACGACCTGATAATCGACCCGAACGAACACATCGACACGAGCGGGTTCGACACCGACGACCAGGGGCGACTGCTCGTCCCCGTCGGTCGCGTCCAGGCTGTCAAAGACCAGATGATCGTCGAACGGTAGATGAACGTCCTCGACGCGTCCGCTTTTATCAACGAGTATCACACCGACGAACAGATAGCGACGGTGCCACTCGTCCGCGAGGAACTCGAAGACGAGTCCGCCTACCGCTACGACGCACTCGAAGGGTCGGGCATGCACGTCCACCTCCCCGAACCCGAGACCGTCGACCGCATCCGCCGGGCTGCCGACGAGACGGGCGACCTCGCCGAACTCTCCGAGACGGACATCCGCCTGCTCGCGGCCGCCTTCGAACTCGACGCCGTCCTCGTCACCGACGACTACGCCATGCAGAACGTCGCCGACAAACTCGACGTCGCAGTCGAGGTCATAGACCGCGAGGGCATCTCCGAGCAACGGGACTGGCTGTTCCAGTGTCATGGCTGTGGCCGCGAGTTCGAGGACGACCACGACCGCTGTCCGATCTGTGGGAGCCAACTCTCGCGCAAGAACCCCTCGAACGTCTGATCGCCGTCGCTCAGGCGGCTTCGGCGTCGAGTTCCCCAAGCCCGACGTCGACGAGCTGGCGGAGGACCTCCTCCTCCGTCAGGTCGTACTCCCGGGCGATCCGCTCGACGTCCCGGGCGAGGTCGTCGTCACAGACGACCGTGTAACGCGTCGGCATGCTTCCGGATCGTTCGTCCAGTTTGTTAAGCACCAGTCAGACGAGCGTCCGACACTCACACCATCGCCGTGACGACGCCGACGGCCGCAGTGTACTGTGAGCCAAAGAGGAAGGCGTTCCAGAGGCCGTGGATGACGATCGGGACGGCGAGGTTCTCGGTGAGTTCGTAGACCGTCCCGAGGACGAGTCCGAGCACGGCGGCGATGGCGATGTAGGTGAGGCGCCCCGCGCCGGTCAGCGCCAGCCAGTGGGCGACCCCGAAGAGCGCGCTCGCGAGGAGGATTCCGGGAACGACGCCGTAGGCCCGCCGGAAGAGGCCCTGAACGACTCCCCGGAAGAGCAACTCCTCGGCGGGCGCGACGACGACGATCGTGATGGGGATCATGTAGAGAAAGAGCCTGGGGTTTTGCTGGCCCTGCTCGACGACCTGGTTCGTTGCGGTCTCGGCGCCCAGTTGCTGGACGACAAACGAGACCGAGAGGGCGGCGACGAACAGGGCGACGAAGCCGCCGACCATCGCGCCGAGGTCGCGCAGGTCCGGGACGTCGATATCGAACAGGCCGAACTCGTCGCGCCACCAGACGTAGCCGAGGGCGATGACGAAGAACCCGGTGAACTGCGCGATCGTGGTGACGACGGAGACGTTTGGTGGGATGGGGATGTCCTCGTTGGCAAGTGCCTCGGCCGAGACTACGCCCGCCGCGACGAGCACGAGCGCGACCACGTTCAGCAGCACGTATCCCAAGAGGAACGCCCCGACGACGACGCCCAGTGAGTGTCCGAGACTCTCGGCGCGGGTCCGCAGGTCCGTCACGCGGTAGTACTCGTCCATCGGTTGCCGGCGTTTGGGTCCGGACTCGTTTCACTGCATCGGTCTCGCGGGTTCGTGCGGTGTGCGGATCACTGCGGTGTGCAGATCGGCGTGTGCTGCGGGTGTCACGCTCAGTCGACGACCAGTTCCGTCTTCTCGCGGACGGCGTCGGCCTCCTCGGCGTCGGATCCGCCCAGTAGGCCTCGTGTGGCGTTCTTGGCCCACTCGACGGCCGGCTGGTCGAACGTCTCGACGCCCGCGAGTTCCCCCGACAGGACGCAGGCGGCTTCCATGTCGTAGAGCAGTCGCCCCACGGATTCGGCGTCGACGCGCGGGATCTCCACGCGGACGTTCGGCCGCCCGGCGGCGGCGAGACTCGCCTCTGTCGCCTCGAACTCCGCGTCGAGGACGGTCCCGAGGTCGCGCCCGCCGAGATAGGAGAGTGCCTCGGCGTCGGTCTCCGGGACCGTCGTCACGTCGGAACTGGGCCGTTCTCGGGGCCGAACGAACGTGACGAGTTTGTCCCGGCGACCCGCGCGATAGAGCTGGAGCTGGGAGTGCTGGTCGGTCGCACCGAGCGCCCGCACTGGCGTCTGTCCGCCGCCGTCTTTCCCCAGACTCTCGGCCCACAGCTGGGCGAACCACTCCGCGAACGCGTCCAGTGACTCCGCGTAGGGCATCATCGCGTTGGTCGTGGCCCCCCGCGTGTCGAGCGCCTGGGAGACGGCGCCGTAGGCGTAGGCGGGACAGTCGTACAGCGACCCGGCGAGTGCGTCCGCGCCAGCCTGGCCGCCGGTGAGCAACGCGTCGAGGTCGACACCCTGGAGAGCGGCGGGGACGAGTCCCACGGTCGAAAGCGCCGAGAAGCGCCCCGGGACGCCGGAGGGCGTGTCGAGCGCGGGGAGGTCGTGCCGGTCGGCGAGCGCGCGGAGCGGTCCCTCGTCGCCGGTCGTGACGACGGTCTGTTCGGTCCAGTCGACGCCGGCCGACGCCATCGCCTCGCGGACGACGAGGAAGTTCGCGAGCGTCTCGGCGGTCGTCCCCGAGCGCGAGACGGCGTGGACCACCGTCTCGTCGAGCGGGAGGTCCGCGAGGAGTCGCTCGGTGTGGGCGGGGTCGACGTTGTCCAGCGCGTAGTGCTCTACGGGGGAATCGCCGCCGAGCGCCTGTGTGAGCGTCACTGCCCCGAGCGCGCTCCCGCCGATCCCGACCGTGAGGACCGCCGCGGGGTCGAAACCGTCGACGGCTCGGCGTATCTCGTCGGGGTCGGCACGCTCGGGGAGGTTCAACGCGGCATAGCCGAACTCGCCGTCGGCACGGCCGCGAGCGATCCGCTCGTGTGCGTCGGCGACGCGCTCGTCCAGCTCGTCGAGGTCGGTTCGGGAGAGGCCGGGGTCGGCGACGGCCCCGAGCACGTTGCCGATGTCGACGTTCATAGCCGTGGCGTCGACCGGCGACGTGTTAGGTCTGTCTCCCTCGGTGGAGTTACACAGTGATGCCGTGCTCCGTGACGGCGGGATCGGTCCGTTTTTTCGCTGGCGGCCCGTAGTCACGGTGATGAGTGACGCGCCCGCCGAGACGGACGGGGAGGTCGAAACCGCGGCCGGCAGTGAGTCGGCGACCGGGGACGATTCGACCTACAGCGGCCTCCTGTCGGCGTTTCCCTACGCGTTCAGGTCTAGCGAGTCGCGGCTGTTCAGATCCTACGTCGTCGTCGGCGGACTGGTTGCGGCGGTCGTGGTCCTGCTGTTTACTGCGGCGCTGGTCAATCTGATGGGCGAGACCGCAAGCGCCCAGGGGGGGACGTTCACGTTCTCGCGGGCCTTCTTCGTCGTCCTGATGGTGCTCGTGTTCGCGCCGCTGGTCGCGCCGGTCCTGCTGGCGGCGCGCCACCACCGCCGCGTGGCTGCGAACCGCCGCTACGACCGCGCGCTCG
>ENA-ORCS01001212-ORCS01001212.1-marine-metagenome-genome-assembly--contig:-NODE-1212-length-12031-cov-3.667475_pt1 | contig 12031 bp, 7 predicted proteins | sample MGYA00237781_ERZ508513 | MGnify/ENA primary metagenome ERZ508513 (study PRJEB26184, sample SAMN06268793) | marine metagenome | isolation source: Eden Landing Ponds, San Francisco, CA, USA | place...
GGTCCGCGAGCGCCTCCTCGATGTGGTTCTCGTAGTTCAGCGGCGCGGCGATGACTTTCCCCGGACGGCCGACCGGCGACCCGAGTTCGACCTCGGCGACGTCGTGGTCGGGGTCCTCGTTCACGTACTCGCTGGCGTCGTACTCGCCGTCGATGTACTCGACGAGCGGTTCACGACCCGCGAGCCCCAACCGGTCGGTCAGGTCGATGACTCCCGTCCCGTCTGCTGTCAGCAAACCTAGCTTGTCGTCGTCGTAGCGGACGAATCGCATAGCTATCTGTGGGACTGAGAGACTCTTAAAGGATGGTGGTCCGGTCGAGGGGCCCACTGTTGCTGTCCCCCCACTGTCTCACCGCTTCCGCGTACTATTCGATTCCCGATAGTCCGACAGCCAGCGCCTCGACCGGCGTCGGTGGCGACTCTCGGCTTTCACCAGGTCGCAACGAGGAGCGCCCACGGACGTCCATGTCGGAGAGTTGCGTTCGACAGGACGCGCCCGGTGCAACCACCACGTCGGCGTCGCTCGCATCGACCTGGGCGCTCAACTCGTCGCCGATCGCCTCGCTCATCGCGTGGTGTTCGGCCTCGTAGCCGAAACTTCCGGCCATCCCGCAGCACCCGGAGTCGAGCGGGTCGACCGCGTAGCCAGCGCGCCGGAGGACGCCGACAGCGTGGTGGTCTTTCTTCGTCGCTTTCTGGTGGCAGTGGCCGTGATACGCCAGCGTCCTGTCGGGCGTGGTGAACGCGACCGCCTCGTCGAGACGAAAGACATCGAGGTATTCACAGACGCCGTACGTGTTCGCACTCACCGCTTCGACGTCCGGACCGGTCAGCAGGTCGCGGTAGTCGGACTGCAGCATGACCGCGTCGCTCGGTTCGACGACGACCACGTCCCGGCCGGTCTCGATCTCCGGCGCGAGCACGTCGACGGCCTCGCGGGCGGTGTCGCGGGCGTCATCGAGGAACCCTTTCGAGAAAGCCGGTCGGCCGCTATCCGTTACCGGTGCCATCTCGACGTGGACGCCCGCCGCTTCGAGCACCTCGACGGCCGCCTTGCCGACTTCGGGGTGGCTGTAGTTCGTGTACGTGTCGGGGAAGAGTACCGCCGTTCGCTCGGCGTCGCGAGCGTCGACGCACGGGCCGCGGGCCGCGAACCACTCCTGTAGACTCTCTCGTTCGAACGTCGGCAACGACCGCTCGCTGGCGATGCCGACAGTCCGCTCCATGACGGCCCGCGCGCCGGGGAGCGTCGCCGCCCAGTTGGAAACCGGTGCGAGAACGCTTCCGACGCGTGCGAGTGTGTCGACGTTGGCGAACAGTTTCTCCCGGAGACCGGCGCCGTGGTTCTGATGGTAGGCGTGAGTCACTTCGGCCTTGAGTTTCGCCATGTCGACCTCGCTCGGGCAGTCGTTGGCACAGCCCTTGCAGCCGATACAGAGGTCCATCACCTCGGTGACGAACGCCTCGTCTGTCGGGTCGTCGGGCAGGTCGCCGCTCATCGCCCCCCGGAGCAGGTTCGCCCGGCCGCGAGTCGTCGTTATCTCCTCGTCTGCCGCGCGGAACGTGGGACACATCACCCCGCCCTCGGACTGTTCGGTGCGACACCCGCCACAGCCGTGACAGAGTTCGACCATCCCCTGCATGCCGTTTTCGTCGTCCCACACCAGCGTGGGGTCGAACCCAGCGTCGAACTCGTAGTCCGGGCCCGTCCGCAGGTTCTCGGTCATCGAGAGGTCGCCACAGACCTGTCCGGGGTTGAGGAGCCAGTCCGGGTCGAACGCCGTCTTCAGGTCCCGGAACACCGCCCAGAGCGTCTCCCCGTAGAGTTTCCTGTTCCACTGGGTCCGGGCGCGTCCGTCCCCGTGCTCGCCGGAGACGGACCCGCCCAGCTCGACGACGAGGTCGGTCACCTCGTCGGCGATGGTCTCCATCGTCTCCAGGTCGGCCCGGGACTTCGTGTTCACGAGCGGTCGCACGTGCAACACGCCTGGGCCGGCGTGAGCGTAGAACGAGGCGAAGGTGTCGTACTCGTCGAGGAGCGACCGGAACTCGGTGACGAACTCCGGGAGTCGCTCGGGCGGGACGGCACAGTCTTCGAGGAAGCTGATGTGTTTCGCGTCGCCGGTCCGGCCCAGCAGGATCGGGAGCGCGGACTTGCGCAGTTTCCAGAGCGACGCCCGGTCGTCGGCGTCGTACGCTTCGAGCGCGTCGAAGGCATACGTTTTCGGTTCCGTGGCGGCGTCCGTCTCCCCGGCGTCGGTTCCGGCGTCCGTCTCTCCGGAGTCAAGACCGGCGTCCGGCAGACGGTCGTTGAGGAGCTCCCCGACCTGCTCGCGGCCGTGGGTCGCGTCTTCGCTGTAGAACTCGACGAGGAGCGCAGCACTCGTTCGGTCGGGAAGGTCGGCGACGACGTCGGCGAATTCGGACGTGTCCGCCGCGAGGTCGATCAGGACGTCGTCGATCAGTTCGACGGCTGCCGGGTCGTGTTCGAGGACGTGGGTGACGTCGCTGACGGCGTCGACGACCCCGTCGTACGTGAGCAATGCGACCGACTTCGCCTCGGGGACGGGTTCGAGCGAGACGGTCGCCTCGGTGACGACCGCGAGCGTGCCCTCGCTCCCGGCCAGCAGGCGTGCGAGGTTGACGGTGCCCGGCTGGCCGTATTCACCCTCGGCTTCGGCGACGAGTCGGTCGACGTTGTACCCCGAGACGTTGCGCTTCAGGTCAGGATACCGCTCTCTGACCGCGTCCCCGTGGTCGTCGAGCACGGCGACGACGGCTGCCGCGACCCGGTCCAGGGTCGCGTCGCTCTCGGCGTCCGCACGCTCTCGCAGCGCGTCGACGCGTTCCTCGCCGAGAGTGGTTACGGTCCCGTCCGCGAGAACGACCTCACACTCCTCGACGTAGTGGTCGGTCTTCTCGTAGACGAGCGAGTGGGCACCGGTCGAGTTGTTGCCGACGGCGCCGCCGATAGCGCTCCGGTTGCCGGCCGCCGGGTCCGGCCCGAACGTCAGGTCGTACTCGGCCGCTCGGTCGTTCAGAGTCGCCAGTACCGTCCCGGCCTGGACCGTGGCGGTCGCGGCGTCCGGGTCGAGGTCGGACACCGAGTTCATGTGACGCGTGAAGTCCAGCACGACCGCCTCGTTGACGGCCTGGCCGGCCAGCGAGGTACCGCCGCCACGCGGGAGTACCGGGATGCCTTCCTCGGCACAGTACGCGACGACTGCGGCGACGTCCGCCGTGGCGGTGGGAAACACCACGCCGACCGGCGTCACCTCGTACGCCGACGCGTCCGTGGCGTAGAGCTGGCGGGTGTAGGTGTCGAACCGGACTTCGCCGTCGACGCGGCGCTGGAGAGCGGCGACGAGCGCAGGCCGCTCGACGTCGTCCGCGACGTAGTCGTAACTCGCCCGGTCATCTGTCGCGGCACGAACGCGGTCGACGCCGCCGTCGCTGGCCGCTCTCGCATCGCTGTCTCGCATGTACCTACCCGTGTGGCAAGGAGGGACTTATAGCTCTTGTTCGGCGCAGACCGCGGTCACCACCCCGCCGAGAGCGGCGCCGGCAGTCGCTGGCCACACCCAACACGGGAATTTATTACCGTCCGAACGGCAGTGCCGGACATGGTGTTGCAGACTGACCTGGAGGCTGCGGTAGAGACTGCCGAGGACGTGCCGGCCGCGTCGGACGTCTACGACCCGGACGACGAGATCCCTGTCGTGGACGTGTTCGACGACGAGTTCGTGACGGCTCGTACCGACTTCGAGACGTTTGACGAGATGGTCGCCGCGAGCCCGTCGGAGGCGGCGGCGGCCGACGAACTCGGGACCGTCGCCGACGGCGAGTGGGACGCGTTCGTCGCCGAACGCACCGACTTCGACGACGAGGAGGCGATGGTATTCGCCGCCCGCGACCACTGGGTGGCGAAGAAGCTCGGCCTCTAGTCGGGGCCTGTTTTCCGTCGAGAACGAGCGCACGGACCGTTCCGTCGCGGCGGAGGTCCACCACCGCCGACGCGCGAGCGGACGATTCGCGCAGGGACGGCGGGCACTTGCGTCAGTAGTTCCCGGTCGAAACGATAGGCGGCGCGCCATGCGGGCCGTACGGCGCGTCGTCGAGGTACTCGCCCGCGACCTCGAAGTGGTCTGCCAGCGACGCGGCGACCTCCTTCCGGAGGACGGTCGCGGGGTCGTCCCCCTGAAGGTATTCGAGCGCCTGTCCCGCGGCGTCGAGGTTGTACTGGGCCGCTCTCTCCCGGCGCGCGGCGAACAGTTCGACCTCGTCGCGGGCGACAGCGTCCCGACGCGACCGGCTGGCGACGGCGATGGCCGAAGCGGCCTCGTCCGCATCGGCGATTCCGGAGTTCATTCCCCGGGCGCCGAAGGGGGCGAGGAGGTGGGCGGCTTCGCCCGCCAGGAGGACGCGACGGTGCTCGTCGACGAAACTGTCGGCTTTCACCTGGAGGAACCTGTACGTCGAGATCCACGTGAGGTTGTCCTCGTACTCCTCGCCCATCACCGTGCGGATGATCTCACGCATGTTCTCGTCAGTGCACAGTTCTTCCGGGTCGTCGTCGGGGAGACACTGGATGTCGAGGCGCCAGCCGCCGGTGAACGGGACGAGCAGGACGTTCCGCCCGCCGACCTCGGGATGGTCGTAGTGGAACAGTCGCTCGTTCGGGTAGCCCTCGCCCTCGACTTCCGCGACGTCCGCGACGATGAAGGAGTTCGCCGACTGGTCACCGTCGAAGGTGGCACCGATCTCCGCTCGGACGGTGGATCCGCCGCCATCGGCGCCGACCACGTAGGGCGACTCCCACTCCCGCCCGTCCGTCGTCTCCACGCGGACGCCCTCCGGACCGGATTCGACGGTCGCTACCTCGGACTCCCAGTGGACGTCGATACCGCAGTCCGCGAGCGCCTCGTGCATGTACGCCTCCGTGCGGACCTGTGGGACGCTCGTGAACGGCGGTATCCCACCGCCACCACCCGGGGAGTCGTACGTTCGCGAGAACACCTCCTTCCCCCGCCAGCACGTGCGTCGGGTCGGCCAGAGCATCCCCTCGTCGACGAGGTCGTGGCCGAGTCCCGGCTGGATCCGTTCCAGCGTCCGAAGCGTCGAACCGTGAACGTAGATCGCTCGACTCCCGGAGCGGTCCCGGTCCGCGGGATCCGCTTCGAGAATCGTGACTGGAACGTTTCGGGCGTGTAATGCGAGTGCTGTCGTCATCCCGACCGGTCCTGCTCCGACAACTACGACTGGCTGCTCGTCTATCGCGCCACTCATAGACGACAGTTTGACTGAACTCCGTAATACGCGTTTTGGTTACCGTACTGGGTAGTCGTTCCATAGACGTGCCCCTCCGAACTTTTATTACGAACTTGATCGGATCTTCCGACGATGACAGATAGCCCCGGATCCCGGTCCGTCGAGAGTGACGACCGGACGACGGCGTCCGAAACGACTCGGCCAGGACCGGACCTCCTGTACAGTAGCCCCCACCTATCCCCGCAGTTACAGAAGACCGCCGACTGGGACGCCGACCCGCTGCTGGTGTCCGGAGAAGACGGGTACGTCGACGGCGAATACCTGTACCAGGACTACGTCTACGACGACAACGGGGCCACGACGACCGACGAGCCCGACCCACACTGGCCCAAACCCTACAACGGGACCAAACCACCGACCGGGAACATCGTCTATCCGGCCGACTTCGAGACCTACGGGAACAACGCCGCGGACCTCCTCGAGTTTCGGGCGCGACCGGTCTCGGAGGGGGTCGCCTATCGCATCACGCTACAGACGATGAAACGAGCGGGCGCGGCCGCCGCTGCTATCGGGATCGACGCGGGCGAGAGCGGCGGACGGAGTGACTGGGGGTTCGGGATCGGCGAACTCGGCGATCTCGACCTCGATTACGTGCTCGTGACGTGGGGTGAGGGTGCGGAGCTACTCGAACGCGACGGGACACGGACGTCGCTCCCGTCGTCAGTCGACCTCGAACGGAACCAGATCGAGACCGCGCTTCCGGTCGATCCGGGGAGAGACACGTGGCGCCATTACGCGGTGGTCGGGCTGTGGGACGACGACGCACACGAGTTCACGCAGATCGCGGACGAGCCAACCGAGACACTCCCCGGCGGAGCCGCGGGGGAGAGTCCGCCGCCGGTGTTCAACGTGGCGTTCCGGTTCGACGAACCGCTCGTCGCCGCTGCCGGCGAACCGGACGTCGGCACGCCGGCCACCGTCCCCGAACCCCGAGACGCCGAGACACGGGACGCCTACGGTCACTACAGGGACCACGCCCAGGCCAACGCCCTGGCCGCCCGGGACGTCTCCGGGATGTGCGCGGAGATCGACTTCGCGAAGCTTCGCGACGGCGTGACCGGGGTCGAGACTCCCGACAGCGGCCTGCTCAGCAGGCTCTACGGCTCTCGATTCGACCTCGGAGAGGGCATCAGTACCGAGGAGCGCGACCAGACAGGATCCCAGTCGTCGACGGTGGACGTGTTACGCAATCGAGTGCAACCGTACTCGCTGTACGTCCCGGAGAGCTACGACCCGGAGACGCGCAATCCGCTCCACCTCCACCTGCACGGCGGCGGTTCGGCGTACACCAGCGTGAACAAAGAGCGATACCTGCAAGAACTGGGGGAACGGCGAGACGCGATCGTCGCGGTCCCGGAAGCACGGAGCACGAATCTCTGTTATCACGACGAGGCAGTTCTCGACGTGATCGAGGTCCTCTCCGACGTGTTCTCCCGGTACTCGGTCGATACGCGGAGAATTACCGTCAGTGGCGCGTCCATGGGCGGATTCGGGACGCTACGGCTCGCTTCGTTCTATCCGGATCTGTTCGCGAAGGCGTTCGCAGTCGTCGCCGACGCGGACCTCCCGTTGCTCGATAATCTCCTCCACGTCCCGGTGTTGCTGTGGAGCGGGTACGCCGACGAGATCGTCCCACCCTCCAGATACAACCCGGCCTCGGAGCGGTTACGGGAACTGGGATACCGACACGAACTGTCCGAATTCGTCGGGTTCGGGCACGGCACGTTCACGCTCGTCGACGAGTGGGGGCCGGCCCGGCACTTCTTCGAGAGCGACTATCTCGGGGAGCCTCGCGCTGTCGTGAATCCGCCGCGAGTGGTCTATCGTCGCGTCCCCGCGTACGACACGCCGGAACTGGACCTCGTCCACGACGGTGCGTACTGGGTCGACGATATCTCGGTCACGCGAGACGCGGACGACGGTCGGGCCGACGTTCGGCAGCTGAACAGGACCCCCCTCCCGGCGAACCCGACGAAGTACACCGATAGCGGCGATTTCCCTGGATTGCACACGACGAGAGGCACGAGATGGGAGTCCCGCACCGACGACTCCACCTCCCGGAACGGATTCGAGGTCACGCTCGAAAACGTGACCGGGCTAACCGTCTTCGTCGACGAGACGTCGGTCGACCCCGAACGGCCCGTCACACTCGAAGTGGAGACGGACTGTGAGACGACGGTGACTCTGCAGAGCGCGGTCGGAACACGGGAAGCAGTGTTCGAAGCGGGGACCGCGTGCGAATCGGTTGAACTCGACGACGCCGGTGAGTCGGGGACGTAGCTCGGCTGCTGGCGTCTCCCCACTTCTGACGGGTCCGACTGCGAAAAGAGCAGACGCTCTGCAACGGAGGTCGCGTCTCAGAGTTCGATCTCTCCCGTCGAGCCTTCGCGTTTTACCGTCGTTCCGTACTGCGCCGATTGCTCCGCGACGTATTCGATGATCTCGGCCGCGAGTTCGCCCTCGGCTTCGACCGGTAGTCCAGTCAACGACTTCGGTTCGCTCCGCCACGTGACCGGATGGAGTTTCACCGCGGTCACCGTGCCCGCGTCGTCGAACCGACACCGGGCGAGAACGCTCCCCGGACCGAGGAAGAAACCGCCCTCGGGGTTTTTCATCGCGTCCTCCTCGGTGAAGCCCGCCCCCTCCCAGGGGAGGTCGAAGCCCCGTGCGGCCATGCCCTCGGCCGGCGTCGCCGCCTGTGGATGCTCGTCCAGGACGCCTTCGTAGCCGTAATAGAAGTCGCTCGGCTGTCGGGTGACGGTACCGGAGGTGAGAAAGAACTCCCCGGGGTCGTAGAAGATCGGGGCGCCGTCGTAGATCTCGATCCCACGGGTCGGCGCATGACTCCCCTGACTGACGACGATGTCGGCGCCGTGGTCGACACAGTCACGAGCGAACACCTCCAGAGCGTGGGGCGGTTCGCTCACGTCGCCACCGAGACGGAACTCGTGGGTGTGAACGTGGGCCACGGCGACCTCGGCGGCGGTCGCCGCGGACTCGACCGCCCGGAGGTTCTCTTCGCGGTCACGCGCGTCGAGCACCCGGTCGACACGTCCGTCCTCCGAGCGTTCGAACCGGGTCGTCGCGTTCCGTGACTCCGGGCGCATGAGCGTCAGTTCCTCCTCGGTCTCTCTGACGACGAGACCGAGCGTCCGTCCCATCTCGCGGAGTGTCTCGAACGAGTCGTCGTCGACCGCGTAGTGGTATCGAAGCGGATTGACGCCGGGCCGACCCTGCATGTCGGGTCGAGCGTCGCCTGCTCGGCTCCAGTCGGGAAACGACGACGCCATCGAAACCAGCCCGACCCGCCCGGCCGGCGTGTCGACGAACGCTGGTTCTCGCGCGTCGGCCAGGTTCGCTCCCGTGCCGGCGAACGGCAGGTCCGCGTCGTCGAGGGCGTTCCAGGTTTCCTGGAGCCCCCCATACGAGAAATCGAGCGCGTGGTTCGACGCGTGCGAGACGAGGTCGAACCCCGCCCAGGTGAGTTCCTCGCCGACCGACTCGGGCGCACGCGTCCACGTCCCGCCCGACATCGCTGCCGGATACGCCCCGTCCCCACCCTCGGAGGGACCGCGACAGACGGTTTCGAGGTGGGTGAGCGAGACTGCGGCGTCACGGACGCGGTTCAGGAGCGAGGTAACCTGCGGGTCCTCGCAGAACGAAACCTCCCTGTTGACGATGGAGTCACCGGTAACTGCGACGTCGAACGTCATTGATACGCTAGCATCCACCCCCCGGACTATCATTAGAGTAGGGGTAGTCCGGTCACCGCCAGTCGGTCAGCGACCCATCTGCGGCGTCCGGTCGGTCAGTCGCCACTGACGGCGGACGCGTCGAAGAGGTCCGCGATCTCTTCGGCCGAGAACCCGTGGTCTGTGAGTACTTCGCGCGTGTGCTCTCCGACTGCCGGCGAGACGGTCTCTATCTCGGTCGTCGTTTCCGAGAACGTGACGGGCGTCGCCGCCGCGACCACTTCCTCGCCGTCGACGCCCTCGACGCGCCGGACGGTCCCGCGTTCGTGCAGATGCGTGTCGTACGCCGCCTCTTCGACGGTCTGGAGTTCGGAGGCAGGGACGCTGGCTTCGAGCAGCCGGTCCAACAGCGCCTCGCGCTCGTAGTTCGTAAACTCCGCCTCTATCGCTTCGGTGAGTGCCTCGCGGTTTTCGAGTCTGGCCTCGTTCGTTCGGAAGCGGGAGTCCTCGTTCCAGTCAGCCCGGTCGACGGCTGCACAGAGGTTCTCCCAGATGGGCTGGAACGGGGTCGCGACGTACACCGGTTTCGTCCCCGTCTCGAAGGCGCCGGACGGCGCGTACGTCCCCCACGCGTGCCCCTGCCGCGTCGGCACGTCGCCCGTCATGTCGTACTGTGAGTACCAGTTCCCCATGATCGACGCGGCCGTGTCGAACAGCGACGCCTCGACTTTCTGGCCCGCTCCCGTCCTGAACGCGTGGAACAACGCCGTCACGACCGCGAAGGCAGCGTGGATGCCGGCACCGACGTCGATCGTCGGGCCACCGATACGTGACGGCTTCCTGTCGGCTTCGCCGGTCGTCCACATCAGCCCGGACATCGCCTGGGCGAGGGGGTCGATCCCGGGGCGGTCCCTGTAGGGCCCGGACTCGCCGTAACCGGTGATCGAACAGTAGACGAGCGCGGGATTGATCGCAGACAGCGTCTCGTAATCACAGTCCAGTCGTTCCATCGTCCCCGGCCGATTGTTGTGGATGAGCGCGTCGGCGTCCTCGACGAGTCGATGGACGACATCGGTCCCGCCCTCCGTCTTCAGGTCGACCACTATCGCTCGCTTGTTCCGACTCACGTTGGGGAGGACGGACCCCCCACCGATCTTCCGCTGGCTACCCCCGCCCGGGGGTTCGACCGAGACGACGTCGGCACCGAAGTCCGCGAGCAATGCGCCGGCAGTCGGACCTGCGAGGCCCTGCGACAGATCGAGGACTGTGAACCCCTCGAGCGGCATTTCCGCCATGTCCCACGATCCCACCCCACAGTATAAAAGATTGTTCGTACCCTGGTCGGCCACAGGCCAGCCACGGCCGAAAGAGATCGTCGTCAGTCAGTTGCTCGCATCGACGACGCCCGCATCGATGAGATCCGCGATCGCTGCCTCGTCGTAGCCCCGCTCGGCGAGTAACTCCCGCGTGTGTTCGCCGGTCTGTGGCGGGCCGCTTTCGATCGTTGCCGGCGTCGCCGAGAGGAGTGCCGGCGTCGAAGTGGCGAGGACTTCCTCGCCATCGACGTCCTCGATTTCACAGATGGTGCCTCGTTCGTGCAAGTGCGGGTCGTGTGCCGCCTGGCCGACGGTCTGAACTTCGGAGGCTGGGACGCCGCCATCGTGGAGACGGTCGAGCAACTCGTCGCGCTCGTAATTCGAGAACTCCTCGTCCATCTCGGCGTGCAGCGCGTCGCGGTTCTCCAGACGGTCGTCGCTCGTTTCGAAGCGGGGGTCGTCCTGCCAGTCCTCGCGGTCCACGGCGTCACAGACCCGTTCCCAGAGAAACTCCAGCGGCGTCGCGAGGTAGATCGGGTCGGTCGCGGTCTCGAAGACGCCCGAGGGGGCGTACGCGTTCCACGTGTGTCCCTGGCGCGTCGGTACCTCGCCGTTCTTGTCGAATTCGGTGTACCAGCTCCCCATGACCGAGGCGGCTGTATCGAGCAGGGAGGTCTCGACTTTCTGTCCCTCTCCGGTTCGCTCCGCGTGTCGAAACGCACTGAGGCTCGCGAACGCGGCCGCGAGGGCAGTCCCGATGTCGGCGACAGAAGCACCGATACGGGACGGCTTTCTGTCGGCTTCGCCGGTCATCGACATCAGCCCGGACATGGCCTGCGCCAGCGGATCGATCGTCGGACGGTCACTGTAGGGCCCGGTCTCGCCGTAGCCGGTGATCGAACAGTAGACGAGCGCGGGGTTGATCTCCGAGAGCGTCTCGTAATCGATACCGAGTCGCTCGGAGACGCCCGGCCGGTTGTTGTGAAAGAGGATGTCCGCGTCTTCGACGAGGTTCTGCACGATCTCGGTGCTCTCGTCCGCTTTCAGGTCGATAACGATAGACCGCTTGTTGCGTGCGATGTTCGGGATGACGTTCGGTCCCGAATACTTTCGCGCCGTCTTGCCACCGGGCGGTTCGATCGCGAGAACGTCCGCCCCGAGGTCGGCGAGGAAGGCCCCAGCGGCCGGACCAGCGACTCCCTGTGAGAAATCCAGTACTGTGACGTCGTCTAGCGGACGCACTGCCATGTCTTCACCAAGTTTAGTATCCGGTATATAGGTTTTGATGAATCGGATCGCTGGCGAGACCCGGACCGGTGACCCAGCACGGCGATGGGATCGCTCCAGTAGCACCCAAAGGTTATTTATGACTGCATCAACTCCCAGCACCTATGCCTAACGGACCACTCGGGGACTTGACCGTTCTCGACCTCTCCCAGGCCATCGCCGGACCGTCTGCAGGGGCCCTGCTCGCGGACTTCGGCGCGGAAGTCATCTCGATCGAGCCACCCGGAGGCGGGAGCGAGCGGACGTTCGCCAAGGGGTCGACCCTGCCGAACTTCTCCAGAAACAAGCGGTCGCTCGTTCTCGATCTGAAAACCGACGAAGGGAGAGACGTTCTGCATCGACTCGTCGAGGACGCCGACGTACTCGTTCACAGCAACCGACCGGGGACGATGGAACGGCTGGACTGTG
>ENA-ORCS01001215-ORCS01001215.1-marine-metagenome-genome-assembly--contig:-NODE-1215-length-12014-cov-2.853481_pt1 | contig 12014 bp, 11 predicted proteins | sample MGYA00237781_ERZ508513 | MGnify/ENA primary metagenome ERZ508513 (study PRJEB26184, sample SAMN06268793) | marine metagenome | isolation source: Eden Landing Ponds, San Francisco, CA, USA | place...
ACTCGTGACCATCGTTCTCGGCGTCGTTGTAGTGAGTGGGATCGTTCTAGTCGTGATCTAGACGTCCGACGTCGAGCGTCGTTTGTCTGACGACTGCGATCCCCCGATACGGAGGCAGGGACGCGTATTCCGCGGCATCGGTATCGGCCGTCTCCCCCACCCTCAAGTCAGGGGCGCCCGTCTCGAGCAGTCCGCGAAGCGCCCGTTTTCGTCGGGCGGATCGCGGCCCCGCTCGAGCGCCGATCACGATTGCCTTTCAGCGGCCCCGATAGTGCCAGCGCGAAAACACGCTTCCAAGCGGCCGTCTCGCGTTCGATCAGAACGCCAGCGCGTCCACGAGGATCGCGACCAGCACGGCCCCGAGGAAGGCGTTCGATGCGTGGAAGGCCCGGAAGGCCGCGTCCGTCGTTCGTTCCCGGTGCAGGGCCAGGACGGCCCACAGGAAGACGGCACCGACGGCCGCGACTGTCGCCCCGTAGAGGACGCCGAGGTTCGCCAGCGCGGCGAGTCCGCTGGCGGCCAAAAGCGTCGCGCCGAGGTACAGCAGGATGTGTTTGCGCGTGACCGTCGCGCCGTGGACGACGGGCATCATCGGGAAGCCGCCGCGCTCGTAGTCCTCGCGGTAGGCCAGCGCCAGGTTGTAGAAGTGCGCAGGGGTCCACAGGAAGACGATCCCGGCCAATGCAAGACCGGGTACGCCGACCGTTCCCGTGACGGCGACCCAGCCGATCAGCGCCGGGAGCGCGCCGGCGAAGCCGCCGATGACCGTGTTCTGGACCGTGTTGGGTTTGAGCAGGAGTGTGTAGACGACGCTGTAGAAGAGGATCGCCGAGAGGCCCAGCGCGGCCGCAAGCATGTTGATCGACGCGAAGACGGCAAGCGATAGGGTCGCCAGCGCGACGCCGAACGCCACGGCGTTCCGGATCGGGACCCGGTCGGTCGCGACTGGCCGGTCCGACGTGCGTTCCATCCGCTTGTCCCGGTCGCGTTCGAGGACGTGGTTGAAGGTGCCGCTGGCACCGATTGCGAGTACGCCGCCCGAAAGCGTCGCGAACACCGTCCCGACCGTCAACGCCCGTCCGCCCGCCGCTGCCAGTGCCATCCCGGCCGAGGCGACGAGACAGAGCAGCCACATCAGTCGCGGTTTAGTCAGGCTGACGTACGCTCGGACAGTCGCGATGATCTCCCCGAGGGGGCCGCGATCACGCTGGACACCCACCGTGGCGCCCCCGTCTGTGACTTCTCCGGTGGGCGCCGGATCAGGATTCGGTCGGGCCACAGATCGGTCGTCGGGATCGCCGTACTGGGTTTCGAGATGCCAGGCCAGCGCGAGCACGAGCGCCCCGAAGATGCTCATCGCCACTCCGAGGTGGACGGCCGGCGAGATTCCGGCGGCACCGGTGACCGTCACGACGGCACCCAGGGCGATCTGGAGGGGAAAGAGTACGACTGCGAGAGCGAGCGCCGCCCGGACCCGGCGGTCCGTGACGCGCCGGAAGCCGACGACGGCACTCAGCAGTACCGCCACGCCGACGGTGGCAGCGAGTAGCCGATGGGCCCAGGCGATCGCCAGTGCGGGCGACTCCACAGAGGGGATTCCACAGGTAGGCCAACTCGAACAGGTCGCGGCGGCATCGGCGATGGAGGCTGTCGCCCCCGCGATAACGAGCAGATAGACGCCGACGATTGTCCCGGCGAGTAGCGTCGACAGCGGGACGCCGTCGATCCGGTTCCGTAACACTGGTTCTCGTTTCACCTCCGTTCCGGGTGATACTTAGGCTTCCCCCCGCTGCAACACTTGTCGCGTTTGTCGATGTCGGGCCTCGAGGACTGCTCACGGTGGGACGGGACAGGATGGGATCCGATCCCCGGGTTCGGGCTTTGCTCGTCCAAAGAGTCATCCTTCCAGGCACCGTATGTCACCTATGTGACGTCGTCGGCAGTCGTTGCGTGTTGTTTCCTCTCGGCGATCTCACTGAGTAGATGAGATAATGACTCACTCCGATCCGATCCACGTCCTCGCGGTCACGACGGACGGCGCGACTCATGCCCTGGAAACGAACGATCGGATCGATGTCTCGGCCGTGGCCTCGATCGATACGGCCATCAGGGACCTCGATCGAAACGACGGGGTCGAGTGTGTGATCGCAGATCACGATCCGCCGGTGATCGACGGCGTCGCCTTGCTGGAGGCGATCAGGTCCCGAGCACCCGACTTGCCGGTCATCTTGTTCGCTGCCGGCGAGGCGGCCCGGCGGGCAGTGGCCGCGGGTGCGACCGATACGTTCACCGAGTCACCCGACTCGGATCGACTCCCGACGCTGGTCGAGGAGGCAGTCGAGTATTACCGCGCGAAACGGGACCCGCTCACAGCCGAGGCCCGGGCAGCAACCCATCTCGATGCGGCACTGGACGGGATAGCGATCGTCCAGGACGGGTGCTACGTGTTCGTCAACACGCGGCTGCTCGAACTTCTCGGGACAGAACGCCGCGAACACGTCATCGGCGAGGCCTTCCCCGGAACGCTAACCATCGAGGGCGTTCGACTCGACGAGAAGCGACTCGATGCCGTCACGAACGGTGAGCGAACAGTCGATGCCGCCGCCGGAACCCTCGAGAGTCCAGCGGGATCCCTTCCCGTGGAGGTGTCCGCCCAGTCGACCGAGTGGGCCGGTCGACCTGCCACCGTCCTGATCCTCAGGGACGTCAGTGAGGTCCGGCGAATACAGAAACGGCTTCGCAACTACGAGCAGGCCGTCGAGAGTTCGACGGACTTGCTGGCGGCGCTGGACGCCGATCGGCGGTTTCTCTTCGCCAACGAGCGGTACTGTGCCTACCACGGCGTCGATCAGGCAACCATCGAGGGGCGATCGCTGGCGGACGTCCTCGCTTCCGACGCATACGATCGTCTCGAAGAGCGTGTCGATCGCGTCCTGGCCGGCGAAACCGTCCAGTACGAGACAGTTCGCGATCACCCGGCTCTCGGGACCAGGTTTCTCGACGTCCGGTACTATCCACTGCGAGATGTCGACGGCGAAGTCCGGGGCTACGGGTCGACGATCCGGGACATCACCGAACGGCACGAGCGCATCAATCAGTTAGGCAAGATCGACCGGATCCTCCGGCACAACGCACGCAACAGCCTCAACGTCATCACGGGACACGCCGAAATGATCGAATCGGAAGGCGACGTTACCGCCCGGACACACGCCAGCAAGATACTCGAGACGAGCGACGCGCTGCTCGATACCTTCGAGAAGGAACGTCGGATCACGAGCCTGCTCGCGGACGCACCGCACCGTGAACGCATCGACGTGGTGGCGGTCGTGACTGACGCCGTCGGGACCGTCCGCGAGCGGTATCCCGATGCCCGGATATCGTCGTCTACGCCGCCGACTGCCCCCATCAAAGCGTCCACGTACCTGTCGGGGGCGGTGATCGAACTCGTCGAGAACGCAGTCGTCCACGCCGACGATCCCAACCCTGACGTGACTGTCGAGGTCGTTTCCGAGGGCGATACAGTCCTGATCGAGGTCGGCGACAACGGCCCGGATATCCCGGACATGGAAGTCGACGTCATGACCGACGAAAGCGCGATCGACCCGCTGAATCACGGCCGTGGGCTGGGATTGTGGTTCGTTTCGCTGGTCGTCAGGCGATCCGGTGGCCGTCTGGAGTTCGACGAGAACGAACCGCGGGGCAACGTCGTTCGGGTCATCCTAGAGGGGTGAAGTCGTTTCTCGACGGAGTCCGGCCGGCACGCACGCGAGGAATCGCCGAAATTCGCCGGATGAACGCTCTTTATGACTGGCTGTCTCGAAGCCCGGGTATGACTGAGACGCGCACCGGGCTTGTCGCCGCCCTCACGCTTTCGGGGCTGGCAACGCTCGTCCACCCCGTGGTCGCCCAGTCGGGCGCCTCGACGACGGACGGGTTGATCTGGGGGCTCAACGTCGAACTGCTGGCGGTCGCCATCCCCATCACGCTGCTGGTCGAGGGAATCCTCGTCTACACCGTCTGGCGCTATCGCGCCGGTAACGTCGACGAGCCCAAACCGACCCGGGAGAACCGCCGACTCGAGATCACCTGGACGGTCGCGACCGCCGTCGTCCTGCTGTTCGTCGGCGTCGCCTCCTACGGCGTCCTGGCCGACGAACACGTGACTTCGCCCGGCGTCGCCGCCGCGGAGGATGACGATGCGCTGGAGGTCGACGTTGTCGCCCAGAAGTATAGCTGGACGTTCGAATACCCCGAACAGAACGTGACGACGGGAGGCACGATGGTACTCCCGGTCGATCGGGAGGTCCGGCTGAACGTCACCTCGAAGGACTGGTTGCACTCCTTCCACGTCCCTGGACTGGGCCTGAAACAGGACGCTTTCCCCGGACAGGCGAACTACCTGACGACCGAAGCCACGGAGACCGGCGAACATCAGCTTTACTGTGCCGAGTACTGTGGGGCCGGACATTCCTCGATGCTCGGAACCGTCGAAATCGTGAGCCAAGAGGACTTCCAGGACTGGCTCGACGAGCAGTCGGAGTGATTCAGGTCGCTTTTCCTTTGTCGTCCCGGACATTGCGCCAATGACGTTCTACTACGAGGACTTCGCCGTCGGCGACGGCTGGACGGTCGGTCCGCGGACCGTGACCGGGGAGGAGATCATCGCTTTCTCCGAGAAGTTCGATCCCCTGCCGATGCACACAGAGCGCGATCCCGAGGGGGGATTGTTCGACGACGTGATCGCCAGCGGCTGGCACACTGCCGCCGTGACGATGCGTCTCATGGTCGATGGCCTTCTGGCCGACGCCGCGGTCCTGGCCGGTCTCGGTGTCGAGGACCTGCGCTGGCCGACGCCGGTCCGTCCGGACGACGAACTCACCGCGGAGATCGAAGTCGTAGATCGGGAACCCTTCGATGAGGAACGCGGCCAGGTCGACCTGGCGGTGACGACCACGAACGAAGACGGCGAAGTCGTCCTCTCGATGGTCGTCGAGGGGTTGTTCGCACGGCGCTTGGAGGGGTGAATAGATTTCGCCGGAACGACACGTTACTCAGTCGTCGGCAGGAACTGTTTCGGGAACCGTCGATTCGACAATCGCCGGGGCGAGTCCGTGTATCGACGCCGCGGTCGCCCTCGATTCGAGTTCCCGATACCGTTCTCGTGCCTGTTCGCCCGCCCGGTTGCGCTCGTCGAAGGGACGCGTCTCGACGAGAAGCGGACGCTCGCTGGCCTCGGCGAGGTCGAGAACGTGCCCGTCCGAACCGATTACGGGGTCGGCCAGTACCGTCGCTCGTGCACGGCGACACTGCTCGCTGGCCTCCCGAAGCATCGCTTCCTCGGGACCGGCGAGCGGGGGAGATTCGATCGCCTCGACGTCGAGTTCGCGGGCGACCGACAGGGCGGCGTCGCCCGCGGGGAGCGGGCCGGCAGTCACGTCGAAGCCGGCTTGCCAGAGTTTCGTGATGGCGCGGGCGGCCGTCGCGCCGGTGCCCAGGACGTGGACGTGCGCGTCGCGATCACGGGTCGGATCGGCGATGGCGGTCACGTTCGGCGCGCCGGTGACGGCGTCAGGCGTCACCGCGGTCCGCGTGCCGAAGGCAGGCTGGAGGTGATCGTCCGTCAGGACGGTCTCGGGGGTCCCGACAGCCTGTAGCCGACCGTCCGAGAGCAACGCCAGCCGGTCACAGTAACGGGCAGCCAGATCAAGGTCGTGGATCGCGGCGATGGCCGTTTTCCCCTCGTCGACGAGGTCGGCGACGAGTTCTAGCACTTGCACCTGGTGGTTGATGTCGAGGCTGGCGGTCGGTTCGTCCAGGACGAGTGCGGGGGTGTCCTGTGCCAGCGCCCGGGCGACGAACGCGCGCTGGCGCTCGCCGCCGCTGACCGCGGCGATCGAGCGGTCCCGCAGATCGAGCATCTCAGTCCGGTCGAGCGCCCGCTCGATAGCGTCCCGATCCGCGTCGTCGGCGACGACGTCGATCCGCGAGCGGTAGGGGGTCCGTCCCATCCTGACGACGTCCTCGACGGAGAACTCGAAGGCGACCGAGGTATCCTGCGGGACCGTCGCAACGCGTCGGCTGACCTCACGGGCGCTCAACCCCTCGATGGGGTCGCTAACGAGGCGGACCGTCCCGGCGTCCGGATCGAGGACACCGTTGATCGTCCGCAACAGGGTCGTCTTGCCCGCACCGTTCGGGCCGACGAGGCCGAGGAACTCGCCCCGTTCGACCGACAGCGAGACGTCCTCCAGTACGTCGACGCCGCCGAGGGCAGTCGAGACCCCCTCCAGCGTGATCGTGTGTTCGGTCATAACTCGTGTACCTCCCGTCTGGTCAGCAGGTAGAGAAAGAAGGGTGCACCCAGGGCGGCGGTGACGATCCCGACGGGTAACTCCGACGGCCCCGAGCGGGCGAGCGTGTCGGTCGCGACGAGGAAGGTCGCTCCCGCCAGTGCACTGGTCGGCAGGAGGATCCGGTGATCCGGACCGACGAGCAGGCGCATCACGTGAGGAACGATCAGGCCGACGAAGCCGATGACGCCCGCGACGGCGACCGCCGCGGCGGTGACGATGCTCGACAGCGCCAACAGGATACGTTTGGTCCGTTCGACGGCGATCCCGACGGTCCGGGCGTCCTCCTCGCCGAGCATGAGGACGTTGAGATCCCGGGCGTACGCCAGCAAGCCGCCGAAGGTGAGCACGGCGAGAGGGAGCGTCACCTCGACTTCGGCCCACGTGCTGTTGTTGAGGTGTCCCATCAGCCAGAAGACTGCTCGGTCGAGACTCTCGCCTGCCTGCAGGAGGGTGTAGGAGATCACCGCACCGAGGAACGTCTGGACGGCGACGCCCGCGAGCAACAGCGTGGCGACGGGCGTCCGCCCGTTCTCGGTCGCGATCGCGTAGACCGCGAAGGCGGCCACCAGCGCGCCGACGAACGCGGCCGTCTGGAGGCCCAGCGGGATGGCAACCGGGAAGGCTATCGTCGCGACGGCACCCAGCGCGGCCCCCGAAGAGACGCCGATGATCGACGGGTCGGCCATCGGGTTCCGGAAAAAGCCCTGCATGACCGCGCCGGCCGACGCCAGCGCGAAGCCCACGACCGCCCCGAGAGCGATGCGGGGCAGGCGCACCTGCCGGACGATCGTCTCGGCTGTCCCCGGAACTTCGAAGGCGAAGGGGTAGGCGTAGCTCACGTCGACCGTCGGCGTGGGGATCGTGATACCTGCCAGCCCGCCTTCCTCGATACCGACGGCCAATCCCGCCGGGATCCCCACGGCGTTGAGCGTCGCTTTGGCTACCGCCACCACGTCGAGGGAGACCGGCCCGATCGCTGCGCTCACCACGACGACGGCGAATAAGGCCACCACCAGCCCGACCGTCCAGCTCAGCAGTCGCGTTCCGAACCGCATCTGTTACAAGTTGAGTTGCATTAGATAAGTACTTATTGAACAAGGCCACAGGCCGGAGTACATGAGAGGAACTGTCGTCGGAACGCTCCTCGCAGTCGCGTTGTTCGCGAGCTTGATCGGCGTCGCTCTCGGACCTGCCGCCGGTCAGGCCGTCGGAAACGCGACGACTGTCAATTGCTCCTATCCCATCGAAGTTACCGACGCTAACGGAGCGACGGTGACTGTCACCGAGGAACCCGATGACGTGGTCGTTCTCGCGCCCAGCGCCGCACAGGTGATGTGGGAAATCAGGGCACAGGAGAAGGTCGTCGGGATGCCCGTCAGGTATCATACCGAGTATCTCGACGGTTCGACCGAGAAGACGAACGTCGTGGGCGAGCAGGGGCAACCGCAGATCGAGACGATCGTCGGTCTGGAACCCGATCTCGTGCTCGCGCCGAACGTCGTCAGCGAGGACGCCGTCGAACAGCTCCGGAACGCCGGGCTGACGGTCTATCGCTTCGAACAGGCGCGTTCGATCGCCGGCGTCGTCGAGAAGACGCGTCTGACCGGTCGGCTCGTCGGCGAGTACGACGCCGCCCGTGAGGTCAGTGCCCGGACGCAGGCGACCCTCAAAGCGTACCGGGCGGCGACCGAGGACGAACAGCGACCGACAGTCCTCTACACGCTGGGTGGCGGCTACGTGGCCGGACCGGAGACGTTCATCGGTGACGTCATCGACGCGGCCGGTGGAGAGAACGTCGCCACCGCGGCGAACATCAGCGAGTACGACGTCATCAGCAACGAAGTCATCGTCAGCGAGGATCCCGACTGGATCGTCGTCCCAACGGGCGTCGACATTCCGTCAGGCCCCGAGATCAACGGGACGACCGCGATCCAGGAGGGACAGGTTCTTCGCGTCGATCGGAACTTCATGCACCAGCCGGGACCGCGTGTGGTCCAGCCACTGGAGACGATGGCAACGACGTTCCACCCCGAGACGACCACGAATGTGACCGTCGATCCGTCTTCCGTCTCCTCGCCAGTGTGTGACCGCGAAGCCACGACGGAAACGGTTGCTGGAAGGACCACTGACGAGTCAGTCACACTCGAGACCAACCAGACCTTCGGGACGGCCACGGACACGACCGCGACGTCCGGTCCCGGGTTCGGCGTCGTGACGGCGATTCTCGCGCTGGTCGGTGTCGGAGCGGCCGCCAGGGGCCGTTGAGACCATGAGTGCAGCGGTGGCGATCGGGGGACTCGTGTTCCGCGTCGAGCCACCGCTCTGTGTCGTCGTCGCCCTCGCACTCGACGCCACGGTCGGCGAACCGCCCGAGTCGATCCACCCCGTTGCCCTGTTCGGGCGAGCGATCGCTCTTCTCGATCGGGAGTGGCCGGCCTCGCGGCTCGTCGGCGTCCTCGTCGCCGTACTCGCCCCCGCGAGTGTCGCCGCCCTCGCTGGGGTGATGGTCGCGTCCCTCCCGTCGTCGGCAGGGTTGATTCTTGCTTCTCTCCTGCTGTTCAGCACGATCAGCCTGCGTCGCCTTCTGGTCAGCGCCCGGGACGTGATCGAAACCAGCGGGAGCGACGTCGAGCGGGCCCGCGGGGCGATCCCCGCCCTCGTGGGCCGAGACCCGGCGTCTCTCTCCCCCGGACACCTCCGCAGCGGAGCCGTCGAGAGCCTTGCCGAGAACCTCGCGGACGGGTTCGTCGCCCCTCTGGCGGCGTTCGTCCTGGGGGCGCAGGTGTCGCTGTCGGTCGGTGTCGCCGCCGCGGTCTGGGTGAAAGCCGTCAACACCCTGGACTCGATGCTGGGCTACCGGGCAAAGCCGGTCGGGTGGGCGAGCGCCCGGCTGGACGACCTCGTGATGTGGCTCCCCGCGCGACTCACGGCGATCCTCATCGCAGTGGCCGCACACGATCCCTCCGCGTTCCGGAGCGCACGACGATGGCAGGACGCGCCGCTCTCGCCCAACTCCGGGTGGCCGATGGCGACGCTCGGCGCCGTCCTGGACGTCCGCCTGGAGAAGCCCGGCGTCTACGTTCTGAACCCGGACGCGGAACTGCCGGACGTGGATGGGGCCATCCTGGCTGTCCGGATCGTCGCAATCGCGGGCGCGATCGCTGGACTCGTCGCTGTCATCCTCGCGAGCGTCCGGTTCACCCCGAACGCGCTCGCGCTCGTGGGGGTCTCGCCATGTTGAACGCACTCCGCGGTGCGTTGGGTTTCCTGACGCGCCTCCCGATCGGTCGCGACGAAGCCGCCTGGGACGCTTTCCGATCGCGACCGGCGACGTTCCCGCTGGTCGGGTACCTGATCGGCGGCCTGGCGGCGCTCCCGTTGCTCGCGCCCGTCCCGCCCGCCACGGCGGCGTTCGGGTTCGTCGTCTGGGTGTACGTCCTGACTGGGATCAACCACCTCGACGGCGTGGCCGATCTGTGCGACGCGGCGGTCGTCCACGGCGATCGCGAACGCCGTCGCGAGGTGCTTGCCGACACGACCGTCGGCGTCGGGGCGGTCGCCGCCGTCGCGCTCGTCGTCGTCGGTCTGGCGACGGCGGGGTACGCGCTGGCACAGTTGCCGGCGCGTGCTTTCCTGCTCGTCGTCGCGGCCGAAGTGGGGGCGAAGGGTGCCGTCGCTCTCGCGACGTGTCTCGGGACCGCCACCCACGACGGCCTTGGCGCGCAGTTCACCGGCCGTCTCGATCCCCGGAACGCGATCGTGCCGCTCGCCGTCGCCGTTCCTGCGACCCTGCTGACGTGGCCGCATCCGTCGGCCTTCGTCACAGGCGCGGCGGCCCTGGCCTGTGCCGTGCCGACAGTGCTGTGGGCCAGACGGACGCTCGGCGGCGTCGACGGCGACGTCATGGGGGCGACCGCGGAAATCGCCCGGATCGTCGGACTGCACGCGGGGGTGATCGCGTGGACGCTCTTTTGATGTGTGGCGGCCGCGGCACCCGCCTCTCGCTCGACCGCGAGAAACCGCTCGTCGAGATCGACGGGCGGCCGATGGTCGACCGCGTCACCGACGCGCTCGCGGCGAGTTCGATCGCCCAAGCCTACGCGGTCACGTCGCCAAAGGCCCCCGCCACCCGCGAGCACGTCGCCCTCCCGCCGATCGACGCGCCCGGTGAGGGGTACGTCGCCGACCTGCAGTACACCCTCGAACGGGTCGAACTGCCGGTTCTGACCGTCGCCGCCGATCTGCCGTTGCTCGACGGGGATGCCGTCGATTCGATCCTCGATTCCTTCGAAGGTGATTCAATGACAGTATGTGTTCGAGCCGAGCGCAAACGACGCCTGGGTATCAGTGTCGAAACCACGATTCCAGCGGACGGTCCGGAACTCGCCCCGACGGGTGTCAACGTGATCGCCGAGAACGACAGTGAGCGGCAGGTCGTCCTCGCGGACCCGCGGCTGGCGGTCAACGTCAATCACGCGCGGGACGCCCGGGTGGCCGAGGCACTCCTTCGATCGGGGGTGATCCCGTGACGTTCGTACTGGTCGCCGGGACGACCGAGACGGCACGGATCGAGGGGATCAGCGCCGCCGGGGCCGATCCCGAGGCGATGGCCGCGACACCGACGGCTGACGCGGAGGTCCTCCTCGAAGGGAAACCGATCGACGCGCCGGCCGTGCCCGTCAGTCCGAGCGGGTGCCCGACGCCGGCACTCGTCACTCGGGCCGTCCGCGAACTCGTCGGGTTCGAGGTCGAAGTGATTGATGCCGGAATGGCGGTCGAGCCGGGGATCACGACGCGATCCGTCGCCTCGGATTCGGGTGGCGACGCGCGGACGGCGGAACCGGTCCCGAACGCCGGGGCGATCTGGCAACGATCCCGGGCGATCGGCGAGGATCTCGCGAGCAAGTCGGACGATCGGCTGTACGTCGGCGAGACGATCCCCGGCGGGACGACCACTGCTTTGGGTGTCGCCCGGGCGCTCGGCGTCGATCTGTCTGTCTCCTCGTCGTTGCCGGAGAACCCCACAGAGCGAAAGAGAGCCGTGGTTCGGGACGGACTCGCCGAAAGCGGGATCGAACCGGGTGAACTGGCGGGCGAACCCCGGCGTGCCGTCCGGCTTCAGGGCGACCCCGTGCTTGGGGCTGTCGCTGGCCTGGCCGAGGGTGCGCTGTCCGCGGGATCGGTAGTCACGCTCGCCGGCGGGACGCAACTGCTGGCCGCCGCGGCGCTGGTCCGCCACGCCGGGGTTGAGGACTCACTCGAACTCGCGACGACGAGTTACGTCGCCGACGATCCGACGGCGAGTGTCAGAAAGACAGCCGATGCGCTCGATCTTTCGCTTTCGGTCACTGATCCCGGGTTCGGGGGCTGTGGACACGCCGGGATCGAGCGATTCGCGGCCGGCGAGGGCAAGGAGGGCGTCGGGATGGGTGGCTCACTCGCGCTCGCGGAACGACGCGGAATCGAGCTCCCGGCCGTCCGGAATCAAACAATGACGCTGTACGATCGACTGCTGGGGGACCCCTGATGGATCGCGACCGTGCACGCGAGGTGGGCCGCGTCAAACACGGCGGCAGCGACGACCCCGACGTGCTGGATCTGAGCGCCAATATCAATCCTCGAACGCCCGATGGCGTCGAAGACGTCTCCCGGGAAGCCCTC
>ENA-ORCS01001216-ORCS01001216.1-marine-metagenome-genome-assembly--contig:-NODE-1216-length-12014-cov-2.850968_pt1 | contig 12014 bp, 11 predicted proteins | sample MGYA00237781_ERZ508513 | MGnify/ENA primary metagenome ERZ508513 (study PRJEB26184, sample SAMN06268793) | marine metagenome | isolation source: Eden Landing Ponds, San Francisco, CA, USA | place...
CGACGCCGATGCCCCATATCCACACAGCGAACGCACTATCACCTCGTCACTACACCACCCCAGTCGCGGTCGACGCATTCGACCGGACGCCGTTTAGCTCGGTCACGCCATTTCGGCGGTCGGCAGTACGCTGACCGACGACGCCCGCGTGACCGGCCCACCGGTTGGCGGGTTTTCTATTTCGTGGCGAGCAAGCAGGCCAGAAGAGAATCCTACGCGAGGTCCGCACGGACGGCGTCGTACGCGTCGGTGAGCTGTTCGGTTTCTTCGTCGGTGAGTTCCCACTCGTGGATCGCTGCGACGCCGTCTGCGTCGAGATCGACCGGCACGCCGAGGGCCACGTCTTCGAGTCCGTACTCGCCGTCGAGTGGCGTCGACAGACAGAACGTCCAGTCGCCGCCGTCGGCCTCCACTCCTGTCCCGTCGACCGAACTGTCGTCGGCCGCCGCAGCCATCGTCCGGACGACTCGTGAGACGCCCGCGCTCGTCACCCATCGCGAGGTCTCGTCCACGCCGCGCTCCTCGGCGATCTCGAAGGGGATGTCACGGACGTACGCCATCAGTTCGGCGCGCTCTGCGTCGGTGACGTCGATCGGTTCGCCGTCGACGCGTGCGCGACTGAAGACGGGAATCATATGCTCGCCGTGTTCGCCCATCGTCGGGCAGTAGACGTCGGTTCGGTGCGCGTCGACGAGGTCGGCAATCCCGTCGGCGATGCGGGCCGTCTCCGAGAGCGAGTACCCCAAGAAGTAGCGCCGCGGCCACCCGAGAAGCGAGTAAAAGTCGTAGACGAGCCGATCGATCGGGTTCGTCACGACGAGGAGGGGTGTCGGGTCCAGCGGGCGGAGACTCTCTGCGACGTCTTCGACGATCGATCGGTTCCGTTCGAGTTCGGCCTCCCGGGCACTCGGATCGGTCGCGTCGTCAGGTTGCGGGGCCGCGGCGTTGAAGATGAGCAGATCCGGATCCAGTTCCGCAATCTCCTCCGGCGTTGCCGACCGGACGCTGCCGGCCGTCTCGGAGTCGTGGCCTTCGTCCGCGCCCGGAGCGTGCGCGAAGTGGTAGCTCGCGTGCTCGATGTCCGTCCCGTGAGCCCACGCGGCACCGTCATTGATGTCGACGAGCGAGACGTCGAGCCGTGGGGCTAGCCCCGACAGCGTGTACGCGACGGTCGTCCCGATGGTACTCGCCCCGCCGATGATTGCAACGTGCATAGTCCGACCTCACCACTCAACCACAAGTAAATTCCCCCGGCACCCCCGAAGGATCCCGCTACTCCCACGAGTGGCGAATGTCGGGACGACTCCGACTCAGTCGCCGGTATGCACGTAGACGATTTCGTCCTCGACAACTACCTCGTACGTCGGGACCTGGATACGGTCGTCGCCGATGTGGATCCCCGTCTCGAGTTCGAACGACCAGCCGTGCCAGGGACACGAGATAATGTCGGTGTCGCTGTACTGCTGTTCGACGCGCTGGCCCGTGCCCGTGAATTCGCCGACCAATTCCTTTTGGACGTTGCCCTTGCAGACGGGGCCGCCGTCGTGGGGGCACTGATTGCGGATGGCGTAGAACTCCCCGTCGGCGCGAACGACTCCGACTTCGGCGCGGCCGACCTCGATGATCTCGGCATCGCCGTCGTCGAATTCGGACGCTGGGCCCACCTTGACCAGGTCGTCTGCATCGACACTCATACGCCGAACACCTCGATTGCGTTGCCGCCGAGAATCGCCCGGCGATCGTCGTCGTCGAGCATCGGCAACTCGTTGATTATCGAGGGGCTATCGAAGTCCCAGTGGGGATAATCGGAGGCGTACAGGAGACGGTCCGTGCCGATCATATCGAAGCACAGGTCCAGGAGGTCGTTGCGGGCCGATACCTCCAGCGGTTGGGTCCCGAAGTAGAAGTCAGTGATGTACTCGCTGGGTCGGGTATCGAGCAGCGGCGCTTCCTCGGGGCGCTTGAGGTACTCCTCGTCGAGCCGACTCACCAATCCGGGGATGTAGGTGACGCCGGATTCCATAAAGACGATGTCGAGGTCGGGGTACTTCTCGGGGACGCCCTGGCAGGCGACGCTGACGATCTGGGACATATTCGACTCCAGGAACCCGAGCGTGTGCGTCTCGATCATCTCCTGGTAGCCGGCACGAACGTACTCGTCGAGCCCCGATCCGCCCGTGTGGTAGACGACGGGCATATCGAGTTGCTCGCAGCGCTCGTAGATCGGGTCGTACTTGCGGTTGCCGAGCGGTGGGCTCGCACCCGCAGTGACGAAACACGCCCCGACGTAGGCCTCCTCGTCTTCGACCCGCTCTAAGATGTCGAGGGAGGCCTCGACGTCGCCGTAGGGCATCGGCGCGAGGCCGTAGATGCCCGCGTCGGGATCCAACACCTGATCGAGCATGTATTCGATGTAGCCCTTGGTGAAGGCCTGGACGCGCTCGTCGTCGGCGGTTACCCCGCCCATCGCGAGGATCAGATGCGAGATTTGCACGGAGATATCGACGTCGAGGAAGTCCATCCCTTCGGTGACGCGCTCGGGGTCCTCGGGAGCGTCGGGGTAGTTCGAGTGTTCTCGAAGGACTTTCCCGTAATTTTGTCTGTCGCCCGTCGACGTCGGAAAGAACGAACTGAGCGCCTGAGTGACGCCGCTGTCCTCCCAGAAGCTATCGTTGTACTTGGTCCGCCAGGGCTCGGGCATATACTCGGCGACTTCCTTGAACGAGTCCTGATAGTGCCAGTCGCAGTCGACGACGGTCTCACTCTCGACGTCGATCATCGGCTTTCTCTTCCCCCCGTGGCGGCGGTGTGTGGCCTCTCCAGCGTGACGTCGGGCGTCATCGTTCGAATTCTTATCGAATTTTGATTTAAATTTCTACCGGTGGAGGGGTCCGGGGACCGAGATCTATCATAGACGAAAGTGCGGTATACTTATTAGCCGGCCTGCGGTTGACCCGGGTACGAACGGGATATGGCACCGAACACATCGGAGGCGGCGGTCGATCTCGACGCCCCCTGGATCTCTCAGGAGGACCTCCCAGTCGAGACCTACCAGATCATCGACGAGGACGGGACGTACGATTCCGCCGACGTCCCGGATCTGGCCGACGAGGAGTTCTTGGATCTGTACCGCTGGATGCTCGTCGAGAAGCGCTACGCCGAGCGGATGATCAAACTCCAGCGGCGGGGCCAGATGGGAACGGTCGGCTCCAGCCGCGGCCACGAGGCCAGTATCGTCGGGAGCGGCTACGCCCTCCAGGACGGCGACTGGCTCCTGGGGATGGGGCGGGAGACGAGCGCGATGCTCCTCCGCGACGTTTCGCTGCGGGACATCATCCTCTTCTGGCGCGGCGTCGAGGACGCACAGCGGTTCCTCACCGAGCAGAACTGTATGATCGGCATCTCGGTCGGCGGCTACCTCCCGATGACGACCGGGATCGGTTGGGGGATGAACCTCACCGACAGCGACAGCGTCGTGACGGCCCACTTCGGCGACGGTGCGACGAGCACCGGTGCATTCCACGAGGCTGTCAACTTCGCGGGCGTCCTCGACGCGCCGGCGATCTTCTACTGTCAGAACAACCAGTGGGCGATCTCGACGCCCTTCGAGAAGCAGACCAACGCCAACACCATCGCCCAGCGGGGCCTCGGCTACGGCGTCCACGGCATCCGCGCCGACGGCAACGACGTGCTGGCGGTGTACGACGCGATGCGCGAAGCCCGGAAACTCGCCCGCGCGGGCCATCCGGTCCTCTTCGAGGCGCTGACGTATCGCACCGAGGGGCACTCGACCAGCGACGATCCCACGGAGTACCGCGAGCGCGACGCGGTCGAGGAGTGGCTCGAGCGCGACCCGATCGAGCGCTACGAATCGTTCCTCAAATCAGAGGGGCTCTGGGACGAGGTCGACAAGGACGCGCTCGTCGCGGAGGTCGACGAGGAGTTCTCCGCCGCCGTCGAGGCCGCAGACGAGTACGGCCCACGCGACGTGGACGAACTGTTCGAGTACGTCTACGACGACCTCCCGCCGATCCTCCAGGAGCAACTCGACGAGATGGAGCGGGAGCTGGCCGAACTGGACGACCTCGAAGCGTACATCGAGCGGCGACCCAAGGGGTGACCAATGGCTGAGACAATCATCAACGCCATCAATATGGCGCTGACCGAAGAGATGGACCGAGACGACCGGGTGGTCGTCTTCGGCGAGGACGTCGCCGAGACCGGTGGGGTCTTCCGGGCCACCGAGGGCCTGAAAGAGCAGTTCGGCGGCGACCGCGTCGTCGACACACCGCTATCGGAGATCGCCATCACCGGCGGTGCGGTCGGCCTCGCGGTGTTCGGGCTCCGCCCGGTCGCCGAGATCCAGTTCTCGGGGTTCCTCCCGCCGGCGTTCGACCAACTCGTGACGCACGCCAGCCGGATGCGCTGGCGGACGCGCGGGCAGTGGAGCGCGCCGATGGTCGTCCGGACGCCGTACGGGGCCGGCATCCGTGCGCTCGAACATCACTCCGAGAGCCTGGAGGGCGCGTACGCCCACGTGCCGGGCCTCCAGGTCGTGATCCCGAGCACCCCCTACGACACGAAGGGGCTGCTCAAATCCGCGATCCGGAGCCCCGACCCGGTGCTGTTTATGGAACCCAAGCACATCTATCGGTCCATCCGGGAGGACGTCCCCGACGAGGACTACGAGGTCCCGATCGGCGAGGCCGCCGTCCGGCGAGAGGGCGAGGACATCACGGTGATCTCCTGGGGCGCGATGATGCAGAAGACCCTCGAAGCGATCGACCGAATCGACGCCGACGTGGAGGTGATCGACCTCCGGACGATCTCGCCGATGGACCGCGAGACTGTCGTCGCGTCGGTGCAGAAGACGGGCCGCTGCGCCGTCGTCCACGAGGCCCCCTACAGCGGCGGGTGGGCCGGCGAGATCGTCGGCACGCTCAACGACGAGGCGCTGATGTACCTGGAGGCGCCGGTCGAACGGGTCACCGGCTACGACATCCCCGTCCCACTGCTGTCGATGGAGGATTACTACATCCCGCACCCGCCGCGGATCGCGGCGGCCATCGAAGACGTGCTGGCGTACTGATCGGCCAGCGCAGCGCCCGGCTGATCGCTCGACAGCCAGTTCGGTGACGTACCGCGGATTGTGCCACGCGTGCCGTGACTCAGTACTCGACGCGTGCCTTCGACTCGATCTGCCCGATCCACTGGCGGTCCTCGAGGTCGCCCTCCTCCCACTCGATCGTGTCCCAATCGGGGTCGAAGACGACGTACCCGCCGGCGTTGAACTCGATGCGGTGACCGCTGACCGGATCCCGCACGTAGAGGAACTTCCCGCGGGAGATCGAGTGCTGCCCGATCCCGTCGGTCGGGATGCCGTGTTCGTTCATCGCGTCGTGCGCGTCGAAGAGGTCGTCCGCAGAGGGCACCTTGTACGCGATGTGGTGGAGCGCGGGCCCCATAGCCGCCTCCTCGTCTTCGATCACGGCGGCCTCGATCTTGTTGCCGTTCGCGCTGAGGAACGTCCCCCACCGCGAGCCGTTAGTGCGGTTGTAGCGCTCCTGGACGCGGAAGTTCAGCGCCTCCGTGAGCCACGCGCGGAAGTCGTTCGCGTCGGGGTCCCACAACTGGACGTGATCGATCCGCCGCGGAGCGATCGCGTTGGTCGTGGTCCGGTCGTACGTCTTGTTCTTGAGCTTCGAGCGCCGCTCGGCCGGCGGATCCGGCTTCTCCATCTCGTAGTAGAACTCGAACTCGTGGCCCGTCGGGGTCGTGAACCGGAACGCCTCGCCCTGCCCGGCCTCCTTGCCGGCGTCGATCCAGGTCACCTCGATGCCCTGGTCTTCGAGGACCGTCTCGAACTCCCCGAGGTACTCCGGCTTCCGCGTCTGCCAGCCGACGTGGCCGACGCCGGCTTCCTCGGCTTCCGAGAGGGCGATCGAGTGGTGATCGAACTCGTCGACCGCACGCAGATACGCGGTGTCTCCCTCGCGTTCGACTTCCTCGAATCCGACCGCGTCGACGAAGAAGTCGAGCGACCCCTCGAGGTCGGGCGTTTCGAGCGCGACGTGACCGAGGCGAGCCAGCTCTGGCGACATATATGGTCTGGTACTGCAGCGCTCATAATAATTCATTCGACACCGTCACACGCGGCTCCCGTCGCGACCGTCGATCGACCGCCGGCGCCTCCGGCCCGCTATCGGAGGTGGTCGACGGCGTCCAGTCGCTCTGTCAGGACTGACTTCACCGAGGCGAGGTCGCCGCCGAGCCGGATGATCTGGTGTCCGTCCTCGACAGCCGCCTCGATCCCCTCTGGATCGTTCGCGATTACGCCTGTCGGGATGCCGGCGTCGTGGGCGGCCTCGCGGATCTCGGCGATCTGTTCGACGACGTCGGGGTGGGTCTTATCGCCCGGATGCCCCATCTGGACCGAGAGATCCGAGGGACCAATGAAGACGAAGCCGAGATCCGGCACAGAGAGGATCGCTTCGAGTTCGTCTACGGCGGTGGTCTTCTCGATCATCACGCCGATGCAGACCTCCTCGTCTTCGGTCTGGATGTAGTCGTCGCCGCCGAGGCCCCACGTCCGCGACCGGCCGCTGGCCATCCCGCGTTCGCCGGGTTCGCCGTCGTAGACGAAGCGGGTCGCCTTCACCGCCTCGCGAACCGCCGCGGCGGAGTCCACCCGTGGGATAAACACGTTGCGGACGCCCGCATCGAGCACCTTGCGAATCAGCGATGGGTCGCCGGTCGGGAGGCGGACGAACAGTTCCGTGCCGCCGACTTCTGCGGCCCGCGTCAGCTCCTCGAAGATCGTACTGTCCCACGGCGTTGGCCCCATATGCTCGAAGTCGAGCCAGACGAAGTCGACGCCGAGTTCCCCGTAGATCTCGATTACCTCCGGTGCGAACGTCGAGGACCGCGCTCCGAAGACCACCCCATCGTTCTCGATCGTCGCTCGAAAGTCGTTGTGTTGATCCATACGGGGATGGTGCGACAGCACCCGGGTTATAGATTCCGATGGCGGCGGATCGCGGCGTGGGATGGTGCCAGCTCCGGACGGAGCCGTGGCTCACGCACTTGAAAAAACGCAGAATGTGGCTGCGACGTTACTCGCTGTCGTCGACGACCTGGAAGCGGCGACCGTCGGGATCGCGGAAGTTCGTGATCGTGCGGCCGGTCTCTTCGACGTCGTAGGGGCCGACGATGGAGTCGACGTCTTGCGCCTCGAGTTCCTCGGTGATCTCCTCGATGTTGTCCACGGCGAACGCGATGTGGTTGATGCCGGGGACTTCCTCGCCGTCGACGGTGTGGATCTCGAAGAGCGGACCGTCCTCCTCACCGGGGACGAGTTCGTAGGACTCGCCGTGATGCTCCGTCGTGCGCAGCTCCTCGTAGCCGAGTTTCTTCAGGAAGTCGGCCATCTCTGTTGCGTCGCTCGCCTCGATTTCGATGTGGTCGATTTCACCGATCATACGCGAAGGATCCTGTCGGACGGTACTAAGTATTCCGATACGCGGATCCGCCGTCAGCGACCGCGGTGGGCTCACTCCCGCGCGTCTTCGAGCAGATCGCGGACTGACTGCCGGTCCAGTTTCTCGGTCGCCGTCCGGGGAAACGCCTCCTCGAGGAAGTGGAACTCGCGGGGGCGCTCGAACCGCGCGACCGTCTCGCTCTCCAGACACCACTCCGCTAACTCCTCGGCGGTCACGTCGGGGTCCGACCGGCGGACCGCGGCGACGACCTTCTCGCCGAACTCCTCGTCGTCGACCCCCACGACGACCGCCTGCGCGACGCCGGGATGATCGAGGAGCCGTTCCTCGATGGGCGTGGGAAACACCTTGATGCCCTTCGATTTGATCATGAAGTCGGTCCGTCCCTCGACGAAGAGGTACCCGTCGTCGTCTTTGTAGCCGAGATCGCCCGAGAACCACCAGCCGTCCTCGAACGCTTCCTCGGTCTTCTCGGTGTCGTTCCACGCCCAGACGGCGCAGTCCGGGCCCTTCACGATGATTTCGCCGACTTCGCCGGACTCTTTCGTCGTGTCCGGGGGACCGCCGGGGTCTACGATCCGGATCCGCGTCGCCGACATCGGCTTGCCCACGCTCTTGATCCGGTCGCCCTCGAGTTCCCGGTCGGAGATGTAGGTCCCGAGCACCTCGGTTGCGGCGTAGCTGTTGTACACGCTGTCGCAGATCCGCTCTCGGATCCCCGTCAGCGTCGATTCGTCGAGGGCCTCGCCGCTCGTGATGGCGCGGCGGAGCGACCCGAGGTCGTACGCCTCGAGGTCGTCGACGCGCAGGACCTCCTGCCACATCGTCGGGATCAGATCCGCCATCGTGATCGACCGCGATTCGATGAGTTCGACGTAGGTCTCGGCGTCCCAGTCCTCCAGGAAGTACGTGGCCGCGCTGGCGTACAGCGCCGGAAGGATCAGCGAGTACCACGCCGCGAACGAGGGCGTGAACACGTGCGCCTGGGCCGCCGTCCGGTCGAGGTGCAGCAGGTCCTGCAGCAGCAGCGCCTTGTGGCCCAGGCCGCGGTGGGTGTGGCACCACCCCTTCGGCCGCCCAGTCGTTCCCGACGTCCACTGGACGCAGGCCACGTCGTCTTCGCCGATCCGAACGTCGGGGGCGACGGGTTCGTGACCCGCCAGGAACGACTCGAGGGATTCCTCGTACGGCGCGCCGGTCCGTCCGATCGTGACCACGGCGTCGAGGTCGGTGGACACCCGATCGGCGAGCGCGGTCTCGAGCGTGTCGGAGAACGTCGCATCGAGCACCAAGACCGAGGGTCGGAGTTCGTCGATGCAGTACGCCAGCGTCTCTGTCGAGGCGCGGGTGTGGAGATTCGAGACGACCGCCCCCGCCTTCATCGCCCCGTTCCACAGCGTGACGTGATCGATCGAGCAGTCACACAGGAACGCGACGCGGTCGCCCTGCCCGACGTAGTCGCGGAACGCGTCGGCAGCCCGGAGACTGTCGTCTTCGAACTCGCGCCAGGTGACCTCGCGGCCGTCAGGCCCCTCGCCGAAGGCGACCCGGTTTGGGTTGTTCTCGGCGCCGATCGCCGAGAACTCGAAGAGCGGAGGCAACTCGAACGTGGCTGAAGTGTGCATCGGCTCCCGGGTTCAGATGTCGATGTACTTACGGAACATTCGGTGGTCCTCGACCTCGATGTCGAACAGTCGAACGGCGTTCCCGCCGAGGATGAGGTTGAGTTCCTCCTGCGGGAGGTCCCGATCCATCGCGAACTTCTGGATCTGCCGGAGCGAGGGGCCCCAGAAGTCGACCTGGTGGGCTGGCAGCCCGCGGTCGTTGAGTTGGTCCCAGTAGAACGGCGGCTCCTCGCCGGGCTGGCTGACCTCCGGCATCGACGCGCCCCAGTCGGTGCCCCACAGCAACTGGTCGACGGCGATGTTCGGGTCGTTCAGCGGCTTCTTCAGGAGGTCGGCCCAGTAGAGGCCGATCTCGAGGTACACGTCGTCGAAGGTCGCGGCGACCTGACAGCACTGATCGACGTGGTGTTCCCGCCAGGTCGCCTGCATCCCGCCGTGGTCGAAGATAATCGGGACGTCCGGGAACTCCGCTTTCAGCTGGGACGCCAGCGTCGGGTCCGACCAGTCCGGGTAGACGTCGAACATGTTGAGGCCGCTGCCGTATCCGGAGACGTAGCCGGTGTGCCAGCGGACCGGGACGCCGTGCTCGTCGGCCACCTCGAAGAACTTCCGGACCTCCTTCTTCCGCTCGGACCAGTCCATCGGCTCCTGGCGGGTGGGGTCGTACGGGACGCCCTCGCCGATCATCCGGAAGCCGTCCTTCTCGAGCCACTCGTCGACCTCCGCGGCGGCGGCCTCTGCACTCCACTCTTCCTCGCCGCGCTGGGCCGCCTTCATCGTCTGGACCGGGTAGGCGGCAGCGACGAACTTCTCGGGGTGCTCGGCCATCATCTCCTCGTGCATCTCGTTCGTGAATCCGAAAGTCCCGGGGAGAAGCACGGCCATATCGACGCCGTAGGTGTCCATGTCACGCAGGACGCGGTCCGAGTTGTCGTAGACGATCACCTCGTCGTCCTCGGTGGCCTCGTCGCCGGGGACGGCGGTGATCATCTTCTTCGCCAGTTCGCCGTAGTCGGCGTCGCCGTCCATCTGGATCCGAGCCGCGTGGCGCTGGGCGTGGCAGTGCGTCTCGACCAGGAATCGACCGAGTTTCATACGCTTGTTATCGAGCCTCGGTTTATAAAAATATCCTTGGTGCTTCATAGTGCACTCTCCCGCACTCGGCGCCGTATCGGCGAGTTTCTCTACGAAACGCCGCGAAACAGTGCGAAACAGCCGCCCCCTCTGGCAGCCGCTGGTCGTCCGTGGAAGCCGAAAGAAGTCGGTCGTTCGTGTCTCAGAGGCTGCAGCGGGCGTCCGGGATGACGTCGGGGTACTCCGCGAGCACCTCGGTCTCGGGGACGTCGCCGTCGCCGGCGACGCGTCGGCCGCCGTAGAAGTTGAGCGCTGCCTGGTGGTCTTCCTCGCGGAACTGGATCGGACCGAAGACCGAGTCCCACTCCAGCCCCTCGAGGCCGGAGATGATGTCGTCGGTTTCGGTCGATCCGCTATCCTCGATCACGGTTGCGAGCGCCCGCATCAGCTCGAAGGACGCGCCCGCCGTCGAGTTCGGCAGGAGCGAGCTGTCGAGTTCGTTGTAGAGGCTCTGGAACTCGTTGTTGACCTCGGTATCGAGTCCGGGGTTGTAGAAGTGCGTGCCGAACCAGCCGTCCTGGACGACCTCGCTCGCCATCGTGGAGGCGGCGAACTGGCCGATCGGTTTCCCGGAGTTGAACATCATCACCTTCTCCTCCGGCAGTCCGAAGGAGTTCGCCTGCGGGATCAGCTGTGCGGCAGCCCCCCACGTGAGGACGCCGGTGACGACGTCGGCGTCGCTGTTCGAGATTTCAGAGATGTACGAGGACCAGTCGGTCTCACCGAGCGGGACCAGCGTGCTGCCGGCCACTTCCCCACCGACCTCGCTCATCGCCTCTTCGACCAGTTCGAGGCCGTTCTGCCCCAGCGCGTAGTCCTGTGAGACGTAGTACACGCTGGAGGGGTCGATGTCGCGGTCGATGTGGTTCGGGAGCTCCTGGATGAACTGCGTCCCCGTCGGCGCGAGGTGGCGGTTACTGGGCCAGATGAAGAACCCGTACTCGTTACAGTTCTCCGGGTTCTCACGGGCCTCGACGGACGAGGCCGTGGTCATCAGGTGGGGCACCTGCCCATCCTCTTTGATGTACTGCATCACGGAGATAGAATTGCCACTGCTCACCGGACCGATGATGGCGTCGACGTCCTCGTCTTCGACGAGCGTCCGGGCCGCCTGGATCGACGCGTTCGGATCCGACTCGCCGTCCTCGATGATGAGCTCGAATTCGCTGTCGAGGATCTCGCCGTCGAGATAGTCCTCGGCGACTTCCAGTCCGCGCTGATTTTCTTCGCCAGTTCGTGCGAACGGACCACTCAGGGCCATCACTGCACCGATCTTGACCGAATCGCTTCCGCCGCCGCCACCGCCGAGACAGCCGGCGGCCGAGGTGAGTCCCGCGACGCCCGCAGCTTTGAGGAACGATCTTCGTTGAATCATCGTATGCCTGTACGCTTTGTTACCAGTATTCATAATAAAATTTCGGGTTGAATTGCGGCGAATTTAGCGGCCTTCGTGACCGACGGGCCGTCTGCCGGTGAAACGAACGCGGCGTCCACGTTTGTGAGTCCGCTGTGCGGTCCGCGAAACCGGATGTGAACCGACGGCGTGCGAGCGGGCGTAGACCCGAAGACCGGGCGGAGCCGAACGGAAACGGGAGCGGGGTTATTCGTCGCCCCGGAGGAGCCCCACAAGTCCGTCCGGGAGGACGAAGACGAACACGACGAAGAGCACCCCGAGGAGCAGTCGGTAGCCGCCCTGCCAGAGGTTCTGCAGGAATTCCTGGGTGAAGACCAGTCCGATCGCGGCGGCGAACGGTCCCAG
>ENA-ORCS01001217-ORCS01001217.1-marine-metagenome-genome-assembly--contig:-NODE-1217-length-11981-cov-2.882812_pt1 | contig 11981 bp, 12 predicted proteins | sample MGYA00237781_ERZ508513 | MGnify/ENA primary metagenome ERZ508513 (study PRJEB26184, sample SAMN06268793) | marine metagenome | isolation source: Eden Landing Ponds, San Francisco, CA, USA | place...
ATCGCGTCCGCGAAGGCGAACCGATCGGCGAAGCCGGACACCGACTCGATGGCGGGACGACCGTGGGAGATGACGTCCTTCGGCCGACTGAACCGCGGGACTGAGAGGTGATCGATCGTTCGCGCGTACTGGTCAGCGACGCGCCTGAGCCGCCAGTCAGCGTAGGCGACCGGGGCGGTCAGCGGGAGTTCGTACCAGACGGGCGTCCACTCCAAGAACGGCAGGCCGAAGGCGGCGTCGGCATAGAGGTCTGCGGCGACGAGTCGGTTCACCGCCGGCGCGACGTCTTCGCCGGTCCGACCGGCGCGCATCGCGGTCTCGGCCTCGTCGATGAACCCGGCGAGATCGCCGGTGTGGAACCCCATCCCGTCGGCGACCCGCAGGAGGTACTCGCCCCCGGGTCGGAACCAGTCGGCGAAATCCGCAGGCGTCCGCGCACGTAGTAATGAGAAGACGCTCACGGAAGACAGTACGGCGTCCGAACCTATATACCGTCGGTTCCGGGTTGATCCGCCGTCGATTCTGTGCCTGTCTGCCGTCGATTCCAAGCCGCCCTGCCGTCGATTCTATGCCGACCGATCGCCGGCAGGGGGCCGATCAGTGACCTTCTTCGGAGTCGTCGAGTTGCCCCGTCAGTCCCCACTCGGCAGCACGCGAGCGGGCCTCAGCACGAGCCTCCTCGCGGATGGCTTCGATGCCCTCCGTATCGGCCAGAAAGGCTTCGACCGCGCTCGGTGCGTCCTCCTCAGAGACTCGTTCGTCCGGGGCAGCGGCGCGCGTGCGCTCGACGAGGGCGTCGTCCCCGGCGAGTCGTCGCGCCGGCGCGGTCGGGGCGACCCGGAACTCGTCGACGCGGTGGGCCGCCGCCAGCGCCGAGGCGGGGAGTTCGTACAGTTCGGCGTGGAACAGTTCGCCCGTGAGCGCGTCGAGCGCGGCCGCGCCGCCGGCGTCGCTCCCGGGGTGGTACGCCAAGACCGGCACGCCCGCCTCGAAGGTGACGACGGCCCGTTCGTCGTCGCCGAGGAGGATCGATCCCTGCGGCTCGAAGACGACGTAGCCAGTGAGTTCGCGCGCCAGCACGTCGGCGAGGGTCGCGCCGACGTCCGCGTCGGTCCGGGACCGGCAGAGGTCGCCCTCGGGGATGTGGCCGTCGGCGAGCATCCTCACGGACGGTCCGGCACGACGGCGCTCCGGAACCGATCGGCGACGCCCGCGGCATCACCGGCGCGCACGTCGAGCGCCGCCGCCGCCTCGTGGAATGCATCGGCGGCGGGGTCGCCCGGTGCGTGCGCGAGCAGCGGTTCCCCGGCGCGACGGGCCGCGCGCACGGCGTCGCTCTCGGGGACGCTCGCCAGCGTCGTGCCGCCGAAGTAGCGGGCGGCCTGGTCGGCGACGGCGTCGACGTCCTCGTCGGGGCGCGCGCGGTTGAACAGCACGCCGGCCGTCTCGGTGCCGTACGAACGGGCGTACTCCTGGACCTTGAGGCCGTCCGACAGCGAGGGCACCGTCGGCTGGAGCACGACGACGATCCGATCGGCCAGGACGATCGGAAGCACGGCGCTCTTCGAGCCGAGTGCTGCCGGCGAGTCCAGGAGGAGGACGTCGGTGTCGGCCGCCAGTTCGGCGACCACGTCGCGGAGGAGCCCCGGATCCGCCGATTCGAACGCCGTGAGGCTCGTCCCGCAGGGCACCACAGACATCCCGAAGCGATCGTACACGGCCGCGGAGACCGGGACGTCGCGCTCGGCGAGCAGCAGGTCGTGCAGTGTGACGTCGGCGTCGTCGAGGCCGGTGTGAAAGAGGAGGTTCGCCATCCCGGTGTCGGCGTCGATGACCGTCACGTCGTATCGCTCTGCGAGCGCCATCCCGAGCGCCAGCGTGCTCGTCGTCTTTCCGGTGCCGCCCTTGCCGCTGGCGACCGCGAACGCTTCGACCATACCTGACGCACGCGACACCCCCTCAAAAGTCTTCGAGTCCGAGGCGCAACGGCGGTGTTCGGCGCTACTCCCCCGGAACCGACGCGAGCAGGCCCGCAAGTGAAACAGCGCCGACGAGGTCGGCAGCGCGCTCGAACGGGTCGGCACCGCGCGTTTCCCCGTGCAGTCGCTCGGGCGGGCGCTGGGGGCCCGCGTGCGCGAAGACGCTGTTCACGAACGCCGCGCGCGCCGCCTCGTTCTCGAAGAGTCCGTGGAGGTAGGTCCCGAGCGTCTCGCCCGCGGCCGCGCCGAGCGTGAGCGGGTCCCGCCCCGCGGCCGTGAACGGGGTCGCGACCGGTCCCGCGCTGTCCGCCGCGTCGGCGGGCCGGGTCTCCCCGGCGTGGATCTCGTAGCCGGCGACGGCGCCGGACGCGCCGGCCAGCGGCCCGGTCCCCTCGAGCTCCCACTCGACGGGCGCGACACGCTTTCGGGCGGAGAACTCGGTCTCGACGGGGAGCAGGCCGATCCCCTCGCGTGTCGCCTCTGCACCGACGCCTTCGACGTCCGCGGCGACGAGGCGCTCGCCCAAGAGTTGATAGCCGCCGCAGAGGCCGACAATCGGGCCCTCGAAAGCCTGCAGTCGCTCGGAGAACCCGGCCTCGCGGAGCGCCTGCAGGTCGTCGGCGGTGTTCTTCGTCCCGGTGATGACGACGGCGTCGGCGCCGTCCAGCGAGGCATCGAGCGGAACGAACGCAACTCGGACGCCCGGTTCGGACGCGAGCGGGTCCAGATCGGCCGTGTTCGACGCGCGGGGAAGTCGCGGGACGACGACGGTGACGCTCTGGGCGTCGGAGACGCCGTCGTCGTCGCCGCGGATCTCGCGCTCGTCGGGGGCCGGCAGCGAGACGCTGTCCTCCTCGGGAAGCCCGGGGTCGTCGTACGGGAGCACAGCCAAGACCGGCACGCCCGTGCGGGCCTCGATTTCGTCAATGCCCGGTTCCAGGAGGGAGCGGTCGCCCCGAAATTTCGTGATCGCGACGCCGGCGACCCGCTCGCGGACGTCGTCGGGGAGGAGTTCGAGCGTCCCGAGGATCGACGCGAACACGCCACCGCGCTCGATGTCTGCGACGAGCAGGATCGACGCGTCCGAGAAGCGGGCGGTCTCGACGTTGGCGAGGTCGCGGTCGTGGAAGTTTATCTCGGCGATGGAGCCCGCGCCCTCGGCGACGACGACGTCGTGCTCGGCCGCGAGCCGAGCGTGTGCCGCTTCGGCCGTCGCTCGGGCCCGCTCCCAGTGCGCGTCGTAGTACTCGCCGGCCGCGTAGTGGCCGACGGCGACGCCGTCGACGACGACCTGTGACTCGCCCTCGCCGCGCGGTTTCAGGAGGACGGGATTGTGGTCGGTCGTCGGCTGGACCCTCGCCGCGCGCGCCTGGACGAACTGTGAGACGCCGATTTCGCCGAACGCCGGATCGTCGCGTTCGGCGGTGGCCGCCCCCTCGCTCGCTCGGACCGCGCCCGGGCGCACGACTGCGCGGGCTTCGTTACTCATATTCTGTGCCTTGAACGGCGCGACGTCGACGCCGGCGTCGGCGAGGCGGCGACAGAGGCCGGCGGCGACCGTGCTCTTACCCACGTGGCTCGCCGTGCCCGCGACGAGGATCGTCTCTGCCGCGTCCGCGGTCGGCGCAGCGGCGTCGCCGTCGACCCCCGCGGGCATCAGTACTCCGTGCCCTTCCGCGCCCGAATCCCCGCGTCGAAGGGGTGCTTCAGCTTCCGCACCTCAGTCACCAAATCGGCGTCGTCGAGGAGGTAGGTCGGCTCCGTGTGGCTCCCGGTCAGGACGAGTTCTAGGTTCTCGGGCGTGGCGTCGAGGAGGTCGAGCACGTCCGACTCGTCGAGGAGCCCCTGCTCGACGGCGTAGAGGATCTCGTCGAGGACGAGCAGGTGAACGCCGTCTTCGGGGTCGGCGTCGGGGGCGAGCGGTTCGGTCAAGTCGGCGTCGGCTGCGCCGGCGACGATCTCTTCGGCCCGAGCGAGCGCGCCGCGAGCCTTCGCGTGGTGCTCGTCGTCGTCGGAGCCGTCGAGCAGGCCGTGCCACCCGTAGTGGCCGGTGTTCTCATAGGAGATGCCCGGAACCGACGCGATGGCGTTGTACTCGCCGCGGACGCCCTCGACCGAATCAGCGCCGCCTTTCAGGAACTGGAGGACGTGCACGCGGTAGCCGTGCCCGGCGGCGCGGAACGCCATCCCGAGCGACGCCGTGGTCTTGCCCTTGCCGTCGCCCCACCACGCCTGCACGAGACCGAACTCCGCAGGGGCCGCGGGCTCGATCTCGTCCGCTGTCGGTCGAACGCCGCCGCCGGGCGTCTCGCGGCGCGTCGATTCGGGCGTGGGATCCTCGGGCGTCGATGACGAGTCTGCGTCTGTCATACCGTTCGGGACGGGCGGCGTGGTCAAGAAAGCGACGCGTTGTGCAGATGTCGCGCCGCGGCCAGCAGAGGCGATCGATGCTCGAACCGCGGCGATGCGACAGGCAGCAGAACCGACCGACGCGTCGGGCGAACGGCCCGTTCAGTCGTCGGCGAGCGCTGCGTCGCCGCTGAGTTCCGCAGGCAGGTCGGCCGGCAGTCGGTCGCGGTTGTGCGGCGCGGAGAAGTCGATGGTGGGACCGGTCGGCACGATCCGCTTGGGGTTCAGATCCTCGTGACTCGAGTAGTAGTGTCGGGTGATGTGATCGATGTTCACCGTCTCGGCGATCTCGCCCAGCTGGTAGACTTCCTTCGTGTAGTTCCAGAGATTGGGGTACTCGTGGATCGCCTGTTGGTTGCACTTGAAGTGCGTGTGATAGACGTGGTCGAAGCGGACCAGGGTCGCGAACATCGCGACGTCGGCCTCGGTGAAGGTTTCGCCCGCGACGAAGCGCTGGTCTTCGAGGACCTCCTCCCAGTGGTCGAGTGCGTCGAAGAGGTCTTCCACCGCCGCGTCGTACGCTTCTTGGGTGTCGGCGAAGCCGGCACGGTAGACGCCGTTGTTGATCGACTCGTAGACGTCGTCGATGATGTCGTCGATCTCGTCTTCACGGCCCTCGGGAAGGAGTTCGACGCCGTTCTCGTCGCCGAACGCGGTGACGAGCATCCGCATAATCTCGCGGGACTCATTGTTCACGATGGTCTCTTGCGCTGTGTCCCACAGGACGGGAACGGTCACGCGTCCGGTGAACTCGGGATCGGCGCGGGTGTAGATGTCCCGGAGGTATTCTTCACCGTAGAGCGGGTCGGGGTACTCCTCGGAGAACTCCCACCCGTCGTCGTAGCGCTCGGGTTCGACGATCGACAACGAGATGTCGTCGGTGAGACCGAGGAGTCGGCGGGTCATCGCCACGCGGTGTGCCCACGGGCAGGCCCGTGAGATGTAGACGTGGTAGCGACCGGACTCGGCCGGGTACTCGGCGTCGGGATCGTCCTGGATCCAGTCGCGGAACGTGGTCTCCTGCCGGTCGAATTCGCCGTCCTCGTTGGTCGTCTCGTATGCGTCTGTCCGCCACTCGCCGTCGACGAGCATATTCATCGAACGACCCCTCCGGCGGCCACTCGATCGGTTGCCGTCGATCTGGCGATGGATGTCGCTTCGGAATTCATCACTGGGATAATGGGCTTCTGTGTGGGTAAGTCGTTTGGCTGTTGGTGCGCGCTGTACACGACCGTTCGGTGGCTGCTGTGTGACGTCGTCGAGGTGGTGCCTCTCACCCAACGTTGTCGGGGGAGTGCCTCCCGCACGATGTCGTCGCCGCGATGCCTCCCGCGCGGTGTCGTCGGTGCGCTGGCTTCGATTCACTGGGTAGGGACGCCGAGGGCGACGTGGCGGCGGGCGGGCGGCACGGGGACGACAGTACCGACGGCACGGCGAGACCCGTCAGTCGCCGAGCAGCGTCTTGACCGCAGTCACGACCGCTTCAGCGTCGGGCCCCAGCACGTAGGTGATCGGTTCGATGCCGTAACCGCCGGTCTGATAGCACACGAACGTCGAGGAGAGGTCCTCGCGGTCCGCGAGCGCCTCGCGGATGGGATCCGTCGGGGCGTCGGCGTCGAACTCGACGGCGTCGTAGCCCGCGGCCTCGAGGCCGGCGACGACCTCCGGGTCGTAGCGGACGTTGATCGCGGCGTGGACATCGCGGCCAGCGTCGCGAGCCGACAGCAGCACGCTTGCGACGTGCTCGCTCACGCCGAATTCGGGGTCGCCGGGGATCGTCGCGCGGCCCTTGACGTCGAAGATGCGTCCGGGGACGCCGGCCACGTCGTCGACGGTCGAGGCCTCCGGAAGGCTCTCGACGAGGTTCGAGCCGACGTTCGGAATCAGCCCGGCGAAGCCGCTCGCGTTCGTGAGTCGGCGGAGGGCCCGCCGGACCGACGACCGGACCTGTTCGCTCGTCCGCAGCCCGCTGTCGGGGTCGTGGATGCGCTCGTAGCCCTCGTGGTCGGCGAGTTCGGGCATCGCCTCCTCGTGGAGGCGTGCGAGCAGGTCGCCCTCCTCCAACCGCCGGACGAGCACCTCGGCCTCGACGAGCGCCTGCACGCGGCTCATATCGCCCGTCGCGAGGCCGTCGGCGACGCGCTCGACGAGTTCGGCGACGCGGTCGTCCTCGAGGACCTCGGCTCGCCGACTCACGTCGCCGTGGGCGTACTTCGAGACGGCGCTCTGGCTGATCCCCAGCGCCTCGGCCACCTCGTGCTGGGTGAGTCCTCGATCGCGGAGCGCCTCCGCCAGCATCGAGCGGAAGGTGGGGAGGAACTCCTCGACGACGACCTCCTCGATGAATCTCATTCGCCCGCGTCCCCGTTTCGACCCTCGGCGCTCCCGCCGTCGCCGTCGCCGGCACTCTCGACGTCGCCGTCGCCGCCGCCCGCGTCGGACTCGGACGATCCAGACGCGAACTCGGGGTCGGCCCCGATGCGCGAGGCCTGCGGTCCCTTCTGGTTCTGGTACTTCGACCCGCGTTCGACGCCGTAGGGTCGTCCCGCTGGCCGGGTGAGTTCGGTGAAGACGAGTTGAGAGACGCGCATCCCCGGCGTGAGCGCGACCGGTGCGGTCCCGAGATTGGAGAGTTCCAGCGTGATCTGCCCTTGGTATCCGGGGTCGCACAGGCCGGCTGTGGCGTGGACCACGATGGCCAGGCGCCCCAGCGAGGAGCGCCCCTCGACGTGGGCGATGAGGTCGTCTGGGATCTCGACGCGCTCGTGGGTCGTCCCGAGGACGAAATCACCGGGGTGGAGGATGTATTCCCCGTCGGCGTCGACGACTGTCTCCTCGACGTACTCGTCGACTTCTCCCTCGCTCCGGGGGTGGATACAGGGGATGTTGGCGTGCTGGAACTCCAGGAACTCCCTGCCGAGTCGCAGATCGACGCTGGCCGGCTGGACCTGCAGGTCGACGTCGTCCAGCGGCTCGATCACCAGGTCTCCCTGCTCCAGGCGTCGCAGAATGTCCCCGTCCGAGAGTATCATACCGGCTTCTCGGCGGGGTGTGAATAAAACGTCACGGTCCCACCCGCGCGAAGTGTCCAGATCGGGGACGGATCTGGCCGTCGACCACCAGCCGAGCGCTACGAGGCCGACCGAAGGGTTATATCGTCTGGCATGATTAATCATGGCATGGGGATCTACGACACGATCCTGGTGCCCACGGACGGGTCCGCGGGATTCGAGCGGGTGATAGAACACGCGGGGGAACTGGCACGATTCCACGACGCGCGCATCGTCGCGCTGTACGTCGTCGACGCGACGAGTTACACGGGGTTGCCGATGGAGGCCTCCTGGGAGGGCGTCCGCGACGTCCTCGACGGCAAAGGACAAGAAGCACTGGCGGACGTCGAGCGCCTGCTGGGTGAGGGCGTCGAGGTCGAGACGGTGACCGTCGAGGGACGGCCGAGTCGCGAGATCGTCGACGTCGCCGGCGAGCGCGGGGTCGACTGCATCGTCATGGGAACGCACGGCCGTGGCGGGATCGACCGCCTCATCCTCGGGAGCGTCGCCGAGCGCGTCGTCCGCGCCTCGCGGGTCCCGGTCGTCACAGTCGGCTTCTCGGCGGCCGACGGCGTCGAGGAGTCGCCCGAGAAAGAACCAGCGGCCGCGGGTCCCGGGTAGCGCTCGCTCACCCTGAAATCTCTCGCGCCCCTCGATTAGCGACCGCTCGCTGGGGCGAGACCCCCGGCCAGCGTCGGGCCGAGCGACGTTTCAGACGGGTCGCAGGTGCTCGCAGTCGCCGGCCGTGACGGTGACGCGCTCTTCTCCGGTATCGACGACGAGCGTCCCCGGGAACTGGACGTCGACGGCCTCGCCGACCACCTCGCCGCCGGGCGTCTCGACGCGGACGCGCCTTCCCAGGGTACTCGCGTGTTCGCGCCAGGCGTCGACGACGCTATCGGGGTCGTTGCGAAGCGCGTCGAACTCCTCCAGGAGGCGCTGGGTGAACACCCGCCGGTCGACGTCACCGACCTCCGCCCGAACGCTCGTCGGATTCGCGTCGCCCGGCAGGTCCGCGGGGTCGACGTTCGCGTTGATACCGATACCGACGACGAGCCACGAGATCCTGTCCGCTTCGCCCTCCATCTCGGTGAGGATCCCCGCGAGTTTGCGTTCCGGGATGTCGTCGCTGGCTTCGTCACCACCGTCGGTCATCTGCGGGACGACGACGTCGTTGGGCCACTTGATCTCGGCGTCGACGCCCGCCTCGCGCGCGGCGCGCGTCGTCGCCACGGCCGCGGCGAGCGTGAACACGGGCGCGTGGGTCGCCGGGACGTCCGGCCGACAGACGACCGAGAGCCAGATACCGCCGCTCGGCGAGACCCAGTCACGACCGAGGCGACCCCGGCCACCGGTCTGTCGGTCGGCGAGGACGACCACGTCGCTCGCGCCTTCCTGCGCCAGGTCCCGGCCCCGGGCGTTCGTACTCGGGATCGCGTCGTGGTACTCGACCTCGAAGGGTGCGTCGAGGCCGTACTCGACGGCGGGACCGCCGAACTCGGGGACGCTCGCGAGCGTGTAGCCGTCGTCACCGCTGTCGATCTCGAACCCGGCCTCGCGGAGGGCTTCGACGTGTTTCCAGACCGCGGCACGGGAGACTCCGAGTCGCTCCGCGAGTGTGGGACCCGAAACCGGTCCCTCGGCGAGCGCGTCCAGTACTCCCTCGCGTGTCGCTTGCATACCCGCCGGTAGCGACGGCGCGACCGTAAGTGGTCCGACGAACGACAACACCTGTTCGCGAAACTGTGGATACCACCGATCGACCGCCGGTCGTGCCCGATACGGTCGCGGATCCGGGCTGGAACCGACCAGACTGATCGAATTTCAACCCGGATGCGGGTTTCGAAACACTATTTTTCGAATTTCCTCCGTCTACAGGACGAATACGGAATACTTAACCGTGACCCCGGACACTCTCTATTCGCAATGGCAAACGGTAAGGTGGATTTCTTCCACGACACTGGCGGTTACGGTTTCATCTCGACAGAGGACGCGGACGACGACGTTTTCTTCCACATGGAGGACGTTGGCGGTGCGGACCTCGAAGAGGGACAGGACATCGACTTCGACATCGAACAGGCCCCCAAGGGCCCGCGCGCGACGAACGTCGTCCGCAACTAACTACGGTCTGACCGGTCGCTTCGGCGGCTCTCTTTCCGTTTCTTCCAGAGACTACGTCGGCTAGCGACTGCCTTCGATCGAATCACTGGACAGAAAGCACTCATACGTCTGTCGACGAGAGGGCACTATGCGTCGGCGTCGATTGCTGGCGTCGCTCGTCGTCGCCGAACTCGCCGGTTGCGGGAGTCGCTCGGACGTGCGGGAGTCATCCACCGACTCCTCACAACCGGAGTCAACGAACGGGTCCACCGACGACACGACAACGACCGAACGACGTGCCACCCGGACCCCGACACCCACTCCAGTGATCGGGACGCTTCCGAAACCCGACTGTCCGGACGACCCGGTCGTCCCCTACACGTCGGCGGAGAACGCGTCGTCGGTCCCCGACCCGCCCAGCGAGTTCACTCAGCGACTAAAATGAACGCGAGCGGACCTCGCCCTTTCATTCCACCAGGGGCCGCGACCGCAGGCCACACACCTCCCCAGCCGACTGCGGTGCTCGTCGTTCGCTTCGCTCACTCCTGCGCTCCTCATCCCTCGCAGGACTCCGTCGCTCGCATGAACGCGAGCGACAGCGCGCGCCACAACGCAAATAAACAGTGGGCCTAGTCCAGCACGAACAGGGTATCGCCCATGTCGACGGACTCGCCCTCGCTGACCCCGACGTGAGTGACGGTGCCGCCGCGCTCGGCGACGATGTCGTTTTCCATCTTCATCGCCTCGAGCACGCAGAGTACGTCTCCAGCGCCCACCTCGTCGCTCTCGGCGACGTTGACCTCGAGGATGGTGCCCTGCATCTCGGCGGCGATCTCCTCGCCCTCGGCGGACGTGCCGCCGTCACCGCCGTCACCGCCGCTCGAATCCGGTCGCCCGGGTCTCGGTTGCTGCCCGCCGCTCCCGCTCGCGTCGATGTCACCCACCGGAATAGCGGGTGCGCCGCGTTCTTCCAGTTCGACCTGGAACCGCTTGCCGTTGACCTCCACGGTAAACTCGCGTTCGACGACCTCTTTTTCGTCTTCGTCGTCACTTTCGGCGGGTTCGGTGCCCCACCGCTCCTGTGCGGTGTCGATACGGTCGTGGTCGAGGGTCTCGTCGATGTACTTCGTGGTGTGCTCGCCCGCGAGGAACGTGTCGTCGGTGAGCATCAGTCGGTGGAAGGGGATGATCGTGGGGAACCCCTGGATGTCGTAGTCGCCGAGGGCACGTTTCCCCCGGGCGACACACTCCTCGCGGTCGCCGCCGTAGGTGATGAGTTTGGCGACCATCGAGTCGTAGTCGGTCACGAGGTCGTCGCCCTGTCGGGGCGCGTCGTCGACGCGGACGCCGATCCCGCCCGGCGGGTCGTAGACCTCGAACTCGCCGCCCGTCGCGGGCGCGAAGTCGTTGGCGGCGTTCTCGGCGTTGATCCGAAACTCCATCGCGTGGCCCTCGACGTCGACGTCGTCCTGGGAAAACGAGAGCTCCTCGTCGGCGGCGACGCGGATCTGCCACTTCACGATGTCGACGTCGGTGATCTCCTCGGTCACCGTGTGCTCGACCTGGATCCGCGTGTTGACCTCGAGGAAGAAGAAGTCGGCGTCGGCGTCGAGCAACCCCTCGTCGACCTGTGTGAGCGCGATGTAGATCGGAGCAGCCATAAAGACCACGTAATTCTGTAGGTACCCCAGGATCTGCGAGACGGGTGAAAAAAGCAGCCAGGAGAGCGGTTGGTCGATGATGCCGACCAGGAGAAGCACCTGGTTGATCACGCCCTCTTTGCCGAGAACCGGAATCCACCCCAGGGTCCGAATGACCCCCGAGGTCCAGAACGGGATGATGAGGAACAACAGGAGGATGATGCCGCCGTTCTGACTGGTGTAAAACCGAAGGTAGTACGCCAGCGGATACCCGAAGACGAGAGTGATGAGCGTCACAACCGCTCCGGTGAATAGCGTCTCGACGAGTACTTGACGGATCGTATCAGACGTGATGACGCTGATCCAGGGCTTAAGCGTGAAGGTATGCTCTATCGAGAACGAACTGTAGGTGAGGAAACTGTAGTAACTGATGACTCCGAGCGGGATAAGGAGGAATACGCCGAACCAGAGCACCGAGGGCCCGGCCAAGAGGTACGATTCGTGGATCGATATGGAATCACGTGATATCTTTTTCATAGTATCCAGTTGGTGGTCTCTGTTTGTTGATATCGCTTCTTACGCACTCTGGAAGTCCCGCCAGCGGTCCAGCATATATTCCGCATTATCGGGCCAGATCTGGAAGAACCCGATACGGTCGATTCGCTCCTCGATCGAACCGCAGTCCCTCTTTTGGCCGTCGGATGCAGGCGTGCCCTCTTCAGATGACCAGTCGTACGATTGGGGGTCGAACAGCGCCGGGTCATCGACCGATTCGTAGGTCCGTTTGCCTTCGTAGGCCCAGT
>ENA-ORCS01001219-ORCS01001219.1-marine-metagenome-genome-assembly--contig:-NODE-1219-length-11974-cov-3.395478_pt1 | contig 11974 bp, 11 predicted proteins | sample MGYA00237781_ERZ508513 | MGnify/ENA primary metagenome ERZ508513 (study PRJEB26184, sample SAMN06268793) | marine metagenome | isolation source: Eden Landing Ponds, San Francisco, CA, USA | place...
ACAGTCCGGGACGTTGTTGTCGGATCCGACCACAACGACCTCGCGGAGACGTCCGTCAGTGCCTACGGCGATCGTGTCGCACTCGTCATCGAGACGGACGCCGGGACGGTCGAGGTCGGCGGGTGGGGTGCCCTCGTCGAGGACATCGAAGCCAACCAGATCCAGGTCGTTTCTATCGAATGAACGGTATTGGCGGGTCGTCCGGGAACGGGTTTAAGGGGACGCCACACCGACGGACCGGTATGTACGGTACTGCCTCGCGTCGATGGGAGAGGATAGAGTGAGCCTCAGAGACCCGGTCAGTTCGGACCACCAGCTCGCTCGCCTTCTGCAGATCGGGGTCGTCCTTCAGGAGGTCATCGAGGCACGGGCGCGGAAACACCTCGAATCCACGGACGACCTCGAGGAGGATCTGGAGTCGATACTGGAGGCGGCCGTCGACCGAGCTAACACCCATCGCGGGCATCTGGAGACGCTGATCGACGATCTCGAGGCCGACAGCGTGGCTTACAGGGACATCGAGCCGCTCGTCGAGGCGCAGTACCAGGCCGATCAGGATTTCGATGACATCATCTACGACCAGCTTTGCAACGCGGAGACGGCCTATAAGTTCCTCGATGACCTCTGTGGGGCACTCGAGGAGAGTGACGCGGACTTCGGCGTCGAACGTGAACACCTGCGGACAGTCCTCGAGGAACTGCGGGAGGCCGAAGCGAACGGCGTCGAAGCGGTCACCGAACTCATGGGAGAACGAGAATGACTGAGGACGTGCGTACCGTTCTGATCCGGGGGGATGAAGCGTGAACACGGCCGATCAGTACCTCAAGGCGATCTATCTCGTCCAGCGTCAGACCGACGAACCCGCCTCGACAGGGCGGATCGCCGATCGGCTGGGCGTCAGTCCAGCCAGTGCCAACGAGATGGTCGGCAAACTCGAGGAGCGGGGGCTCGCCGACCACGAGAAGTACAAGGGCGTCACCCTCACGGACGAAGGGATAAGACAGGCCAGAGAGGCTTTGCGGACCTACTGCATTATCGAGCGGTTCCTCCTGCAGGTTCTGGAGGTCGAGGAGTTCCGCACCGAGGCCCGACAGCTCGAGAGCGTCATCGACGAGACGGTCGCCGAACGACTCGATACGATCGTCGAACGCGAACCGCAGTGTCCGGACTGTTTCGACGCCGAGAACGATGTGTGTGAACTTCTCGAACCCGATATTGAAGCGTCGGATTGATCGCGTCCGAGGTGTCCGTGACGGTTTCTCTCCCCGACTGGCGAATCAGGGGCGGAGCAGATCGCCCAGCCGATCGATGATCCCTTCGTCGTCGCCCAGAGTGAGGTAGTAGGCGTCACCGCCGTCCTCGTAGTAGCTGTCGACCCGCCGCACGATCTCGAAGCCGACGTGCTGGTAGAACTGCATCGCCGTCCGATTGGTCGTCCGGGCGTGACAGGAGACGTTATCGTAGTCCGCGAGGACCTGCGCGACGAGACGTTTGCCGAACCCCTCGCCGCGGTACTCCGGGGCGACGGCCAGAAAGAGCATGTATCCGTCACGACGAACAGCCGCAAACCCGATCAACGTCTCTCCCTTGCCGCGGTCGTGATAGAGATAGACTGTCGACCGCCGGTAGGCGTTCTCGAAGAACCGGCGGCGCTGTCGGAGCATCCCCTCCTCCTCGCGGATGCGTTCCTTGAGGTCCCACGCGGCGTCGACGTACTCGTCGTCGCCACGTTCGACCCGTGTCGCCTCGACGGTGACGCTCACTGGTGATTTGTAGGGCGCTGGACCCTATAATTCCACCGCCTGACGTGGGGGCGGCTGGCCACGGGCTGTTCGTCCCACAATGCTTTCGGTAGTGCCGCCGAACACTCTCCGTATGCCGTCGCTCTCCGACCGCTCCCGGATACATGCGACCGAGTTGCGCGAGCGCATCAAACAGTCACTTTTCACGGGATTGACCATCACGATCCCGCTTTTGATCACGCTGGTCGTCCTCAGTCTGGTGGCCGGGTTCGTCTTCGGACAACTCGATCCGCTCGTCGGCGTCCTCGAGGATATCGTCGGGGCCGACAGCGGAACCCCACGGATCGTTCTGGAGGTTTTGGCGATGCTACTCGTCCTCTTCGTGATCTTCCTGGTTGGGTTCGCCGCCGAGAGCCGATCCGGTAATGGACATCTCGAGGCACGGTTCGATCGTGCTATGGGGAATATCCCCGGGGTGGGGACTGTCTACCGGACGTTCGACGAGATGAGCGAGATGGTGATGGACGCCGACACGGCCAGTTTCAAGGAGGTGAAACTCGTCGAGTTTCCGACGCCGAATTCCTACGCACTCGGGTTCGTCACCGCGGAGACGCCGGACCGCTTCGAGGATCGCGTCGGCGATGGGGAGATGCTGACGATCTACGTGCCAATGTCTCCCAATCCCGTCATGGGCGGATACGTCATCTACGTTCCGACGGATCGCTGTGTGGACGTGGATCTGAGCGTCGAGGAGGGAATCAAGTCGATCATGACCAGCGGTGTTTCGATCGGTGAGGGGACGACGGCTGAGGAAGTCCAGAGCGTTCTGCCCGACGCTCAGGACTTCCCCGTCGACCTGTCGATGACCGACGATGCTCCCGAAGAGACGAACGAAGACGCCGACGGGATGGACGAGGACGTTGGCGGAACTAACGGAGTCACGGAGGGCAACGAACGGTGACCTTCGCTCTCCGGGAACACACGGCCGACGTGGCCGTCGAGGCGACCGGCGACTCGCTCGGCGAGACGTTCGCGGCGACGGCTGACGGAATGGCTGGGGCGATGTGTGTGGATGTTCCGTCCGATGGCGACCGGTTCGATCTCACTGTGGCCGCCGAGAGTCGTGAATCGCTCCTGTTCGATTACCTCGACGAGCTTATCTATCAACGGGACATCCGGGCAGTCCTCCCGGTCGACAATTGTGCAACAGTCGAGCAGTCGGGCGACGGCTGGGCTGTCGAGGCCAGCGCGCGCGGCGTCCCCCTGAATCTGCTATCCGCTCGTGAAGTCAAAGCCGTAACCTACTCCGAGATGCGCCTCAGGGAGACTGACGACGGCTGGCACGCCTACGTCGTCCTCGACGTCTAAACCGTTTGTTTCTTCGCATCCCGGATGCAGGACGAAGTCGGATGCACTTCAGTTATATGGCGTCCCCGAAGAGATGAGTTCCCACCGGCGACGCGCTTATTTGATCCGTATGCATTCTTTGGTTCTCTGCGAAGACGATTTTCCCCAAAGCCAAAATTGATGTGTGAATGGCCCCTTTCACGGACGATGCGAGAACGAAACCAGAACTGGTGGCCCAACCAATTAGATCTCGGGATTCTCGACCAGAATGCCCGAGACGACAGTCCGTACGAGGAGGAGTTCGATTACGCCGAGCAGTTCCAGCAGCTTGACCTCGACGCCGTGAAGGCCGACCTCGAGGAGCTGATGACCGATTCAAAGGACTGGTGGCCGGCCGATTACGGCCACTATGGCCCGCTTTTCATCCGGATGGCCTGGCACAGTGCCGGGACCTACCGCACGACGGACGGGCGGGGCGGGGCTGCAGGCGGAACTCAGCGATTCCCGCCGCTGGATAGCTGGCCGGACAACGCGAACCTCGATAAGGCACGTCGATTGCTCTGGCCGATCAAGCAGAAGTACGGCCGCAAACTCTCCTGGGCCGATCTGATCGTCCTAGCCGGCAACGTCGCTATGGAGTCGATGGGTTTCGAGACGTTCGGCTTCGCTGGCGGACGCGAGGATGATTTCGCCCCCGACGAGGCCGTCGACTGGGGACCCGAAATGGAGATGGAGACCTCCGAACGCTTCGAGGAGGATGGCGACCTCCAGAACCCGCTCGGTGCCACCGTCATGGGACTCATCTACGTCAACCCGGAAGGTCCGGACGGCGAACCGGACCCGGAGGCGTCGGCGGAGAACATCCGCGAGTCCTTCAACCGTATGGCGATGAACGACGAGGAGACCGTGGCGCTTATCGCCGGCGGCCACACCTTCGGAAAAGTCCACGGTGCCGACGATGGCGATCATCTCGGTCCCGAACCCGCCGAGGCCCCGCTCGAACAGCAGGGTTTGGGTTGGGACAACGAGTACGGCTCGGGCAAGGGCAAGGATACGATCACCAGCGGAATCGAGGGGCCCTGGAACACCACGCCGACCGAGTGGGACATGGGCTACATCGACAACTTGCTCGAGTACCAGTGGTGGCCGGAGAAAGGCCCCGGCGGAGCGTGGCAATGGACCACCCAGAACGGCGAACTCGACGAATCCGCACCCGGCGTCGAGAATCCTGACGAAAAGGAGGACGTGATGATGCTCACGACGGACATCGCCCTCAAGAAGGACCCTGACTACCGGGAGATCCTCGAACGCTATCAGGACAATCCCATGGAGTTCGGGATCAACTTCGCGAAGGCGTGGTACAAGCTGATCCACCGCGACATGGGCCCGCCCGAGCGTTTCCTCGGCCCGGAGGTCCCCGAAGAGGATATGATCTGGCAGGACCCGCTTCCGGACGTAGACTACGATCCGATCGGCGAGGCTGACATCGAGGAACTCACGGAAACGATCCTCGACTCGGAGCTCTCCCGATCCCAACTGATCAAAACCGCCTGGGCGTCGGCTTCGACTTATCGCGACAGCGATAAGCGCGGCGGCGCGAATGGTGCCCGTATCCGGCTGGAACCCCAGAAGAGCTGGGAAGTCAACGAGCCCGACGAACTGGAGTCAGTGCTCTCGGTTTATGAGTCGATTCAGTCCGAGTTCAACGACTCGCGATCCGACGACGTACGCGTCTCGCTTGCGGACCTGATCGTCCTGGGCGGCAACGCAGCGGTCGAGCAGGCAGCGGCCGACGCCGGGTACGACGTGACGGTGCCCTTCGAACCTGGACGGACGGACGCGAACCCGGAGCAGACCGACGTGGAGTCCTTCCAAGCCCTGAAGCCGGCGGCTGACGGGTTCCGCAACTACGTCGGCGAGGAGGCCGAGCGCAAGCCCGAGGAGATCCTCCTCGACAGGGCGGAGTTGCTGAACCTCACTGTGCCCGAGCTGACGGTCCTTCTCGGCGGCATGCGCCAGTTGGGTGCGACCCACGGCGACACCGACCGCGGTGTGTTCACCGACGAGCCGGGTACCCTCTCCAATGACTTCTTCGTGAACCTGCTCGACATGGGCTACGAGTGGGAGGGAACTGACGACGAGAACGTCTACGAGATTCGCGACCGTGAGACGGGCGAGGTCGAATGGACGGGCTCGCGCGTGGATCTCATCTTCGGATCGAACGCCCGTCTTCGCGCCGTTTCGCAGGTCTACGCTGCCGAAGATGGCGAACAGCAGTTCGTCGAGGACTTCGTCGACACCTGGAGCAAGGTCATGAAGCTCGATCGCTTCGATCTGGAGTAACGGCTGTTCGGCCCCCGTTCTCGCTTTTCCGACGCCATCTCTCGCTTCGAACCTTACTTTGTACCACGGGTCGTACTGTCGCGTATGACTACCTACGACGCCGGTGAATTCACCTTAGAGAAGGTCCGGGAGTACGTCTGGGAGATCCCCCGGGAGGGCGAGATGCGCGTGCCAGCCCGCGTCCTCGCTAGCGAGGAACTGCTCGACGAAATCAGCGAAGACCTCTCCTTACAGCAACTCAAGAACACCACTCACCTCCCCGGGATCCAGAAGTACGCCCTCGCGATGCCCGACGCCCATCAGGGCTATGGCTTTCCCGTGGGTGGCGTCGCCGGCATCGACGCCGAAAACGGAGTCATATCGCCTGGAGCGGTCGGCTACGACATTAATTGCTTGCCGGGCTCGACAGACGTCCGGCTGTCGTTCGGGCGGCGAATACAACTGGATGATCTTCGGGAACGCTTCGAGGACGAGCGAGCGATCGTCGCCGGGGAAGAACTGACGGACTCGCCGATCCGGCTGTTCACCGAGTCCGGCACGAAACCGGTATATCGCGTGGAAACGACGGACGGGCGATCGATCGAGGCAACGGAGGACCATCCGTTCCTAACGCCGGACGGGATGGTCGAACTCGGCGATCTTGAACCCGGGGACGAAACGATCGTCCAGCCGTTTCAGGGGCTGGAACACGAGGAATCCGAAGCGTTCACAATCCTCACCGAGGACGATTTCGCTGACACAAATCCGCAGTTGAAGCGAGTGCTGAAGGATCGGGGCTTGCTGCCGCTTCGATCGACCGACGAGGAACTGAACTATCTCCTGAAAATCCTCGGATTCCACCTCGGCGACGGATCGCTCGGGGGAGAGGGTCAACTGTGGTTCTACGGGGAACCGGAAGACCTCGAATCTATCCGCGAGGACGTCAAGGCGATCGGTTTCAAACCGTCGAAAGTCTACTCGCGGGACCGCCAGCACGAAATCGACGGATCAACGTTCGAGGCAACCGAGCACAGTTTCAAGACGACGTCGAAAGCGCTCCGACGATTACTCATCGAGCTTGGCCTCCCCGTGGGCTCGAAGATCTCGGCCGGGTTCTCGACGCCGTGGTTCCTCGATCGACTGGCCGACTGGCAACGAGCGCTGTTCTACAGCGCGTTCTTCGGTGCGGAGATGAACGCGCCGGCCGCCCAACACGACAAGAACTTTTACTGTCCGAAAGTCTCCCAGAACAGGACGGCAGAAACGGCCGACGCGGGTCGACAATTCTTCACCGACATGGCCGGGTTCCTCGCCGATATCGGGATCGAAACGAACGAGATCGAATCGTTCGAGACGGATTCGAACCGTAATCACGATACGATCCGGCTACGTCTGGGAATCAAAAACGACTCCACGAACCTGCTCCGGTTCTTCTCGACCGTGGGATATCGGTACAACTTGGACAAACAGCGACGGGCGATCAAGGCTATCGAATATCTCGAACGAAAGGAGCGCGAGATCGAACGACGAGAACGGATCGCCAGTGAAGTGCGAGCCCGAGCCGATGGTGGAGAGCCCGTCCGAGAACTGAAAGACGAGTACGATATCAACGACCGATTCATCGAACGGAGTGCCTGGAGCGGGCGTGAGGGCCGACCGCGACCGGGCGAGCGCTTCCCCAACTTCGAAGACTTCTGTGAAGACTTCGAGGTTCGCGAAAATCTCACCGTCACGACCACCATCGAATCGATCGAACGCGCCGGTGAGAAACCAGTCTACGACATCGGTGTTGAACACGACGCTCACAACTTCCTCGCGAACGGGTTCGTCGTGTCGAACTGCGGCGTAAGAATGTTGAAGACGAACCTCACGTACGCCGACGTCCAGGGCCACGAGGAGGAACTCGTCGATGCGCTGTTCGAGGCGATTCCAGCGGGACTCGGTGGTGGTGGCGTGGTCCAGACGGATGTCGACACGCTCGAAGAAGTGCTCGAACGCGGCGTCGACTGGGCGCTGGAGGAGGGCTACGCTGTCGAAGACGACCTCGCACACTGCGAGGACGAGGGAGTCCGGCCGGGAGCCGATCCCGACGCGGTCTCGAAGAAGGCCAAAGACAGGGGTCGCCAGCAACTCGGCAGCCTCGGCAGCGGGAACCACTTCCTGGAGGTCCAGCGCGTCACGGACGTCTACCGCGAGGACGTGGCGGAGGCCTTTGGCCTCGAAGAGGACCGGATCGTCGTTCTCATTCACTGTGGATCGCGCGGACTGGGCCATCAGGTCTGTACCGACTACCTGCGGAACATCGAGCAGGCACATCAGGGACTACTGGAACAGTTGCCGGACAGAGAACTCGCGGCCGCGCCCGCCAGTAGCCACCTCGCCGAGGAGTACTACGCGGCGATGAACGCGGCGATCAACTTCGCGTGGGTCAACCGCCAGCTCATCATGCATCGGACACGGGAGGTCTTCGCTGACGTCTTCGACCGTGACTGGCGCGACATGGAGATGGAATTGCTGTACGACGTTGCTCACAACATCGCCAAGAAGGAGACCCACGACATAGCGGGTGAAAATCGCGAACTCTTCGTCCACCGCAAGGGCGCGACGCGGGCGTTCCCGGCGGGTCACCCCCAAGTCCCGGCGGCCTACCGCGATGTCGGCCAGCCGATCATCATCCCCGGGAGCATGGGGGCAGGTAGTTACGTCCTTCGCGGCGGCGAGAATTCGATGGCGGAGACCTTCGGCTCGACGGCCCACGGCGCGGGCCGACTCATGTCCCGGACGGAAGCCAAAAACACCTACTGGGGCGAGGACGTCCAGGACGATCTCCGGGATCACCAGCAGATATATGTCAAGGCCGAGAGCGGGGCGACCGTCGCCGAGGAGGCTCCCGGCGTTTACAAGGACGTCGACGAGGTAGTTCGGGTCTCGGACGAACTCGGGATCGGCGATCGGGTCGCTCGGACGTTTCCGGTCTGCAACATCAAGGGTTGAGGTCTCCCATCCGTGGCGGGTTGGGTGGAACAGAGAACTGAGCCGGTCAGTACGGTGGTCGATCAGAGTCCCGAATCGGCGTTCCACTGTGCAAGCGTCGCCGATCCGTTGACGCTTTCGTTCCGCCAGACGACGCTGACCCGGTCGTTCGGCCCGATCGGCGTGCCGTACGCTCCGCCTTCGCCGGCCTGGACGACGTCGCCTGCTTCGACCGGCCGGGGTTCGTCCCAGCCTGCGAGGGCGGTCCAGCTTGCACTCGTGTCCTCGCCTTCGACGTAGAGGTCCTGGGATGGGATCGGATCACCCTCCTCGTGCGTGACGATAAGTGCGTTCGTCTGTTCGATGTGGCGAAACGTGAACTCCGCTTCGGGCTCGCCCGCATCGTCGGGTGCGAACAGAAACACGTTGATTCCGATTCCGAGAACAAGTACGACCGCAAGCCCGACGAGCGTGGCCACGGCCGTCATCTCCGAGACGCCACGTTCGTCGGTATTCGAACGGGTCCCGGACAGTTCCATGTACAGTTCGTTTATTCCGTCCCGAGCGATAAAACCACTGCCCTGTCAGCCGATCATCTCACAAGGAGAACTCATTTTGGTCGAGCCGTCCTGTCTTCCCGTCCAACAGACACTGCCGGGTCGGCAGGGCGAAAGAGAATTCCGGAACATCCCCGACCTCTCGGGACGACGCGACGACACAATCCTTTTGCGTGCCGGTGGTGTCGCTTGACGCATGCAGTCGGCGGGTCCCACACGGTTCTTCCTGCAAACGACGACCGAGACCGGCGTACAGGCCCGCGAGAACGGGTGGTTGCCGTTCGCCGTTCCCGACTGGGCGCTGGATCTTCTCGCCGTCGCCGTGGTTCTGTTCATCGCCTGGGCGGCGTCGAGGTTGTTGGTTCGGTTGATCGGTCGCCGGATCGCCCGCCGGTTCCGCCGACCGAGTCTGACCCGAGTGTTCATCCGCGGCGTCCGTGCCGGCGTGTTCGTCCTCGCTCTCCTCCTGATCCTCCGGATATTCGGCCTGAAACTGGGAGACATCGCACTCTCGGTCACGGTGTTTTCGGCGGTCATCGGTGTCATCCTCGCCCCCATCGTCGGGAGCGTGATCAGCGGCGTCTTTCTGCTGGCCGATCAGCCCTACGAGATCGGCGACATGGTCGAACTCGCCGACCGTAACCAGCGCGGGTTCGTCGAGGACATCACGCTTCGCTATACGAAGATATTCACGCTCGACAATACGTTTCTCGTCATCCCGAACGGAACGATTCGCGAACGGGATGTGATCAACTACTCCGCGGAGGACCCCCGAACGCGTCGATCGATCCCGATCGTCGTGACCTACGAGAGCGACGTGACGACGGCTCGCGACCGTATCGAACGCGCTGCTCGCCGAACTGACGGCGTCATCGAAGGGGGGCCGAACATCCGCGTCGGTGCCGCCCGATATCCCGCTGGACCGACCTGTTACATCGACGAGTTCGGCGATCACGGGATCCGACTGGTCCTGCGGTACTGGATCGAAGAGCCCTACAGACTGCTGGCAACCCGATCGCGCGTCCAGACGGCTATCCGCGAGGGGCTCGCGGACGTTGACGTCGAAATCGCCTATCCCCACTCGCATCTGGTGTTCGACGACACGAGCGGGGAACTGCAGGTTCGACGGCACGAGCATGGTTCTTCGGGTGCTCGACAGTCGGGTGAGATCGACAGGGATGCGGGATCGGATCCACCTTCGTCTTAGTCCAGCGAGGCGGTGACAACCTTGCAGTCGAGTTCGCCGTTCAGGTAGGTGGCGACGTCGGGATCGTCTACCAATCGACGAACCATCTCTCGCCAGCGACTGACTTGTTTTTTGCCGATTACGACCACTTCGGCTTTCTCGGCGGCCACTTCCTCGAGGATCGTCTCCTCGACGAGCAGTCCGGTCCGGACGACGTAACGCGTCCGTGAGAGCCGGCCGAAGGACTCCTCGACCGCCGATTTGAGTTCCGATCGAGTCACGCGGCCGTTGTCGTGAAAAAGATTGACATGCAACACCGTGAGAGCGGCGTTCTCTTCCTCGGCAACTTCGATAGCACGGGAGAGCGTTGCGCGGGAATGCTCGGAGAGGGGATATCTGACTGGCACCACGACGTTCGGCATTGCCGTCCGATACAGCGTCACCTCGCGTGAACGTTTCGCTTTCACTCCAGTCACGAGCAGACACGGCGGGAAACCGGCCGATGGGGACGACTCGTTGATACGATCTCTACGTTCCGTGACTACAGCGTCGAGGCCGCTATGGTGGGCGAACGCCAGTATTTCCCGACTTTCAGGGGCATGGGCGGGACGTGATCGGTAGCGAAAGCCATAACCCCCGACGCACGAACGGGAGTGTATGAGCGCCCCACCGGGGGAGTACTACACGGACGAACGGTGGCAGAACTGGATCGAGCGGATCGACGAGGAGGACATCGATCCGGAGGACGAGGACTCGGCACGCTTGCTCCTCAATCTGCAGGACGACGCCGCGATTGCGGTCGCGAAGATCGTCACTGACTACGAGGACGGGGAACTCGATGAGGAAGAGACCCTGGCTGAATTAGCCAAGGTCCGTGAAATAGTCCTCGAAGATGTCGAGATGAATGACGAGGAGAAGTTGATGGTCATCGACGGTGTCCAGACGTCACTCGTCTGTGTGTTCTACGCCGCCGAGGAGTACGTTGCCGGCGACGTCGCCGAGGCACCCATCGCCGACTTGATCGAGGCCGCGAGCGACGCCGAAGAGGACGAAAATGTCGATGCGGCCTTGGGCTATTGTGCCCGGGCCGGGACGCACATCTTCGCCGACGAGGAGGAACTGTCGATGGACGTTGTCGACGATCTGGAGTTCGGACTCGTCGCCGAGTGGGTAAACGGCCTCGATAGCCTCCAGACGGCACTAAGCGACCCCGAAGTCGTCGAAGAGGACGACGACTGATCCCCGCAGGTTTATACCCACACCGTCGTAAGTAGCGCCAATGGCGTTCCGGGATGACGATCGCGGACAGGCGATCCAGATCGGTGCTGTACTGCTGTTCGCTGTCCTGGTGATCGCCTTTTCACTCTATCAAGCCTTTATAGTCCCGAATCAGAACCAGCAGGTCGAGGCGAACCACCTCCAGACCGTTGAGGGGCAGATGCAGGATCTGCGTGACGGTATCGTCAACGTGCCCCGGACCGGCGACGGCCAGTCGGTTCGCGTCGCGATGGGGACGACGTATCCGGCGCGGGCGGTCGCATTAAATCCGCCACCGCCCGCCGGCCAATTACGGACACTCGGGACCGCCGACGAGCGAGTCAATTTCACCGTCGCGAACGCCCGGGCCATCGATCGAGAGACGGCCGATTACTGGAACGGAACGAACCGTACTCGAGAGACGGGACACGTTGTCTATAGTCCGGATTACAACGAGTTTCGGGATCCACCGAGGCTCGTCTACGACACCACGACGCTTTCCAGTCAATTCGATGACTCGAATCTCTGGACGACCGGCCAGACCCTCGTCAACGGCCGGCGGATAACACTCGTAGCGATTGATGGATCTT
>ENA-ORCS01001220-ORCS01001220.1-marine-metagenome-genome-assembly--contig:-NODE-1220-length-11974-cov-2.879634_pt1 | contig 11974 bp, 12 predicted proteins | sample MGYA00237781_ERZ508513 | MGnify/ENA primary metagenome ERZ508513 (study PRJEB26184, sample SAMN06268793) | marine metagenome | isolation source: Eden Landing Ponds, San Francisco, CA, USA | place...
CTCTCGACGCTATCGATCTCTGCGGGGTTCACCGGCGGCTTCCTGGCCGGGTTCAAGAAGGGATAATTCTCCGGTACTCCCAGCGCGGCCTCAGCGGGTGCTGAGTTCGTCTTTCTCCTTGATGATCCGGGTCTCGGCCTCACCGGACGTGTGTTCGTTCACCAGATCGTAGAAGTCGTTTTGCATTCCCGCGGGGAACGTGACGACACCCACCCACGAACCGTCCGGCTGCCACTCTTCACGCTCGAGATCCCCGTACTCTCTGACCTGCGCCTGCGTTTTACCGGCGTATTCGGGAGGCACCTGCACCGCGACGGTCACCTCGTCGAAGCGGATCGGGATCACGGGTCGGAGCGCGTCCAGCGCCTCGTCGACCTGCGCCTCGACGGGTTCCATCGGATCGACGCGAAAGCCCGCTTCTTCGAGCGCGCGCTCGATCCGCTCGGGCGGGTGCGGCGCGTTGTCCATCTGTGGGTTCACCGCATTCCGCGCGATGCGGTTGATGAGGTTCTTGCGTTTCTGTTCCTGCATTTCTCGGCGTTGATCGGCCGTGATCTGGATCTCTCCCTTACGGATCACCTCGGGGATGATTTCGAGGGGATCTGTCGTCTCGAAGACGGTCTTGAGGTCCTCCTCGGCCGGGCGATCGCCACGGGAAGCGTCCTCGAAGACGTCTTCGGCGGCGATCACGTCCTCGAGGTCGCCCTCGAATTCGCCGCGTTTGATCGCCAGTGCGGCGTCGGGGTCGACGAGTACCTCGAACCGCTCGCCGTGCGATTCGAGTCGTGCCGTTACGGCCTCGTCAAGTGAGATCATACCTCCCCTTTCGAGTTCGGGGGTAAAAAGCCTCCCTGCACCGGATTCAGTTCGGACTCTGTCCCCGGATGCGAAGCCGACCGTCCGCACCCGTGAGTCGGGGCAGGGTCGCCGATATCTGGCGTTTAACGACTGATTATACGTCAAAACCGCGTGATAACTCACGATTAATTAACTGACGGTAGGCTGTATGCCATCGTATGACCCGCGTCGTCGATCGTGAATCCTCCGTGTCCGCCTCCGCCTACCACGTCGTCTGTCACGACTGTCAGACCGAATCGATCGCCTTCGCAGCGGACGAAGCGGAAGCGCAGCTCTCTGAACACCGGTCTGAGACTGGTCACAACGTGGAAGTTGCGCTCCTCGCGGACAACGGCTGACCGCGCGAGCGACGGCTGATTACGCCGACAGCTCTTCGATGACCGCGAGAAGGTCGTCCTTGTCCTGCACACCGACCACGCTGTCCTGTTTCGATCCGTTCTTGTAGAACTCCAGCGTCGGGACCGAGCGGACGCCGGCGTCTTTGGCGAGGTCCTGGAGCTCGTCGATGTCGACTTTGAGGACGGCCGCGTCTGTCTCCGAGGCGAGTTCCTCGACGGTCGGCTCGAGCATCTTACACGGACCGCACCACTCTGCGTGGTAATCGACCATTACGACGTCGTGGTCTGCGACGAGTTCATCGAACTGGTCTGCGTTCTCGACGTGGATCGGCGCGCCGGTCGCTTCGGGCGTGCTCATACCACACCTTTTCGCGGCAGCCCCTTACCTATTTCGAGGGTTGGGCCACTGATCGCACGACCGAAGTCACCGCTCGTCGACGTCGTACTCGAGGAGGACCCCGTCGTCGATCCGGGTCGTCGACCGGAGCGAGAGTGACGGAAACGCCTCGACGAACCCGTCACCGTCAACGAGCGTCGGTGCGTCTCGGCCGCCGATAATCAGCGAGCCCACGTAAACCGAGAGTTCGTCGACGAGCCCTGCCGCGAACAGCGAGTGGATGACCTCGCCACCGCCTTCGACCATCAGCGCCTCGATCCCGTCTGCTTCGAGCTCCGAGAGGGCCGAGTCGAGATCGACTCGTTCAGTCCCCGCGGTGAGCACGGTCGCACCGGCGGCTTCGAGGCCTTGGCGACGCTCACCCGAGATCGACTGTGAGGTGAGCAGATACGTCTCCGCGGCGTCGTCGAGGATGCGCGCGTCCAGCGGTGTGCGGCCCGTCGAATCGACGACGACGCGGGCGGGATTCGGGGCCTCGCCGCGCTCGCGCCGCTGGTCGCGCCGGTCGTCGTCGAGGGTAAGGTGGGGATCGTCCGCCAGGACTGTTCCGACGCCGACGAGGACCGCGTCGTTGTCGGCGCGGAGTCGATCCACGCGGGCGAAATCTGCCGATCCGCTGATCCGGACCTGCTCGCGGCGACGGGTCGACAGCTTCCCGTCGACGCTCGTCGCGGCGTTGACGACGATGTGCATACCGGGTTCTCGACCCGGTCGGACAAGCGGATTTCGGTCACCCGCGCACGAAGGCGCACGCGAACTATTACAGTTTCTCGACAGTACGGGCAGGACTTATGTGAGCCACCGTGGTCAGATATACGCGTATGCCGCCGAAGGTGCTGATGCTCGGGTGGGGGTTTCCGCCAAACGTGAGCGGTGGACTCGACACCCACGTGGGGGAGTTGTTCGACGGGATGCGAGACCGCGGTGTCGATGTCGAACTCGTCCTTCCAGCCGAGTACGCGCCTGAGGGTCGCGAGGGGATCGTCGGCGTCCCGACCGGCGACGGCGACATCATCACCCGGGTCGGTCGGATGAGCTCGACGTTCGCCGAGCGTGCCGAGGCCGCCGACGTGATCCACACCCACGACTGGTTCGGCTACGGACCGGGTTCGCGGGCGAAGTCGAACGCCGACGTGGAGTGGGTGACGACGTTCCACTCGCTGTCGAACGATCGGAACGTCGACCCGCCGAAACGCGAAGTGGAGACCGAACGCCGACTCACCGAACGGGCCGATCATCTGGTCGCCGTGAGCGAACTCACCGCGAACGAGGTCCACCAGCAGTACGGCGGCGACCCCACGGTGATCTACAACGGATTCTCCGAGTGTGAGACGACCGGCCGCGACTACAAGGCCGAACTCGGGATCGACGGCGAAATGCTGTTCTTCGTCGGTCGACACACCGACCAGAAGGGAATCTCCCACCTCGTCTACGCGCTCGAAAAGCTCCGTCGCGACGACGTGACGCTCGTGATGGGTGGATCGGGTCATCTGACCGCACAGCTGAAGCGGTTCGCGGAACTGCTCGGTGTGGCGGACAGAATCGAGTGGGTCGGCTACGTGCCCGAAGAAGAACTCGGGGACTACTACGCGTCGGCGGACCTGTTCGTCTCGCCGTCGCTGGCGGAACCGTTCGGCATCACGATCACCGAGGCACTCTCGGCGGGGACCCGCGTCGTCGCCACCAGAAGCGGCGTCAACGAGGTTCTCAGCGAGGAGTGCGTCGTCGAGGTCGACCCCAACTCGGAGTCCATCGCTGCGGGCATCGAACGCGGACTCGAACTGGAGGGGACCCCGGAGTACGATCCCATCACCTGGGACGAAGTCGTCGAGCAGACCGTCTCCTTCTACGAAGACATCGTCTGAGGTGCACTCCGTCTCTGACGTCGGCGCGGTGAGTTGGCGGGCTGCTGCAGCCGTCGCTATCGCAGGAGTCGGACGTCGTGCGCCGGTTCGGGGTGTCGGATCCGGTACCCATCGGCGGTCGACACCATTCCCTCGCTCGGCAACTCCTGTCTGGCCGCCTGATACGGACTGTCGCTTTCGATGCCTCGATACGGACTGGAACTCTCCGCACCCTGGTAGGGACTGGAGCGTTCTGCCCCCTGATACGGGCTCGAACTCTCTGCCCCTCGATACGGGCTTGAATCAGTCGCTCCGTCCTCGGCGTCGCCGCCGCTCGCCTCGCGTTCGAAGTCTTCCGGCGGGAGATAGATCCGCTCACCCATCTCGGACCGCACGATCACTGCGGTGTCCCGATCGCCGCGCATCGTCACGACTGTCTCCCCGTTCTCGATGGTGACAGAGAACGTGACGCCCCCCTCGTCGTCGCCGCCATCGCCGTCGACGGTCGCGTCGTCTTCGGTACTCATAGGCGCACCGTCGGCCGCGGCCTACTTAATCGCTGGCAGTGTGAGACCCCTGGCGCTGACGGGGGACGCAGAGCCTTGGTTGCCGGAGCGGGTCGTTCATATCGAGCGGGTCGGGCGCGGATCGCCGGCAAAATTTGACATTTAGACATTGATTCGGCAGTACGGCCGCTCGGATTGCGAAAGGACCACACCTCGGCGGAGATTTCCCCGAATGTCAAGTGGGGGGACGACCATATACGTGTATGGACATTCGCGATGCTACGACGGAAGACGTAGCGGAGATTCGCCGTGTCGCCGCCGAGTCCTTGAGCGCCTCGTACGGCCACGCCATCCGCGAGGACGCGATCGACGCCGCCATCGACAAGTGGTACAGCGCCCAGCGGGTGACCGCCTCGCTCAACGACGACAGCGAGGTGTTCGTTCTCGCAGCGGACGAGGGAGGCGTCGTCGGGTTCGCCCAGAGCGAGATTTCGGAGGGCCGCGAAACCGTGGGGTACCTCGACTGGCTCCACGTCGTGCCGGAACACCGGGGAGCGGGGATCGGCTCGCAACTGCTCGCCAGGCTCGAACAGGAACTGATCGAGGCGGACGTCGACCGACTGGAGGGGCGTGTCCTCACCGAGAACGAAGAGGGCGTCACCTTCTATGACGACCAGGGCTTCAGCGAGGTCGGCGAGCGGACGGTCGAGATCCGCGACGAGACCTTCACCGAGCGCGTCTACACGACGTTCCTCGACGACGACCAGGGCGACCCGACGGGGCTGGACGAGCGGAGGACCGAGGACGGGACGTCTGTCCACATCGCCTACGACGAGTCCGTTCGCGGTTCCGATGCGCCGTTCTTCGCGGTCTATCTCGACGGCGATCGCTCAGAGCGCTACGGGTGGATGTGCGGCGCTGACGACAGCCTCGACATCGCGATGGATACGATGGAACGGCTCGAGTGCAACGGCTGCGGAAACCGTCGGAAGCCCGTCCGGTGGGACGCGGCGTATCTGTAGCGTCCCGTTTTCTCTCGGCCCGACGTTGTCCACGGCGTTTTCTTCCACGTACTCGCGTGATCCCGTCGTCACTGGCCCGCGGCGCGTGTAGCCACCCCGCCCGCTGGCACGGAGCGATCGGAGCGCGTCAGCCGGATACCGCCGCTTCGAGGTCGAACCTCGTTTCACACTCGCTGCAGTACTTCTCGATATCGCGCTCGATGATGTCGATGTCGTTCGAGTAACAGTACACGTCCGGGTTCCCGCAGTTCGGACACGCCTCGAGTTCGGGGACGACCATTCCGGGACTAATCGTGTGGCGGTTCTCTCATAGCCGTTGCGTTCGGTTGCGCCCGATGCGTGGGGAGATCGGACGCGATGATCCCGATCCCTCGTTTGCTCAGGGTGGAGAGGGATTCCGGGCTTCGAACGGCGGGTGACCGCCTCGACCGAGGAGCCGTGACCTCCTCAGTCCGAGACCTTCACCTGGATGTCTTCGACAATCTCGGGGTTCCGCAGCGTCGTCGTGTCGCCGAGTTCCTCGCCGTTGGCGATCTCTTCGAGGAGGCGACGCATAATCTTCCCCGAACGGGTCTTCGGCAGTTCGGGCGTGAAGATCACCTTCTCGGGCTTCGCGATCGGCCCGATGGCCTCGTTGACGCCCTCGATGATCGCGTCTTGCATCTCGTCGGTCCCCTCGTAGCCGTCTTCGAGGATGACGTACGCGTACACGGCTTCGCCGGTGACCTCGTGATCGCCGCCGACGACGGCCGCTTCGGCGACGCCCTCGACGCCGACGATGGCGGATTCGATCTCCATCGTCCCCAGGCGGTGCCCGGAGACGTTGATCACGTCGTCGACGCGGCCGAGGATAGTGATGTACCCGTCCTCGTCGATCTTCGCGCCGTCCTCGGGGAAGTACACCCACTCGTCGGCGTCGGGATCGGAGTACTCCTGCCAGTACTCCTGGACGAACCGCTCGTCGTTCTGATACAGCGTCCGCAACATCCCCGGCCAGGGCTTCTCGACGGTGAGATAGCCCGCGCGGCCGGCCTCGACCTCCTCGCCGGCGGTGTCGACGACCTTAGCGTCGATCCCCGGCAGCGGCGGTCCCGCAGAGCCGGGTTTCATCGTGCCGACGCCGGGCAGCGTCGTCACCATCATTCCTCCCGTTTCAGTCTGCCACCACGTGTCGACGATCGGGCACTCCTCGTCGCCGATGTGCTTGTAGTACCACTTCCAGGCGCGGGGGTTGATCGGCTCGCCCACCGTGCCCAGCAACCGGAGACTGGAGAGGTCGTGTCGCTCGGGGAACTCCGAACCCCACTTCATGAACGCCCGGATCGCGGTCGGAGCGGTGTAGAAGACGTCCACAGCGTACTTTTCGACCAGTTCCCACAGGCGGTCCCGTTCGGGGAAGTCCGGCGTTCCCTCGTACATCACGGTGGTCGTCCCGAGCGAGAGCGGGCCGTAGACGATGTACGAGTGCCCGGTGATCCACCCGATGTCCGCCGAACACCAGTAGGTGTCTTCGGGTTCCAGATCGAGCACGGCGTGAGACGTCCACGTCGTGTACGCGAGGTAGCCGCCGGTGGTGTGCTTGACACCTTTCGGTTGCCCCGTCGTCCCCGAGGTGTACATCAGGAAGAGCATATCCTCGGCGCTCCGCTCGACGGGGTCCACCCGAGCGCCCGTGTGCTCCGCTAAGAGCGCGTCCCAGTCGTGTTGGTTGCCTTTGAGGTCGTGCCCGAAGCCGTCCTCGCCAAGGCGATCGACCACGACGGTCGCGTCGACCCCGTGGTCGACGCCTCCGAGCCCGTCGTTGGCCTTTTGGAGGTGATCGAGCGGGTCGCCGCGGCGGTAGTAGCCGTCGCACGTGATGAGGTACCGGGAGTCCGCGGCGTTCATCCGCGTCGCCAGCGCGTCGGCGGAGAAGCCGGCGAAGACGACCGAGTGCGGCGCGCCGATGCGTGCACACGCGAGCATCGCGATCGGGAGTTCCGGCACCATCGGCATATAGAGCGTCACCACGTCGTCCTCCTCGACGCCGAGGTCTCGCAGCGCCGCGGCGAATTCGTTGACCTCGCGGTAGAGGTCCTGATAGGTGTAGGTCCGAGTCTCGCCGTACTCGCCCTCCCACTGGATGGCGGCGCGGTTCTTATCGCCGTTCTCGACGTGTCGATCGACGCAGTTGTACGAGGCGTTGAGGGTGCCGTCGGCGAACCACTCGTAGAACGGCCCTTCGGAGTCGTCGAGAACCTGGCTGTACTCCGAGTCCCAATCGAGCATGTCGGCCGCCCGGGTCCACGCGTGCGGCCAGTTCTCTTCGAACTCCTCGTAGATCGATTCGTCGGCGACGTTCGCCTGTTCGACGAACCCAGCCGGGGGCTCGAAGCGCTCCTGTTCGACGAGCCGTGCTTCGAGATCAGCCTCTCCGTCGTTGTCAGTCATATACGTTCACAACATTCGAAGGACCCGTCATAAATCCTCCCGCCACCCGTCGATCAGCGCCCGGCGGTCGGTTCGGGGACGCCCGGCAGCAGCGTTTCCGACGGCCTCGACTCGGTCTGGTTGCAACGACACTCCACGACCCCAGTGGGCCTGTTGACTACTCGGTTCGGCTGTCCGTGTCGTCGGCGACGGTTAGCCCGTTTCGCTCGAACGTATACCAGATACTAGCATTGGACGGACGTGGGATTAATCCAAATTATTCTCAGCTGACTGGAATCGCCCGCGCTATTTTATCAGTTGGGTGAGTAGCCACTCGTATGAAGCAGACAGACTCTCCGAGTGACAACCGGGGCGACGAGACGCCCTCCATACATCGACGTCAGGTGCTGGTCGCGAGCGCGGGCGCGACGACGCTGGCGCTCGGTGGCTGTCTCGGCGGGGGCGGGGCGGGCGACGGTGATAGCGACGGCGACGCGCCGGCGGCGATCACCGTCCCGCAAGGCGCGACCTGCGACGTCTGCGGGATGACGATCAGACAACACCCGGGTCCGACGACGGAGATCTTCTACGCCGACGAGCAGCCGAGCGGCCACGAGAACCCCGCGCGGTTCGACAGCACCTGGGAGGCTTACCAGTACGAATTCGAACGCGACGAGCAAGGCTGGGAGGACGTCGGATTCTACGTGACGGACTACTCGACCGTCGAGTACGAGACGTTCGAGGACGGCGGCGACACGCTCATCTCCCGACACTACGAGGCGTCGTCGTTCGCGCCGGCGAGCGAAGTGACCTACGTCGTCGACAGCGACGTGAAGGGAACGATGGGCCGTGACCTGATCGCGTTCACCGACCGCGCCGACGCCGAATCGTTCCAGTCCGAACACGGCGGGTCGCTCACGGCCCACGACGGCGTCACGCCCGAGGTCGTCGCGGGGCTGGGGAAGTAATGGCACTGCTCTCGCCGACCGGGACGGCGTGGCTGACAGTCGGCATCGGGGTCGTGCTCGTCGTCGTCAGCGGCTCGTTCGCGCTCACGCCCGCCGGCGGCGAAACGCTCGATCCCGTCGCCTTCGAGGACACCGTGAGTATGGGCGGAACGGGTGTCGACGACCGCCGGGCGGAGGCCGAGGGGTTCGTGCTGCCGCGAGCGGAGGTGTTCTACTCCGGGTATCGCTACGTGGTCGGCTACGTCGGCATCGAAACGGCCGCGAGCGAACTCGGCGACGAGAGCGCTCGACGGCAGTTCGGCGACCCGCTGGCCGTCTACGTCTCTGACTTCTCGACGATCTCCCCGACGGTCACCGAGGAGGGCTACGTCGCTCCCGAGCGCGGGCGGGCAGTCGGGTGGACGCCCGCCGAGCGCGCACACTTCGTCGTCGACAGCGGCGCGCGGATCCCCTCCGGTCCGATCGTGCTGCCCTTCTCCGAACAGCGAGACGCCGAGCGGTTCGCCGCGTCTCACGGGGGCCGGGTCGTCGGCTGGGACGCCGTCACTTCCCGGGCCGGCGACCCGCTCCCGGCGCGATTGCGCGAGTTCGAGCAGTCGATCGACGACCGGCACGCGTGGGCGAATCGGACGGTCGACGCAGCGATGGAACGGCGTGACCGACCTGTGAGCGTCGTCGTCGGCGACGACTCTGCGCGGCGGGCGGCGGCTGTACCGAGCGACGCGCGGACTGCGCGCACGATCGAGGCCGCGCTCGCGGCCGCGCCTCCGAACACGACGGTCTTCGTCCCGGCGGGAACCTACGACGTCGACCAGGTCGTGGTGAACCGATCGGTCACGCTCGCCGGTGCCGGTCCCGGCACCGACGGTGAGGCGACGACGCTCCGTGGCGACGGCAACGGGAGCGTGGTCGTCGTCCAGGCCCGCGGTGCGTCCGTCGCGGACCTCCGCGTCGACGGCGTCGGAAGCGTCGGCAGCCGCGGTCGCGAGCGTCGCAACGAGTCGGTGGACTGGGACACCACCGTCCAGTTGGCCTACGGCTACGGCGACGCCGGCCTCGTCCTCGACGGGGCGACCGGGGCGTCGGTCGCAGATGTCGCGATCGACACCCCCGCGAGCGGCGTGATCGTCCGCGATAGCCCGGGCTCAGTCGTCAGGGAACTCACCGTTCGCGGTGCGGACACCGCTCGAGAAGGGTTTATGGGCGTCGTCCTCATCGGCGCGCCCTCCGTCGTCGAGGACTCGACGTTCCTCGGTGGCCGAGACGGCGTATACACGCACCGCGCTGACGGGAGCGTCATCCACGACAACCACGCTGACCCCGGGCGCTACGGCGTCCACGAGATGTACACCTCTGAGTCGCTGGTCGCGAACAACACCGTCAGGAACGCCCAGACCGGTGTCGTCGTGATGACGCGTCCAACCGACAACATCGTCGTCGGCAACGACGTCAGGCGGAGTACGCACGGTGTCATCCCGGCCGGTGGTGGGTCCTACTACGCCCGCAACGTCGTCGTCGACAACGAATACGGAATCGGCGTCGCTGGCGACCGCAACGCCTTCGTCGGGAACGTCGTGGTTGACAACCGCGTGGGCGCGCGGGCGAACGAGATCCTGCCGGCGAACTGGGTCGTCCGCAACGACTTCGTCGGCAACGACCGCGCCGTCACGTCCGAAATCGGCCCGCTCCGGACGTGGTCCCACCGCGGCGTCGGCAACTACTGGGGAGCTCTGCCGATCGCTGACGCCGACGAGGACGGCGTCTACGACCGCCCGTACCGACCGACAGGGACGGTCGACGGCCGGGTCGGCCGTGTCCAGGGTGCGACGACGCTGGCGCAATCACCGGCGTCAGCGACGCTCAGACGGGTCCAAGACGCGGTTTCGGGCCTCCGGCAGTCCGGCGTTGTCGACACCGACGCCCGGACGCGCCCGAGCAACCCCGCTCTGCTCGCAGCGGTTCGTAACGGCACCGACCCGGCGAACGAGACGCTGGCGCAGGTCAACGGCTCAGTTGCCGGGGGTACAGCGCCGTGAGCGACAGTGATCCGTCGCCGACGGCGTTGCGCGCGAGGGGTATCGATCAGGCCTTCGCCGACGTCGAAGTGCTCACGGACGTCGATCTGACGGTCAATCGCGGCGAAGTCGCAGCGATCGTCGGCCCGAACGGATCCGGGAAGTCGACGCTGCTACGGATTCTCGCGGGCGTCAGTCCCGCCGACGACGGCACGGTCGCGGTCCCGGTCGAGGGCGGCGCGCGCAGCCTCGGATACCTGCCGCAGCGGCCCGCGTTTCGCGGTGGGTTCACCGCACGGGACACCCTGGCGTGGTACGCGTCGTTCCTCGACGGCGTCGACGCCGATGACGTCGACGCGACGCTGGATCGGGTCGGCCTCACCGGCGTGGGCGATCGGGCAGTCGGGTCGCTTTCCGGCGGGATGACCCGACTACTGGGACTCGGTCAGGCGGTCCTGGGTGACCCCGCCGCGTTGATCCTCGACGAACCGGGGAGCGGACTCGACCCCGCGATGGTCGAACGGCTGTTCGCCGTCGTCGGCGAACTCGCGGACGACGGCACTGGCGTCGCGGTCGCGTCTCACGAACTGCCGGCCGTCGAAGCGCACGCCGAGACGGTCCACGTCCTCGACCAGGGTGACTTCGTGCGGAGCGGTTCCCCGGAGGCCCTCCTCGAAGAGACCGAGACGGCCTCGCTGTCTGCGGCGTTCCGGAGCATCGTCCGCCCGGAAGGCACAGCGTCGACGGTCAGCGCCGGTGTCGGTCGTGACGCCTCGGGGGTGACCGACGATGAGTGAGGGCGACGACGGCGCGGCGACTGCTCGCGAGGAGGGAGGAGTCACAGAGACCGTTGTGACGCGCATCTTCCTCAGCGTCGATCAGACGGGGTCGGACCTCCTCGTCGTCGCGACCCGTGAGCTCCGGACCATCGCTCGAACGCCGGCGTTGCTCGCGCTCTCGGCAGCGTTCGTGGTCAGCGTCGCCGGCGTCGCCTGGGCGGGAACGGGCGGCGGCGGCGGGTTCGTGCCGCTGACGCTGGATCTGCTCACGTTCGTCGAAGTTCTGGTGCCTCTCCTCGCCGTCGCCTTCGGGTACCGCTCGATACTCGGCGACCGCGAGACCGGAGAACTCGACGTCCTGCGGACCTTCGATGTGTCGCGGACAGCCTACGTCGGTGGCGTCTATCTCGGCCGCGCACTCGCGCTCGTGAGTCTGATCCTCGGGACGCTCCTCGCGGTCGGCCTGCTGGTGCCGTTCCTGACTGCCGACATCCCGACCTTCCTGGCGATCAACGCCGCGGCGGACTCGGGCGTTCGGTACGTCCGGTTCGTCGCCCTCGCCGCCGGCTTCACGCTCACGGTCCTCGCGGCGACCGTCGCGATCTCCGCGGCTGCTCGGACCGCTCGAACGGCGTTCGCACTGGCAGCGGCACTGGCGGCAGCGCTCGTCCTCGGCATCGACACGGCGCTCGTGGCGGGACTCGCCGGCGGGGTGATCCCGGAGAGCGGACTGCCGACGCTGCTTGCGCTGAGCCCGAACAGCGCCTTCCGTAGCCTCGTCCTCTCCACGGCGGTCGGAGTGCTGGGCGGTGCCGAGGTCGCGGCGGGCAACCCGCTC
>ENA-ORCS01001222-ORCS01001222.1-marine-metagenome-genome-assembly--contig:-NODE-1222-length-11964-cov-3.519727_pt1 | contig 11964 bp, 6 predicted proteins | sample MGYA00237781_ERZ508513 | MGnify/ENA primary metagenome ERZ508513 (study PRJEB26184, sample SAMN06268793) | marine metagenome | isolation source: Eden Landing Ponds, San Francisco, CA, USA | place...
TCTCGGCCGTCTCCTCGGGCGCCCGCCAGTACCGGTCGGCGGCGTGGGGCGACCGGAGTTGCAGTTCGCCGATCTCGCCGGGGCCACACTCCTCTCCGTTTTCGACGACGCGAGCGTCGACGTGGGGGTTGGGCACGCCGACGGTGTCGCTCTTCTCGCGGGGCCAGCCCTCGGGCATCGCGAAGTTGTTGGGGCCACACTCGGTGAGGCCGTAGCCCTGCGAGAGGTCGACGTCGCGGTCCCACCAGGCGTCCATGACCGACTCGCGGCAGGGCCCACCCCCGGATTTGGCGAACCGCAGCGTCGAGAGGTCCGTCGACGCCCAGCGGTCGTGTTCGACCATCATCCGCAACACGGCGGGCACGGCGACCAGCACTGTGGCGCCGCGGTCGTCGACGACAGAGAGCACCTGTCCGGGGTCGAATTCGCGGGCGATGACCACCTCGCCGCCCATGTGGAAGGCCGGGACGGTGATGACGTTCCACCCGCCCGTGTGGAACATCGGGAACGTGAGTGGCGTGACGTCGTCCGAGCGGATCCCCCACGCGGTGAGCGTGTTCATGGAGTTCCACACCACCGCCTCGTGGCTGAGTACCGTCTCTTTCGGGATGCCCGTCGACCCGCCGGTGTGCAAGAAGAGGCGGGGGTCGCCCGGGGCGACGTCCGGCCCCTCGTAACTCGCCGTTGCCGGGACACCGTCGCCGACGCGCGGCCACGTCGTCTCGACGGAACCCGCCTCGCTGCTCTCCTCTACACTTCCCTCGACAGCCAGCGACCGCACCGGGCAGTCGCCGGTCCACGCGTCGTGGTCCAGTGCCGCCGAGACGTCGTCGGCGAACGGTTCCTCGACCACGACCAGTTCCGGGTCGACGTTCGAGAGCAGTTCCGCGAGTTCCGGCGGTGCGAGCCTGTACGAGAGCGGCGCGAGGACCCCGCCGGTCTTGCCGGTCGCGAAGAAGAGATCGACCAGTTCCGGCCGGTTGCGCGAGACGACCGCCACTCGTCCGCCCGTCCTGTCGTCCCCGCCCTCCGTGCTGGCTGAACCGCCAGCACGAACTCCGAACTCGTCGAGCCACGCGGCCGTCCGGGTCGCCCGCCGGTCCAGATCGGCGTACGTGAACTCCCGACCGGTCGTGGCGTCGACGAGACCGACGCGATGGGGTGTCAGCGACGCCCGACGACCGCTCAGGTCCCCGACCCACGACTGCGGTCCGTGATACCCTCCGTGACGCTCGCCGCCGCCGCGTTCGGCCACGTCACGCTCTCCATCACTCTCGTCACCCTCATCAGACATCCGCCAGGAACCCCCGGAGTTGGTCGGTCACCAGTTCGTCGTCCTCGACGAAAAACAGGTGCGAGCCACCTTCGATCGTCTCGAGAGTCGCTCCCTCGATACCTTCGGCGAGCAGGTGGGCGTTCTCGACGGGCAGGACTCTGTCCTCGGTGCTGTGCACCACGAGCGTCGGTACGTCGATCTCCGCTAACCTGTCGCTCGCGTCGAAGGCCACCGCCGCAGCGCTCTGCCACTCGTACGCTTCACCGCTGGGGTCGGTGTCGAGTCGCCACTCGACGATCCGGTCGACGACCTCTGGATTCGCCTCCCAGAACTCCCCGGTGAACGCCGGTTCCATCTTGTAGCGGATCGTCTCGGCCGGGCCGTACTCCTCGGGGACGTTCAGCATTCTGGCCTGCGTCTCCTCGGGGATCGGGACCGCGGCCTCGCCGCCGGGTGTCGTACAGAACAGAGAGAGCGAACGTGCGCGGTCGTAGGAGAGGGCGTACTCCTGTGCGATCATCCCGCCGAGGCTCGCACCGACGACGTGGGCGGCCTCGACACCGGCGTCGTCGAGGACCGCCTCGACGTCGCCCGTCATCTCCTCGACGGTGTAGGGCCCCTCCGGCGTATCGGAGTCGCCGGTACCGCGGTTGTCCAGGACCACCGTGTGGTACTCCCCTGTGAGTGGCTCGCGTTGCCAGTTCCACATCCACGTCCCGTAGGCGAGTCCTTCGACGAAGACGACCGTCTCGGCGTCGGCCGGTCCCGCCTCCTCGTAGTAGATCCGCACCCCGTCGTTCGTGGCGTAGGCCATGGAATATCCTCCGGCCCCGTTCCCCTTCAAGCAGGACGTTCACGTGTGAACCTCCGCGCGCCCCGTCGCACTGTCCACGGTAGTTCGACCGCTCACAAAACTATATTTCATAATAGAGAACAGTGCCTGTTCTGAGGGTAAAATATAGATGTTCGAGAGAACAGAAAGTCAGATACGACGGGCTCATCGGGAATTGCCGGTGTCTATCAGATACGACCCTGAAGATATCGGGAATCCGCTACAGTTTAGTTGGTCGCTGGCACAGACTGTGCCATGGAATTGCACGGTCGAGAGATCAACCAGGACGTGCGGGAGCTGGGCGAGTTGCTGGGCGATATCATCACCGAGCAGAGCTCCGAATCCGCGTTTCGAACTATCGAGCAGATCCGGACGGCCGCGATCGACTACCGCCGCGGTGACGCCGAGGACCGCTCCGTGGTCAGAGAGACGCTCGCGAACCTCTCTCCGGAGGAGGAGGACGTCGTCGCCCGCGCCTTCACCACCTACTTCGAGCTCATCAACCTCGCCGAGGAGCGCCAGCGAGTCAGGGAGATCCGCGAGGGCGCACACGAGGGGACCCTCGAAGACAGCGTCCACGCCGCCGTCGAGGAACTCGCCTCGCGCGATCTCTCGGCCGAGACGGTGGAAACTATCCTCGACGACGTGCTCATCCAGCCCACGTTCACCGCCCACCCCACCGAGGCCCGCCGCAAGACCGTCAAGGCGAAACTCCGCTCGGTCTCGGCTCGCCTGCGCGAACTCGACGAACACCGACTGACCGACCCAGAAGAGCGGTCGGTCGAACGAGACCTCGAGGCGGAAGTCACGAGTCTCTGGCAGACGCCACAGGTCCGCGACCGCCGTCCGGAGGTCACCGACGAGGCGCTCAACGTCCAGTGGTACGTCGAGAACGTCCTCTTCGAGGTCATCAGCGAAGTGTACGACGCGCTCGAGGCCGCCGTCGACGAGGAGTTCGACGACGACGTGGACGTGCCGAAACTCTACGAGTTCCGGTCGTGGGCCGGCAGCGACCGCGACGGCAACCCGTACGTCACGCCCGACGTCACCGAGGAGACGCTCGAACGCCAGCGGTCTGCCGCCCTTCCGCTCTATCGCGACCGCCTCAAGGAACTCTCCGGCGTACTCACGCAGGACGCGAGCCAGATCGACACCGGCGAGCGCTTCGACGAGTGCCTCGACGCCCATCGCGAGAAGCTCCCCGGCGCTGCCAGTGAAGCTCGCGAACGGTACCCGGACGAACCCTACCGGCAGAAACTCAAGCTGATGCGCGAGAGTGTCCTGCGGGTCGACGACGTCCGTTCGGGCGGATACGACTCCGTCGAGGAGTTCCTCGAGGACGTCGAAGTCGTCGCCGAGAGCCTGCGAGCGAACGGTGCGGAGGTCATCGCCGAGACCCACGTCGACCCGCTCTACCGGACCGCGGACACGTTCGGGTTCACGCTCGCCAGCCTGGACCTGCGTGACCACCGGAAGATGCACACCGACACCATCGCGGAAGCCATCGACGACGAGGGCATCGACTACGCCGCGATGGGCGAGGACGAACGTGTCGACTTTCTCACCGAGGCGATCCTCCAGGACGAACCTGTCGTCGACACCGAGGACACGACCGGCCTCTCGGACGACGCCGTGAGAGTCCTGGAGCGGTTCGACCGTACCGCCGAGTGGCAACGGGAGTACGGCGTCCAGGCCATCGACACCTACTGTATCAGCTGGTGTGAGGAACCCTCACACGTCCTGGAAGTGCTCTTTCTCGCAGACCAGGCTGGCATCGTCGAGCTCCCGGGCTACTGCGGACTGGACGTCGTGCCGCTCCTCGAATCGAAGTACGCCCTCGACGGCGCACGCCGTATCATGGGGACGCTGTTCGAGAACGAGGCCTACGAACAGGCACTCGAGGCACGGGGCGGCGTCCAGGAGATCATGCTCGGCTACTCGGACTCCAACAAGGAGAACGGCTTCCTGGCGGCGAACTGGAGTCTCTTCCGCAACCAGCGCCGACTCGCGACGATCACCGACGACTACGACGTCGAAATGCGCCTGTTCCACGGCCGCGGCGGTTCGATCTCCCGTGGTGGCGGTCCGATGAACGCCGCGATGCTCGCTCTGCCCAACGAGACCGTCTCGGGCCAGATCAAGTTCACCGAGCAGGGCGAGGCCATCTCCGAGAAGTACGCCAACAGCCGCATCGCCGAGCGAAACCTCGAACAGATGCTCGACGCCCAGATGCGCGCCCGCCACAACGCGATGGTCCAGCCCACCGAGGACGTCCCCGAGGCGTGGACCGAAGCAATGGAGACCTCCGCCGAGGTGGCACGCGAGGCCTACGTCGACCTGCTGGAGACCGACGGTTTTGTCGACTTCTTCGAGGCGGTCACGCCCATCACCGTCATCGAGGACCTCAACATGGGGTCGCGTCCGGCCTCCCGCAGCGAGGACCGCAGCGTCGAGGACCTGCGCGCGATCCCGTGGGTGTTCTCCTGGACGCAGGCCCGCTGTATCATCACCGGCTGGTACGGACTCGCGACCGGGCTGCAGGCATACCTCGACGACGGCGGCGACGTGGAGACGCTCCGGGAGATGTACGCGGAGTGGCCCTTCTTCCGGACGATGCTCGACCGCGCCTCGATGGCGCTCGCCCGGTCTGAGATGGACATCGCCGAGGAGTACGCCGACCTCGCGCCCGCGGAGCTACGCGAGCGGTTCTTCCCGGGCATCCGCCAGGAGTACGAGGACGGCGTCGAGGTCGTCCGGGAGATCTCCGGTCAGAATAGCCTCGTCCAGCGCGACTGGCTCCAGGAGAACCTCGAACGACGTAACCCCTACGTCGACCCCCTCAACCTCCTGCAGGTCAAACTGCTCTCACAATCTCACCTCACCGAATCGGAGAAACGGACGCTCCGGCTCACCGTGCAGGGCATCGCCGCCGGGATGAAAAACACCGGTTAGCCGCTCCGACCACAGACTCGCCGGTCCGAAGGTTCAAGTCGGAACGGGCGACCACCGGCCCCATGCGCTGAGAATCGCCACGGGCCGGTTCGCGGGAGCGCGACACACCGGTTCGTGGACGGAGTGTGTCGCCTGTTCGCCAATGGACGGCCCGAACGGCCCGCTTACTCCACCAGCGCGGCTTCCAGCAACTCCAGCGGGTGGCGGACCTCGTAGCCGGTCCCGTGTTCCATCTGCATCGCACAGGTGGGACACTCCGTCATGCCGGTCTCGCCCGCGGCGTGGTCCATGTGGTCGAACATCTCCTCACCGATGGCCATCGACTTCTCGTATTTCTCCGACTTCCAGCCGTAGGTGCCCGAGATGCCCGAACACGACTCGCCGACGTCCTCGATCTCCGCCCCGTCCAGGTCCCGAAACAGTTCGACCGCCTGGCGGTCCAGTCCCTGGTTGCGCGCGTGACAGGGCGCGTGATAGGCGAACTCCTCGGCGAGCTCGTCATCTACCTCGGCCTCGCGGACCTCGTCCACCAGGTCCTCGTGGATGCGGAGGTACTCGACCGACTCGAACGTGTGTGTGGCCACGTCGTCGATCCCCTCGATGTCGAACAGTTCGGGGTATTCCTGTCGGAGCGCCATCGAACAGGAGGTACAGGAGGCGATGGCATCGTAGCCCTCATCGACCAGGTCCGACATGGAGGAGACGTTCACCTCGGCGTGGCGGCGTGCGTCGTCGACCATGCCGTTGGCGAACATCGGGGTGCCCGAACACCCCTGGTCGGGGACGACGACCTCGTAGCCGAAGTGTTCGTAGACTCGGACGAGCGCCTTGCCCACCTCGGGAGTGTTGTACTCCGAGTAACAGCCGTGGAAGTAGGCGATCTGCTTGTCGGCGTCGACGGGGTCGCCCCGCCGTTCTCTCGCCTCGCGGGCCCGCTCTCTCGACCCGGCGGCGCCGCCCTGCTTCGCCCACCATTCGGTGAACGTCTCGGTGGCGAAGGCGGGGAACTCGCGCTCGTCGGTGATCCCCATCGCCTTGTCCATCGCCCAGCGCGCCGGCCCGAAGTTCATCGCGAAGTTGGCGAGCCTCGGGACCTTGCTCGCGAACCAGGCCGACGTCCGGTAGTTCGCGAGGATACGATTGCGCCAGTACTCGACCGACAGTTTCGACATCTGCTCGTCGACGTACTGGCCCCGGGCGGTGTTGTGCATCTGGGAGAGGGGCACCCCCGACGGACACGCGTTGTCACAGCGCATGCAGTTCGAGCAGTCCATGATCGAGTCGTCGACCTCGTAGTCGTCGTCGGTCTGCTTGAGTCGCCACTGCTCGGGGCCCTGGAACTTCGGCCCTGGGAAGTCGTCGTCGACCTCGGCGACGGGACAGTTCGTATCGCAGGTCGAGCACTTGTAACACGAATCTGCGCCCGGTCGGAGGTCGAAGTCGTCGCTGTCCGGGAAGACGTCGACCGGTTCGAACGAGTCGCCCGTGTTCGGTTCGGCCGGGTCGAACGACGGGTCCGACTCCGTGTCCCCGCTGGCGTCCGGTCCGGGGGATTCGGTGTCGCTCACGCGACCACCTCCGCGGCGTCGCGACCGGCGGCGTAGCCCGTCGCGATCGAGACACCGCTCCCGGACTTCTCGGCGGCGAAGTCGTAGCCGCCGAGGACCGAGCCAGCGGCCCTGAGATTCTCGTACGCTACGTCGTCTGCGGCGTCGGTCGGCCGGAGTTCAGCGTCCGCCTGGACACCGAACCGCGCGAACTCGTGGTCGCCGAACGCGTCGTGCTCGGACCACGCGTACCGGTCGTCCGGCTGGGCGATATGACAGCCGAAGATCGGCTCGTAGACCTCGTCGCGCTCGGACTCGATACCCTTCCCAACGAGTCCGCCTGTCGCGAGTACGTACTCGTCCGCAGCGTAGGGAATCTCCGCGCCGTTCTTCTCGACGTACACCTGCTCGATCTCGCCGTCGCCGTCGAACCCGACGACGGGGTTGCCGGTTTCGAACCTCGCACCGGCGGCGTCAAGCGCGTCGAACAGCGCGTCTTCGAGTCGCAGTCCCGGCAGCGACGGCGGCCCCATCGGGACCTCGAAGACGGCCGCGCCGAGTCGCTCGGCCAGCGCTTCCCGCACAGCACCGGCCGCGTCGTCGCCGAGGACGGCCGGAAAGCCGACCCGCCCCTCTCCTTCGAGGTGCGGGTTCACCCGTTCTGCGAGCGCCTCGCGGACCGGCCGATCACGGCCGCGAACCGTCACCGTCCCGTCTGTATCGAGCAGCTTCGCGTACCGGGTGACCTTCGCGTCGGCGCGGAGGTCCCCGGGGAATCGGATGGTGACGCCGCGCACCTCGAACGGGACGTCCGCAGCCGCGAGGTGGGACGCCGCACGTGGCGCGTCGAAGTCAGTCATCGCCTCGAAGCCGACGAGGAGGACGTCGCGCTCGTCGCTCGCGAGGCCCGCGCTCGCACTCGCCGGGTAGCGCGCGGTCGGTTTGATCGTCCCGCCGTGCGTCGGCAGGAGGGCGTTGGCGTCCGTGTGCCCACCGCGGTAGTTGGCCGCGGCGTCGTCGAACAGCGCCATCGCCTCTTCGACGGTGTCCGTTCCGACGATCCGGTAGGGGTGCTCGCTCGGTAGGTCGGGGATCGCCGCGTAGGGATCGACGACCGGGCCGTCGCTGTCGGGCAGATATCCCAGGATATCGATCAGGCCCGAGGCGTTCCGCAGCGTGCTCTGCTTGTAGGAGACGAGTCGCACGTCCGCGCCCGCCCGTGCCGCAGCGAGCGTGGCCGTCAGGCCCGCGATCCCGCCGCCGATCACCAGGACGTCTGAATCAATCGCCACGCTCGTGCCCCCCGTCGGCGACGGCGTCGCTTCCATCGATCCCGGAGTCGGCCCTCCCGGTGCCGGCCTTGCCTTCGGGTCCAGCGTCGGGCGCACCGCTGTCGAAGGCGGCGAAGTCGACCTCGTGCTCCCCGTCGGCCGGGTCGTGGTCGCGGTTCTGCGTCGTCGCGTGCAGCGCATAATTCAGCATCGCCTGCGAGAGCTGTTCGCCCCACAGCGCGTGACGCTGGCCCTTCCAGCGTTCCTGGAGGAGTTCGTCCCAGGCGGCCCGGGCCGTCGGTTCGTCGTGCTCGCCGTGGAGTTCGTTCGCCAGCCGGTGACAGCAGAACCCGCCCTGACAGTTCCCCATCGAGGCGCGCGTGCGGATCCGCACGGCGTTGAGGTCCGATCCCGACTGGGAGATGGCGTCCTGCACCTCGGCGCGCGTGACGCCCTCGCAGGCGCAGACCGTCGGGTTCGGTCCGGAGACGTCGAGGACGTCGTCGGCGCGGGAACCGAGCCGTTCGACGCTCCGACGGCCGATCGGCGACCGGAGCCCGAACTCGTCCATATAGTCCCGGAGGATCGAGAAGTCCTCGCTGCCCGGCAGCGGTTCCTCGGCCGTGCGGCACTCGGCGTCGATGCCGAACTGCGCGCAGACGTGATCGGAGATCTCCTCGCCCATCATCCGGTAGGTGGTGAACTTCCCGCCGACGATGCTCGTCATTCCGCCCAGATCGTCGCGCTCGTCGTGATCCAGGAGGAAGTAATCGCGCGTGATGTCCGTCGGGTCGTCGCTGCCGACGTCCGGCGGTTCATACAGCGGGCGGACGCCCCAGAACGAGCGGATCGTCCGGGCGTCCTCGAGCATCGGGATCAGTTCCGAGAGGGTCTCGATCATCAGATCGACCTCCCAGCCCTCCTCGGGGTAGTCTTCGGGGTCGTCGACCTCCTCGTCGGTCGTCCCGAGGATGCACGTCGTCTCGTGGGGAACGACGATGTCGGCGTCGCCCTTCGGCCGACAGCGGTTGATGACGGTGTCGACCTGGCGGGTGTTCATAATCGTCATCACGCCCTTCGAGGGGCGGACTTCGATGTCGACGCCGGCCAGCTCGCCGATGCGGCCGGCCCACGCGCCCGTCGCGTTGACGACGTAGTCGGCGCGGAGTTCTTCGGTGCCGCCCTCGGTCCCGTGGACCCGGACGCCCGACCCCGAGGCGTGTTCGACCTCGACACCGACGACCTCGCCGTCCTCGACGAGCAGATCAGTGACCGTCGAGTGCGTCTCGATCCGCGCGCCGTGCTCCTGGGCGCTCGCCGCGTTGGCGACGACGAGTCGGAAGGGATCGACCGCTCCGTCGGGGACCGAGATCGCCTTCTCGATGTCGCCCGCCAGGTGCGGTTCGATCTCGCGCGCTTCCTCCGCAGAGAGGACCTCCGTGGGGATGTCGCAGTCCTTGCAGCCCTCGAGTTTCTCCTGGAAGTACTCCTCTGAGTCTTCCGGACGCTTGACGAACAGGCCGCCCGTCATTTCGACGCAGTGACTCGCGATGTCGCGAAGGACGCGATTCTCTTCGATACACTCTTTCGCGCTCGCCTGGTCGGAAACCGCGTACCGGCCGCCGCTGTGGAGGAGTCCGTGCATCCGCCCTGTCGTCCCGTGCGTCAGGTTGCCCTGTTCGAGGAGCGTCACATCGAGCCCCCGCATCGCGAGGTCGCGTGTGATCCCTGCCCCAGTCGACCCGCCGCCGATGACGACGATGTGTGGTGCCGATGCCATTCGTACACACACGGTTCGGAGCCGACCCACTTTATTTCATCGGTAGATCGATTGCCGGAGTAAACATTACGATCGAACAGGTGGGATCACAACATCGACGCGTAGCCCGGAGAACGGGGCCGGATAAGCCACAGAATCGCTGATCAGAGCCCTGTGACTGGTCGACGGCAACATACTGCTGTCTCCGAACCAGCTCCGAATTCGTCCGACACAGCCCGCGCACGCGATGCGAGAATAAGTACCTCAGTGCCATTCTACACGCTTCTCAATTATCTTTACTGAGTACCCCGAGCTCTGGATAACATTTATTAGGTCTTGGTATATTGTTCATTAGCAAGGCGGCAACGGTAGTCAAGATGTCGCCGGATGGAGACTGAACCAATGGCAAACACCTACGTCGGCGCAATCGACCAGGGGACCACTGGCACGCGGTTCATGGTATTCGACCACAGTGGCCAGGTCGTCGCCAACGACTACGAGAAGCACGAACAGATCTACCCGAACCCCGGCTGGGTCGAGCACGACCCCGTCGAGATCTGGGAGAACACACAGGAAGTCGTCCAGAACGGCCTCAAGCACGCGGGCATCGACGCCTCGCAGCTGGAGGCGCTCGGGATCACGAACCAGCGGGAGACGACGATCGTCTGGGACAAAGAGAGCGGCAAGCCCGTCCACAACGCCCTCGTCTGGCAGGACCGCCGAACGACCGACCGCGTCGAGGAACTCGAAGACGAGGACAAAGTTGATTGGATCCGCGGAAAGACCGGCCTCGAAGCCGATGCGTACTTCTCGGCAACGAAGACCGAGTGGATCCTCGACAACGCCGAGCCCCTGAAGCTCGATCACGCCCGCACGGACAGCCTCCGCACCCGTGCCGCCGACGGTGAACTGCTGGTGGGTACCATCGACGCCTGGCTCATCTACAACTTGACGGGCAACCACATCACGGACGTCACGAACGCCTCGCGGACGATGCTGTACAACATCCACGACCTCGAGTGGGACGACGAACTGCTCGAGGAGTTCAACGTCCCCGAGAACATGCTCCCCGAGGTCCGCCCCTCCTCGGACACGGAGTACTACGGCCACACCGACGCCGACGGCTTCCTCGGCGAGGAGATTCCCGTCGCTGGCGCGCTCGGCGACCAGCAGGCCGCGCTGTTCGGTCAGACGTGTTTCGATGCGGGCGACGCGAAGAACACCTACGGCACCGGCTCGTTCTACCTGATGAACACCGGCAACGAGGCCGTCGAATCCGACCACGGACTCCTCACGACGATCGGCTTCCAGATGTCCGGCGAACCCGTCCAGTACGCGCTGGAGGGGTCGATCTTCGTCACCGGCGCGGCGATCGAGTGGCTCGAAGACGTCGACCTGATCAACAACGCCGCCCAGACGGCCGAACTGGCTCGGTCGGTCGATTCCACTGACGGCGTCTATATGGTCCCGGCGTTCACTGGACTCGGCGCGCCGCACTGGGACGGCCGCGCCCGCGGAACCATCGTGGGAATGACACGCGGCACGGGCAAAGAGCACCTCGTCCGTGCCACCCTCGAGTCGATCGCCTACCAGACGCGCGACATCGCAGAAGCGATGGAGGCCGACTCCGGCGTCGACACCACGACGCTCCGCGTCGACGGCGGCGCGGTCAAGAACAACTTCCTCTGTCAGCTCCAGTCCGACATCATCCAGACGGATATCGCCCGCCCGCAAGTCGACGAGACGACGGCCCTGGGGTCCGCGTACGCGGCCGGACTCGCGGTGGGCTACTGGGACAACATCGATCAACTCCGCTCGAACTGGCAGGTCGACCGCGAGTTCGAGCCGGAGATGGAGAGTGACGAAGCGGACCAACTGTACAGCAAGTGGGGCGAAGCGGTCGATCGCTCGCTCGATTGGGCCCAGGAGGAATAATCGATGGTCGACGCACTCCTCCAGATTCCGCTCCTCGGGATGGAAGCCGAACCGTTCCTCGTACTGCTCGTGACGGCGCTCGCCGGCGGCGCGTTCGGCGCGGCGCTGGGTGCCCTCCCCGCGTTCATCTTCACGGGCTTCGTCGTGTTCCTCGGCGAGGGACTCGCGATCCTCCAGCGGGAGATCGGCACCATCGAGGCCGTCCCGCAGGGTGAACTCGCCGCCGGCGTGACCGGCGTCATTGGCTTCGGTGCGATCACCGGTCCGCACATCGCGTTCGCGGGCGGCGTCGCCGCGTCCGCGTACGCGGGCAAAAAGTATCCCGAGATGTCGCCAGACGGCTGGGACTACCACTTCGGGAAGAACATCCTGTACGCGTTCGGCACCAAGCC
>ENA-ORCS01001223-ORCS01001223.1-marine-metagenome-genome-assembly--contig:-NODE-1223-length-11962-cov-3.207825_pt1 | contig 11962 bp, 9 predicted proteins | sample MGYA00237781_ERZ508513 | MGnify/ENA primary metagenome ERZ508513 (study PRJEB26184, sample SAMN06268793) | marine metagenome | isolation source: Eden Landing Ponds, San Francisco, CA, USA | place...
GGGGAGTTCGGCGAGCCACGACAGCGCGGCCTCGTGGTCGGCGACGAGGTCGTCGAGGTCGTCGTCGAACCCCCGGGCGATCAGCCCGCCCTGCGTGATGGTTCCGGGGGGGTCCTCGACGAGTGCCTCGTCCAGGTCGGCCGCCAGATCGGCCGCCCGATCGCGGTCTGGCCGTGCGAGCACGTCTGTCAGCGGCGACTCGCGGAGTCGCTCGTCGCTCTCGACGACGTCGACGACCTCGCTGAACAACTCGAGGGTGTCCTGAACCGCTCGCAGGTCGCGCGCGTCGGCACTGCCCGAGGCCGCCCGCGAGGCGAGTCGTTCGAGGTCGTAGGCGTCGCCGAGTACCTCTCGCAGTCGGTCGCGGGCCATCGCCCCCTCGCCCAGCGCCGCCACGGCCGACTGCCGGCGCTCCAGTTCACCTCGCGACCGGCGGGGTCGCTGGAGCCACTCCCGCAGCAGTCGCCCGCCGGCGCTCGTCACCGTGTGGTCGAGCGTCGCGAACAGCGATCCGTCTCGATCCCCCTGCATCGTCTCGGTGAGTTCGAGGTTGCGCTGGGTCGTCGCGTCGACGGCGACGTACTCCTCGCCCGCGTAGGACTGGACCCGGGTCATCGACGCCAGCACCCCCGCGCCCGTCTCCGCGACGTACGAGAGGACGGATCCGCCCGCCTGGACCGCCGCCTCGTCGTCGATGCCGACGCTCTCCAGTGCCCCCTCGCCGAACTGCTCGCGCAACGTGTGTCGCGCTTTCCCGGGGGCGAACGCCTCCGCCGTGTGTAGCGTCAGCGAGGCGTCGGTCCGGTCGCGCAACCGCTCGAGGAAGGCGTCGTCGTTTCTGATCTCCGGGCCGGGCAGCACCTCGACGGGGTCGAACTTGTACAGTTCCGTCATCGCCTCGGCCGTCGCGTCGGGACCCTCACAGACGGTGACGAGGAACTGTCCCGTGGTCACGTCGGCGAACGCGAGGCCCACCGCGCCGCTGTCAGGGTCGCCGCCGCGACCCCTGCCACTGGGCTCCCCACCGGCCCCGCCCGCGCGGACGATACTCGCGAGATACTGGGCGTCGTCGTCGGTCGTCTCCAGGAGGGTGCCCGGCGTGACCACCCGGGTAAGCTCGCGGGCGTGGCCGTCGTCGGTCTCGTACTGGTCGGCGACGGCCACCCGATACCCGCGTTCGACCAGCGCGCGGACGTACGGCGTCAGGTCGTCCACCGGCACGCCCGCCATCGGATAGGACGAACCGTGCGAGGACTTCTGTGACACCTTCAGGTCCAGTTCGTCGGCGACCGTCTCGGCGTCCTCGCCGAAGAACTCGTAGAAGTCCCCACACTGCATCGCCAGCAGGTCCGCGTCGGTCTCCTCCTTGAGCGAGAGGAACTCCCCGACGATGCCCGTCGCCTCTGTCATGTCTGAAGGTGTGCCCGTCATCCGGTAAAACCCCTCCCATCTTTTTCGCCGGGGGGTCTCCTCGCTCGCTTCGCTCGCTGCGGGGACTCCGGGACAAAAACATGGGTGAAAAAGGCCGAACCCGAGCGAAACGGGGGTTCGGAGAACCGGCGCGCAGAGCGCGCCGGACGTTCACTACGTCCTGCACCGCTCACACAAAACACTTGGCCGGAGACTTGGCATTTCACATCAATAGAACGTTACGTATGGGTTGTCTGTCTCGGCCTCGTCGTTCTCGCAGTCGGCTGTGTCGGATCGCCGGCCTCGGAGACGGCAGCGTCGGGTGAACGACCACCGACCCCGTCAAACTGGACGAGCGAGGAGATTCCCGATATTCCCGCAGAAACGAGTTTGATGCTCACGATCGTGAACAGAAGTGGCCGCTACAACGACGCTGCACCACATACCTACGAACTGGCGAACAACCACTCCGAGCAGAGAACCGCCCAGCTGATCGTCTGGCGGGATTCGACCGTCGTGAGAACCAGATCTATCACGTTCCAACCGAACTCGTCTGTCCGAATCACGGCGTACCGCGCCGGCAGCTATACTATTGTAGTAGACCCGCACGACGCTCCTCGCCACGTTATCGAGGATCCCACTGGGTGGGACTGTAATTCCGTGCGTGTGCTGGTGGAGCTACGACCGGACGGCGCGATCGTGGGGACGTGGATTCGAACGTCGCTGGGGTGCTGAACAGTCCCGATACACAGCCGTCGTGAGTATCTCCTCGATATGCTCAGACGACGGGGGTGATGCGCACGAGTCAGTCGTCGTCACTGCGGTACGCATCACCGCCGCGTTTGCGAATCCGTAGCACGTAGAGAATGTGTGCGGTGCGGTCGACGCGACATCCCAACCGGAACGGACCGATGCGGAGTTTGTCGTGGGGCGCACCCTGTAGTGGTTCGAGGTGCTCCGGCGGGTCTCGCCATTCGTCGGTGACGATCTCGTCGAGTTCGCTGGCGATCCGGTCACGTGCGTGTTCATCGAGACCGTCGAAATCTCGCCGTGATGTGTCGGTGAGTTCTCAGTCCCAGTCACTCATCGCTGTCACGGGCCGCCTGTCCGAGACCGTACGCAGCCTTGACCTCGTCGCTACTGTGGGTTCGTCCCTCCCGGATTTCAGCCTCGCCAGTGAGCATCGCCTTCAGGTCTGCGCGGTTAAATTCGGGGTGTTTGAGTGCATCACGAAGGACCGCCCGGACGAACTCACTCCGGCTGTTGAAGCCGTACTCTTCCCACGTCGCGTCGACGTCCTCCAGGAACGTCTCTGTTATCCGAATGTTCACCGTCGTCTTCTCGGGCTGAGAGCCCGCTTCTGCCATACGTTGTGTTGAATTTGTGTATGAATAAGCGTTACGTCGATCGGTAGTTCCGCTGTCGGTATCGCTCGGAGCTGGTGTGCCCACCGTTCTATGACTCCCTGATACACACTCTACTGACCGATCGAACTGTGCGAGAGTGAAATCCTACCCGCAACCGAGTCACCGGGGTACCCACGACCCCACCGACAGCCCGCTCACCGAACCGCCCCGGCCTGGAGGTGGTACTGCGCGGCCGACCAGGTGGGCGGACGGGCGACCTGGGCGCCCTCACCCTCGGCAAACGAGAAGTCCCCGACGTTCCCGAAGAAGCCGTCGCGGGCCTGAGCGACGACGAACGACGGGAGGGCGTAGTTGTACCAGCGGGCACACTGCCTCGCGGCCGCCCGACGTTCCTCGGCGCTCGTCCCGGGCGTTCGCAGTCGCTCGATGGCGCCACACACATCGACGTCCTCGCCGCCGTCGTGGCGATAGGCCGTGCCGCCGTCGGCGTAGTCGACGCCCTCGATCTCCAGCGTCCCGGGTTCTCGAGGGACCGTGACCGTCTCCGGAGGTGAGAGCCACTCCGTCCCGACGCCACAGGTTCCCAGGGTCGCGCCGCCGACGGCCAGTGGTGACCCCGTCACCTCGGACCCGACGAACTCGGTGGCGGCGGCGTAGTGGTCGGCGACCGAGAGCCCCGACGGAGCGAAGCCGACGGTGAGGTCCCAGTCGCCCCCCTCGATGGTCGGGGTGAAGTTGTCCGTCGGTCGCGTCGAGGGGGTTTCGGTCGCCACGTCGACCCCGAACTCGGCGAGACCGTTCTCGATGGTCGTGTCGGCGGGGCCGGCGCGCTCGCCCGACACCATCGTCAGCGCGAACCGCTCGCCGTCGGGGTCGTACCACGCTCCGTCCTCGCGGGTGTAGCCCGCCCGCTCGAGCCACCCGGCGGCTGTCCCGGTGTCCGCGGCAGTGGGGTAGTCGTGGAGTCCCTCGAGGAAGTCCGAACCCAGCCTCGCGCTCGCCACCGCCGAGAGCAACCCGCTGTGCTGGTCGAGTGGCTGTCCGCTCGCACCGGAGGTGTTCGCGACGACGCGCTCGCCGGGGAGCGCCGCGGCGATGGCCCGGCGTACCCACAGGCGTTCGAGGTGGTCGTTCGCCCAGTTGAACGCCACGGCGAGTCCGCCCTCGACCGGCGCGGGATAGGTCGCCACCTGCTCGACCGACGATGAGACCGCGTCGGGGCCGACGTCCCCGCCCCGGCTGGCGATCTGGCCGTCGACGACGTCGACGTCGCCGCTCCCGACGAGGGAGTCGACCTGCCCGCCCCGCGGCGTCCGGAGCAGCAGGTTCGGCACTGCCGGGTCGCCGGGGTGGTCCTCGCGAACCGTCCCAGCCAGTCCGCGGTCGGTCGCGTGGTCCTCGGAGTCGACGCGATAGACACCCGACCCGTAGCCGTCGGCGACGAAGCGGTAGCGGTCGACGTCGACACCGTTGAGGTCGCTGTACACCTCGTCGCTGGCCTCCTGACTCCCCGCGGACTCGAAGCGCTCGATCCATCCCTCGGTGAACGAGGGGGGCACGGGCGGTGCGCCAGGGTGGACCGACCCCCGGACCTCGGCCCAGTCGTCGGTGTCCAGTTTCCGCCGGTACTCGGTGTCGCTCTCGAGTTCGTGAGGGAACTCACTGTCGGCCGACTGGAAGGCCAGCCAGCCCAGGCGGTCCCCCAGGAAGAACGCCCGGGCGTCGAGCGCGTCGCCGTTCCAGTAGGTCAGGTCCGACCTGAACCGCGTGGTGACGGCGTCCGGTTCGACGGTGAAGTCCGTGACCGCACAGGTGACCGACACCTCCGTGCCGTCGACGGTCCAGGTGTGGCCGTCGGTGTAGAACTCGCCGCCGGGGGCGTCGGCCGGGAGGACGAGTTGCTGGAACGGTTCGACCACCGCGCGACCGCGCTGGTTCAGCCCGTAGGGGTTGAACCGCTCCGGGCCGTCGGCCCGGGGCGCGACGGCCGTTATCGTCCGTCTCTCGGGTTCGAACTCCGGCACCGGTTCGTCGCCCCCGCTCCCCGTACTCCCACAACCGCTCAGGAGCACCGCGCCACCGGCCGCGAGGCTCTCGAGCACCGCTCGTCTGGAAGGCATTGCTCGAACGTCCGGCGGGTCTGATATAACGGTTCTGTGAAGACGTCTTCGCCCAGGCGGCGTGGTCTCGTCCGGAACGGCCGGGTTCTGCGTTACTCGTAGCTCGCGTCGATATCCTCCAGAAGCCCCTTCAGAGCGTCGGCCGCGGTTCGGAACCCCTCGGGGCCGCTGTAGCCGTAGTTCGACCCGGCAAACGAGAGGTGGGGTTCCAGCGAGAGCGTGCCGGTAAAGCCTCTGTCGCGCAGAGCCGCGAGCGTCTCCGGGACCTGGCCGTCGCCCTCGCCGGCGGGTTCGATGCCGCCGCGCTCGCCGAACTCGGCGTCTTTGACGTGGACGGCCTCGACGTACTCGACGACCTGCAGGAGCGCGTCGGGGTAGGGACGGACGCCGATCTCGAGGTAGTTCGCCGGGTCGAAGACCGCCCGGAGGTGTGGCGAGTCGACGGTCGTCAGGAGGTCCCGCACTCGGCCGGGGGTGTCGCCGTAGATGTCCTTCTCGTTTTCCAGCAGGAGGGTCGCGTCGTGGGCCGCGGCGCGGTCGACCGCCTCGCGCGTCCGCCGGAGCACTTCCTCGCGGTGGTCGGCCGGGTCGTCGCCCTCCGGGATGTAGTAGGAGAACACGCGGACGTACTCCGTGTCGAAGCGGTCGGCGAGTTCGAGGGCGCGCTCGAGTCGCTCCATGTGGGGGTCGAGCGGGTCGCCGATATCGATCTTGCCGATGGGCGAGCCGATCGAAGTGACCGAAAACCCGCGTTCGTCGAGCGTCGCCTCGAGGTCCGACAGGCGCTCCCCGGAGAGGTCCAGCAGGTTCTCGCCCCAGACGTTACGCAGGTCGAGGTGGTCGATCCCCTCGCTCTCGAGCACGTCGAGCTGGGTCGCGAGGTCGTCGTCGATCTCGTCGGCGAATCCGCTGATGCGATATGTCGCGTCTGCCATGGACCGGTCGACGCCGCCCACGACTGTATGCGTTGTCCATCCGGAAGTCCGGGAATCGGTGCGAGGTCAGGAGACGACCGACGTGGGTGTGTCTCGCCCCTCGCCGGACCCGGGGTCGTCGCCGGGTTCGGCGTCGCCCTCGGGTCGACCGTGCCCGGCGTCGTCGCCACCATCGTCTTCATCGCCGAGCCGGCGGTCGATGGCGTCGCGGTGCTGGGTCAGCGTGTCGACGGCATCGGGGACGAGTTCGCGGGCGGTCCCGACGGTCTCGTCAAGCAGATCGCGCGCCTCGCGGTAGGCCTCCCGTGCGGCTTGCTCGCGGCCGTTCGCCCGGTGTTCGTCGCCGGCGGTCACCCGCAGGGTCGCCGCCCGGCGGCGTGTCTCCACGACGTCCGTTGCCACGACGTCGACGCGTTCGCGGAGTTCGCCCGTCTCGCCGGTGAAGCGCCGGTCGTCGACGCCCCAGTCGAGTTCGAGCGCCCGGCGGTACCGTTCCAGGGCGCGTTCGAGGTATTCGCCGCGTTCGTGGGGGTCGTCAATCTCGCGGGCGCGTTCGTGGGTCTGTTCGGCGCGCTCGACCGGCGCCCGTTCCAGCGCGGCGAGGTTGCGCTCGACGCGCGCGAGTTTCTTTCGCAGCGAGCGCGACCCGGCGAAGTCGAGGTCTGCGACATTGAGGACGGCGACGTAGTCGCGGTGGGCCTGCCGGTAGGACTCGTGGGCGGTCTCGTACTGGTCCTCGCGCCACCGGCGCTCGGCGTGGTCGATGTTGTGAGCGGCCCGCCCGCGGAGGACCTTGGCTTTCGCGTCGCGGATCCGGGCCTCGGTGCGCCCGATCCGGTCGTCCATCGCCGCGACCCCCCCGGGCGCGAACGACCGCGCTTCGCTGTGGGCGTTCGCCGCTTCGGCTGCCGCCGCCGAGAGCAGGGAGAGGGCGTCGTCGTAGGCCTGCCACTCGCGGTGTTGCTCGGCGTCGACGACCCGCTCTCTGGCGGTCTCCAGGGACGACTCGACGTGGAGCCACGCCATCGACGCGGTGTCGAGATACGCCGCCACGTCGTCCAGGTCCCCGCGGGACTGGAAACTCCAGACCACGTCCGACCGCGTCGTCAGTGCGACCTCCCCCGCGAGCAACCCCTCGCTGTGTTCGACCACCTCGACGTCCGCCAGCGGAACCGGGACCGACCGATCGCCGTCGCCGTTTCGAATATCGCCGACGATAAACAGGATCCTCGTATCGGTCACGACGGCGAAGGCCCGGTAGCCGTCACCCGGTCTGAAGTGGGTCTCGTTGCCCCCGTCGACGTCGCGACGTGAGACGCCGTGCTTCGCGTTCGAACGAACGAATACGACGGTCTCGTCGTCGCCGACGTACGACGATATCGGCTCCTCACGCAGATAGCCCGACGACAGCAGACCGCCGCTTCCGGTGCCCCCCAGCACTGCCTCGTCCACCCCGTCTGGATTATACTTTTCGATAACGGGGTTCATGCGCGTGGCTATGCGACCGACTGTAATGAGTGTTTGGCTCGGCGGGAACGACAGTTCGATTCGCCGAACAGTGTCGGTCGCGCGACGGACGGCCGTCTGACCGGGATTTAGGCCGGTAGCGACGCTGGACGGGTGGTATGGGGTTCAGGATCCAACTACCCACTGGTCTGGGTGACGAGCGAGCGACCGAGAACGAGGCACGACCGCTCGACGAGACGACGAGACGATTGCTGGCCTGGCACGACTGCTGGGCCGGTCGGCACCGGGGCGGGTAGCCCGGACTCAGAGGTTCTCGACGAGTCGGGCGGCGATGCGCTGGGCGCCCACGGAGGGCGAGGTAGCGGGCGAGTCCGGGGCCGTCGCCTCCACCTCGCGGTCGAGTTCCTCGCTGACGCGCTCCTCGAAGTGGTCGACGATGCCCGGGATGCAGGCCATCCCGCCCGTGAGCACGATCGGTCGGTCCAGCGCCAGCTGGTAGACTTTCATGTAGTCGTTGGCCAGTTCGGGCAGGAAGGTGTTGCAGAACTCCTGGACGGCGTCGTCCAGGTACTCGTTGCAGGCGTCCATGACGCTGCGCTCGATGGTGAACTCGTGTGAGCCGCCGCCGGGTTGCTGGATGATGTCGGTGAACGCCTCGAAGTCGTCGAAGTCGGCGTGTTCCTCCTTGTACTCGCGGGCGGTCTGGGTGTCGATGTTGACCCGCCCCTGGGTCTCTGCCTCGACGTAGTTGGTGATCTGTCTGTCGACCTCGTTGCCGGTGACTGCGCCCGTCGTGAACGGTGCGAGTTGTTCCCCGCGGCGATAGGCGGAGGCTTCGAGGTTCGTCGAACCCATGTTGATCGCCGCGAACACTTCCTCGATGGCTTCGAGGTCGTCGCCGAACGCCGGAATCGATCCGCAGAGCGACTCGGGGAAGCTCCGAACCAGGGCGTTGCCCACGGGACTCTCTTCGATCACGCGGTTGAGGTTCGCCAGGCCGGGTTCGTTGTCGATCGTCGGAATCGCGTAGACGACCGCACTGTCGGCGTCGAGATTTTCGCTCGCGACGACTTCGTTGAAGAACTTCGAGGCGAGTTCTGCGCTGTCGTCGTCCTCGGGAAGTCCCGAGCGGAGCATATACTCCACCGTGTCGGGGTATTCCTGAGCCGCTTGCTCGCCGAAGAGGACTTCTTCTTCGCCGGTAAGGGCGTTCTCGAACGTCGCCAGACACGTCAGCGTCCGGACTGTGTTGATCTCACCGTTTCGGACGTACTGGAGAACTGTTCGCGTACTCCCGAGCTTGACGCCGACGGGGGTCGGCCCCGGGTCGACGGCCTCGTCTGCTTCCTCGTCCGCCGGCTCGTCTGTCTCGTCTGCCATACGAAAACCGACACCGAACGAATAAAAAATCCTGTCGGTATGATTACTGACAGGTCGGGTCGTCCGTCACTCCATCGACGCCAGACGGGCGATGTAGACCAGGCTCAGGTGGTGATCGTCGACGTCGAACTCCGAGGTGTTCGTGACCTCACCGGAGAAGCCGACGAGATAGTCCTGGAGTTCGGCCTCAACGTCCTCGGTCAGCCAGTCGACGGTGTGGTAGTACCGGATGGCGTCCATCGTCCGTTTGTAGCCGCCCTTGAGGACGAGGAACTCCAGCCAGTCGAAGACGATTCGTTCGGCCGCGTACGCGTCGGGGAGCGACGAGAGGTAGGGCTTGTCCAGGCTGCCGGCCGAGGCCGTCTCCCGGACCAACAACTGTTCTAACTGATTCTGTCGAAGCGCCTCGCCGGCCCGGCCGCGGGGACGCTCGCGGATCTCCGTGTCGAACTGGAACCGGCCGACGTCGCCGGCGGTGTCGAAGCCGCCGCTCCGAGAACGCGGTCGGGCCTCAGCGTACCCGGGCTCGGGACGGCGGCGACCCTCACTCCGTCCCCGCGCGGGACGCTCGACGTCGCCGAGGCCGAGGTCACTCGCGATCCGGTCCGCGCGCACGACGTCAGCGTGCCCGTCGGCGTGGTCGGATCGGCCGCGACGCGGCGGCGAGACGCCGTCGCGCGGACGAACGGATATCTCGTCGTCGCTTCCGTTCCGACGGTCGTCGTCCGCGTGGCCGTTGTGCCGGCGATCGGTCGACTCCTGGTGTCGCCGCTCGTCGGCCTCCTCGTTCGCCTGACCGTTGCGACGGCGACCCGTGGAATCTCCGCGTCGTCGCCCCTCGTTCCCCTCGTCAGCCCGGCCGTTTCGATGGCGGCCGTCTCGGCGGCGCCCATCCCGGTCCCGGCGGTCGGTCTCGCGACCGTTGCGCCGACCGCGTCGGCGTCGCTCACTCGGCCGCAGTCTGGCGTCGTCGCCCTCCCGCTGTGCGCCGTCTTCGTTTCGTTCTTTCCGTCGCTGATCGGCGATGCGCCTGAGTTCTCGGAGGTCGTAGTCGTCGGGATCGATGGTCATTGGCCTGGGTTGATCGCGGCGCGCGCCCGCCGCTCGGTCTTGTCTGCACAATCTGAGAGCCCGGGCATAAACGTGCCCCCTGAGTTATCAAACGAGAGAACGAGACTAGAGATCGCGCGTGTCGCCGTGCGCCCGCCGGACCGAGAGTGTACCGCTGGAGACGTCGAACGAGAGCGACCGGCCGTGATCGCCGCCCACGTCGGTGGCGACGATCGGGATGCCGTGTTCCCCGAGGACCTCCTCGGTGGCCTCGACGTTCCGCTCGCCGACGGCCCCGTCGCCCGCGTTGAACTCGAACATTGCGCTCCCGCCGGCGACCCGGGCTTCGATGCGGGACCGGTCCGCCCCGGCGTCCACCATCTCGCGTAAGAGTCCGTTGACGGCGGTGTCGACGTACTTCGCATCGTTCGACATCGGATCGGGGCCCCCACCGTCAGTCTGGCTACGGCCATCGCTCGCTGCGGGCAACATCGCGTGAGCGAGGCCCGCGATGCCGGTTTCCGTGTCGACGAGCGCGATACCGACGCAGGAGCCGAGCCCGCTCGTCACGAGTTCGGCACCCGACTCCGTGACAGCGTAGTCGGCGACGCCGACTTTGACGCGTTCGGACGTCGACTGCTCGGTCGATTGGTCAGAGGTGTATACCTTCATTGGCGTGGTCGGAGAGCGCGATGCGCACGTGAGGGGCGAGCGGGCCACGCGCGCAGCGGAGAGAGGCGATGCACGTGACTCTCAGTTAGCCTGCTGTTCGGGTGCGAGCTGATCGAACGCCGCACGCAGTTCACGCTCGTCTGGCAGCGCGTAGATGTCACACGTGAACGTCTCGTCGGGCGTGACGATGGCCGAATCGATGAGGAACGCGTAGTCCTGTGTCCGCGCCAGTTCGGTCACGAGCGGATCGACGATCGCGGACGCGATGTCGTCGACGTGCGTCGGGGGCGAGATCTCGATCGTCGTCTCCAGGGTGTTCGCCCAGCCGTCGAGGAACCCCGAGGTGACGATGTTGCCGATCTCCTGGATGGCACTCTGCCGCATCGCAGGATCAGAGTCCATCCCGGGCATCAGCGCGTCCGCGACGCTCTCGGCCGAGTCGTGGTCGAACAGGATCGCGATGTACCCCGACGGTGTCCCGGTGAATTCGAGAACGACGCCCCGCCTGGCCTCGTCGGTCAGTTCCATCGGCACGCCCTCCACGGGGACGAAGCTCAGTCGGCTCACGTCGACGGTGGTGTCGATCCCGGTCATTGCGGTCAGGTCTTCGGAGGCCTGCCCCGCGCCCTCGGTGATCATCTCGGAGAACGACGTGAACGTCTCGACGGGGATCGTATCCCCGCTGTCGCCGGCGGCGTCGACGATGGTGTCGACGGAGTCGTGCGTGGGGAGCATATAGATGTAGAACCCCGCCTCCTCGTTGATCGTCTCGAGGTGGTTCCGGAACGCCAGAACGTGTCCGGTGTCGAGTTCGGTTTCGATTTCTGCGGCCTCGGCCTCCACGTCGCTGCTGCCTTCCGGCGTGACGACGTCTTCGAGCGATCGGTCCGCATCGAGTTCCACGTACGTCGGCGTCGTGATGTCGATTCCGTCGCCGAGGAAGTCGGCCCACCCGTCGATGAAGCCGCCGAGCATAATGTTGCCCAGTTCCTTGAGCCCGCTCGTCGCCAGGTCGCTCTCGGGATTGTCGGACGCCCCGGGAACGAGCGCGTCGACGAGTTCGACGGCGCGCTCGCGATCGAACGCGAGGATCGTATGCCCAGCGATCGCCCCGGAGAATCCGATGTGGACCGTGACGAGGTCGCCCTCGCGGAACTCTCGTTCCACGTCGGACCGAGTCGCCATCTCGATTTTGGTGACGGCGACACGCGCGTCGAAGCCGGTGAGCGCCGTGAGCGATCCGGCTGCCTCTTCGGCCCCCGAGTGGGCGAGATCGCTGAACGTTCGAAGCGACTGGATGTCGAGGTTCATGCTTCGACGCCGACGACGTCGTCGATGGCTTGCAGCACGTTCGGCTTCTGGAACGGCTTCGTGATGTACCCCTCAGCGCCCGCCTTGATGGCCGCCTTCATCTTCTCCTCCTGCCCGACGCTGGTACACATGATCACCGTCGCGTCGGGATTCTCCTCTAAGATCTCCGTCGTCGCCTCGATCCCGTCTCGGATCGGCATCACGATGTCCATCATCACGAGGTCCGGACCGTGCTCTTCGTACATGTTGA
>ENA-ORCS01001227-ORCS01001227.1-marine-metagenome-genome-assembly--contig:-NODE-1227-length-11913-cov-3.202180_pt1 | contig 11913 bp, 6 predicted proteins | sample MGYA00237781_ERZ508513 | MGnify/ENA primary metagenome ERZ508513 (study PRJEB26184, sample SAMN06268793) | marine metagenome | isolation source: Eden Landing Ponds, San Francisco, CA, USA | place...
GGTCGAGATACGCCGCCTCGCCGGTGGCCTCGTAGGCGGCGATGAACGCCTCACAGGTGTGCATGTTGGCGTTCTGGCCGCGATAGGCCTCCATCGCGTTCCAGTTCTCGTCGAGTTTGCCCCGGCAGAGCCCGTGGTCGTCCTCCCAGAAGCGTTCCGTGATCAGGTCGGCCGTCTCGTGGACCGCCGCTTCGGCGCGGGGAATGTCGGCTTTCGCGGCCGTGGCGTAGGCCAGCAGGACGAACGCGTGGCCGTAGCAGGTCCGCTGGGGGTCGGCCACCTCGCGACCCGAACGGACCCAGGCGTAGCCGCCGTCCTCGGCGCGCCACTCGTCTATCAGGTAGGAGACGCCGTGACTCGCCGCCGAGCGACACCAGTCCGGTCCATCGAGCAGGTCGCCGACGCTGAAATCGAAGACGAGTCGGCAGTGGGCGACGAGGTGTTTGGCCTTCCCGTCGTAGACGTGGCCGTCGCGGTCGCTCAACTGCGCGATGTACCCGCCGAAGCGGTGGTCCATGCAGTCCGGGTAGTAGAAGTTTAGCAGTCGCAGGGCGTGCTGGCGGAGCCACCGCTCGTCGCGGAACGTCTGTGTGGTCGTGACCATGAGTACCGGTTCTCGACGGGGGCGAATAAAAATACAGGCGCTCGTCGTCGCCGACGCCGGTCCGGCTGTTGTGCCGGGACTCAGTCGCCGGGGTCGACTGTGCCGCTGCCCGCACGGTCGGCTTCGCGGTCGGACACGTTCCGTTCTATCTCGGTGAGCGTGCCGACGGCGTACCCGACCAGCGTACAGCCGACGACGAGCGCCTGGACGCCGAGACGATACTCCAGCGAGAGCGGCAAGAGCAGCGTGCCGTTGAACGCCGCGAGGTAGACGACACCGGTCATGAGCGACACCCACTTGCGGTCCTGCCAGGTCTCGTGCGCGAAGCGCTCGCCGTAGCGCCGCGACACCCGGAACCACAGCAATGCGGCGACGAGTACCGAGAAGCCGGTCGAGACGGCGAGCATCGGGTCCCGGGCGAACCACCAGATCGCGGCGGCCGGGAGGACCCCGCCAGCGAGCGAGAGGGCGCGGTGTCGAACGGGGGACGACATCGATCCAGACTACCGGACGTAACTCAAAAAGTATTCGTCCTCGGTAAAGATCGCCGCGGGGGGGGGTACTCCTCGCTGTCGTCTCGACGCGGCCAGAGACGGTCACCAGCACCCGACGAGTTCGCTTCTGAACGCGAGCGGGCCGTCGTAGCGGTCGTCGGGGTCGGTCGCCAGCGCCCGGTCGAGGACGCGGTCGACCGCGTCGGGGAGCGCCCGGTCGCGGGTCGTCGCGGGAGTCACCTCCCCGCCGAGCACCGCGCGCATTGTCGCCGTGGCCGACTCCCCGGCGAACGGCCGTGTCCCGGTGAGCGCCTCGTAGGTGAGCACGCCGAGCTGGAACACGTCGGTCCGTTCGTCGGTGCCGTCGTACTCGTCGGGCGAGAGCTGTTCCGGCGCGGAGTAAGCCGGGGTCAGGCCCTTCACCGAACGGGAGTGCTCTTCGAGCACGGTCGCGATACCCCAGTCGGTCACCTTCGGGACGAGCCCGCGGTCCCCGTCGCCGGCCCGGAAGAGGACGTTCGCCGGCTTGAGGTCAGTGTGGACCACCCCCTCGTCGTGTGCGTGGGCGACCGCTCCCGCGACGACGCCGACGGTGGCGACGGCGTCGCCGTGTCCGAACTCGCCGACGTACCGCCGCAGGTCGCCCGCGTCCATCAGTTCCAGCGCGATCCAGGGGGACGGTTCCGCCCCCCAGTCGAGGACGCTCACCGCGTGGTCGTGGTCGTCGACGCGCGCCCAGATGGCCGCCTCCTCGGCGAACTCGTCGAACACCGACGAGTCGACGGTGCCGTCGTCCGGAAGCCGCGGGACTTTCAGGGCGACTGCCTCACCGCCGACCGTCGCCCGGTACACGTCCGCGGTGGCACCGGACCCGATCTGCGCCGTCCGGTCGAAGTCCCCGAGCGAGAGGCCCGCCGGAAGTCGCGGGAGCCGCTGGCTCGTCTCGCGCACCTCGACCGCCGACGGAACGAGCGCCGGCGACCTGCCGTCGTCGCTCTCTCCAGGGGAGTTCCCGTCCCGACCGTCGCCTCGACTGCCGCCGCGGCCGCCACTGTCCTCGTCGCCATCGGCGTCCCCGTCATCGCCCGTTCGCCGTCGGACCGCGAGCGCACCGGCGCTCGCCAGGCCGAGCGACCCGACGGCCACGCCCCCGACGACGGCCGGCGAATCCGTCACCACGTCCGCCAGCGCGTCGACGGGACTCGACGACCCACCGTCGCCGGTCCCGCTGGTCGTCGTCTGGGACGGTCCCGCAGTCCCGCCCTGGTTGGTTCCCGTCGCGGTTGCCGTCCGGAACTCGCCGACGCGGGCCAGCGCGACCAGTCGGTCTGTCGTCGCGACGACGAGGCGACCGCCCTCGATAGCCGGTGGGCCCGTGACGGGCGCGCCCAGGTCTTCAGTCCAGCGGACCGTCCCGTCGTCGAGAGCGAGCGCGTACATCGTCCCGGCCTCGGTCCCGACGAACGCCGTGTCCGTCCGTCGAGCGACCGTCGCGGGCGTCCGGACGGCGCCGTCCACGTCGGCCCGCCAGCGGCGACTGCCGTCGGCCAGCGCCAGGCCGTGGACCGTCCCCGCCGCGTCGCCGACGACGACCGTCCCGTCCGCCACGGCGGGCGACGCTCGCGAGCGGTCCTCGAGAGAGGCGCGCCACAGCGACGAGCCATCGTCGCGAGCGAGCGCCGCGCACTCCCCCGATTCGGTCGCGACGAGGACCGCGTCGCCGGCTACGGTTGGCGCGTTCCGGGCGGTCATGCTCTCGCGCTCCCAGGCCACCTCGCCGGTGTCGCGGACGAGTCCCTGGATCCCTCGCCGCGAGAGCGTGTAGACCCGCTCCGGACCCACCGCGGGGGCGAGTTGCAGCCACGAGTCCGGGGGGTACCCGGCCCGCCAGCGCTTCGCGCCGAGGTGGCCGTCGTCGACTGCGGTCACCGCGTCCGCGAAGACGGTGCCGCCGGCGACCGCCGGGCACCCTGCGCCGGGCAGGCTGACTTCCCAGACTCGCTCGCCCGAGTCGACACGCCGCGCCCGGATCACTCGGTTCTCACCGGAGTACGACCCGTCGGCGTCGAGCACCCGCCCGCCAGCGTACACCCGTTCGCCGGCGACGGTGACGCCGGGCAGGCGAACGTCGGTCCCCTCGACGGTGGGCGTCGAGCGCTGCCACGCGAGGTCGCCGCCGTCGAGCGCGAGCAGGTTCGCGCTCGCGTCCGAACCCGTCGTCCCGCGGACGACGTAGGTCCGCCCGCCGACCGTCACGGGCGGACCGAACCGCCCGGTCGACGACTCGACCGTCCAGGCGACCTCGTGGTCGGACCCGGGACCGGTCGCGTCGACCGCCCCCGTCCGTCGCGGGTCTGCCTTGAGCGCTGGTGTCGCTCTGGCGGCGCGACTGGCGACCTCGGACCGACCGCCGAGGACCGGGTCGTCGACAGAGTCTGCGGTCGCGAGTGCGACGGCGAAGCCCGACTCGGTGACGAAGAAGGCTCGGCCGCCGCCGACGACGGGCGAGGAGGGGTCTGTCTCTCCCCGCGGCAGACGCCACACCGGGTCGCCGGTCTTGCGGTCGTAGACGCCGAACCCGGCGTAGAGATGGTCGCCGGCGAGCGCGATCTCGTCGCTCTCGGCGTTCGTCTCTATCGTCGTCACGTGCTCGCCCGACGCGAGGCCGTACACTTCGACCCGGTTCGGTGCCGTCGCGTAGACGGTGCCGTCGGTGACCGCCGGCGTGCCAGAAAGGTACTGATCGGTCGTCCACCGCTGATCGCCCGTCGCGGCGTCGAACGCGGTCAGATCAGGTGCTCCCGAGACCACGGTGTCGCCGGCGACGGAGGGAGGCACAGGTGGGGAACTCCGTTCACGCCGCCACAGTTCGTCCCCCGACGCGGCGTCGAGCGCGACGAGCCCGTCGTGTGCGGCGACGAACACCCGCCCGTCCACCACCGCCGGCGCGCCGGCCGCGGATCCCGGGACAGAGCTCCGCCACCGGACGGCCCCAGTGTCCGGGTCCAGCGCGAGCAACTCGTCGGTGTCGGCGAGAAACGAGGCGTACAGCGTCCCGCCCGCGAGCGTCGGGGGCTCCTCGATGACGAGCCCGCCGTTTCGCGACCACACCTGCCCGCGGGTCTCGCGGTCGTATTGCGCCGGGTCCGACCCGGACCGGTAGAGCGCGTCGGCCGCCACCGTCGGCGTGGAGTCGAACCCGTCGATCCGCCACCGTTCGGTACCTGTCGCGGCGTCGAGGGCGACGAGTGCGCCGTTCGCGAGCACGAACAGCGTCCCGTCGGCGTACGCCGGCGACTCCGAGACGCTGCCGTTCACCCTGGTCCGCCAGGCGACAGTGACGTCGCCTGTCGGTCCTGCTCCCGCCGGGGCCGCACCTGTGTTCCGCGGGTCGTGCATGAACGTCGGCCACCCCTCACCGGACTGATAGCCCACATCGTTCCGGGCGGTGTCGGCCGTCCCGGTGCCGGCGGTCGACAGCGCCGCCGCGGCGACGCCTGCCTGGAGGAACCGCCGACGCGTTCTGTGCCCCATCGTGAACGACGTGTGATGCTCGCCTGGAAGGACTTGAGTGTTCCCCCACGAGGCGGGACGTTGCACGGACGTACGACCGGGAACGGCCGCGGAGCCACCGACCGCTCGAAAGCGATCGGACGAGCGACACAACACCTAATACGCTCGCCAAGTCCCGTCCGTGCATGGACGGGATGCGGCGGCGAGCGCTCGTCAGGCGATCGGCGCTGCTCCTGTCGGGCGCGGGGATCGGGGCTGGGTCCGGTCTCGCGGGCGCCGAGACAGGCGGGACCGAGACTGCAGCGGCGAACGGCGGCGTCGCCGGTTCGATCCAGCGGGCGGCGGCCGACACCGCGAAGGGACAGTCGGCGGCGTGGCCGCAGTACCAGCACGACGCACAGAACACCGGGGGCGGCGGGGCCGTCACCGGACCGAAGGGGCGGCCGCGACTCCGGTGGTGGGTCGACCTCGGCGTCGGGTTCCGGGGGGCACCGCTGGTCGCCGGCGGGCGAGTGTACGCGCACGTCCACCGCGAGGACGGGAACACGATAGTGGCGCTCGACCCCGCGACGGGCGCGGTCGACTGGGAGACCGCGACCGGGGGGCAACGAACGGCGACGCCGGCCTACGCCGACGGGACGCTGTACGTCGGCGGTCGCCAGGACGGGAGGATATTCGCGCTCGACGCCACCTCCGGCGAGGAACAGTGGACGACAACCGTCGGTGGCGGCGTGTTCGCCGCCCTCGCCGTCGCGGACGATGCTCTCGTCGCAGCGACGAACGGGGCGGTCGCGGCGCTCGACCGAGCGACCGGCGACGAGCGCTGGTTGGTCTCGGCGGCCGGCACAGACGGCCAGGGCAAGGCCCCGGCCGTCGCGGACGGGACCGTCTACGCGGTCCACGACCAGGGGTTCGAGTCGTGGACGCTCCGGGCGCTGTCGCTGACCGACGGGGGCGAGGAGTGGTCGGTCGAGCGAGACGACGAGGCCGCCGCGGCGGTCGTCGGTGACGGTCGCGTCTACGTCGGCGGCGACGTCGGTCTCTGGGCGTTCGACGCCGCGACCGGCGAGGAGGTGTGGTCGGTCGACGACCGCGGGTCGACGCTCGCGTACACCGATGGCGCGCTGTACGCGTTCGGGGGACTCGCACGCCGCGACCCGGCGACCGGCGACCGGCAGTGGCTCGCCGGTCGCGACACGTCGGCGAGCGACGTCGGCGCCGTGGCCGACGGCGTCCTGTACGGGCGGAGCGGGGTCCCGGACGGTATCGTCGCGGTCGACCCCGAGGACGGCGAGAAGCGCTGGCAAGCGCCGGTGTGGGGCCGCCTGGAGTCGCCGGCGGCGGTCGGGGACGGGGCCCTCTTCGTCGGCGATCACACCGGGCGCCTGTACGCGTTCGCCGACGGCGACGGCGACCCGCCGACCGCGGCGTTTTCGCTCTCGCCCGACCCGCCGCGGATGGGCGATACGGTGACGCTGGACGCGTCCCCGACGACCGCCGGCGACGCGGCCGTCGACACCTACTGGTGGCGGATCGGCGTCGACGTCCACAAGACGGGGGCGACGATCGAACACGAGTTCCTCGAACCGGGCGAGAAGCCGGTGTATCTGTTCGTCGTCGACGAGAACGACTACACGGCGGCGTCGCGTCGCCGCGTCGAGGTGGGTGTCGACGGAACGGCCACCGCCGTTTCGGAGTCGACGACCGAAACGCCCGACCGGAACGGGACGGCGACTGGCCCGGACCCGACGAGGGCGATAGCAACGGCCGACGCCATGGATCGGCGGACCCAGGCCGCATCGGCGACCCCAATGCCGCCGGACACGACCGCGGGCGGTGGAGCCGGGGACAACAGCGGGAGCGATGGACCGCTCTCGGCGATACCGGGCGGTACCGCGACAGTCGCCGGTGCGGGCGTCGCGGCCGCGGCGGCGCTCGCGGCAGGAGTCGCCAGGGGCGGAGACGACTCCGCAGACGACAGTGAGTCGGCGGGCGGGGACGGGTCGACAGCGAGCGGTGGCGACCGACCGAGCGGATCCGGGGGCGGGACGGCGTCGGGTGAGGGGACGGTCGGCGACTCGCCACCGACCGAACGGGACCAGCGAGAAACCGTCACGGTACCCGGTGGCGTCAGCGGTGAGGAGGGGCAGGCGAGGGACAGTCCGAGCGCGGAGCGGGCACGGCGCGCGGAGGCCGGCGGACGCGAGACGACGGACCCGATCGATGCACTCGGGTCGGGCCCGTCCCTCGCGTCGTTCGACCGCGGCGACCCGGTTCGGACGGTCGGCCGGGTCGAGACGACGCCGGCGCGCGGGCCGAACGGTGCCGCGGCCGTCGTGACCGCGTTCGCACCGGACGAGGCCGCGACCGTTGGCAGGGACGCCGTCGACGCGTTCGCGGAGGGGCTCGCTCTCTGGAACCGCGTCGACGACCACGACGCCGTCGCGACGGTGGGTGCGACAGGGGCCGACCCGCTCCCCTGGGTCGCCCACGAGCGCCGCGGGCGGCCGGTCGGGGCCGTCGACGACGTTCCCGATCCCGTGGGAATCGTGGCCGACGTCTGCGAGGCCGTCCACCACCTGCACCGATACGGCGTCGCCCACGGCACAGTCACGCCGGGATCGGTGTGGGTCGACAGCGATGGTGTTGTCCTCGCGGACGTGGCACTCGCCCAGTTCCTGCCCGTGCCGGACGCATACCGACCGCCGGAAACCGACGGCGGCGACGACCCGACGCCCGACGGCGACGTTTACCAGGTTGGGGTGCTGGCAGCGGACCTACTCGGCTACCGCGACGGCGACGGTGCGGGCGGCGAGGCAGTGCAGTCGGTGCTCCAGCGCGCAGTCGCCGCACCCGGAGACCGGTACGAGACGGCGCTCCACGTCAGAGACGCACTCAGGGAGACGGTCGACGATGGGGTGTGAGCGCGCGGACGGGGCGTCGAACTGGGCCCCGGGCGACGAGGCCGACGAACTCGCCAGGTCGCGGCGGTCGTACCTCCGAACAGTGGCGGCCGTCTCCGGGTTGGGACTCGCACTCTCGGGGACGAATATAGGCGACGCTCGGGTCGTCGGTCGTGCCACGGCAACACCGGACCGCGGCGACTGGCCGTGGTACCGGGGTGGTGGCGGGCTCCGCGGGTACGCCGCGTGGGCGGACGTGCCGGATTCGCGCCCGGACGTCGGGTGGGTGAACGAAGACGAGTGGCGCGTCCTGCGGCCGGCGCTGGTCGACGGGACGGTCCTGTGGACGGACTGGCGCGGGACGGTCACTCGCGCGGACGCGAGAACGGGCGAGGTGGCGTGGTCGGTCGACGTGGTGCCCGACGCGGGGTACGCGTCCGCCCGCCCGCCGGCAGTTGCCGACGGAGCGGTGTACGTCCCGCTCTCGGTCGGAACTGGCGACGAGACCTACGAGTTACACGCGCGCTCACTTGCCGACGGGACAGAGCAGTGGGCTGCGACGCTGGACAGCGATCCGAACGCCGTCGCCGTCGGCGGCGGGCGCGCGCTGGTCAGCACCGGGTCGTCGCTGACGGCTCTCGATGTCGCGGACGGGTCGGTCACCTGGACGGTCCCGGAACGGTTCAGCGGTCCCGTTCCGGTCAGCGACGGGACGGCCTACGTCGTCAGGGACGCCGGACTCGCCGCCGTCGACGCCGCGACCGGTACGGAGACGTGGCGCAACGGCGACATCTATCCCGAGCCTGTGGTGACCGTCGCCGGCGACGAACTGGTCGCGACCACCCGGGACCGGCTGGTCGTCCTCGACAGCGAGTTCGGGACGGTGTCCCGAGAGCGCTCACTCGGCCCGCTCAATCGATCGTACGGACCTGCCGTCACCGACGACGCGATCCTGCTGGCGGGCGGCGGAACGCTGGGGGCCTTCGAGCGCGACGACCTCTCGGAACGATGGCGGACGACCGTCGACGCCGAGGTGACCACGCCAGCCATCACGGACGGCGACGCGGTGCTGTGGGGGACCGGTGACGGCCGACTCCTCGCCTACGGCGTCGCGGAGGGACAGCGCCGGTGGGTCCGGGAGTTCGGGTTCGAATTCGACAGGGTTCGGACGCCCGCACTCGGCAACGGCGCTGTCTTCGTCGGCGGCGGGGACTACATGTACGCGCTCGGCGCTCACGAGGTGGTCCCGACTCCTGCGACCACTGACGGACCGCGCGGCGCGACGGAGACGACGACCGAGACCGCAGCGTCGGGCGGGTCCACGACGACGGGACCGGCGACCCGGACATCGACGACGGAGACGCGGACAGCGGCCGGCAGCGGAGACGGTACCACCGGGTCCGGGCTCCCGGTGTCGCCGGGTCTCCTCGTGGCCGGTGCCGCCGGTGCGCTGGGCCTCGGATCGGTCGGTGTCCTGGCGCTCGGGAACCGCGGCGGGAGTGGCGAGTCCGACGACTCCAGCGGGGACGACAGGTCCAGCGGTCCCGCCGCGGGTGGCGGTCCCAGCGCGGGAAGCGGATCCGGCGGATCTGTCGAGTCGGGACCAGCGCCCACCCCGAATTCGGGAGCGACGAGTGGCGGGGACGGCGAGAGCGTGCGCGCTCACTCGGCGGTCGCGGACCCGGTCGGCGAGACGATCGGCGGGTACGAACTCGAAGCGTTGATCGGTAGCGGCGGGAACGCGAACGCCTACCGGGCGGTCGACGAGGCCGGCGTCGACGCGGCGGTGAAACTCCCGCGGATCGCGCCCGAGGAGACGGTCGATCGGTCGGTGTTCGACTCGTTCGTCCGGGAAGCGGAGGTGTGGACGGAGCTGGACGACCACGACAACGTCGTCGACGTCCTCGACTGGGGCGAGCGTCCGGTTCCCTGGATCGCCCTGGAGTACATGAGTGACGGGAACCTCCGGAGCAGGGTCGGCGACGTACGACCGAAAACGACCGTCGACATCGCGGGGACCGTCGCGGACGCGCTCTGGTACGCCCACCGGAACGGCGTCACGCACACCGATGTCAAGCCCGAGAACGTCCTGTTCGGGCGGGAGGACGGGCGCCGAACCGTAAAAGTGGCCGACTGGGGGTCGGCGAACGTCCGACTCGAACCCGACGCACCCGACGGGTTGACGCCCGCTTACGCGGCGCCCGAGCAGGTCGAGCCCGACCGATTCGGCGAACCCGACGACCTGACCGACGTCTATCAACTCGGCGTGCTCGTCTACGAACTGTTCACCGGGCACACGCCGTTCGAACGCGACCGTCCCGAGGAGACGCTGCTGGCGGTCGTCGAAGAGCCAGCGCCGCCGCCCAGTGCACACGACGACCGGATCCCGGCGGCGGTCGACGATGCCCTCTCCCGGGCGCTGGCGACGGAGAAAGACGAGCGATACGACTCGGTCGTCCACTTCCGCGAGCGACTCGAGTCGCTGGTCGCCGACGAGTGACCTGCTGGTCCCTGTGGATGGGTGCCCAACGGGACCGGTAACCGGGTGTTACTCGACGTTCACGGGACACGGTCGACAACCGACTGTATCAGTCGTCGGCCGGGACGGTACCGTTCGACTCGCCGTCACGCTCGCGTCGGGACCGGTCGCGCTCCATTTCGGCGAGCGACCCGCCGGTGTAGCCAGCGAGTCCGACCAGGAGGACCAGCAGCACGACTGCCAGTCGGTAGCCGTCGGAGAACGGCACGAGCTGGAGGCCGACCAGCGCCGCGAGGTTGGTGACGCCGACCGAGAACCCGGCCCAGCGGCCGTCCCGCCAGCCGTCGCCAGTCTGGCGGTCGGGGAACTCCCGTCTGACCCGCAACAGCATCGCCGCGACGGCCCCGAGGGCGACGCCGAGTGTGCCCGACAGTAACACGTCGATACCGAGCCAGTACGTTGCCCCTGCCAGGAGCGCACCAAGCACGAGTGCGACCGCTCGGTGGGAAGTCCTCCGTCGCATACCCCTCGCTCGGGACGCTAGCCGAAAAGTGATTTCGAAGCGTCACGACCGATCGGGGTTTCGGGCGCCACGACGGCCCTGGACTCGGGCGCTACAGTTCCCGCGTCACGTTCTCGGCGCCGCTCCGGACGAGCTGGCCGGCGGGGACGTCCTCGGCGACCGTCGTCCCGGCACCGACGACGGCGTTCTCGCCGACAGTGACGCCCGGCAGGACGACTGCACCGGACCCGACGAACGCGCCGGGTTCGAGCACGACTTCCTCGTAGACGTCGTTGCGGTAGCTCATGCCTGTCTCCGAGAGGGGGTGAGTGACGCCGACGATGGACGCGTTCGGGCCGACCTGGACGGACTCGGCCAGCGTGGCGTTCTCGATGAAACAGTTCGCGTTGACGTCGGTCGGCCCTTCGATCGTCGCGTGTTTGACCGACGTACGCTCGTAGACGGTGACGTCGTCACCGATCTCGGCGTCGAGTAGCGTCACGTATTCACGGATATCGGCGTCGTCGACGGTCGAATCCTCGACCATCGCGGTGTCGTGGATCGCCATACCCCGGTGGCAGAGCCGCCGGTAATGGGCCTTCTGGAACGCACCGTGGCTACGCTTCGTCCAGCAGCGTCTCGCCCTCGGCTTTGAACTCCGCGACGGTGTCCAGATCGAGCGTGACACCGAGTCCGGGGTCGTCGGGCAGGGGGACAGCGCCGTCCTCGATGATCGGGTCGTCCTCGACGAAGTCGTCCCAGTGGGGGTCGTCGCGGGCGTGCCACTCCATCGCGAGGAAATTGGGGATAGCGGTCGCGACGTGGGCGCCGGCCATCGTCCCCAGCGGCGAGGCGACGTTGTGGAGCGCGACGGGCATGTAGTAGTCGTCGGCCTGGTGTGCCGTCTTGACTGTTTCGCGCATCCCGCCGAATTTCGGCATGTCCGGTTGCAGGACGTCGACGGCCTGTTCGTCGATCAGTTGCCGGACGCCGTGGGTTCGATAGACGTTCTCGCCGGCACAGATGGTCGTGTCCGTGGCGCGGGTGAGTTCGCGCTGGACGTCCAGATTCTCGGGCGGGACGACGTCTTCGAGCCACCAGACGTCGTAGTCGTCGACGGCGTTTGCGAGTCGGCGGGCGCTATCGCCCGCGTAGTTCCAGTGACAGTCGAAGGCGACGTTCGCGTCGAAGCCGACGCGTTCGGTGACCGCCTCGACGATCCGGCGCTTGTAGTCGATGGCCTCGGCGTCGAGATAGCGGTTGTAGGGGTCGTCCTCGAACCGTTTGCTCGCGTCGAGGTCGAACTTCAGTCCGTCGAACCCCTCTTCGAGGACGGCTTCGGCCGTGTCGGCGTAACTCTCCGGCGAGTACGGGTCGAAGTCCTCGGGTTCGTCCTCGCTCTTGAGGTGGGTGCCGGC
>ENA-ORCS01001230-ORCS01001230.1-marine-metagenome-genome-assembly--contig:-NODE-1230-length-11867-cov-3.610263_pt1 | contig 11867 bp, 16 predicted proteins | sample MGYA00237781_ERZ508513 | MGnify/ENA primary metagenome ERZ508513 (study PRJEB26184, sample SAMN06268793) | marine metagenome | isolation source: Eden Landing Ponds, San Francisco, CA, USA | place...
TTCATCGACTCCGAGGACACGTTCCGCCCCGAGCGGATCGACGACATGATCCGCGGGCTCGACGACGAGGTCATCGAGGACCTGCTCGAACGCCGCGAGATCGAAGGCACTCCCGGCGACGACGAGGCGATGGACGCGCTCCTCGACTCGTTCCTCGAGTACATCCACGTCGCAAAGGCGTTCAACTCCAACCACCAGATCCTCCTCGCGGAGAAAGCCAAAGAGCTCGCCCGCGACAACGAGGACGCGGAGTTCCCGGTTCGACTCCTCTGTGTCGACTCGCTCACGGCACACTTCCGCGCGGAGTACGTCGGCCGTGGTGAACTCGCCGAGCGCCAGCAGAAGCTGAACAAGCACCTCCACGACCTGATGCGGATCGGCGACCTCTACAACACGGCCGTCTTGGTGACCAATCAGGTCGCCTCCAACCCCGACTCGTACTTCGGCGACCCGACCCAGCCGATCGGCGGCAACATCCTCGGCCACACCTCGACGTTCCGCATCTACCTCCGGAAGTCGAAGGGCGACAAGCGGATCGTCCGCCTGGTCGACGCGCCGAACCTCGCCGACGGCGAGGCCGTGATGCGCGTCCAGGACGGCGGTCTGAAGCCCGAGTAAGACTTCCGCATTCGGCCGCTATCGATCCCGGAACACCGGATGCTCTCGTTGTGGCACCCGGAGCAAGCGAACGCCACCCGCTCGATCGCAGCCTCGTCCCCCGTCGCTCTCCCGTCGTGTCCGGTGATGTTGTGACTCGACGTCGGAACTCGACACTCGAGGCGACCCCGTCATCGTGGTCGGGCGACAGAGACCACCGGCGGCCGACAGCGGGCAGTCGCTCACGGGCGCGCAGTCGGTTCTCCGCAGCACGGCGCGCTCACGCCGAGCGACGCGCCGGAGGGCGCACGTACCGAGACAGCGCGTGGCTCACTCGGCGTCTTCCTCGGTCGTCGTCTCGTCGAGGTCGATCTCGCCCTCGTGGATGGCGGCCCCGTCTTGGGCCACCTGTCGGGCGAGGACGGCACACTTGATCCGCATCGGCGAGATGTCGACGCCGAGCATTCCGGTGATGTCGTCTGTGTCCATCGAATCGAGTTCCGACAGCGTCATTCCGCGGAGTTCCTCAGAGAGCATACTCGCGGAGGCCTGACTGATCGCACAGCCGTTCCCGGTGAACGTCACGTACTCGATCGTCTCCTCGTCGTCTTCGAGTTTGACGTTCATCGTGATCGTATCGCCGCAGGAGGGATTCTCCCCGGTGTGTGAGAAGTCCGGCTCCGACATCTCGCCCTTGTTCCGGGGGTTCTTGTAGTGATCCAGGATCTGCTGCCGATACATATCCGAGCCCATACCCATAGTTGTCCGAAGTACGGCGGACTGGCGCAAAAGAGTTCCGCCGACGGGCGGCCGAACGGCCGCCGAACCGGGCGCTCGACGGGTGTGTCCCCCGCGTGGACCCGACTCAGAGTAAGCCGAGCGATCGCGCGATCCCCGCCACCGAGTTGATCACGGTCCACTTTACTGCGTTCCCGGTACCGATGCCGGAGAACCTGATGTCGCCGTCGGCGACGGCGTCACGGAAGGTGGCCGCGGGGTTGTCGGCGGTGAGCGTCTCGTTGAACGTCTCTCTGTCCGTCGACATCCGCAGCGTCGCATCCGAGCGCGGGCCCTGATCGAGTTCTGTCATCCGCAACTGGTCGTCCATCCGGAAGGAGAACGTCGCCGTCTCGCCGTCGGCGCCGGTCACGACGAGGTTCACCCGCTCGTTCGACAACTGATCGCCCGCGATCCCCAGATCGACCTGCGTGATCGACTCGTTGTACGTGGCGACCATCCCGCTGAACTCTCCGTAGGCCTCGTCGGCCCAATCGGGCTGTGACGATTGCGCCGACTGTGCGGTCGAGACGCCACTCGTGACCACAAGTATGGCCAGAACGACACCGATCCACCGGAACTGGGCGCTGTACCGCGGCGATTCCATACTGAGCAGTAGGGTGACGGTGATATTAAATTAGATGGCGAGTTCCGGTCGCCCTCGACAGACAGGGCGTTTCAGCCCGAAGACGCGGTCTCGGTCGTCTCGAGCTGCGTCCACTTCTTCTCGACGTCGCGGTTCGCGACGACGACGGTGTCTCCCTCGGCGTTCCGGAAGCGCGTCTTCCGGAGTTCGATCGCTTCGACCGTTCCGGTGACGGGGTCGGACTTCACCTCGTCGCCGGGGTTGAAATCGGGATCGCGGAGCAGATAGACGCCGGCGACGGTGTCGGCGATCATATTCGACAGCGCGTAGGAGACGCCGAGTGCGACGAACCCGGCGGCGGTCCCGAGACTCGCGGCGATCTCGCCCATCCCGAAGATCTCCAGCAGTGTGAGCGCGACACCGAACCACAGGAAGACGCTCACGATCGTCACGCCGAGGTCGACGATCAACCGCTGCTCGGCGGGGTAGACGGCACTGAGCGTCCGGCGGATCGCGCGGGTGAGCAGCCGGATCCCGACGTACGCGAGCGCGAGAAAGACGAGCCCGGTGAGGATCTTCGGCGCAGCCTCCTGCAGGCCGGTCGCAAACTCGGTGAGCGTTCGCTCGACTGTCTCGACGATGAACCGGACGACAGTGGGCATCGATATCGACCCGTCGCCTGTCAGCCACTAAGAGTTTCGGGAGCGCGAGGCGAACGCGGGGCGAGGCCGCGTCAGGCGAAGAGCTGGCGCGCGTCGTCGACGGCGTCGACGAGCGCGTCGATCTCTGATTTCGTGTTGTAGATGTAGAACGAGGCGCGCGTCGAGGCGGGCACGCCGAGTTTGTCGTGCAGCGGCTGGGTGCAGTGATCGCCCGCGCGGATGGCGACGCCGTGGTCGTTCAGGATGCTGGAGAGGTCGTGAGCGTGGACGCCGTCGAGGTTGAACGCGACCAGGCCGCCGCGGTCGTCGCCCGGCGGTCCGTAGATCTCGACGTCGTCGAACTCGCTCAACCGGTCGTAGGCGTACTCCGCGAGCAGTTCCTCGTGGGACTGCACGTTCGCCATCCCGACCTCCTCGAGGTAGTCGATCGCCGCTTCGAGGGCGATGCCCTGGGCGATGACGGGCGTGCCGGCCTCGAACTTCCAGGGGAGGTCCTCCCACGTCGAGTCGTCGTAGGTGACACTCCGGATCATCTCGCCGCCGTAGAGGTACGGTTCCATCTCCTCCAGCAGGTGCTGTTTCCCGTAGAGGACGCCGATCCCGGTCGGCCCGAGCATCTTGTGGCCCGAGAAGGCGAAGAAGTCGGCGTCGATCTCCCCGACGTCGACGGGGCGGGTCGGGACCGACTGCGCGCCGTCGATGAACACGTGGGCGTCGTGGTCGTGTGCCAGATCGGCCAACTCGCCGGCGGGGACGACCGTCCCGAGCGTGTTCGAGACGTGGACCGCCGAGACCATCGCGGTCGAGTCGTCGATCAGGTCCGCCGCGTGGTCCATATCCAGTCGGCCGTCGTCGTCGACCCGGATGTACTCGACGCTCGCGCCCGTCTTCTTGGCGATCTGCTGCCAGGTGACGAGCGAGGCGTGGTGTTCCATCTCGGTCAGGACGACGGTGTCGCCGGGACCGAGTTCCGCGAGGCCCCACGCGTAGGCGACGAGGTTCATCGACTCGGTCGTGTTCTTCGTGAAGATGATCTCCTCGCGCCCGTCGGCGCCGATGAACTCCGCGACGCGGTCGTGTGCGTTCTCGTACGCCACGGAGGCCTCCTGGCTCAGGTGATGGATGCCTCGGTGGACGTTGGAGTTGTAGCCGTAGTAGTAGTCGACGATGGACTCGACGACGGACTCCGGCGTCTGACTGGTCGCCGCGTTGTCGAGATAGACGAGCGGTTGCGTGTCCGCGGAGCCTTCTCCGGGCGTTTCGATCTCCCCACCGACCATCCGGTCGAGAATCGGGAAGTCCTCCCGAATCGACGCGACGTCGAGCGGCTGCGTTTCCTGAGTTCCCATTACTGCAGTGTAACGGCCCCAGGACTAACACGGCTTCGGTCCGCAGGACCAGGCGAAAACAGTCGTCGTTACGTTTCGAGCGTTGCCGGATCGGATCCCGTCACATCCACAGCAACTGCGCGTGGTGAATGCCGTCGACGACGAGGACTCGATCCTCGTCGACGATGCCGGCCTCGACGGCGACCGAGACGGCTCGTTCGCCGACGATGTTGGCGACGCTGGCGCGAGTGAGGCTATCGATCACGGCCGCTTCGCCGACGTCGTCGGCCGCTTCGCCGCCGTAGAACGTCTCGGTGACTTCGAGCGAGACGTCGCCTTCGGAGTACGTCTCGCCGAGGCACTCGGAATCACAGACCGAGACGAGCAACCCCTCCGGCGTCTGTCGTTCGCGGAGTAACATCACCGCTCCCGCTGGCGGTCGAGGGGCGAGCCCCCGCCCTGTCGCCCCTGGCCGCCGCCACGCTGCTGCCTGCCGCGCTGTTGACCCTGCTGTCCCTCCTGGCCTTGCTCGATCAGTTCCTGTTCGCGCTCCTGACGCAGTTCGTCGGCCTGCTCTTGCGTCTGCTCGGCCTCCTCGTCGCGGCCGAGTTCTTCGAGAGCGCGGGCCTTCTCTTCGAGCACGTCGGCGGTGCGCATCCCGAGGCGGATGGCGTTGTCGAAGGCGTTGACCGCGTCCTCCTCGAGGCCGCGCTCCCGGAGGAAGAAGCCGCGGTTGTACCACGCCTGCGGGAAGCGCGGATCGATCTCGACCGCGCGCTCGGCGTGGCGCAGCGCCGCTTCGATCTCGCCGGCGTTCCACAGCGCGTACGCGAGGTTGGTCTCTGCGGAGGCGGCGTGTTCGGACTCGTCGTCGATGCGGAGCGCCTCGCGGTAGGCCCCGATGGCCTCGTCCCACTCTTCGAGTTCGGCGTGGGCCGCGCCCTTGTTGACCCGTGCCTCCTGCGCCTCGAGGGAGTCGTCGGCGGCGAACTGCGCGGCGCGCTCGAACGTCTCGGTTGCCGCCTCGAAGCGGTTGATCTGCATATACGAGAGCCCGACGTCGATGAGTTGCTCGACGTCGACTTCGTCGGAGGCGATGTTTCGCCGGTCGAGTTCGTCGGTGACGACGCGGGTGTCCACGGGGTCGACCTTCGCCGGGTCGATCTTTAGCTCGGGCGGGTCCAGCGTGAACTCCTCGTAGTCCTCGTCGAATCCCTGGCCCGAGGAGAACTCGTGGTCGTCGCGCTCGCCGTCTGTCATACTGTTGGATTCACGGCCGGGACGGTTAAGCACTACGTCACGACCTTCTTGATCTGCGGTTCCGTACGCGTGCGTATGCGCCTCTTCGTCAGCATCGACCTCCCGGATCGCCTCGCCGAAGCGGTCGCCGACGCACAGGCGCGGTTCGCCGACGCCGACGGCCTCCGATTCGTCGCCCCCGAGCAGGCGCACCTGACGCTGTTCTTCCTCGGCGACACGGACCCCGACCGCCTCGACAGCGTGGAGGCGGCGCTCGACCGCGCCGTCGCCGATACCGAGGTGAAGCCGTTCGAACTCCGCGTCGGCGGCTTCGGCGTCTTCCCCGCCCTCGAATACATCAGCGTCGTGTGGGCCGGCGTCCGCGAGGGCAGCGGCGCGGCGGAGACGACCCGACTCAACGCCGCCGTCGCGGACGAACTCACCGCGCTGGGCTTCGAGGACGACGAGCACGAGTTCACCCCGCACGTGACGCTGGCGCGGATGGACGACGCCCGCGGGAAGGGGCTCGTCCAGGACGTCGTCCGCGACACCGATCCCGACATCGGGGCGTTCGAGGCGACCGAGATCCGGCTGAAAGAGAGCACGCTCACCGACGCCGGACCGGAATACGACACCGTCGCCGCGTTCGAACTCTGATACTGGGTACTCTCACTTTCACCGCCAAGCGCTCCCCCGTTGACGGTGCCCGGCGGTAAGAGGCGAGAGTACCCAGTATGCGTCCACGTCGTCGGCCGCTTCGGGCCTCATTCCGTCCCGGACGGGCCGATCCGGTCGTCGCGCCACCGCCGCAGCTCGGCGCGGAGCGCGCGCCGCTTCACCAGGACGAACCCGACGACGATGATCCCGAACCCGAGGACCGTCTGGCGGGAGAGTGCCTCGCCGAGCGCGAGCCACCCCGAGACCGCGGCGAAGATCGGAATGACGTACTCTAAGAGGCTCACCTGAATCGGCCCCACCCGACGAAGCAGCCAGAAGTACAGCGCGAAGCCCCCGGCTCCGGCGACGACCGCGAGGTAGGCCAGTGACGCGACGGCGGTCGGCGTCCAGACCGGATCGGCGAGCGACTCCGTGGGGAGCGCGGCGCTCGTCGCGTGGAGCGTGACCGCGCCGACGAGCATCATCCACGCCTGCTCGGAGACGGTCGGCATCGTCGTCGGTGCGTCGTGGGTCCCGACCGCACCGACAGCGAACGTGATGGCCGACCCGAGGACGAGCGCCACCCCGCGGAGGTCGGCGGCTGCCAGGTTCGACGGATCGGGGTTCGCGATGGTGACGACGCCGGCGAACCCGAGGCCGACGCCCAGGAGGGCGACCGGGGAGAGCCGCTCTGCCGACGTGGATAGACGGACGAGCGCGGGCGTGAGCACCGGGATCAACCCCAGGAGGACGGCGGCGACCGCGCTGGTGACGTACTGCTGGCCGGCGAAGAGGAACGCGTGGTGGACGCCGACGAGTAAGACGCCGCCCGTCAGGATCGGCCGCCACTCGGGGCCCGTCGGTCGGAGCCGCTCGCCGCGCCACAGCGCCAGTCCGAGGAGGACGGCGGCCGCGACGTCGAAGCGATAGGCTGCGAAGAGGACCGGCGGGATCCACGCCAGGCCGGCTTTCGTCATCATAAACGCGGTCCCCCAGAGTGCGGCGACGAGGAGGAACGCGGCGACCGTGCGGGTATCCATTGCTGCCGAGGAGGCGGTCGCCCGTGTTGAATCACTCGAAACGCACCCGGGTTGCGGCCGCGTCCGCACTTGTCAGGGACTAACGCGGCCGCGGCGTCGAAGGAACAAGATTTTATGCGGTCCGGGGGTAGAAGCGGGCACTATGGGTAAGAAATCGAAGGCCAAGAAGAAGCGCCTCGGCAAACTGGAGCGACAGAACTCGCGCGTTCCGGCCTGGGTGATGATGAAGACGGATATGGAAGTGACGCGGAACCCCAAGCGCCGCAACTGGCGGCGAAGTGACACGGACGAGTAAGGATGAGCGCAAGCGAATTCGAAGAGCGCGTCATCACGGTTCCGCTCCGGGACGTCAAGGCCGTCCCCGCCCACGAACAGGCGGGACGCGCGATGTCTCTGATCCGCGAGCACCTCGCACAGCACTTCAAGGTGGACGAAGACGCCGTTCGTCTGGACCCCGCGATCAACGAGACCGTGTGGGCGAAGGGCAGCCAGAAGCCCCCGAGCAAGCTTCGCGTTCGCGCCGCCCGATTCGACGAGGACGGCGAGTCCATCGTCGAGGCGGAGCCGGCCGAATAGCGTGCTCCGCGCCTCCTTCGCCGGGTCGCCGTACGTCGGAGTTTTCGCCCGCGCGACGGACCACGTCCTCATCGTACGTTCAGACGCCGACGACGACGTCGTCGACGCGATGGCCGAGGAACTTGCGGTCCCGGCAGTGGCGACGACTGTCGGCGGTTCCGGGACCGTCGGCGCACTCGCAGCCGGCAACGAGAACGGGATCCTGCTGACCAGCCAGGCGACAGAGCGTGAGAAGGAGGCGATCGAATCGGCGGCGGACCTCCCCGTGGCCGAGCTTCCGGGGACGATCAACGCCGCGGGGAACGTCGTCCTCGCGAACGACTACGGGGCCTACGTTCACCCCGACCTCTCCGAGGACGCCGTCGCGGCCGTCGAGTCGACGCTCGACGTCCCCGCGGAGTACGGCCAACTCGCGGACGTCCAGACCGTGGGCACGGCCGCCGTCGTGACCAACGAGGGCGCGCTGTGTCACCCCAAGTCCAGAGAGCCCGAACTGGAGGCGCTGGAAGACCACCTCGACGTGCGCGCCGACATCGGGACAGTCAACTACGGCGCGCCGCTCGTCGGCTCCGGCCTCGTCGGCAACTCCTCCGGCTACGTCGCCGGTGAGGACACGACCGGGCCGGAGCTGAGCCGGATCGAGGACGCGCTCGGCTATCTGGACTGAGGGCTCCGCGAGGCTATTCTGTCGAGCCCCTTGAGAGCCGCTCTCGCGCCGTGTTTCGCGCCGGATTCTGCGGTCCGAGTAGGAAGATACTTCCCGTTCGCTCGGGTATCAGAGAGTATGAGTCAATTCGCAGTGAGCGGCCGGTTCCAGAGCCGCGACGGGTTCAGCGAGTTCAGCACGACCGTAGAGGCCCCCAACGAGGACGTCGCCACCGAGCGCGTCTACACCAACATCGGGAGCCAGCACGGCCTGAAGCGAACCCAGATCGAGATCGACGACGTCGCCGCAGCAGCGGAGGCCACAGCATGATGGGCGGCGGTGGCGGCGGTGGCGGCCAGCAGCAACTACAGCAGCTCTCCCAAGAACTGCAGGCGATCGACGAAGAGATCGAGGCGCTGCAGTCCGACGTCGAAGACCTCCAGACCGAGCAGACCGAGATCGACGAGGCCATCGAGGCGATCCAGACGCTCGAGAGCGGATCGACCGTGCAGGTGCCGCTCGGCGGCGGCGCGTACGTCCGCGCAGAGGTTCAGGACATCGACGAGATCATCGTCGGGCTCGGCGCCGATTTCGCGGCCGAGCAGTCCGCTGAGGACGCCGTCGCGGCGCTGGAGACGAAGCGCGACGCGCTCGACGACCGCATCGAGGAGGTCCGCGAGGACATCGACGAACTCGAAGACGAGAGTTCCGAACTCGAACAGCAGGCCCAGCAGATGCAGCAGCAGATGCAGCAACAGCAGATGCAGCAGATGCAGCAGATGCAGGGCGACGAAGACGAGTAACGTCGGCGAACGCGATTTGCGCTAAGACTGACGGGACCGACCGCTATCGGCGCTGCACGCCCGTTCCCGCCGGTAGCGACCACCTACCAGCGGCAGACCACTATGTTCGACGGACTGAAGAACAAACTCAATAGTTTCCGCGAGGACGTCGAGGAGACCGCCGAAGAGAAGGAAGCCGCCGAGTCGGAGACACCGTCGGACCACGACGCCTCCGACGAATCGGCGTCCGACGCGGCCGACGCCCCGGAATCGACCGAGAGCGACGCGGCCGCGTCGAGTGACGCTGGCGACGCGTCGGGCGACCCCGGCGACGCCGGACATCCCGACGAGGCCGCCCCGTCTGCGGCTGCGGACCCCTCCGAGAGCGACGCATCCGGCGCCGATGAGGGCGCAGCGCCACCGACGGCCGGAGACGGCCTCGCGGCCGACGAGGCGGCGGCCGCGCTCGAAGAAGAGACCGACGAAGAGAGCGGTCCGAGCCGACTGCAGCGCGCCGCGGCGTTCGCCACGGGGAAGGTCATCATCGAGGAAGACGACCTCGAAGACCCGCTGTGGAACCTCGAGATGGCGCTCCTCGAGAGCGACGTCGAGATGAACGTCGCCGAGGAGATCCTCGACACCGTCCGCGAGAAGATGGTGGGCGAGACCCGGGCACAGGTCCAGACCACGGGCGAACTCGTCGAGAGCGCGTTGCACGACGCGCTCTACGACGTCATCAGCGTGGGTCAGTTCGACTTCGAAGAGCGCATCGCCGACGCCGAGAAGCCGGTCACGATCGTCTTCACCGGGGTCAACGGCGTCGGAAAGACCACGAGCATCGCGAAGATGGCACGCTACTTCGAGGCGCGAGACCGCTCTGTCGTCCTCGCGAACGGTGACACCTACCGCGCCGGCGCGAACGAACAACTCCAGAAGCACGCCGACAACCTCGATCAGAAGCTCATCTCACACGAGCAGGGCGGCGACCCTGCCGCGGTCCTGTACGACGCCGTCGAGTACGCCGAGGCCAACGACATCGACGTCGTCCTCGGCGATACGGCTGGTCGGCTTCACACCTCGAACGACCTGATGGCCCAGCTGGAGAAGATCGACCGCGTCGTCGATCCCGATATGACGCTGTTCGTCGACGAGGCCGTCGCCGGGCAGGACGCCGTCGAGCGGGCGAAGCAGTTCAACGACGCCGCCGAGATCGACGGCGCGGTCCTGACGAAGGCCGACGCCGACTCCAACGGCGGCGCAGCCATCTCGATCGCGTACGTCACGGGCAAGCCCATCCTCTTTCTCGGCACCGGGCAGGGCTACGACGACCTCGAACGCTTCGACCCCGAGCGGATGGTCGATCGGCTCGTCGGCGGCGACGAGTAGCCGTCCCATCGGACCTCCGACCCTGAACCGTCCTCTCGTTGGGTCGCTGAGTGTGAGCCGTCCTCCCGTCGGGTCGCTGAGTGGCAATCGCTCTCTCGTCGGATCTCCGACGGTGAGTCGTCGTCTCGTCGACTCTCCGGTTACGCGTCGCTGTCGGCTGTCCGACTAGGCGTCGCCGTCCGACTGGAACGGCTCGCCGACTGCCGACCTGGGGAGGAGACTCAGGAATTCCAGTTCGAGGTCGTCGCGCGAGGTGAATCGGTCGGTGGCCGATCGTTCGAGTACGTCGCCGACGCTGACCGATCCCTCAGCGAGGCGCACCGTCACGTCACCGCACTCGCCAGCGGCCCGCCGCGGCGAGAGCGGGTACTCGAGTGCGTCGAAGACGGTGCCGATCCGGTTGAGTTTGATCGATTCTGTCACGCTACTCGTACGCCGCCAACAATAATAAATATATATGATAATTTCTGGCGGCTCACCGGAAGCGGGAGCGCGGAGCCAGCGGCCGTCACTCGACCGCGAGCGCCAGGCCGAGCGTGATCATCGCGCCGCCGCCGACCCAACTCAACCGGGAGGTTGTGGTCGAGGCGGTGAGCAGCGAGCCCACGCGCCCCGAGGCGACCGCGACGACGCCCAGATACGCCGCCGTCAGGGTGGCGTACGTCGCGCCGAGGACGAGCATCCGACTCGTGGCACCGGGGGCCGACCCCGCGAACCCCGGGAGAAACGCGAGGAAGAACAGCGCCACCTTCGGGTTCAGGACGTTGACCAGGACGCCCCGCCGGAAACTCCCTGTGGCGTCCGCGGTCGGCCCGTCGGCGTCGACGGCGTCGCCGAATTCGTCGTTCCGGATCGCCTGTACGCCGAGGGAGGCGAGGTAGACCGCGCCGGCGTACTTCACGACGCGGTAGGCGGCCGGCGCGGCACGGAGCAGCGCGGCGAGGCCGAGCGTCGCCGCGGCCGTATGGAGGAGCACGCCCGTCGCAATCCCGAACGCCGAGCGGACGCCGGCGTCGCGGCTCTGGATCCCCCGCGCGAGGACGTACATCGTGTCTGGACCGGGCGTGAGAATGAGCGCGACGGCGGCCGCACAGAACGCGAGGTAGGTGGCGGGGCCCGGAAGGAGCGCCATCACGAGTGCGTCGGCGGCCCCGCAGAAAAAGCCTTTACACGGCCGGTGGCGTAGAGACGGGTAATGGTACTCGATAATCTCGGGAGTTCCCTCCGCAGCAGCCTGGATACACTGCAGGGGAAGTCCCGCCTCGACGAGGAGGACGTCGAGGAGATCGTCAAGGAGATCCAGCGGTCGCTGCTCTCTGCCGACGTCGACGTGAATCTCGTGATGGACCTCTCCTCGTCGATCGAAGAGCGTGCGATCGAGGAGGAACCGCCCGCGGGGACGTCCGCCCGGGACCACGTCCTCAAGATCGTCTACGAGGAACTGGTCGATCTCGTCGGAGAGTCGACAGAACTGCCCCTTGAGTCGCAGACGATCCTGCTCGCTGGGCTCCAGGGCTCGGGGAAGACCACGACGGCCGCCAAGATGGCGTGGTGGTTCTCGAAGAAGGGGCTCCGCCCCGCCGTCATCCAG
>ENA-ORCS01001231-ORCS01001231.1-marine-metagenome-genome-assembly--contig:-NODE-1231-length-11845-cov-4.087695_pt1 | contig 11845 bp, 13 predicted proteins | sample MGYA00237781_ERZ508513 | MGnify/ENA primary metagenome ERZ508513 (study PRJEB26184, sample SAMN06268793) | marine metagenome | isolation source: Eden Landing Ponds, San Francisco, CA, USA | place...
AGGCAGCGCAGGCCGTCGCCGACGCCTACGTCGACGCCGGGTACGACCTCGGGTGGGGCGCGGCCGACCTGCCCAACCGGTGGCGTGAGACCGAGGTGATCGCCGCCCGCGGCCAGCCCCTGGAACCGCTCGAATCGATCGCCGCCGAACACGGCCTGGAGGTCGTCGACACGCAGTACGCCTATCACGTCAAGTCACCCACGATGACGAAGGGCCGGGGACTCGAAACGGTCGCCGACGCCCTGGGCTATGACCCGATTGATTTCGTCGCGGTCGGCGACTCCACCAACGACGTGTCGACGTTCGAACGCGCCGGCACGGCCATCGCCGTCGCCAACGCCGACGCTACGGCGATCGAGGCGGCCGATCACGTCACCGATCGGTCCTTCGCCGACGGCTTCCTCGAGGCGCTCGATCGCGTTCGATCTGAACGGCCCTGATCGACTTGCAGAACGGATTCATCCATTACGATGGCGCCGCCGTGCGGTCGTTCCGGTAGACGGGTACAGCAACCCGTCTCAGATCTCGTCGGGTTCGATCGCGTCCGCGTCGGTCGGAGCATCGACGCTGTCGGCCACCGTCCACGTTTCGGTGTGGGTGGCGGCCTCTCCGGGTTCGACGGTTCGGAGCGGGCCCAGCGACTCGACTTCCATCACGTTCTGATTGGTGTAAACCTCGGCTGCGCTGCCCGCGTCCGGATACGTTCCTGAAGGATCGTACGGGTAGTCCTTCCGAAAGACGTGGCCGTCGTTGTAATAGGCGAGCCATCCGTCTGCTCCCGACGTGCCGAGCTTCATCGCATCGCGGTCGGTCTGCTGACTGACGGAGACGTGCCGTTCCTCGAAATCGATCCGGTCATCGCCGGGCGTGGTGTAGGGCCACAACTGGATCGACCGGTCGGGCAGCAGCGATCCCTCGTCTGCCTGCGGGGAGAACGGGAGGACTGCCGTCCCCTGGAGCTTGAGGACGGAAATACCCCATGGGGCGAACTCGAGCGGCCAGGAGCTTCGGTTCGTGAGTTCGTGTTCGACCTCGACCGACGCGCCGGTTCCCATCCGCACCGTGATCGTCTTCTGGACGCCGGCACCGGGATCTTCCGGACCGACGAGACGAACGCCGTCGACCAGCACCTCGGCATCGACCGGATCCGTGTCGGGCTCGTAAGTTCGGTCGCCGTCCTCCGGAGCGTGCCAGAGCCGATGCCCGCCGATCAGCGGCCACTCCTCGCGCCCCTCCTCGAAGATCCGGAACTCGTTGGGTCCTCCCTCGAATCCGAAGCGGACGATCCGCGGGCCGATCGTCGTCGGCGCCAGCAGTTCAATCGTTCCGTTGGCGATCCGAACGCTTTCTCCCCATCGCTCGTGATCGACGCGCTCGACTGTAGGTTCACTCATTATTGTCCGGCGTGTACGGTCTCCCCTCGGGCGTATAATGGTTCGGATATGTACACGGCGGAACGCTCTGTGGGGCCGTTCACAACAGATCCGATTCCGCCAAGTCCGCTTTCAGTGCGGCCGTTTCCTCGTTGTCCAGCCGCCGGAGCGGACTTCGCAACGGTCCGGGATCGACGTCTACGTCCCGAAGAGAAAGAGCCGTCTTGACGGCTGCCATGTACGGCCCGCGATCGAATGCCGCGATCACGCCGAGGACCTGACGCTGGAGCTCTTGGGCCCGTGTGCGGTCGCCTTCGTCGAACGCGTCGTAGAGGTTGACGACGAGTTTCGGGAAGACGTTCGCCACGGAACTGACCATTCCCGAACAGCCGAGCTCCAGGCCCGTATACAGCAGTGCGTTCGAACCAGCTAGATACGTCAAGTTGGGGTTGTCGGCCATTACCCGGTCGAGCCAGGGGACATCCTCGCTAGTGTCTTTCAATCCCGCGATGCCGTCGATCGTCGCGATCTCGCGCATCGTCTCCGGCGCCAGGGTATTGCCCGTCCGCGGCGGGATGTGATAGACGTATATCGGCAGATCGACGGCCCCAGCCACCTGCCGGTAGTGTTCGACCGCTCCGTCGTGCTCGAGCGGGAAGTAATACGGCGTGACGACTACGAGTCCGTCAGCACCCGCTCGGGCCGCGCGTTCGGCGTGTTCGACCGTCTCGCGGGTCCCCGGCGCGCCGACGCCGGCTATTACCGGGACCTCGTCCCCGACGGCGTCGACGACCGTCTCGACGACCCGCTCGCGCTCGTCACCGGACAGCAGGGGGAATTCCCCGTTCGTTCCAAGCGGGAAGACGGCGTGGACGCCTTGATCGACGACGAACTCAGCCTGGGCTGCCGTCCCCCCGTAATCGACATTCTCGGTTCCGTCGAAGGCCGTTAGCGTCGGCGGAATGACTCCGTGGAGATCGAGCGGGTCCGCCGCTCCAGACGCTGGTGCGTGTTCGGACATCATTCCTCCTTCCGGAGGTCGGGTATTAAGGACTGGGACGGTCCGGCTTTGCAGGTATGGCGTCGGTCTCGTCCCTGTAGTGGGTGTTGTATCGCCCTGAGCCCCTCGGCACTCGAACGCGAGTCTGTGCTCAACACGGCCTCGACAGGAGCGAAACCTATTTGTCCACGTATTGTATCGCATTAGATATGCGATATGTAGAATTAGTTGTTAACTATCCGTCTATAGAGTGCGGTACGGAGGAGCTATGACGTTCGGAGTCGACACCCAGAGCCCGATCTTCGGGATGGTTCACCTGCAGGCGCTCCCCGGCGCACCCGGATTCGACGGGGATCGCTCGGCCATCCGGGACGCAATGATTCGGGACGCTCGGCGGCTCGAAACAGCTGGCGTCGACGGACTCATGGTCGAGAACTTCGGGGACGCGCCGTTCTACGCCGATGACGTCCCCAAACACGTCGTCGCGTCGATGGCGGCGTACGTCAGGGATCTTCGTCGGGAGACGGATCTCCCGATCGGCGTCAACGTCCTCAGAAACGACGCCGAAGCTGCACTGTCGATCGCTGCGGCTGCCGGAGCTTCGCTCGTGCGGGTAAACGTCCACACTAGCGCCCGGTTGACCGATCAGGGCGTCGTGACCGGACGTGCCCCCGAGACGATCCGCTTGCGGGACCGTCTCGATGCTGACGTGTCGATCCTTGCCGACATCGACGTGAAACACTCCGCGTCCCTCGCCGAACGACCGCTGCCCGAGGAGGTCGCCGAACTGGTCGAGCGCGGCCACGCCGACGGGATCGTCGCCAGCGGCGCAGGAACCGGACACGAGACCGATCGGGATCACCTCGAACGAGTCGTCGCCGCTCGCGACGAGCTGAACGTCGACGCCCCGGTATTCGTCGGCAGCGGCGTTACGAGAGGGACGGTCGCCGAAACGCTGGATCTCGCGGACGGGGTCATCGTCGGGACGGACCTAAAGATGCGTGGCGAAACGACGGCGCCGGTCGACGAGGATCGCGCTCGCGACCTCGTCACGGCGGCAAGAGAAGATTAGGGATCGTCAGCAACGACGGCCGGAGTCGCGAGCGCTCCACGCGGGCCGGCTGCCGTACAGTTCCGGGCTGCCGCCGCGGCGGCCGTTCGTCCCGCTTCGGTCAGTGACTGTCCGTCGAGCAGCCACGCGTGGATCAGTGCAGCCGTGAACTGATCGCCCGCACCTGTCGTATCGATTATCTCACGCTCGACGGCCGGAACGTGTACCGGGTCGATTCCGTCCTCGGCGAGGTACGCCCCGTCCGAGCCGGCGGTGACTGCCACGTGGGTCGCACCGGTATCCCGAAGTCTTCCTGCGGCGGCTTCGGGCGGTCGATCGAGGTACGATCGGGCAGCGACCTCGTTGGTAATGAACAGGTCGGCCGTCGCGGCGAGGGCGTCGATCGTCTCCGGAGTCGTCCCGCGCCCCTCGAGTTCTCTGAGTAACCCCGAGAGATCGAACGCGAGCGTATCGATCTCGCCCGCACGACGCAATTCGACCAGTTCACTGACGACCTGATCCGGCGCATAGGCACTCGTAAAGACACAGTCGGCGGCCCGGAAGCGATCACGATCGCGACCCCTGAGCCGCAGCTGTGGGACGCTGTCGCCGCCGGCGACTATCATCCGATCGCCGTCCGGCCCGCGGAGGACGAGCGTATACGAGGAGTCGACCTCTCCCCGCTGGATGGCCTCGATGTCGACGCCGTAGTCCGTGAGTGAGTCGACAATCAATTCTGCTGCGTCATCGCGGCCGATCCGCGTAACGATTGCCGTATCATGGTTCAACGCGGCGAGCGCGCAGGCGACGTTCGCGGCGACGCCGCCTGCCCGCTCCTCGTAGTCGGTCACGAACGCACCTCCGTCCGGTTCCGGCAGGTTCGAGAGGACGTAAACCCGGTCGAGGACTGCGCTACCGACGGTTACGATCGACGCCATGACCTAGCCACCAGCCGGCAGATCACGGCCGTTTGCCGTCCCGTTAGATGTCATATCAGATAACTCTCGCACGTCTCTCCCAAGTCGACTCGTCATTATAAACACACCGTCTCGTATCGTTTCAGTACGACGAAATGACTCCGTCAGAACGGGGGATGAGACGGCGTTGCGGAGAGTGAACGATGCCGGAGCGTGTTCCAAACCGTTTATACTCGTCCCCGGACAATCCCGCCACATGGCAAAACAGCAGACCGAAGTGCGGGAACTCGACGAAGGGAGTTACGTGATGATGGACGACGTGCCCTGCAAGATCACCTCCTACAGTACGGCCAAGCCGGGCAAACACGGCAGCGCGAAGGCCCGGATCGACGGCAAGGGCGTCTTCGACGGCAAGAAGCGAAGCCTCTCCCAGCCGGTCGACGCGAAGGTCTGGGTCCCGATCATCGAGCGCAAGCAGGGTCAGGTCGTCTCGGTCACGGGTAACGACGCCCAGGTTATGGACTTAGAAACGTACGAGACGTTCACGATGCGCGTTCCCGAGGACGAAAACCTCGAACCCGACGACGAGATCGAGTACCTTGAACTCGAAGAGCAGCGCAAGATCGTATAGATGACTTTCCCCGGCGCGAATGCTGATCGCGGGACGGGGGCCTACGCGATCGTCGGCGCGCCGCTTGACGTCTCGACGACCTTCCAGCCGGGCGCGCGCTTCGGCCCCGAACGCGTCCGGCGCTTTTCGCGTTCGTTCGAGGATTACGATCCCGAGACGGACGGCCGTTTTTCCGGTCGCGATGTCTACGATCACGGCGACGTGGGTGCCGTCGGGGCTATCGACGACGCCGAGGAGTACCTCACGTTTCTCGAAGGGGAACTGGCGGATCTTCGCACGGATGGTCTGACGCCGCTACTCCTCGGGGGCGAACACACTGTCAGCATCGCGGGCGTGCGTGCCGTCGATCCTGACGTTTTCGTCTGTCTGGACGCTCATCTGGATCTTCGGGAGGAGTACGCTGGCGATTCGTATAGTCATTCGACAGTGACTCATCACTCCCTGGACGTCGCCGATCGTGCAGTAATTGTGGGTGCCCGGGCGGGCAGTGAAGCTGAGTACGAGCGGGCGAGCGAGGTCGACGTGACTGTCGTTCCGCCCGAGGACGTCTCAGAATGGACGCCCGAATTCGGGGGCGAATCAGTCTATCTCAGCGTCGACATCGACGCCGCCGACCCCGGGTTCGCGCCCGGGACGGGGACGATGGAGCCCTTCGGCCTGCGGCCCCGAGAGATTCGACGGGTGGTCCGTGGCGTCGCGCCGCACGCCGCAGGTTTCGACGTGGTCGAAGTCAACGACCGCGACGACGGGCAGGCGGCCGCACTCGCGGGGAAACTTCTGCGGGCGTTCGTCTTTGCGCGTGCCGACAGCTGAATCCGGATTCTGGACTCCATCAGTTACTCGTGACACGGACCGATCCGGGTGGAACCGGAACGGGTTTTTATCGGCCGCGAACATCACCGCACACATGGCTCAACTGGCGTCCTGTTACTTCTGTGGCGTCGCCGCCGAGGCACCGCTCGAGGAATACCCCGTTGTGCCGCGCGATCTCCGTCCCTCGATCGAGGATCAGAGTACGGTCGTCCTCTGTCCGAAGTGTCGCCGGAAACTCTCGACGATCGTCGAGCGCGTCGTCGCAGCGACTCGTGATCCCGCCCAGACCGAACTCGGCAACTCCCCGGAGACGGCCGACGAAAAGAGGGACCGGGCGGACGACGACGGGCCGAGTCCGATTGGAACGCTGGAACGCTTCGACGACGAGCGACCGAACCTTGTCGATTTCGAGCGCAGCCACGAACGGAACGCCGACATGATCGCCCGAGAGGAAAAACAGGACCCGGACGAAGAAGTGAGCGAAACCGGGCAAAACGAGGCCGGCGACGGCCGGGTCGGGGCCGAATCAACCGACAGATCGGACGAAGGGACCTACAACCGACCGGACGAGGGAATCAGCGGCGAAGAGGATGCGGAGGACGACGACGGAGCAGACGCGGGTGGGCGAGAGACGACCGAAGGAGAAGACGCCGGGGGAACCGACGGAAGCACGGATCGGGACTTCTCGCGGTCAGCCTACAACAAGGTCGTCAAACTCCTCCAGAACCGGGAGTTCCCCGTCGAGGAGGAAGAAATCGCGACGGTCGCAGGCAGTGCCTACGGGATCGGCCGCCGCGAGACGGACGAGGTGATCGAGACACTGATCGACCGGGGGATCCTCGAACGCGACGGGAGTCAGATCCACCGGGCAGACGAGTAAACTACCCCACCCTACTCGCTCACTTCGTTCGCTCCTTGAGGTCGGGGGCTCCACCTTGTATTATTATAGGCTGAACAGGCGCAATACCACGGCCTTCAGGCCGTGGATATGCGCCGTCACTCTCCCACGCGGACCACCAGTTACACCACGGCTGGATATTCCACAGTTATTAAATAACACGTTTTCATAACAATATGTAGCGGATGCCGACAACACGCCGTACCTACGTCTGCCGCATCCAGAACCACTCACAAGTGGCTGGTGCGCTAGACAGACACGGCTGGTCGGCATCCAAACTCTGGAACGTCGCCAACTACTACGCTCGCCAGCAGTGGGTCGAAACCGGTGAGATACCCGATGAAGGCGAACTCAAACGCGAACTGAAAACCCACCCGAAATACAAGGGACTGCATAGCCAGTCTAGTCAGAAAGTTCTCGAAGAGCTTTCTGAAGCCTTCAGTTCGTGGTTGGGCTCCGATGACAACCGGGACAACCCACCGGGCTACCGCAAACGCAACTACTACGATAGTGACGGCAACAGAGTCCACGAAGAACATCCGCGCTCGACCGTGACGTGGAAGAGGAAAGGCATCCGCCACGACACGGAACACGACAGAATCCGTCTGAGCAAAGGCAAAAACCACAAAAAACGGACGCGATTTCATCCTCTGCGAATACCACACCCCACCGGGAGCCGAGATCGAGACCGTTCAGCAGGTACGCGCTGTTTACAATGCCGGAAAAGGCCGGTGGGAGTTGCACGTCGTTTGCGAGGAAGAAATCGCCGCAGAGTCACCTGGCGAGAACACAGCTGGCGTCGATCTAGGTATCTGTAACCCTGCCGCCGTCGTGTTCCCTGACGACGCTCTGCTGTATCCGGGGAACACACTCCGCGAAGACAAGCACTACTTCCAACAGGAAGAATACCAGACAGAAGGGTCACATGGCCCTAGTCAGACGGCACAGTGGGCGCGTGAAAAGCTTGCCCGGCGGAAAGACCACTTCCTCCACGCCCTGTCGAAAGATATTGTTGAACGGTGTGTCGAACGCGACGTAGGCACGCTTGTCGTGGGCGACCCAAGCGGGGTGGACGAAGACGACTGGGGGAGGCACGGCAACAAACGCCTCGATAATTGGGCGTACAAACGGTTGATGACCTTGTTGGACTACAAGGCCCGTGAGCGCGGTATCGAGGTAGAAATGCCCGACGAACGCGGTACGTCATCCGCGTGTAGCGTGTGCGGGCACGAGGATGACGACAGTCGTGTCGAACGTGGGCTGTGGAAATGCGACCGGTGCGGCGTGGTCGCGCATGGCGATGTGAACGGAGCCGACAACATCCGGCCAAAAACGCTAAGCGTAACTCCCCCGCTGGGGGATAGCGATAACGGCTGTTTGGCCCAGCCACGCGTCATCCACTTCAGCCGGACTCGCGGATTCGAACCGCGAGACGCCGCCGGGTGACGCCCAAACCCTAATATCCCAATGCTCGGGATTCCCCCGCGTTCACGCGGGGGTGGAGGTCAATTTTCAACAAGACTCCAGAACTACTACAGTACCGCCCGCAAAACGGGCAAGTATGAACTGTGCCGAGATCTCAGATCGGTTCGATAAGCGCCTTGACGTCGAGGACTACGCCGATATCGACGCCAGCGCGAACGGGCTTCAGGTCGGGCCCACTGACCACCAAGTCGAACACGTCGCTGTCGCCGTCGATGCCGCCGTCGAGACGATCGACCGGGCGCGCGATGTCGGGGCGGACCTGCTGGTCGTCCACCACGGACTGTTCTGGGGTGACGGAATCGAGCGCGTGACGGGCGAGTCCTACCGGCGACTCGCCCCGCTACTGGAGGGCGATCTCCCGCTGTACGCGGCCCACTTGCCGCTCGACGGCCATCAGGACCTCGGTAACGCGGCCGGGATGGCGGATGTCCTTGACCTGGGCAATCGGGCACCGTTCGGCGAGCACGGGGGCGAGTACATCGGCCAGCGCGGCCGAATGCCCGCGACGAGCGCCGAGGAACTCAAGGAGCGACTCGCAACCGAACTCGACACTGGCGGCAGGTCGGTCCGGTCGCTCGACTTCGGGCCCGAAGAGGTCACGGACGTTGCAATCGTCACCGGCAGCGGGACCGACTGGGTCGGGGAGGCCGCCGAGAAGGGGGCCGACGCCCTGGTGACGGGAGAGGGGAAACAGGCGGCCTACCATCGCGCGAAGGAACTCGGATTGAATGTCGTCCTCGCGGGCCACTATGCTACGGAAACCTTCGGCGTGCGCGCGCTCGGGAGCCTGGCCGCGGAGTGGGGGCTCGAGACCACGTTCATCGACTGTCCGACCAGTCTCTGATACGGATTACTCTAAGTCATTTTCGCATCGACCGTCCTCTTTCGGGCGGTCGCAGCGGTAAACAGTTAGAGTAATCCGTATGAATCGGGTCATCTTGTTCTCCACATTCGTCGATTCGGACAACGTTTACCTCAACTGGATCGGTATGAGTTGGATCGTTCTTTGGAGGGAGTAACTCACTCTTATCGTCTCCATCAGATCGCTTGTTCCGTGAACCGCTCTGCATCTTGGTCTCGTTCTCGGTGAACTACAGCGATAGGAGTTGTGGGTGAGAGACAGGCGTGAACGCGGGGGAGGAGGTCAAGTACATACCAACTGTTAAATATGTAGGACAGACTGTACAAAGATGTGGGTGCGAGTGTAGCAACTCTCAAAAATATCCCTCTACAACTTCATCAATACTATTTATAAATGGACTTATTGATTAACATAGGGATTAGGCTAAGTCGGCTAGTCTATACAATTGATGTCTGACCGCAAGAGGATCACCAATTCAGGTGACATCGTATCGGGTGAAACGTTTGATATTGGGACAGTAGTGATAACGGGCGCGAACAGTGGACTCGGCTTTGAGGCCACGAAGGCCTTCGCCGAAGAGGGCGCTCACGTCGTGATGGCCTGCCGAAGCACTGAACGCGGCGAGGACGCGAAACAAGAGATTGAACACGAGATTCCAGCGGCATCACTGACAGTACATGAACTCGATCTCGCGGATCTAGACTCAGTCGCGGCGTTCGCTGACTGGTTCACATCGGCGTACGACGAACTCGACGTACTCTGTAACAATGCGGGCGTGATGGCTATCCCGCGAAAGGAAACTGCAGACGGGTTCGAGTACCAATTCGGTGTGAACCACCTCGGGCACTTCGCGCTAACCGGGCACCTCCTTCCGGTCATGCAACAGACGCCGGGAGAGTCCCGTATCGTCACGCAGTCGAGTTCTGTCCACGAGCGTGGAGTCATCGACTTCGACGACCTTCAACACGAGACATCGTACGACAAGTGGGACGCGTACGGGCGGTCAAAGCTCGCGAACATCCTCTTTACGTACGAACTCGATCGTCGCTTCCGTGCCTCCGATGCGAACGTAAAGAGCGTCACCTGCCACCCGGGATATGCTGCGACAAATCTTCAGCTTCGTGGCCCGGAGCAGGAAGGGTCCCGGCTTCGTCTTCTCGCCATGCGGGTATTGAACACCGTAGTCGCCCAGAGCGCCGAGCAGGGGGCGTGGCCGATGCTCTACGCTGCGACCGACCCAAGTATTGACGGTGGTGAGTATATCGGCCCTGGCGGCTTCCGGAATCTGCGGGGTCGCCCCGAAGTGCAGGAATCGATCGAACGCTCGTATGACGAGGAAACTGCCCGCCGTCTCTGGACAGTTTCCGAAACTCTCACGGATGTTTCGTTCGACCTTCCTGCCCCCAACTAGCGGCCAATTGACCTTCCGTTATCGTAAGAAGAATTCGACGCTTGAGGGTCACAAGTTCGACTTGCCAAGTAGGGCTCTACTCTGCCGTTCGTATTCGGGTATTTAGATATCAGGAAAGTTGAGGTTTTTAAAAGAGATTAACTTGTTAGGCTTTCTCGGCTCGACACTATAGTTGATGTCTGAACGAAAAGATCTCAGCGACTCATAGTGTCTAGGGAACTTTTTTACCGATAGAGACGCTGGTATTGGTAATGGGTCGGCTTGACGATATCACGCTCGAAGAGCTCTACGATCTCAAAGACCAGATCGACGAAGGGAAGCCGCGAGAACGTGTTCTCGCGGCGATCGGGCGTAAAAAGGGCGATCAACTGGATACACTGGCTGACCGCCACGGTGTTGTCGAGAAAACGATTCGCAACTGGCTCGATCGGTTCGAGGAAGAACCGATCGAGCAGGCACCGTACGACGCTCCTCGACCAGGAGGTCCAGCAAAAATCGAGGGCGAAGATCGTGAGCGACTGTTCGAGCAGTTGCAACAGCCGCCGACCGAACTCGGATACGACCAACAAGCGTGGTCAGCGAAGCTGTTGCTTCATCACGCCAAAGAGGAATACGGGGTCGAATACCACGAAACCTACGCGTATGACTTGTTGAAAGAGGCCGGGCTGTCCTTGCGGACAGCACGGCCTCAACATCATGAAGCCGACCCTGAAGAGAAAGCCGAGTTTCAGGAGACAGTCGAAAAAAACGGCCCGAACTAACCGAGAAAACTGTCGTTGTTCTCGATCAGTTCACCAAGCACGTCGGAACTGTTCAGCGACGTGGCTTCTACCCAATTGGCTCAAACCCGACAATAGAGGTTGCAACGTCGTGGGATTCAGTGACGGTGCTGGGCGCTGTCACCGACGACGGTGACAGCTTCTTCTGCTGGACAGAAGAGAATCTCACACGGAACCACGGGATTCGGCTGTTAGAGGCGTTGAAAGAGAGGTTCGGTGAGGAGTTAGTGGTGTTTCTGGATCGAGCGGGCTACTTCTACGCGAGGGATCTTTGGGAGCACGTGAGTGGTGAGCGCGAGACCGAAACTGTCGGAGACAGTTCGGTCTCGTGCGTGCGCGGGGATGATCTCGAAGTGTGGTACTTCCCGTCGAAACTTCCCGAATTGAACGCTGTTGAAGGGTGCTGGGACCAATTGCAAGAGTGGTTCAAGTACCGCCTTATGCCAGATCTCTCGACGCTGAAAGACTACATTCCACGAGGATTGAGCACGATCACCGAACCGAACATCTGGCCGTATCTCACCGGTAAAGATTCGAACTAAACACTATGAGAGGTCACAGCTCATTGCTGTTTTGGTCGATCGCTGGAGCAGTTCGTCAAGGAACGACTGGTAGTACTCTGGAT